>Ga0265334_10001125_pt1 | contig 13071 bp, 8 predicted proteins | sample 42023metaG_FD_192442 | JGI IMG/M metagenome (GOLD analysis project Ga0265334, IMG submission 192442) | Rhizosphere microbial communities from Carex aquatilis grown in University of Washington, Seatle, WA, United States - 4-20-23 metaG | ecosystem: Host-associated > Plants > Roots > Rhizosphere >... | reverse complement strand
CCTTCTGCTCCTCCATGGTGGCGATCACCGGGTGGGTGCAGTCGGGGTCGAACTCGCTGCTGCTGGCCCCGGCCAGGCCCGCGACGTTCCGGGCGAACTCGATCACCATGCACTGCAGGCCCAGGCACAGGCCCAGGGCCGGCACCTGGTTCTCGCGGGCCCACCGCAGCGCACCGAGCTTCCCCTCGATCCCGCGCACGCCGAAGCCCCCTGGCACGCAGATCGCGTCCACGCCCGACAGCATGCGCCGGGCACCCTCGGGCGTCTCGCAGGTGTCCGAGGCCACCCAGCGGATCTGCACCTTGGCGTCCGCGGCGAACCCGCCGGCGCTCAGCGCCTGCGTCACCGACAGGTAGGCGTCGGGCAGGTCCACGTACTTGCCGACGAGCGCGACCTCGACCCGGTGTGCCGGCCGGTGCACCCGGCGCAGCAGCTCGTCCCAGGAGTGCCAGTCGACGTCCCGGAAGCTCAGACCGAGGCGACGCACCACGTAGGCGTCCAGGCCCTCCCGGTGCAGCACCTTGGGGATGTCGTAGATCGAGGGGGCGTCGATCGCGGCGACCACGGCCTCCTCGTCCACGTCGCACATCAGCGCGATCTTGCGCTTGACGCTCTGCGGGATCTCCCGGTCGGCCCGGCAGACCAGCGCGTCGGGCTGGATGCCGATGCTGCGCAGGGCCGCGACCGAGTGCTGGGTCGGCTTGGTCTTCAGTTCCCCGCTCGGAGCGAGGTAGGGCACCAGCGAGACGTGCACGAAGAAGACGTTCTCCCGGCCGACGTCCTGACGCACCTGGCGTGCCGCCTCCAGGAACGGGAGCGACTCGATGTCACCGACGGTACCGCCGATCTCGTGGATGATCACCTCCAGCCGGCGGTTGCCGTTCGCCTGGGAGAGCATCCGCTCCTTGATCTCATTGGTGATGTGCGGAATCACCTGGACGGTGTCGCCGAGGTACTCCCCGCGCCGCTCCTTGGCGATCACGGTGGAGTAGACCTGGCCGGTCGTGACATTGGCCGACTGGTCGAGCTCGACGTCCAGGAACCGCTCGTAGTGCCCGATGTCCAGGTCGGTCTCGGCACCGTCGGCCGTGACGAAGACCTCCCCGTGCTGGAACGGGTTCATCGTGCCGGGGTCGACGTTCAGATAGGGGTCGAGCTTCTGCATCGCGACCCGAAGACCACGGGCTCGCAGCAGATGACCCAGGCTAGAGGCACTCAGCCCCTTGCCGAGAGAGGAGGCGACGCCTCCTGTGACGAAGATGTGCTTGGTCCGCGACTGTTTGGGCTGCACCACGGGCTTCGAGCCTATCAGCCGGACAGCACGCGCTCGTCACGGCAAGCCGTCGGTTCCCTCCGATAGACCTGCAGCACCTGCGCCAGGGCCTCCGCCCGACCGGGAAGCTGCCGCGAACGTGCGCGCGCACGGCGTCGCAACGACGCCCGCAGCTCGGGGGATCGCCCGAGCCGGAGGACGGCGTCCGCGAGGAGGTCCGGACGGCCCGGCGGCACCAGTTCCGCGGCGTCGCGAACCAGATCGGGCACGCCCCCCACGGCGGTGGCGACGATCGCCGTGCCCAGGTGCAAAGCCTCCTGCAGGACGAGCGGCTGGCCCTCCCACCGGCTCGGCAACACCACCAGATCCGCGGCCGCCAGCAGGTCGGGCACGTCCCGACGCTCCCCGAGCAACCGCACGGGCACCCGGCCCGCGTCGATCAGCGCGGACAGCCGGGTCTCCAGGGGCCCCTGCCCGGCGACCACGGCCCGCACCCGCAGCTCGGGTACGTCCTGACGCTCCCCGAGCAGCCGCACGGCCTCGACCAGCTCGGTGAGTCCCTTCTGCGGCGCCAGCCGGGCCACGGTGACCAGGAGCAGGTCCTCCGGTCCGACACCGAGACCGGCCCTGGTCCGCGCGGCAGTGGCAGCGAGCTCGTGCGCCGTCCCGTCGGCACACCCATCCGTCGTCCCCTCGCCCCTCCCACCCGGCGTGCTGTCGCCAGTGGTCCGCGCCGGGACCCCGACGTCCTTGCCGCTCCCCGCATCCTCGGGCTGCGGATTCCCGCCGTTCGCCGCGTCCTCGGGGCCGGACCCGCCGCGGGCCCCCGGTGGCGGCACGAGGGCGAACACCACCTGTCGCGCTCCTCCACGCCGCGCCCGCTCCGCCAGGTCCGCGGAGACCGCCAGCACCACGTCTGCGCGGGCCCACACGATGCGGGCGAGCACGGCATAGCTCACCGCGGCCACCGGGGAGGGTCCCGGGCCGTTGTGCACGGTGACGACCCGCCGGGGCCGCCCTTCCCCGCCCGGACGTCTCCATGCCACCAGCATCGTCAGGGCCCCGGCCCGTACCCCGTGCGCGTGCACCACGGCCGATTCACGGCAGGCACGGCGCAACCGCACCGCCGCCGGCAGGCCGGTCACGAGCCGGCGCCACCCGCGCGGGGGCAGCACGAGGTAATCCCCGCCGGACCGGTCGAGCCCCAGCGGCGCTGCGCTCGCACGCGGGGCGGCCACCCGCACCGGGACACCGGCGGCCCGCAGGTCCTCGGCCAGGACCGCGACATGCCGCCCGATCCCGCCCTGACTGTCCGCCATGACCAGCAGTACCTCGTCCGGCCAGCCGTCCCTGGTCACGCCGGACGCCCCGGGGTGCCCCTGCCCGGTGCTGTGCTTCCGGGACCCGGCCCGGCGGCCCGGGGACCCCGGCTCGCCGCCGGGACGCCCCCGTCCGACCCGGCGCAGAAGCCCCGAGAGCTCCGCGCGAGCGAGCAGCGCGATCACGGCCCCGAACGCGACCACGGCCACCAGCAGGGCACCGGCTCCGGAGGCCGCCGCCGCGAGCACCGCCGCCGGCAGGCTGCGTACTCCCGGCGCCGGAACCCGCCCGACCAGGGCATGGGCCACGAACCGCCCGGCCGCGGCAGCCACGACCCCTGCCGCCACGGACGCCGCCACCACCCGCCCCAGCCCGTCGATCGCCGCCGGGCCGCTCACCGTACGCACCGCGACGACCAGCGCGGCCGCACCCACCACCATGCCCAGGGTGTTGCCCGCCGCCAGTCCGAGCACCGCCGCCCGTACCCCGTCGATCCCGGCGGCCCGCAGCAGCACGACCCCACCCACCGAGGCCACGACCACGACCAGCCAGCCCAGGGCGGTCGCGAGGGCGGCCCGCCGTCCCCGCCCCTGCGCGTACAGGGCGCGCCCCAGGTGCGCGATCAGTCCCCAGCCGACCAGTCCCGGGGCGAGGATCGTCACACAGGCGGCCATCTCACGGAAGGCGCTCCCGCCCACCGCGTCCAGCCCGAGGAACAGGGCCTGGGCGGCCGGGGCCACGGCAACCAGACCGGCCGCACCCAACCCCGAGACCAGGACGACGACCCGGGTGGTGGCTGCCGTCAGGGTCGCGAACGCCTCCCGGTCCGCGCGGGCCGCCAGTTCGGACAACCGTGGGAAGGCCGCGGTGGCCAGGGGCACCGCGAGCACCGCGTAGGGCAGCAGGTACACGGTCTGCGCGAACTGCACGACGTTCAGCGCCCCCGGGCCTCCCACCCGGGTCGCCACCGCGAGGGTGGCCACCACGGCGGCCTGCTGGGCGAGCAGCGTGGCCAGCCCTGCCATCGCGAGCACCGTCACCTGACGCGCGACCCCGGGCGGGAAATGCAGGGTCGGACGCAGCCGTACCCCCGTGCGCAGCACCGGCCACAGCAGCGGCAGGCCGAGCGCGGCCACGCCGAGCGTGGTGCCCAGGGTGAGCACCAGCTCGGGCCCCCGGCCCGGCAGCCAGGTCAGGTGGTGCTGGTGCCCGTGCGCGAGCAGGCCGTAGACCAGATAGCAACCGATCACGGTGGTGCTGGACAGCAGCGGCGCCAGGGCCGGGCCGATGAAACGCCGGTGCGCCTGCAGGACACCGGTCAGCACGATGCCCACCCCGTACAGGAGCACCTGCGGCGCGAAGACGACCAGCATGCGGGCACCGAGCCGGGCACCGCCCGGGCACTGCTGGGTCAGCGCGTCCCCCGGGCTCTGCGCGGAGAGCGCGGAGAACAGCGGGCCCGCGGCCAGGGCGAGGGCCAGGGACAGCGGGGCGAGGACGACGACGGTCCAGCACAGCAGCGCGGAGACGGTGCGGGCCAGCTCCTGGCGGGCGACCCGGGCCAGCAGTCCTGCCAGCACGGGCACCACCGCGCCGGCCAGGGCCCCGCCCGCCGCGACCTCGAAGAGGACCGTGGGTACCTGGTTCGCGGTGGCGTAGGCCGTTCCGAGACACCCCCCGCCACCGACCAGCCCGGAGAAGGCGAAGATCCTCCCGAACCCCACCGCCCGAGCGAGCACGGTCAGCACCGCGATCAGGGCAGCCGACCGGGCGACGCCCCGCATGCGTCCGGGCCCGGGCCGGCTGGGGTCGTTCACCGTGGACGGCGCCCCAGGGCGTCGAACTCGCGCAGGCCGGGAGTCGCCTCGATCACCCGGGTGAAGCTGATCTGCTCGCTGGCGAGGGTCAGGGCGGTGACCACCGCGAGAGCTCCGAGGCGCCCGCGCCGTCCGGCTCGCGCCGCGAGCGCCGTGCCGAGCACCGCTCCGAGGGCGTTGGCCCCGGTGTCCCCCAACATCGTGCGTTCGCCGAGATCGTCGCCGAGGCCGGCGGCGCAGGAACCCACGGCGGCGGCCACGAGGACCGCGGAGCCCCTGCGGTCCGTGGCGGGCAGGGCGGCCGGAGCGGCAAGGAGGCCGAGCTTCAGCGCCCGACCGGGGCGCAGGTCGAACAGGTTCGCCAGGTTGGCGGTCCCGGCCACGAGGGCGCCCCGGACCGCCAGGTCGCCTCCCCGGCACAGAGCCGAGCGCAGGCGACCCGACTCCGGGAGCGACGGATCGTCGGCCCCGAGCAGGGCGGCAGCGGCCAGGCCGCCCGCACCCAGCCCGAGGATCTTCAGCGTCCCCGTGGTCACCCGGCCGTGGCGCAACTCCCGCAGATGCCCGCGCAGGCCCTTGCTGCTGCCGTGCTCGGCCAGGTCGTCCACCGCGCCGAACGCACCCGCGCTCACCGCGGCGACCAGTCCGGCGGCCCGGGTGCGCCCGGGTGCCGTCCCCGCGGCGAGGATCCCGCCGACGGCACCGGCCACCCAGGCCGGCCCCTCCAGCAGGCTGACCGGCTCACCACGATGGTTCGTCCGGGTCCACCGCGCGCGGCCGCCCGGCGGGAAGGCCCGCAGCAGGCTCGCCGCCGCCCCGAAGGCGCCGGCGGCGCGCACCCCGGCCCGCAGGACCTGAGGCCACCGGACGTCCGGGACATCCTGCCGCGGGTGCGGGCCCTGGTCGACTCGAGGGCCCCGGTCGACTCGAGGGCCCTGGTCGGGGCCACGCCGGCGGCTCACGGAGTCACCGCGTTCAGCGACGGTAGGGCCGCATGGGCGCCACGGGCGAAGCCGTAGGCCCTGGCGACCCCTGCGAGTTGTTCGCGCAGGGCGAGTACCGCGCTCACCGGACCCATGGGCGTCTCCCCGGTGTCGATGGTGGTCACCCGGTGCGAGAGCACCGAGTCGGAGCGGACCGCGGAGACCAGACCACCGTCCGAGGCGGCCGAGGCCGGGCCCAGTACCACCGTGCCGGACTCGGCGGTGTCCATCACGGCGATCAGGTCCAGCCACGCGGCGAGTCGTGCGGCGGAGTCGTCCGCCTGGGTGGTGGTCGTGGTGGTCGCCCGGCCCGAGCGGCGGGCGCCCGGGCGGGACGTCGTCGGGCCGGCGGAGGTGGAGCCGCCGGAGACCAGAGCGGTGGGCAGGGCCGGGGCGATCACCAGCACCTCGGTGCCACGGCCCGCGAAGGCGCCGTCCAGACTCACCAGGTTCTCCGCCCGCAGCTCCCGCAGCACCGTGGTGGCGAGGGGGTCCGGTCGTCCGGCCCGGGCGATCTCCGAGGTGGCCAGGGCCCAGGACAGGGCACGGGAGAGCTGCCGGACCCCGGCGTCGCCGCCGTCGTCGTCGCTCGTCGTGGTGGTCGCCGTGCGCGTGGGCATCGGCGTGAGCTGCAGGCCGGGCACCGCCGCCGCGAGCCGGTTGATCGCGGTCACCCGGTCCTTCGCCCCGTCCGCGTCGGCCCAGTGGTCGAGGACCCGAAGCCGCACGCTCACCGAGGCGCCCGCGGCGGTCAGGGCGTCCCCGAGCGCGTGACCGTCGTCGTTCGTCCCGGGCAGCAGCACGAGCGCGACGCTGCGACCGCCGAGCTGCTGGGCGACCAGCGTCGGGGTGATCGCGGAGATGAAGCTGTCCCGGTGGTCGGCGGCGACCCGGGCGGTACGCAGCTCCTCGTTGAGGCTGTCCCGGTCCTGCCGCAGGCTCGTCACCTCGTCGTAGAGGCGGGTGCCGAGGGACTCCTTGAGGGGGCCGGCGCCGAGCACGATCCCCACGGCCAGGGCGAGGAACACCGACACCAGGGAGACGAGATGGTAACGAAAATCGATCATGCGATGATCAACCGATCGGTCAGCACCGCGCGCATCGACTCGGGCGCGGCGTCCACGAACCAGGAGCGCACCCAGGAGACCACGTCGTCGAGGCGGGCGCCCAGGAGGGAGTAGACCGTCTGCCCGGCCGAGGTGGCGTCCATCGCCACGGCCAGGGCGAACAGCCCGGCGAACAGCAGCACCACCAGTTGCCAGGTCGAGATGCGCTGCCGGTACAGGCGGGAGACGCCCTTGGCGTCCACGAGCTTGCCGCCCAGCCGCAGCCGGGTCAGGAAGGTACTGGCCATGCCCGCCCGACCCTTGTCGAGGAACTCCACGAGGGTCGCGTGCGTACCCACGGCCACGATCAGCACGGCGCCCTTGTCGTCGGCCAGCAACATGGCCGCGTCCTCGCTCGTGCCGGCGACCGGGAACACCACCGGGTCCACCCCGAGCGCACGCACCCGGGCCAGTCCGGGGGCCAGACCGTCCCGGTAGGCATGGACGACGATCTCGGCACCGCAGGTGAGGGCCCGGTCCGAGACGGAGTCCATGTCCCCCACGATCATGGAGGGGGTGTAGCCGGCCTCCAGGATGGCGTCCGCGCCACCGTCGACCCCGATGAGCACCGGCCGGTACTCCCGGATGTACGGGCGCAACGTGGCCAGGTCCTCGCGGTAGTGGTAGCCGCGCACCACGATCAGTGCCTGCCGGCCGTCGAGCGGGGTGCGGATCTCGGGCACGCCCACCCGGTCCAGCAGCAGGTCACGCTCCTTGAGCAGGTACTCCATGGTGTTCGCCGCGAACCGCTCCAGCTGGGCGGCCAGACCTGCCCGGGCTTCCTCCATGGCTGCGGACACGGAGCCCTCGTCCTGGCGGACCCCCACCGCGACGAGCCGCTCCCCCAGCCACACCTCGCATCCGTCCACCCGCACGAGGGCGCCGTCGGCCAGGTCGGACATCACCACCGGGCCGAGATTGTCGATCAACGGAATGCCGGCCCGCAAGATGATCTCGGGCCCGAGGTTGGGGTAGCGCCCCGAGATGCTGGGGGCGGCGTTCAGCACCATCGCGGGGCGGCAGGCCACCAGGGCCTCTGCGGCCATCCGGTCCAGGTCCTGGTGGTCGATCACCGCGACCTCCCCCGGCCGCAACCGGCGGGTGAGGTGCTTGGTGCGTCGGTCGACCCGCGCCGCGCCGACCACACCCAGGTCGGCACCCTGGGGCCGCCGGCGGATCGACAGTCTCACCGCGGCATCGTCCCACGGGACCGACTCGTCACCGGGACGGCGCCGCCGCAGCAACCCCGCCGGTCAGGGCCCGGTCCGGGGCGGCATTGGCGATCAGTTCCTCGGCGTGGGCCTGGGCGGATCCCGAGTCCGCGATGCCCCCGAGCATCCGGGCCAGCTCCCGCACCCGCTCGCGGTCGCCGAGCAGCCGCACCCCGCTCTCGGTGACCCCGCCGTCCCGCGACTTCACGACGAGCAGGTGCCGGTCGGCGTAGGCCGCGACCTGGGGCAGGTGCGTGACCACGAGCACCTGGGAGGTGTGCGCCAGCCGGGCCAGCCGGCGGCCGATCCCGAGCGCGGCCTGCCCGCCGACCCCGGCGTCCACCTCGTCGAAGACGAAGGTCGGCACCGGGTCGGCCGTCCCGAGGACGACCTCCAAGCCGAGCATCACCCGGGACAGCTCGCCGCCCGAGGCGCCCTTGCTGAGCGGCCGGGGCGGTGCGCCCGGATGGGGGGCGAGCAGGAACTCCACCTCGTCCACGCCCTCGGTCCCCGCCGCCCAGGGCCCCTCGCCCGCGGCCACCTTCGCGGGCAGGCCCTGTGGGTCGGGACGCTGGCGCACGAGGACCTGCAACCTGGCGTCCGGCATGGACAGCTCCCGCAACTCCGCACTGACCAGGTCGGAGAGCCGGGAGGCGGCCTCGGCGCGGGCCTCGGACACCTGGGCGGCGAGGTCGGCGGCCCGCAACCGCAGTTCCTCCCGTTCGGCCCGCAGCTGGTCCACGCGGTCGTCGTCCCCGTCCAGTTGCGCGAGCCGGTCCCCCGCCGTCCGCGCCCACGCCAGCACCGCGTCGATGTCCGGGCCGTAGGCCCGCACGAGGCCTCCGAGCACGGCCCGGCGATCCTCGACCGCGGCCAACCGCAACGGGTCCACCTCGATCCGGGCCGCGTAGGAGGCGGCCTCGGTCGCGATGTCGGCGACCAGGTACCCGACCTCGCCGAGGCGGTCGGCCAGTTCGGCCAGGCGCGGGTCATGGCCCCGCACGGCATCGAGCGAACGGCGGGCCTCGGCGAGCAGGGTGCTCACGTCCGCTCCGGGGTCACCGTCCTCGGCGCTGCCGGTCAGCACCGCGTGCGCCAGGACCGCGGCCCCCCGCAGCTCCTCGGCATGGGCGAGCCGGATCGACTCGGCCCGCAGCTCGTGGTCCTCCCCCGCGACCGGCGCCACCCGCTCGATCTCGGCCACGCCCAGCCGAAGGAGCTCGGCCTCCTGGGCACGCTCCCGGGCACGCTCGGTGATCTCGCGCAGTTCCGCCTCGACCGCGCGGAGCCGCTCCCAGGCGATCCGGTACTGGGTGAGCGGCCCGGCCGCCGCGACCCCCGCGAAGCGGTCCAGCGACGCCCGCTGCCGTGCCGGGGACTGCAGGCGGATCTGGTCGCTCTGCCCGTGCACCGTGACCAGGTCACCGGCCAGCTCGGCGAGCACCGCGACCGGGACGCTGCGCCCGCCCAGGTGGGCCCGGCCGCGCCCCTCGGCCGAGACGGTCCGCGAGACGATCAACACGTCGCCGTCGTCGAGTTCGGCACCGGCCTCCGCGGCCCGCGCCGCCACGGGACCCGCGGGATCGACCTGCACCCGGCCCTCGACGACCGCCGTCCGTTCCCCCTGACGCACGGCAGCCGCATCCGACCGGCCGCCCAGGAGCAGGCCGAGGCCGGTCACCACCATGGTCTTGCCGGCGCCGGTCTCCCCGGTGACCACCGTCAACCCTGGGCCCAGCTCCAGGACTGCCTCGCGGATCACGCCGAGGCCACGCAGACGCATCTCGGTCAGCACGAGGGAAGCCTAGGTGGCTGCGGTGTCAGGTTCGAGCGGGTGCCGCCGGCCTGTGGACTCTGGGAGCCGGTCCGTGTGCCCTGGAAACCGTCCTGCGGACCCGGGGAACACTGTCCCCGGGCCGAACACGGCCCCGTCCCCATCGCCGGTACCCCCACCGGATGCGGTCGTCCCGTTCCGCGGTGCGACCTTCTCCCCCGCGCCGGACAGGCCCCCCTCGCCCTCGCCCTCACCGATGCTGCCCCGCAGGACCGGGCCGGCGCCGGTCCCGGCGTCCTCGGCGTGCCGCCACCCACGCACGGGCAGCCCGAACTTGGCGACCAGCCGGTCGGTGAAGGAACCCCGGGACAGCCGGGCCAGACGCACCGGTTCCGCCGAGCGGGCGACCTCCACCCGGTCGCCGGCCTCGAGCACCTCCGCCCGGCGTCCGTCGCACCACAACACCGCCCCGGCCTCGGTGTGGTCCAGCACCTGGACCACCAGCGTGGATGTCGGTGCGGTCACCAGCGGTCGGGCGAACAGGGCGTGCGCCGAGATCGGTACCAGGAGCAGTGCCTCCACCTCGGGCCAGACGACCGGACCGCCGGCGGAGAACCCGTAGGCGGTGGAACCGGTGGGCGTGGCCAGCACCACGCCGTCGCAGCCGAACGAGGTCAGGGGGCGGCCGTCCACCTCGATCAGCAGGTCGACCATCCGTTCCCGGTTGGCCTTCTCCACCGTGGCCTCGTTCACCGCCCAGTGCTGGGCGTGCAGGCGGCCCCGGCGTCGGACACGCACGTCCAGGGTCATCCGTTCCTCGACCTCGTAGCGGCGCTCCGCGATCCGCCGCACCGTGGCGGCCAGATCGTCCCGCTCCGCCTCGGCGAGGAAGCCCACGTGCCCGAGGTTGACCCCGAGCAGGGGCACCCGGCTGCCGCGGACCACATCCGCCGCCCGCAGGATCGTGCCGTCGCCGCCGACCACCACGACCAGTTCCGCGGAATCGAGCGGGTCCACCGGATCGATCGGGGTCAGCACGGTTCGGGCCTGCGCGCCCAGGGCTGCGGCCTCCTCCGGCAGCATCCGGGGGTGCAGGCCCTCCCGGGCCAGGCCGAGGACGAGTTCCTCCGCGGCACACACCGCGGCCGTGCGGCCCACGTGCGCGAGCACCAGCACGGGACGCTCCCCGCCCGTCTCCCCGGGCACGGCCACCTCGCCCCGACCCACCTCACCCGGGACCACGGCATCCCGACCAACGTCGTCTGGGCCAACGTCGTCCGGGATCAGGGCGTTCATTGCGGTCCCTCGGCGACCGCGCGTTCGAGCGCCGCCACCTCGAGGGGCCCGGCGCCCTGCGCCAACCACAGGAAGTACTCCACGTTGCCGCTGGGCCCGGGAAGGGGGCTGGCGACCACGCCTCGCGTTCCCAGCCCCAGTTCCAGCGCTGCGGCGGCCACCCCGGCCACCGCCTCGGCCCGCAGACCCGGATCCCGGACCACCCCGCCGTCCCCGAGCCGGGAACGTCCCACCTCGAACTGGGGCTTGACCATCAGCACCTGGTCCGCGTCGGCGCGGGCGCACCGGACCAGGGCAGGCAGGACCAGAGCCAGGGAGATGAAGGAGAGGTCGGCCACGATCAGCTCGGGTGGGTACGGCAGGAGTTCCGGCACGAGTTCCCGCACGTTCTGCCGGTCGCGCACGGTCACCCGCGGGTCCTGCTGAAGCGACCAGACCAATTGCCCGTACCCGACGTCCACCGCCACCACGTGGGCCGCCCCGCGGCGCAGCAGGACGTCGGTGAATCCACCGGTACTCGCCCCCGCGTCCAGGCAGTGCCGCCCGGCGACGACCAGCCCGCACGGCTCGAAGGCGTCCAGGGCACCGGTGAGCTTGTGACCGCCCCGGCTCGCGAAGCGGTCGGAGTCGTCCCCGCAGATCACGATGGCCTCGGCGGGGTCGACCTGGGTGGCCGGCTTGGCGGCCGGACGGCCGCCCACGCTGACCCGCCCGGCGGTGACCAGCTCTCCCGCATGCTGTCGCGAGGTGGCCAGACCCCTGCGCACGAGTTCCACGTCGAGCCGTCGGCGCTGCGCCACGCTCACCCCTCGACGTCGGCGAGGCGGTCCTGCAGGACTCGATGGACCTCGTCGAACACGGCCACGTGACCGTATTCGGGCGCGGGGACCTCGTCGGGCCCGTCCGCCAGATCCTGTTCGACCAGGGCCACGACGCGCATCATCGCCTCGTCGATACGCGGGTCCCCGGTGACCGGCGGTCGCGGGACCGGTCCCCTCGGGACGCCGGACGCCGGACGCACGTCAGCGGATCCCGCCCCTGTGGCGGCAGACGGGTCTGCACTGGTCACCGCTCCACGCTACCGCGCCCAGTCGAGGTCCGGCCTCAGACGCCGGAGCCCATTGATGATCTCCCCGGACTCGACGGCACGCGCAGGTCGCCCGGCCGCGGCGGCTCGATCCACCCAGTCCCAGGACGCGGCGCAGGCGGCGCGGAGCAGGTCCACCGGGTCCTCGCCGGCTCGCACGACCACCGCCCCCGCGGCGTCCACCCGCACCTCGGCCGCAGCACAGGACCCGCGGATCGCCGACCCGTCACCCTCGGACCGCACGTCCACGGACGGGTGCGGCACCAGCAGCGCGCCGAGGTCGGCGCCGATCAGCCGTGGGCGCCGGAGCGGTGCGGCCGCGATCGCGTCCGCGGCACCGGTGACCCCCGTGAGCACCAACAGGCCGTCGAACCCTGCGGCGACGGCGCCCTCCAGATCGGTGTCGAGGCGATCGCCGACGACCAGGGGACGTCGGCTGCCGTAGCGCCGGACCGCGGCCTGGAACAAGGGCGGCCGGGGCTTGCCCGCGACTTCCGGCTCCACCCCTGAGGCCGCACGCACCGCGGCGACCAGGGTTCCGTTGCCCGGTGCCGGACCGAATGCCGTGGGCACCGTGAGATCGGTGTTGGTGGCCACCCACGGCAGGCCGGCGCGCACGGCCCGGGTGCCCTCGGCCAGCATGCGCCAGCCCACGTCCGGGCTGAATCCCTGGACGACGGCGACCGGTTCCGCGTCCATGCCCGTCACCGGACGCAGGCCGACCGCGCGCAACGCCGCGTGCAGCCCGTCCCCGCCGACGACCAGCACCGCGGCGCCGGCGGGCAGACGTTCGGCGAGCAGGGAGGCGGCGGCCTGAGCGGAGGTGACGACATCCTCGGGGTCGGTCGGCACGCCCAGGCCGGTCAGTTGCTCGGCCACGGTCTCCGGGGTCCGCGAGGCATTGTTCGTGACGAAGGCCAACCGCAGGCCGCGGGCACGGGCGTCGGCCAGGGCCTCGCTCGCACCCCGCACCGCGTGCGGGCCGATGTAGACGACGCCGTCGAGGTCGAGCAGGGCAAGGTCGTAGTGGTTCGCCGGAGCATCGGCACAGGCCGCGAGTCCGGCATCGGCCACCCGCGTGTCAGCGGACATCGGCTTCGGCTTCGGCTTCGGCTTCGGCTTCGGCTTCGGCTTCGGCTTCGGCTTCGGCTTCGGCTTCGGCTTCGGCTTCGGCTTCGGCTTCGGCTTCGGCTTCGGCTTCGGC
>Ga0265334_10001124_pt1 | contig 13072 bp, 8 predicted proteins | sample 42023metaG_FD_192442 | JGI IMG/M metagenome (GOLD analysis project Ga0265334, IMG submission 192442) | Rhizosphere microbial communities from Carex aquatilis grown in University of Washington, Seatle, WA, United States - 4-20-23 metaG | ecosystem: Host-associated > Plants > Roots > Rhizosphere >... | reverse complement strand
TCAGCGCGAATCCCGGCACGGATTACCAGACGCTCATCAGCACCATCGACGCTCTTCGGTCGACGCGCCAGGGCGATGCCCTCTTCACGGACGTGAACTTCAAGGTGCCGCGATGACGACAGGACCCGGCTCGACCCCGCACTCGAAACCACCCACCCCCAAGGCGCCGACATCCAAGTACAAGGCGGCGCTGCGCCGGGCCATCCGCAAGAACGCGGCAGAGCCGGAGATCAACTTCCTCAATATCACCGCGATGCTCGACATCATGACGATCATCCTGGTGTTCCTCCTGAAGAACCTGGGCGAATCGACGGCGTCCGTACCCCAGAGCAACGACCTGAAGATCCCGACCTCCTTCATCACGTCGCAGCCGAGCATGGAGGGCGTCGTGGTGACCGTGTCGAAGTCGCAGATCCTGGTCGGCGACGAGAAGATTCTCTCGCTTCCGAGCCGGCAGTCGCTCGCGCAGTCGGGCGTCGGAGCGCAGTACAAGCGAAGCGGCCCGAACGATCTCTACATCGTGCCGCTCGGCAACGCGCTCCAGTCCGCCCGCAAGACGGACAAGCTCGTGCGTCAGGCGAAGGGCCTGGACGCGAGCATGTCGGAAGCCATCGTCATCGCGGACAACACGACTCCGTATCGGCTCTTCATCGAGGTGCTCTTCACCCTGGGGCAGAACGAGTACGGCAAGTATCACTTGATGGTGATGCAGACGAAGAAGGGCGCGCCGAGCTGAGGCTCCGGCCGAGGGCCGTCCGGGTCTGCCTCGGTCCCGAATTCACGAGCATCCTCGGGGATTTTGCTCGCGTGGCTCCGCTGAAACGGGCGGCCCCCGGCGCGGCTCCCCGTGTGGCGGCGCTTGCGCGGCTCCAAAACACCGTGCTACGACCCCTCCGGGTTACGGCTCGTCGCGCCATTGGGAGTGGCTAGCGTCGACGATGTTCGCGTGAAGGCACGTCGTCGGAGCCCCTGAGCGATGGTGTGGCGGCCGCCCCTGCTGGCCTTCGTCGTGCGTCGATAACCGGGTGTGAAAAACCCGGGCACGTCGGATGGCCCGCGGATCTGGGACAGACTCGTGCTGACCGAACTCGGAGTGGTGTTGTGCTTGGATTTCGTGAGCCTCGCTTTTGCGGTGGGGCTCGGGCGGTGGGCTCTCGGCCGCGGCACGCCCGGCGCCGAGGCGCGCCGCCTCGTCCACGCGGCGACGCGGGCCGCCGAATCCTTCCTGCTTCGTGAAGGCAAGCTCGCGGCGGTAGGGGCAGGAGCGGCGATCCTCCTTATCCTGAGCACGAACGGCTATCTGCTCCTCCGGCGGGCCCCGGGGGCGACGCTCTCCTCGACGCTCTGGACCGCCTTCGCGGCGCTCCTCGGAGCCGGTCTCACGGCGGGCGGCGCCTATCTGGCCACCGAGCTCGGACTCCACGCGACGCTCAGGGCGGCTCGAGCCACCGAGCTCGGGGTCGAGCACGCGACGGTGCTCGCGCTGCGTGCGGCAGGCGTCGCGGCGGTGGCCATCGACGCGCTGGGCGCGGCCTCCGTCGCGTTCCTCCTCGGGCTTCTCTACTTGCTCGGGGGCGGCACCGTGGTTACCTCTCCATCCGAGACATCGCTGCTCCTCGAGCGTGCCGGCGCGGTGCTGCCGGGGCTCGCCCTCGGCAGTGTCGCCACGGCGCTGGTGCTCGGCGCCGGAGGCAGCGCGTACCGGGTGTGCGCCAACGTCGGCGCGCTCGGCGCCTCCGGGCTCGAACCGGCGGATCCGAAGAACCCGTCGATGGTCGCGAACCTCGTCGGCGATCACGTGGGAACGGGAGCTCGTCGCGCCGTGGATATGTTTGCTGCAACGACCCTGGCCAACGTCGCGTCTGTGACCATCGGAGTGGCCGCTTTCCGCATCAACGGCGGCGTGTCGGGCGCGCGCGCGTGGGCCCTGGTGACGCTGCCTCTCGTGGTGCGGGCGGTTGGCTCGGTCGCCTCGGCGGTGGGGCTGCTGACCGGGAGATCCACCGACACGGAGCGCGCTTCGCTCGCGCTGTGGCGTGGCCAGATCAGCGTCGCCGTGCTCGTGCTCGGCGGCCTCGCCGGCGCTTCGCTCTGGCTGATCGGGCCCCCGACCTTCGTGTGGGCCGTGGCCGCAGGGGCCTCGGGGGTCGTCGCCGGCTTGGGCGTGAGCCAGTCCGCGCGACGCAACTTCGATCGACGACTCGGCGCGGTGCAGGGAGTGCTCGAGGCAGCACGGACGAGCCAGGTCGTGACCGTCGCGCGAGGCCTCGCCGTGGGAGCCCGGAGCATCTGGCTGCCGGTCCTCCTGCTCGTCGCGTCGCTCGGCAGCGGGTTTCAGCTCGGCGAGCGGACGGCCATCGCCGGGGGTGGGCTTCTCGGTACGGCCCTCGCGCTCACCGGTTTCCTCGCGTCGGCCGGCTACATGCTCGCACTCGGCTTGTTCGGCCCCATCGCATGCGGCGCCGCGGCGCTCGCACCGCTCGAGCCCGAGGATACGCGGCCGGACGCACGGCGCACTGCGGCGCTCGACGACGCGGGGTTCGAGAGCGGGCGCGTCGCGGAGCCTTACTTCATCGCATTGGGTGCCGCGGCGGCAGTCGTGACGGGCCTCGCGGTTCCGCTCGTGGCGGAGCCAGACCTGCACACGTCTGCGCCCCTCGGGCTCGCAGAGCCCGCCGTCGTGTGGTCGGGCATCGGCGGCGCATGCCTCGTGTTGCTCGTGGCGGGGCTCGCGCTCGATATCGCGGCGCGAGCGACACGTGGGACGATCGCGGAGGTCGAGCGACAGCTCCGTACCTTCCCGCGGGAGCGCGATGGCGGAAAGATCGTCGTGCCCGAAGGGTACACGCCGAGCTACCGGACGCTCATCGAGCTCGCGGCGCGCCTTTCATCGGAGGGGCTGCTCTGGCCAGCGCTGCTCGGATTGCTGACAGCACCGGCCCTTGGCTTCGGCCTTCGGCTGCTGTACACGTCATCGAGCCTGGCTGCTGAGGGTCTCACCGCCTTCGTGGTCATCGCCGCGGCGACGGGGCTCGCCACAGCGCTCGCGACGGACGGAGCGTACTCGGTGCTCGGCGCAGCGCAGCGTGAGAGCCGGCCCCGGGGAGGCACCGGCGGGCCGGACGCTTCCGTCGCGGCACAGCTCGGCAGCTTCATCGGTGACATGTTCGCCCCTACCGTTCACTCGTTTCCCAAGGCATTCGCGGCCGCGGCCCTCGTGATCGCACCGCTTCTTTCAAGATGACGATATTCCTCCACCCGGAAGGCGCCGCTTGCCTTCGATAGCCGACGCTCTCTCCACGCTCTCCGACCGCGGCCTTCGCCGCCTGCTCGGAGCCAGGACCTTCCTCCGCGGCCTCGACTACGAAAAGCGACGCGTCGTCGAGAGTGTGACGATCGCCGACGCGAGCGCCACCGGGCGGGTGAAAGGCTCCGATCCCGAGCCCTACGAGACGACCATCAAGCTCGGCGGCGAAGGCATCACGTCGAACTGCACCTGCCCTGCTTTCAAGAAGACGGGACAACACTGCAAGCACGTCGCGGCCCTGCTCATCACCGTGCGTAACCAGGCCCGCTCGCAGCTCCCACGGCGCGAGCAGCCGCACGCACCGCCACCCACCACGAGCGCCGCGGCTCAGGCGGCCATCGACTCGAAGGCGAGCCGACGTCGGGATCGACGGCGTCGCTCGCAGGTACAGCAGCTGACGGCGCCCCCCGGCGTGGCGCTCCCCGCGCCCGACGCCAGCGCACGCCCGACGGGAATCGGCGCCTGGCTCGCGCAGGAAGGCGCCGTCCGGCGGCTCAATCTCGAGTTCCGGGTGCACGTCCGCCAGGGCGGCCTGACGGTGACCGTGCTCGACACCGATCAGCGCATGCCGCTCTTGCCGAGCATCGCGCTCACCTGGCAAGCCCTCGCGCCGACCACGGATCGCGATGCGCTTCGCTTGCTCACGCGGTTCGAGAGCGGCAACCCGAGACATCCCGCGGTCGACATCCGCGGCGAGGACGTCGCGGATCTGCTGCCGATGCTGAGCCATTCACGCGTGCTCCTCGAGCCAGCGCTCATGCAGCTTCGGTTCGTGGAGGAGCCGCTGAAGCCGAAGTTCGAGCTCGAGATGGTCGGCAGCGACACCGTGGTCGCGAAGGCCACCTTCGAGCGCGGAGGCAACGGGCGCCGCTTCCACCTGACGAGCGGCGGCTGGTACGAGGGCGCCCCCGGATGGCACATCGATACGAGCGAGGGCATCGCGCGCCCGCTCGACAAGCGCGTCTCCCCCGCCGCGCTGCGACGCCTGATCCGGAGCCCGGCCATCGCCGAGCCGGCGTCACAGCTCATCCAGATGATCGTCCAGGCCCTGCCGAAGGTCGCGCTCGAGATCGGCGCGGATCTTCCGAACCTGTCGCAGGTCGCGGACGTCGTGGACCTCGAGCCCAAGTTCCGCGTCAGCGCTGGCGGCTCGCTCGTGGAGGTCACCGTCACCCTGGAGGCGATCTACGGCGACACCGACGTCGAGGTGCGCGCCGACGGCATGTCGCCCCCCGTCATCATCTATCCGCCAGAGGAGGGGCAGAAGCGTGCGACGTGCATCCGCATGGACATCGTCGCGCAGCAGCAGGCCGTGCAGCATCTCCTCGACCTCGGGCTCAAGCCGAGCGAGAGCGGCGATGCCTTCGAGGCCGAGGGCGACGTCGCGCTCCGGTTCTGGTCGGAGGGCGTCGGGTCGCTCCCGGAGACGTGGGAGCTCTACGTGCCGGAGGAGCTCGTCGGCGTTCAGGTCCGGAGCAAGCCAATCCAGATGAGCGCCCGCGTGTCGAGCGGGATGGACTGGCTCAACGTGAAGATCTCCTGGGAGAGCGAGGGAGTCTCCGTCGATCGCGCCGAGCTCGAGAAATGCCTCATCACGGGGCAGAAGTACGTGCGCCTCTCGGACAACTCTTACGCTTCCCTCGATGCGGCGAAGGTCCAGAATCTCATCGATCGCGAAGTGGAGATCCTCGCCGCGGCAGGGAAGACGGGGAAGCTGCCGCTGTCGCAGGCAGGCCGCGTCCAGGAGCTGCTCCAGCAGGCCGACAGCTCGCAGCTCAGCTCGCAGACCAAGGAGCTCTTCGAGAAGCTCGCGAACATCTCCGAAATCGGCAAGGCGAAGAAGCCGCGCGCGCTCAAGGCGACGCTCAGGCCGTATCAGGAGCAGGGGCTCTCGTGGCTGCGGTTCATCCACGATATTGGCTCGGGTGGCGTGCTCGCCGACGACATGGGTCTAGGCAAGACCATCCAGACGCTCGCGCTCCTGCTCGGTCTGAAGCAGGACAAGGAAGAAGTTCGCGCGCTCATCGTCGCGCCCACCAGCGTCGTGACCAACTGGATCCGCGAGATCGAGCGATTTGCGCCGACCCTCACCACCGCACTGTGGCACGGCGCCGGGCGCAAGGAGCAGGCCGACGAGCTCGAGAGCGCCAACGTCATCGTGACGAGCTACGCGCTCCTGCGCCGCGACATCGATCTACTGAAGAAGCTGAAGCTCACCTACGCCATCCTCGACGAGGCGCAGAACATCAAGAACCCGATCAGCGCCACTGCGCAGGCAGCGAAGGACCTGCGCGCCGATCATCGCCTCGCGCTGACCGGCACGCCCATCGAGAACCGGCTCAGCGAGATCTGGTCGATCTTCGAGTTCGTCAGCCCCGGCCTGCTCGGCCCATTGCCGAAGTTCGAGGAGAAGTTCGCGCGGCCCATCGATCAGGGCGATTCGAAGCAGGCCGCGCGCCTCCGTGCGACCATTCACCCGTTCATCCTGCGCCGTACGAAGAACGAGGTCGCCAAGGATCTCCCGCCGAAGATCGAGAGCGACAAGTTCATCGACCTCGCGCCCGAACAGAAGGGCATCTACCTGCAGGTCCTCCGCGAGGTCCGCGCGCAGATCATGGGAGAGGTGGAGCGCGTCGGCGTCGCGAAGAGCCAGCTCCACATCCTGGCCGGCCTCACCAAGCTACGTCAGGCAGCCTGCGATCCGCGCCTCCTCGGCATGCCGCGGGAGTTCTCCCACGAGGACAGCGGGAAGCTCATGGCGCTACGTGAGCTCGTCGACGAGTGCCAGTCGAGCGGCCACAAGGTGCTCATCTTCAGCCAGTTCGTCTCGATGCTGAAGCTCATGCGCGAGGCCCTCGACGAGGACAAAGTCCGCTACGAGTACCTGGACGGCAGCACGATCGATCGCCAGGAACGCATCGAACGTTTCCAGACCGATCCGACGATTCCGGTGTTCCTCATCAGCCTCAAGGCGGGCGGCTCGGGCTTGAACCTGACCGCCGCCGACACCGTCATTCATTTCGACCCGTGGTGGAACCCCGCGGTGGAAGATCAGGCCTCCGATCGCGCCCACCGGATCGGCCAGAACCGCGTCGTGACGATCTACCGCCTCGTCGCCGCCGGCACGATCGAGGAGAAGATCCTCGAGCTGAAGGCGAAGAAGAAGGACCTCGTCGCGTCGGTGCTCAGCGAGGACGCCGGTGGCGCGAAGAAGCTCACGCGCGACGATCTGGACGATCTGTTCCGGGTGGATTGACGCTCGAGGGCAGCTGAGCTGCCTCCGTCCCCGGCAGCAGCTGTACGCCGGAGCAGCTGGCTGCCTCCATCCGCAGGAGCGGCCGTAGGCAGGAGCAGCTGGCTGCCTTCGTCCCCGGCGACGGCTCTAGGCCGGAGCAGCTGGCTGCCTCCGTTCCTGGCCGCAGCTGTAGGCGGGAGCAGCTGGCTGCCTCCGTTCCTGGCCGCAGCCGCAGGCGGAAGCAGCTGGCTGCCTCAGTCGGGGCAGCGACTCATCGGTCAGAGCAGCCGGCTACCCCGCCGTGGCAGTTGCCGCATGGGCGGAAGCAGCCGGCGGCCTCGGCAGAGCAGGCTCCCTACCGTCGTATCGAGATGCTCATCAGGAGCCCGAAACCCGTCAGGGTCGTGATGACGCTGGAGCCGCCATACGAAAATAGCGGCAACGTGATGCCGACGACGGGGACGATCCCGAGGGCCATCCCGACGTTGAAGAAGACCTGCCAGAAGAGGTTCGCGCCGACACCGACGGCGACCGCAGCGCCGAAGCGGTCCTTCGCCTGGGAAGCGATGTTGATCGCCCAGATGCACAGGAAGCAGTAGAGACCGAGCAGGCACACCGACCCGATGAAGCCCCAGTCCTCCGCGAAGACGGCGAACGAGAAGTCGCTGAACTGATCGGGCAGAAAGCCGAACTGGTTCTGCGTCCCTTCGCGAAAGCCGGCACCGAGCAGGCCGCCGTCGCCGATGGCCGTCTTCGACTGGAAGGCGTGCCAGCCGGAGCTCGTGCGGTTGGCGTCGGGGTCGAGGAAGCTCGTGATGCGCAACCGCTGATAGTCGCGCAGGCCGAACTTCCACATGCCGAACGTCGCGGAGCCGATCGAGGTGAAGCCCCAGAACAGGCTCGAGCGACGGATCTTCGTGATCGCGAGCATCGCCGCGACCGTCAGGAGGTACACGATCGAAGTCCCCAGGTCCGGCTGCGCCATCACCAGCACCGTCGGAACCGCAGTGAGCAGCAGAGGCGGGGCGAGATCGACGAGCGTGCGCGGCTCGGTCTTGGGATCGTCGGCGAGGTAACGAGCGACGGCCAGGATGAGCAGAGTCTTCATGAACTCGCTCGGCTGGAAATTGAACCCTCCGATCTGGATCCAGCGCGCCGAGCCTCGGATGTCGGCGCCGAGCGCCCACACCAGGAGGAGCGCCACCACCCCGCCCGCGTACAGGATGTACGCGACCCGCTCGAAGAAGCGATAGTCCATCGCCGCAAGGAGGATCGCGAGCAGGCCACCGACCACGAGCCAGTACACCTGCGACACGTAAACGTCGGCGATGCCTTCCCTGCCTGCCACGCCCATGTACGGGCTCGTGGCGCTGTACAGGTTCACGACGCCACCGATCGCGACGAACACCACGCCGAGGAAGAGCGGCCAGTCGAGCCGCTCGCGAGCGCCGCCGCCGAGCATCACGGCGTGCTCCGCTTCGACGCTGGCGCGACCTTCGACGCCGACGCGGAGCGCGCTTCCAGCCGATCGGCCTTGAGCTTCTGCCAGTCGCGCACGACGCGCATCGCGATGGGCACGGCATTCAGACCGCCACCGCCGCCGTGCTCGACCATCACGACGATGGCGATCTCCGGTGACTCCGAGGGCGCGTACCCGGCGAACCAGGCGTGGTCGCGGTTGTAGTACCAGTTCTTGTCCGGATCGACGCCCTTCGGCGTGACGTGGCTCACCTGCGCGGTGCCCGTCTTGCCCGCCATGTCGACCTCGGGGAGCTTCTCCTTGTTCGCCGTGCCCTTCTTCTCGAACACGACGCCGCGGAGCGCCTGGTGGATCAGGCCGAGGCGCTCCGGATCGATGTCGATGATGCGACGCACGCGTGGCGGGAACTCCTGCACGATCGAGCCGTCGCTCGTCTCGATGCTGCGGACGACCTGCGGCTGGTAGAGCGTCCCTCCGTTCGCGAGCGCGGCATACGCCAGCGCGAGCTGCGTCACGGAGACGGTAGTCGCGCCCTGGCCGATGGCGGCGAGGAGCGTGAAGCCGCCGCGGAAGCCGCCCCTCTGCCGCCGCGTGTACCACGCCTTCGTCGGCATGCGGCCGCGCGCTTCGGGGTTCACGCCGACCCCGGTCTTCACGCCGAAGCCGAACTCCGTACCGACCTCCGCGAGGCGGTCGATGTGGAGCTGCTCGCCGAGCGAGTAGAAGTAGGTGTTACACGACTGGACGATGGCCTGGTACAGGTCGACGCTGCGGTGCACGCCGGTGCAGCGGAAGAAGCGGCGCCCGAACTCGTAGCCGCCGTGGCAATCGACCCGGGTGTTCGGCGTGATCAGGTGATCGGCGAGGCCGACGAGCGCCGTGAACGGCTTGTAGGTGGACCCTGGCGGGTAGGCCGCCGAGATCGTCTTGTCGAGCGTCGGCTTCAGGGGGTCCGAGTAGAGCTTCTGGAACGCCTCGCGGGTCGCGTCGATGCCGTTGCCGCCCGACACGACGTTCGCGTCGAAGCCCGGCTTGGACAGCGCGGCGAGGATCCGTCCCGTACGGACGTCGATGACGACGACTGAGCCTGCGAGCTGTCCGCGGAAGGCGCGCTCGATGATGCCTACGAGGTCGATGTCGACGGTGAGCGAGATGTCGCGCCCCGGGATCGGCTCGATGGTCCGCGGCTCTTCCAGGTAGCGGTTCTCCATCTCCTCACGGTTGCCGTGCGCCCGCTGCCAGTGAACGAACCGCTTGAGCCCGCGCTCGCCGCGCAGGTAGCTCTCCCAGCGCCGTTCGATGCCGACCGCGCCGATGCGGTCGCCCGCCCGATATCCCTGGTCTTCTTCCCTCGCCAGCGTCTCGGGGTCGATCTCGCGCATGTACCCGATGGAGTGCGCTCCGAGAGCGCCGAACGGGTAGAAGCGCACGGGGACCGGCACGACCTGGATCCCCGGGAGATCGTCCTCGTGCGTCTTCAGCGAGGCGACGACGTTGCGATCGACGTCGACCTTCAGCAGGACCTGCTGGCTACGGCGCGCGCTCGGAGTGGCCTGGATGGACGCGATCTTGTCCTCCAGCGTCTTCTTCTCGTCGGGGCCGAGCGCCATGAGCTGAGCGGCGAGCGGCCAGGTCGTCTTCAGATCGATGGCTTCAGGGACGACGTACACGTTGTAGGACGGCCGGTTCGCGGCGAGCACCTTGCCGTTCGCGTCGCGAATCACGCCCCGGGTCGTGGCGAGCCGGATCTCGCCGGTGATGTTGCGACGCGCCTGCGCCCGGTGTGCGTCGGCCTCCACGATCTGGAGCTGGACGAGCTTTGCGACGAGGCCGAGGAATGCGACGAGCACCGCCAGCACGAGCCAGCTGTACCGTCGCCGGAACTCCCCGACGTCGGACCGCTGGACGAAGAAGCTCACCGCGCGACCTCCTGGGTGCGTGGCGCGGCCGCTGCTGCCGCCTGATGCAGGCGCTCGGCGACGCGGAACACCAGCGGCGCGAACAGCGCCGTGGCCGTCGAGTGCGGCAGCACGATGTACGACAGCTCGACCGGGCGCTGAGGGTCCGCGCCGAACACCGCGAGCAACACCAGGATGACCAGGCTCTGCACCAGCGAGAACCCGAACGCGAAGGCCATCTGCGTGGGCACGGTCTGCGCGGCGAGGCGCACCCCGACCACGCGCGCGAGCCACCACAGCGCGACGTACACGAAGGTGAAGAGACCGATTGGCGCTGACGCGAAGAGATCCAGCGCGTGCCCGATGACGAACGCGAGCACGGCCCCGCGCGCCATGGACGGCTCGTGCACGCCCAGGAACACCACGAGCGGAAGCACCATGCTCGGCGTCCAGCCGTGGAGACCGATGGGCGCGAGGAGGCGATTCATGTTCGCCTGCAGCAGTATCAGCGCAAGGGCGAAGGCGAGGAATGCCGCGTTACGCATCGCTCGCTCAGCGCTTGGGGCGCCGCTCCGGTGCCGGGGTGCAGTCCTTCGTGTCGGTGAGCACGATGAGGACCTCGGAGAGCCGCGAGAAATCGACGAGGGGCTCCGCCTCGACCTGCTGGTAGATGCCGAAGTCGCGCTTCACGACCTCCGTCACCTTCGCGACGGGGATGCCCTTCGGGAAGCGGCAACCGAAGCCGCTCGTGACGAGCACGTCGCCCTGCTGCACCTCGTCGGTGCGCTGCACGTATTCGACGCGCACCACGTAGCGCGACAGGTCCCCGACGCCGCGCACGAAACCGCGAGCGCCGGTCCGCTCGACGACGACGTCGACGCCGAAGCCGCTGTCCACGGTCAGCTGTACGTCCACGCGCTCGCCGGCGACCCGCTGCACGGTACCGACCGTACCATCGAGCGAGATGACGGGCATGTTGGGCCGGATCCCGGGAGCCGGGTCGTCCAGCACCAGGTGCGCGACGCGGAAGTACTCCGTGATGTCCTTGCCGATGACGACGGCGCTCACCGTCTCGGCCTTCGCAGTCTCGCGCAGACCGACGAGGCGCCGGAGCCGCCGGCTTTCCGCCTCCGCCGACGACAACCGGCGAACGTCGGCGCGCAAGCGCGCGTTCTCGTAGGCGAGCTTGTTGTTGTCCTGCTTCACGTCCACCAGGTAGACGTACCCGCTCAGGAGAGATGACGCGCCGCGCGCGAGGGCGGACACGAAGTACTCGACCGGCGCGGAGATGCGCAAGAGTGCGCGATCGATCGCGGTGAGGTTCTCGGGATTGCGGATGCTGGCCCGCAAGAAGAAAAACGGGACGGCAAGCAGCAGGATGACGAGAACGATGTCGCGGTAGCGCCGAAACCGATTCACCAGCGGGCCTCAGGGTTCGTCAGGGCTTTCCGCGGGCCCGTCTTCGGGGACGTGCAAGGGCCGCTCGGACGCGGCCCGAACCCGGGCGTCAGCCGATCGCGACTTCCTTCAGGAGCTCGATGTGGTCGAGCGTCTTGCCGCTCCCGAGCACGACGGCGCTGATCGGGTCGTCGGCGACCATCACGGGGAGCCCGGTCTCCTCGCGCAGGAGCACGTCCATGTTCTTCAGGAGCGCTCCACCGCCGGTCAGGACGACACCCTTGTCGACGATGTCGGCCGCCAGCTCGGGCGGGGTGCGCTCGAGCGCGAGGAGCGTCGCCTCGACGATGGCGTTGATGGGCTCGGCGAGCGCCTCTCGCACCTCGTCGGAATTGACGATGACGGTCTTCGGGATGCCCGCGACCATGTCGCGTCCCTTCACTTCCATCGTCATCTGCTCGTCGAGTGGGTAAGCGTTTCCGATGGTGATCTTGATGCGCTCGGCGGTCTGTTCTCCGATGGCGAGGTTGTACTTGCGCTTCATGTAGGCGACGATTGCATCGTCCATCTTGTCGCCGCCCACTCGCACGCTCTGCGAGTACACGATGCCGGCCAGCGAAATCACGGCGACTTCCGTGGTGCCGCCGCCGATGTCGACGACCATGTTGCCGCTCGGCTCCGTGATGGGCAGCCCCGCGCCGATCGCCGCGGCCATGGGCTCCTCGATGAGATACACCTCGCGGGCGCCGGCGCTTTCGGCGCTCTCCTTCACGGCGCGCTTCTCGACCTCGGTGATGCCGAAGGGGACGCAGATGATGATGCGGGGCTTCACCAGGGTGCGGCGGTTGTGCGCGCGCGTGATGAAGTAGCGAAGCATCGCCTCGGTGATCTCGAAGTCGGCGATGACGCCATCGCGGAGAGGGCGGATTGCCTGGATGTTTCCGGGCGTGCGGCCGAGCATCTCCTTCGCCTCGCGCCCGACGGCGAGCACGCTCTTCTCGCCTCGCGCATCACGCTGCACTGCGACAACCGAGGGCTCGCAGCTGACGATCCCCTTGCCCCTCACATAGATGAGGGTCGTCGCCGTACCGAGATCGATGGCGAGATCGTTGGAAAAGAGTCCGTAGAGCCAGTCGAAAATCATTCGAGACTCACTCCGAGCCGAGCGCGGCGGAACGCCTTCGCGGCGTTGACGGAACCGCCCGACCCGCGAGGCGGCGGAACGAGTAACACGTAGGGGACGCGGCTTGCAATCGGACCCGCACGGTAACGTGACGAGGACGCCACGATTGGCGTCAACTCATTGAAATTGCATGATTTGCAACGTGCAGTGACACCGCACGAAAGGTCGCACGAAAGGTCAGTCGTCGTCGTCCTTATCGAAACCGCGGGCGCGGGGCGCTCTCAGGCCCTCGCCGTCGCGACGGTTTCTGCCCCGCTCGGGGCCGCGCGGGCCCTTCTTCTTCTTGTTCGCGGTCTCCTTCGGGCCACGACGGCGGCCATCGCCCCTGCCCTCCCCCTCTTCTGGAGGAGGCCCGACTGGTGGCTCGATGGGACCACCGCCGTCCCAGCGTGGCTCGTCACCGCGCGGCGGGCGCGAGAAGCCACCACCGCCGCCGCCACCCATGGGCGGCCCGCCGGGGGGTCGTGGCGGACGCGTCCCCCGGGCGTGCGCGATGCTGGCGGAGACCCGACGGCCCTTCAGCTCTGCCTCCCGGAGCGCGTCGACGGCCGCCTGCGCGGCTTCGGCGTTC
>Ga0265334_10001121_pt1 | contig 13081 bp, 18 predicted proteins | sample 42023metaG_FD_192442 | JGI IMG/M metagenome (GOLD analysis project Ga0265334, IMG submission 192442) | Rhizosphere microbial communities from Carex aquatilis grown in University of Washington, Seatle, WA, United States - 4-20-23 metaG | ecosystem: Host-associated > Plants > Roots > Rhizosphere... | reverse complement strand
AGCAATAGTTAGTAAGTGTTCTTGTCTATTCATAATATTTAATCCGGCGGCAACAAACCTTATTTAGCCGCCGGAACTGCAACGTGTTACAAACCGATTTCCGGTCTGCTTGTCCCCATCGGGACGCCCCGGCCTAGCCGATATTGGATTGGGGAAGATGAAAAGGTATCCGATGTGACCTCTCCCGGCTTGCGCGTCACGGGACTTCCCCAAAATTATCAAATCTGCATCCCACCGTTCGCGTACTTCAAGCCTGTTAGCCTTCCCTCTGCCTTGTCGTAGGTTATCCAGTGGCAGTAAATAAACATCCGCCCGTCATCTCGAATAATCGCCACCAAATATTCTTCCTTAGTATTGAAGTGGCGAATAGTTGGTTCAGTTTTCATACTTCTCCTCAGGATTGTTCCCTAACTCGGCGACAAGCTCCGCTCGCATATCTCTACGCAAAAACGCCGTTGGTATGGTTTCGCCGTTAAGTATGTCCTTGTCCGTGGTGAGCACCGGGCTATTCTTGGCCGGGTCCGATTTTAGGTGCATTGCATCCGAAACAAAGCTCCAAACCTTCTCGCGGTTCTGGATTATGAACTTGCCAAACTGCCATAGTGCGATCCCGAGCAGTGCGCCCATCAATAACTTCGCGTAATCGGGCAGACCGGAAAACCACACGCCAACATTCCCAAGTCCGAGAGCGCCGATGATTTTTACCCAAAGGCTCTTATCTTTCGCGGCATCCGGGATGTATTGAATAAACGGCTTATCCTCAGTGGCCGCGCTGGAAGATGTGTCAACTTTCACGCCGCCGCCTTCCGTGACCTCAACCTTCGTCTCGCTCGATGCCGCCCCCGCCGGAACATCCCCTACTTGGCTATCAGCAGGCGCACCAGACAACCCTCCTTGATCTGGGGTAGATGCTAATGGTTTTTGTATTGCAGATTGAGACGCGCCTGCCGAAAGTGTTGAAATGCCTTTTGCGACATCGTTAATCTTCGTATTGTCGGGAAAATCCAAGTCCCACTTTTGCGTGCTCTCCGCCAGTTTCGGTGCAGCATTTACCGACAGGTGCAGGTGGTGCGTATGCCCGTTCTTCCCGCTGTATGGTCGCCATTTCCACGGTGAAGTGGTTGACGAACATATCTGGTGATTCCAGATAATATACTTGATTCGCGGGTCTTTGTTTTTAACGAGTGTGTCCGCAAGCCATTGGCAATCTATTCCGGTTTGCGGATCGTGGGTGAAGTCCCGGGCGCATACCGTGTGGTTCTCGTTCGGGTTATGGTCGGACGCTCTTGCCGAGTGCTCACTATTGCCTATAGCCCCATCGGAAACCTTACTCCGCTCTGGAAATGCGGTATTTAGCTGCTCGCGGAGAGTTTCAAGTGATGCTGCGATGTGCCAAGTTTGTTTTGCCATAAGATTCAAAATAAAAAAACGACCGTGAAAACTATCCCTTTCGGGTTAGTCTCACCAGTCGCCGTTTTCTGGTTACGCCCTCTGTCTCTATTTAAGGGGCGTTGACAGCAATTCAGTTGTCTAAAATATTATATCAGTACTCTCAATATAGCAACGACTTTTTACTCCCCTACTACGTCCTGCACTGCTGGGCGGCGGCGTTTATGCACAGGAAACGTCAGTGCTCGATGATCGTCCCAGCCATTCGCCAAGCGGTTTTGCACAATTTTTCGTTTAATGCCGTAGATTTCACACCAAGCCGCTGTCGGACGTTTGACCCCGTTAATTACGAGATATTGAGTGCACTCCCGATTGCGGACCTGCGCTTTCTTTGTTGCCCATATGCAGTTATCAGGCGAGTAGCCCTTATCGTTGTCTTTGCGCTCAAGAGTCATTCCGTCAGGACGCTCCCCCATATCCGCAAGAAAATTCTCAAACTCCTGCCACCGAGCACAGACCGTAATGCCGCGAGATGAATACCGCTGATAGCTCTTATCCTTAGGATCCTGGCAACGGCGGCGCATATTAATCCATGCACGATAGGTCGGTGTTGGCGGATATACCGTCCGCTCACCTAACGCCTTCGCCTCACCATCAATCTTGTCTACATCAAAGCCGTGATACGGGGCGTGCGACTTGCAAAAATCACCATATCGCGCGCGACGCGAGCATCGTCCTTGCGTATAATGCATCTGAAAGCCACTCCCACCGCCGCGCCCGGTGTAGCGATAAGTTTCACGGCGATAGACCTTCTCTTTGCATCGGGGGTGGCCCGTTCTCGTTAAATTGCTCAGTCCGTTTTTATCCCAAGCCATAATCACTATTTTACCACAATTCCCTTTATTTACCTACACTTAAACCGTTCGGCGCGTACTCGCTCATAAGCGGTCGCCCGTCACACTTCGTACACCGCCCCTTGATAATTACCGTGGTCGAAAGGTACGTGTCTTTGAACGTCTCGACAAATCGGCGCACGTCCTCAAGACGCGGGACTTCGATTAGCTCGCCGCAGTCTGGGCAGTTGTAAGGGCCCGGCTCTCTTGTGCGGGGGTGGCTAGGCAGTGGTGGCCTCCGCTGGGGCCAGGAGGGACTGCCAGTGGGTGATACCTGATACCTCATCCCCCTCGCTATCTATCCACTCACCTCGAATAGCGTGAAACCACCGAATACCTGTTTCCCTGTTCTCGGTCACAAGATAGTCACCAGTAGCTTCCGGCAGGCGCTCGCTTACAGGTATCCATTCTCGATTCAGTTCGGCGGTCGCAAATTCAGCAAGCCAATCCGATATATTGGGGAACGTATATAGCATTCGCTCACCGCTTTTCCCGTCTAGAAGCCTCCGCGCCCGTTTTAATACCTCCGGCACGGCATTCTCTTCTGCGATTTTTTGCATTACTCGTTTTTTAGTATCGTCCATAAATCTATCTACTAAGTTGGAGAATTCTTTTGTGTCTCTGTAGTCGTTGTTAGGTTCGTCTATGAACATCGTTTATTTCCCTTTTATTTCAGAGCGTTCGGGATATTGGGGCCGGTGGCTAAGGGTTCGGGTTGGCGGCTCTCAAGCCGCTCCCCGACTTAAGTAATTCTGGGTGTTCAAACTCATTCCCCTTGAGAACCATTTCCGCGTTGTAGAACGCGGACAGGGGAACCGCCGTGCCCTCGTGCGGAAAGTCGATGTAAACCCCATCAGGACGTAAATCCACTACCCCAATGTGTAAGAATTCGCCGAACATCGTTTCTTCCATTACCTGCACTATATCCCCGTGGTAAACATCCTTTTCTGTGCTATCAGGAATACCGATGAGTTGCCCGACCGTTTCTGGTATCACCTTGGCAACAGCACAAATCAAATTGCCGTCCCCTGAGGGGGTTGGATAGTAATATTGAATCGACGGCTCACCGTCTGAACCGTGTAATAAGTCGCCATATATCCATTTACCCGTCGTGAACTGCCTTCCTCTAAATTTAATCTCTCGTGCCATAATCTCCTCCCCGTAGAAGCCGCTCCAGCGGCTGTCTCGTAACGCTGAACCCGCCGTAATCATCTCGATTGCTCTGAAATAGTCCTAAATCTGCTTCTCCGCAAATGCATCCAAAATGCGCAAAGCTATATATAGTGGCACGGTTAGTGGTGCAAAGATGGCGCGTTGCCATTCTGGGGGCGATCGCTTCCACCAGTACCACATCCACAGCAACCAAAGTACGAGATAAGCCGCCAACACAAGCACCGTAGTTAAAATAATGCCCATTATTTACCTCTCCCTTCCCCGTCCTCCTGTGGTGCGGGGCGGCCTTCGAGTTTCATTACCTTAAACGCGTCCAATTGCGACTCATACCATTCGCCATTCCAAAGGCTTTGCGTGCCATCCGTATCCTCATCTAAAAAGCGTGAAAGTCCGGTTTCCGTGTCAGTCTGTATGACGATTCCGTGCCAGTCGGTGTCCGGCGAAAACCGCAACTCGTGGCAATGCTCGTACATTTCTCGTGCACTATCCCGCTCCCCTTCCGCCTCTTCGAGACTTCGCCTTAACTTAACAGCGTCCTTTTTCGCGTTATATCCCTCGACTAATCTCTGGTCGATATATTCCAAACATCGCGCTAAATCGTTGTGATACTCGCTTCCCTGCGGAGTTCTCGCTTCAACAGCCAATCTCCACTCTTGCGCCTTTTCGAGCGCGGCACGGAGCGAATCAAAAGCATCCTTGACGGGCTTCGCGCCGTTCCAATTACCCGGCTCGCCCGTCGATCCCGTGACGACCTGATAAATTTCGGCTATCGTCGCATTCGCCGCTCGCGCTTCTTGGGCGTGTATTTCGGCTTCGCGTCTTAGAGTTTCAATGAGCGCACGGAGCGAAGTGGTTGCGATCTCGACTTCCTGGCGGGCGAACTCAACGTAGAGGGGGGCCGGGTCTGTGTAGAGCGTTCTATCTTTGAGAAAGGCGATTGCCCGCGCCTCCACATCCCCGCCTTCTGATACCTCGGGGCGGGAGAGTTCGGAGAGGTGGAAGCGAATCATCAGCTCGTAGATGCGGCATTGCGGCACTTCCGCGAACCACTCGTTCTGCATCGCTACGGCTCGCTCTTCGAATCCGCCGCCCGAGGGGCGTGGTGGGGTAAATCCCATTGATAGCTCCTCTGCGCGATTGTAGGCACTCAATCCACCTTCCGGCATATATCGCAAATCGTATTCCTCGAACCTATCCCGAACGAACTGCCAAACCTGGTCGCGCTTTGATGCGGATAGGTCTTCAAACGTGGTTGAAAATTCCAGCTGTGCAGTCTGCATAAGATAGCCTCTTGGCTCGCGAAAAATCTCCCGCTCCCCTGCTGTCGGTGCTTGTGGGCGAGAATCGGGCGGGGATTGGGGGCGACCGTTCCAAATATCCCGGGCGATGTCTCGTGGATTAAAAATGACATCATAGCCGTGCAGCCGTCCGCAGTTTGTGCACTCGGGTGATTCTTTCCAGTCATTTGGACCAGTACGCATAAATCTCAGCGTGACCGCCCCAGTAAGACATTTCGGACACGCCTTGAGCCCGTCTGCCGGGGTGGTGGTCGTAAGCTCTTTGACGCCATTCGTCGGATAATCTTCCGGTTTGAATATCTCGTTACAGCCGCCGTCCTCAATTTTGCACCGGTGCTTTTTGTGGGGCGGATTCATCCACGGGTTAAATTTCGGGCAATTGAAAGTATCATTCCCGTGATTATCTTCGGGATAACCGCAGTCCTCACAAATATCAGGATTAGCAGCGTCGATATGCTGAACGCCGCAATGCGGGCAATAAAGTATCCGGTCTTCCGGGCAAGTCGCCGGGGTGGTTGGTTTACTGTTCATCGTTTTATTTCTCCTTTGAAGCTTTCAGCACTTCCACTCCTTTAGCGGTCAGCCGCCAGTAAACCTGATTCGGCACTTGCTCGACCAGTCCGCCGTATTTCATTACCTCTTTCCGCGCCTTAGCTACCCACGCGCGCTCGATTGTCTCTACGCCCCGATCATCCGGTGTATGCCCTTTCTGGTAAAAGCACTCATATCCAATATCACCATTCAACTCCGCTAGAATCGTAAGTGCATTTTGCGAAAGACGCGCCTCCCCGCTGGCTGGGTCTTTAGGTGGTGTTTTGGTCATTGGGTTCTCCTTCAAAAAGATTCGGTTGGCGCGTTGTGCGTAGCGCGATTTGCATTATTTCGAGGACGCGCATCGCCTTACTTGGCGACCATCCTTCACTATCCAGATCGACATCGGCGAGGGTCCGAATGTCCTCGGACGATAACTGCCGCCGCTCTTTTGCGGGTCGATGCAAGATTTTACAAAGCGGGCTCATCATGCCGCTGCCTCCTTCCTAAAATGCAATCGCGCCCTTGCAGTTCGGGCAAACTACCGTGCCGTCGCCGTGAATGCACTCGCCCATTCCTCGACACATATCATCGGGGCATACGAGGATAAATCCGCTGTCATCGCATCGGGTGCAATAATCATCGAACTCGCCGTTGTAGTAATCCGCATCATCTAAGCCTTCCTCGCTGTCGTAGTAATCTTCAAAGCGCGGACCAAAGCTACTATTGAATCCTGGCATCCCCTCCCTCCCTACTCTTCCATAAATTCGTAATCGCCCTAGCCCTGATCTCGGCGGAGGCGGTGACGGCTCTAATTGCGCACTCTGCCTCGCTCATAGCCTCAACCACATCTTGCGGAAGTCCGGCATCGTTCGTTTCAACAAGCGTTTTCAGATATTCGTACGCCCCGAACTTCTCAACCGTCAGCTTCTCAACCGGGGCAAGAAGGTCTAGGCTCGTGGAATAGGCGGGATTGGTCGCCCACGGGTCATCCCATTCGAAACCGCATTTCGAGCAAATATCTTGCCCTCGCCTGCCATCTTTTCGGTCGTGCCAGCAATCATTCCCCAAAACTACTGTGTGGATATACTCGTCTGTCTCGTTCATAATTTCCTCCGCTACCTTAAAGCCGATTTCCGGTCTTCTTTAGCGTTCGCCATCGCTAAACCGTACATATTCGCCCATAAATTTCAGATCGACGGTAGTTAGTGGGCCGTGCCGGTTCTTGTCCACGATCATCTGCGCTTCGGTCGGGTTGGCGTTCTTGTTGTAGTAGCTTTCCCGGTAGATAAATGCCACCATATCCGCCTCTGACTCTATGTCCCCCGACTCCCTTAAATCACTCATCCTTGGAATAGGCGGACTTCTCTTCTCGCATTCCCTGGATAAAGACGAGAGCGCAATAACGGGAACTTTCAGATCCTTCGCCAGCGACTTTAACTCGCGCGCGATCGCTGAAACTTCCTGAGTTCGTCCATCAGTCTTCTTCGAGGCCGTCATTCTCTGAAGAAAGTCCACCACGATCGCATCTAGACGCCCTTTCTCGTGACGGGTCTTCATAATCTTGGAGCGCATCTGCATTGCGTTGATCGTGCTTGAGTCATCGATCATAAAATTCATAGCTTGCAGCTCGCTCCCGGCTCGCCGAACGTCTATCATTTCCATTTCGCTACAATGACCGTTTTTCATTTTGGTATAATCAACCCCAGCCCTCGACGCCACCATTCGGTCGATATATTGTTCTTTGGACATCTCCAATGAGAAAACCGGTATCACGGCCCCTCGATGCTCCGTACAGGCGTTTTGAATCACATTCGCGACAAGAGCGCTCTTGCCCATTCCGGGGCGGCCGGCAATAATAATCAAATCCGTATCTCTTAGCCCCCCGGTGATAAAATCCCACCCACGAAAACCGGTCTTCAGCCCCTTCGCCTCAATCTCACCGTTTCGCAGCTTCTCGGTTTTTTGCACGCTTTCAAAAGCAAGGACCGAGGCCGGGGTAAAACTCTTCGCATCCTCAAAGTTGCATACCTCGTTGATCTCGGTTTGTGCGTTCGCGAGAATTCGGGGTGCATCCTCTTCTTCGGACAGGGCGGAAGATATGATCTGATTGCAGGAAGCGATTAGCTCCCGCAGTTTCTTTTTCTCCGATACAATCTCGATATAACTGGACAGGTCCCGGAAGAACGGCAATCCGTATGATAAATTTGTGATCATCGCCACGCCGCCGCACGAATCCAATAACGCATCCTTCTTCAGTTCCTCGCCCACATTGATCGGGTCGATCATTTTTTTGGCGTCGAAGAGTGACATCATTGCGGCGAATACGTGCCTGTGCCTGGGACTGTAAAACGAATCCGGCGTCAGGCGCTCCGCGGCCTGGGTGAACAAAGTCTCGTCAACCAGTATCCCGCCGATAATGCATCGCTCCGCCTCTTCGGATTGCGGTAATGAGCGTTCCAGGAATTGTTCGTGTCTCGGCGTCATTTGTGAGTGCATACCCCCGCTCTGCCGTTAATTTTGATGTACCCTTTCTCGTCGCACTTGGAGCAATTCTCTATTGCTATCTTCCAGGCGGGCTTATGGCCGTTGCCGTTTGCAGGCTTTTTCACCGCCCCGAACCGAGTCTTCTGCAAATCACGCATTCGATTTTGCCAAGTAGCAATCCAGCCCCTCGCGGTGCGCCTATGATTTTTGGTGGCTATGTCGATCCAGAACGTCTTAAACTCGGCCAGTTCGTCGTCAACGAGAATATTCGGTGCTTCCTCGCTTGCCCACTCGCGCATACTTGCCGAGATGGAGAAGTCTTCAGGAAGGGTGTATTTCTTTTCCGGCTTCACTTTCTCATCCACCGTTTCGTCTGCCACGGCAGTGGCTACGGATTCAGAGTTAAGGGTTAAGGCAGTCAGAGAAGAGGCGTGAGCGCTTCTATCCTTTTCTTGAGCACTCGCGATTTTTCTTGATTCTTCTATAACTGCTGTAAATGCAGGAATTACAGATTCAACCTCATTCCTATGCGGGCTTTGGTGCTTCAGGAAATTCACGATCTGTATGTATCGTCCTCCACTGACCTCATACCTCACAATAAATTCGTTGACGTGTAGCCACTGCAATAAGGCGTCAATTTTCAGCGACGGGCGATAAGGAAAGATCTTGACGTGTATCTTTCGCGGGCGATCCTCTAGCCGCCCTTCCCTGTCCGCGAGCGTCCAGAGCCCTTCAAATAAAACCGTGCAAGCAAGGTCCGTCTTCTCATCTCCGAGAAGTTCGTTATCAAACAATGATGGTTTTAAATTTCTCGCTCTGGCCATTAAAACGTTGTTAGTCCCCTGGTTTCTGCTTCTAGCTCTTCAATGCGAGCGCGAAGGCGCTTATTATCCTCTTCTAGCGCGTGGATTCTTTCGGCCTGGTGTTTATCCCAATAGTCGCGCTCATCTTGTTCTGCGGTTTGGTCTTGTGTTAGTCGTCGGCAGCAAGCGAGCATCTCGCTGATGTTGCTGACATGTTCCGGCGTGAGATCGAACCACTCGCCTCGGATTCGAATATCGGCATATATCGCGTGTAGTTCTTGCTCAAATTCAGCCTCCACAAGCCACGCCTCTATAAGCACAAAATCCTTCGGCTTCGGTCCCAGCGTTTGTTCCCGCATTAATTGAGAAAGCCGCGTATAAGGATCGTCACTGCGTCCGATCTTGTGATAGCCCGTCTCGTTATCCTTGATCAAATAAACCCAAGTAAACGGTATGCTCATTCAAAATCCTCCTGCGCCTGGATCTCATCAACCCAATCCGCCGCCTCTGCTGCAAAATCTTTTTCGTCTTCCATACCTTATTTCGGAGCGTCAGAGATGTTTTTTATCTCGGATGTTCCGTGTTGCTAAGTTTTAGTTGATTGAATCACCGGCGTTTAGCTGCTTATTTTTCGGTTCTGCCGACATAAAGCCCGATCCGAGTCCGCCGACGTGTTTTAGAAATTCAACCTCTACCTTTGCCGTATCCACCAGTACCTTGCCGACCTCGACAACCGCTTTGGCGCGTTCCACATCCATTGCCGAGTCTGGGTCTACAAGTTGTTCCAGTGCGTCGAAAAGGTGGTTTCTAAGGTCATCCATTTTGTTTTTCATAATTGCGTATCCCCCTTCTAAGTTTTGCTAATGCGTAGGCTGCCGGTATTACCTCGTCGGGTATTTTGTGCCGCCCGTTCCTAAGTGCGTGCTCGATCCGGTCGATCATCACGAGATTGCGGATGTCGCAGTTCATCGTGTTTTTATCGAGAAAGCGAACAATCCCGCCTTCGGGAATCGGTCCGTGATGTTGCTCCCAAACCAGGCGGTGTTTGTGTTCCCAAACGTTCGGCTCGCCGATCTTGACCTTGATATATCCGTCAACAACCGCTTCCGTTCCAACGGGTTTATGGTTGTGCGGCAGGTTGCCTTTTTTGAACTGCGTTTGCTTCCCGCCGACCTGCAAGCCTTTCATTCCTTTATTCCACGGCGTAAGACCTTTCTTAAACTCTGTCCCGACGCTGCGCCTATGCCCTTTGAAAAGCCGCCCACACTCTTCCGATTTCAAATATTCCTCGCTCTTTTTGAGCCCGAGCGCGTTCGCTTTTCTATAAACCGAATCAAGTTTTCTGCCGATCTCTTTTGCCACCTGAGCAGAAGGGTGGTGCGGGTATTTTTCGACCAACACGCGCACTTGTTCGGGCGTAAACCCCCGGCTCGACACGATACCTAGGCGAACGGCGTAAGTCTTAACCGCCAACTCCGACCGCCCGATCTTTTTCGCGATCTCGGCATACGATTTTTTGCCGTGATGCCGTCGCAGATATTTAATTTCTTTTTCTGTCCAAGAATTCGCCCTGATCATCACTCTTTAAATGCAAAAACAGCCCGCACGGCCATTCTGCGCTAGTGTCAATTGGTGAAAAGACGACGCCAGAAATAAGCCAATGCGGGCTGCTCGTTCAGTATACAGAAAGAGAGCCTTGCGCGACAAACCAAAGCGGCTTGTGCGTCGTCTTTCACCTACTGAAATTGTAACATCAAAAATCATTAAAAGTCAATAAAAATAAGGCTCAAACGCTATTTATTTCACGTAAAACTTTAACTATTTCACCCAATCCCCAAACCCGCCTCCCGAACCCTCTGAACATCTCCCTAAAAGGGGGCTAGGCTTGGGCAAAGGTGTCGGCAAATGTTACGGCGATCCCAAGAGCCGACCACGCATCCCTTGAAATTCCGTATGTGCCGCCTGGCGCTTTTTTAGTGCCAGGCGGACCGAATCGGTCGATCAGCGCTTGGCGTATATTTGCGTCTTTCGCGCGCATTGAATTGCAAAGGTGCATCTTTACGTCTTTGCGGTAAACAAGATGAAACGGCTTGCGCTGTACGTATTTCCACGCCTCGGCGAATCGCCCAGACCAAAACACAGTATCGAAAATCGTCTTACCTACTGCCATTCCGTAGCTTGCCACCATTTCAATCGCGAGATGATCGGCATAGGTGGTCCGAAGAATTGATGGCATATCTTCGTTCGGGTATTTGCCGAAGTCGATAATCTTGCTACTGGTAATCTTTCCTTCGTGGCTGAACTGCTCTAAACGCAACCACGCTGAGTATTCGTTACCTGGATCTATTGCTAAAACTTTCATAATCTTGTTGAGAACGCACCAGCGTTCAAATCCGAGCCTCGTCTACCGAGATGGATGTCTGCGGTAGCTCTTAATAAGCCTAAATCTTCGATTTGCGGTACAAATTCCCCGCCTCCATCACTATCACCACAGCCAGTAGTAAGAGTTTGGCCATCGTGCCTCCGTTGGGAATTCGCGGATTTGCAGGTCGGGCGGGAATTCTGCGATGTCGCCGCCTTTTTTGTTCTTGATAACCGGGCCGAATCCTTTAACGCCCATAAACGGCTTTGCTCCGAGTTGTTTCACAAACACCGGCACTTCGGCCGCCTTGCATTCCTCGACAACCGAGCGAATCCAGTGAATATCACAGTCGCGCGCGCCGGGACCGGATTCGCCGCCTACGACAACCCAATCAACAACCGGATCGCCGCACCAATGAACAGAGCGGTCTATACAGCTTTCGCATTTCAGATGCTGGGTTAGATCGACCGGTCCAAGTAACGGCTCGACCGAAAGCCAGCGGATAGCCGCCGGGGTCTGGAGAAGTAGCGGTATGCGTTCGTCTGCCGCCTTTTGATCCTCGACTGATACGCCGAGCCAGACGTTAGAAGGACAGACACTCTTTTTACGAGATTCAAGCACGGCGTCAATAGCGGCTTCACCGTAGTTATGATCTAGCCAAGCAGCGAGGTTAAATCCCCTATCGACTGTTCGGTTCGCGGGCGCAAAATAATTGCGCATCCGCTCCGGTCGTTTCGTAAGGATCTGAAAAGTGTGTTGTGGGCAGAGCGCCATCACCGCGAAAACCTTGTCGATAAATTCATCTGGTAAATTCGCGTGAAATAAATCGCTCATTGAATTTACAAAGTAGGTTGTCGGCTTTTTGGTTTTGAGTGGGATTTGCAGGGCATCATCCCAAGTCTTAACCGTGCCGTTAAACCGGCCTTGAGCGTTCAGCAGGCCCGCGTATTTCACTTGGCCCATAGCCTCAAGGCGTTTGGTCATTTTCTCGGCGTAGCAGTTCGTACAGCCGTCGCTAATGCGCGAGCATCCCGTTACCGGATTCCAGGTTTCAGTTGTCCATTCGATTGATGATTTAGCCATTATCGAAAGTACCTCCCCAATATCCTGAACACCCAAAGAACAGGTCGTTGAAATGTAGGTCGTAAGTAGTTCATGCTGCCTCCTATCGCAACGGCATTAAAATATATCGATACTGGTAGTCCATACCCCGTGGAATGCCAAATTCGCTCGCGGATAGGGCGTCGTTAAAACTAACCACAACTGAAGGCGTAACGGCCTCGCCGTCCTCCACGTCCATACCCAAGGCCACGTCAAGAAATTGGCGGACGTACCGGCTCTGGTATTTAAGCGTGATGTCATCGCCAGAGTATTCCGCAGCAAAAGCGTCGCCGCCTTCACCTTCCTGTCCGGCATTTGCTGTAACTTCCACGCCGCCAGCGGTAAGCTTTACGGCAATATGGCCCTTTTTCAGGTCTTCGGAATGGCTATTCGCAATCAAGGTTGCGCGGTTTAACGCTTCTCCGAATCTTTTTGCGTCGAGTGTTGCCGAATTGTCGAGATCCTTCGGTAGCACCATTTCATAATTAGGGAAGCTTCCCGACAGCTTTCGTGCGGCCATTGTCCAATCGCCTTGTACTAAAAAGACATGGTGCTGGTCTTCCCCAATCTCAATATCACCATCCTTTGGATCAATGATGCGAGAGATACGGCCAAGTGCGAGTTTTGGAATTAAGCACGACACCTCTCCGCCTGTTGCGATCTCGGCGTGCGCCAAGGCGAGTCGATCGCCGTCCGTGGTGACCATGCGCATCTGTCCCGCTGAAACTTCCAGCTTCGCGCCGCTCAGCGTAAAGCGTGATGGTGCCGTCGTGATCGCGAACGAAGAGAGGCGGATAAAATCACGGAACATCTTAGCGGGAACAGATATGTCTTTCTTAACAAGGAACGGTGTATCTGGGAATTGCTCAGAACTAACGGCCGGCAAGCGGAACTTCGCAGTACCGGATTTTACGCTAACCCAATCGTTGTCATCTATGGAGATCGCAACGTCTTCGTCAAGAGTGCGAACGAGATCCAGCAGTCTTATTCCCGGAGCGCAGGCGGTCCCGCTCTTTTCAATATTCGCGCTTACCTCCACGCGTA
>Ga0265334_10001120_pt1 | contig 13092 bp, 14 predicted proteins | sample 42023metaG_FD_192442 | JGI IMG/M metagenome (GOLD analysis project Ga0265334, IMG submission 192442) | Rhizosphere microbial communities from Carex aquatilis grown in University of Washington, Seatle, WA, United States - 4-20-23 metaG | ecosystem: Host-associated > Plants > Roots > Rhizosphere... | reverse complement strand
TGCTTGCCCGCAAGGAATGCCCCGCGAGCTATCATCTGGCGGTCGTGGTGGACGACGCCCTTCAAGGCGTGACCCTCGTCACAAGAGGCCAGGACCTGTTCCCCGCAACCCATATCCAGCGGCTTTTGCAGGTCCTGCTTGATCTCCCGGAACCGGCCTATGCCCATCACCGGCTGATCCTGGATGAAGCGGGGCGGAAATTTTCCAAGCGAGACAAGAGCCCCACTCTCTCAAGCTTGCGTCAGGCAGGCCTCACGCCCCAGGCGGTCAAGGCCATGATTGGTCCTTAGACATTTTGGGCGCGACCCAACCGGACCATTTGCAGAAGCACGGTTAATTGCGGCATAAGCGCCTCTTCGGCCGAAACGGCCGCCAGCGCCCAAGGGAGGCATTCGTGATTGCAAAAGGTCAAACATTTACCGGTATTACCATCTGCCTGGACGGCGGCACCTTCACCGACTGCCGCTTCGAGCGCTGCACCATCGTCATCTCCGGCCTGCTGCCGATCGCGCTGGAGAACCCGCGTTTCGTCGACTGCCAGTGGAGCTTCATCGGCCCAGCCTCGACGACCGTCTCCTTCATGGCGGCCATGTACCGGGCGGGCGCCAAGGAACTGATCGAAGCGACCTGCAACAGCATCATGGGCAAAGGCCCGAAGCCCGCCGCGCTTGGTGGCGCGTAGCAATCGTCGAGAGCCCGGTGCGGGAACGTAAGCCCCCCGCACCGGAGCGCTTTTCGGCCTTTCCGATTCTTTCGCAAGCGTAATGGCGCGCGCCATCATTCTGCTGCAAGCTCACGTCAGAGAGCATGAGGCTTAATTTCGGGCGCGCGCGTTCATGCCGCTTTTCAGGGTTTCACTTGCAGCCGGACTGGCAGCGCTTCTCGCCGCCATGCCCGTGCGCGCGGACACCGACGCCGATCTCGACAAGCTTCTCGCCACCTACCGACAGGCGGAAGGGAAACTCACGCCGCCCGAGCGCGACGAACGAGCGGCCGAACGCTATGACGAGGCGATCACCGCTGCCTACCTGAGCGCCCGCCGCCGCATCAACGAGGACACCAGCGCCAAGCTCGCCCTCATCGACCCCTCCGCGTTGCAGCCGCAGGACGAACTCTCCTACGAGATTTTCCGCTGGGAACTCGACGATGAAGCGCGCGAACTAAAGCCCGGTATCGCCGACCGCTTCCAATTGCTCGCGCTCAACCAATTCGACGGTGCCCAGATCACCTTTCCGCGCGAGATGCAGGCGCGTTCGGAATCGCCCTGGAATCGCCCTCAGGACTACGACGATTCCATCCGCCGTATCTTGCGCTTCACGCGCAGCCTCGATGCGGCCATTGCCGAAATGCGCGAAGGCATCAAAGAGGGCGTGATGCAGCCGCGCGCCATCGTCCGGCGCATGATCGCGCAAGCCGCGATTTTCGCGAATGGCGATCCGGATATGAGCCTGTTCATGGCGCCGGTGGTTTCCATGCCGGCGCGCATCGAGGCGAGGGACCGCGCGCGCATCGACGGCGCCTATCGCGAGGCCGTGGAGGGCCAACTCATTCCCGCCTATCGGCGGCTCCTCGCCTTCCTCACCGACGAATATCTGCCGCGTGCGCGCGAACCGATCGGGCTTTCGGCTCTGCCGGGCGGCAGGGAGATGTATCTCTATCTGGTGAAGAGCGAGACCACGTCCGATCTTTCGCCCGATGCGATCCATGCGCTCGGACTTGCCGACCTCGCGCGCATCGAAGCGGAGATGCAAAAGGCCAAAACCGAGGCCCATTTTCCCGGTACACTCGCTCAGTTCCGGGCATTCCTGCAAAGCGATGCCCGCTTCAAGTTCAAGGACAAGGCGGCGATGCTTGCCGATTTCAACCGTGTCCGCGATACGGTCAACGCGCATCTCTCCGATCTTTTCGCCACCAAGCCGAAGGCCAATCTCACCTTCCGCTTCTACGAATCCTATGTCGCGCCCGACCGGCCGGCGGCGGAATACCACCCGTCCTCGGCCGACGGCAGGCGGCCGGGCATGGTCTATCTCAACGATTCCGATCTTGCCGACCGTCCCACCTACACCACCGAAGTGCTGGCGATGCACGAAGGTATTCCCGGCCATCATCTGCAGGTGGCCACCACCATGGAGAACAGCGCGCTGCCGCGCTTCCGCCGCTTCGGCGGGGAGACCGCCTATACGGAAGGCTGGGCGCTTTATGCGGAGACGCTGGGGCCGGAGCTTGGACTTTTTACCGACCCGTACCAGAAGTTCGGCGCGCTTTCCTTCGATGCCTGGCGTGCGAGCCGGCTCGTGGTGGATACCGGGATTCATTGGCTCGGCTGGACGCGCGAGCAATCGGTCGATTTCATGGTCGCGCATGCGGGGCTTTCCAAGAACGAGGCGGCCGAAGAGGTGGACCGCTACATCGCCATGCCGGCGCAGGCGCTTTCCTACAAGATCGGCGAGCGCGAGATTCTCGATTTGAAAGCACGCGCGCAAACCGCGCTCGGAGCAAGATTCGACATCCGGCGGTTCCACGAGGCTGTTCTGAAGGACGGCCCCATGCCGCTGCCGATCCTGGACGCCAAGGTCACGCGCTGGATCGCCGAGGAGAAAGCCAGAGAATCGTAAGAGGGGAATCGTTGCACCGGCGCGCGCCAGGTTCCAAACTGCCGCACATGACAACGCATCCGATCGACCGATTGTTCGAGCGCGTGGTTTCGCGCAAAGGCGCGGACCCGAAGACGTCCTATACCGCGAAGCTTTTGGGCGAGGGCCGGCTCAAATGCGCAAAGAAGTTCGGCGAGGAAGCCGTGGAGGCTAGCCTGGCCGCGGTCGCGCAAGACAAAGCCGCGCTCGCGAACGAATCCGCCGACGTGCTCTATCATCTGGCCGTGCTGTGGGCCGCATGCGGGCTTTCGCCCGAAGAGGTTTACGCAATCCTCGGCGAACGCGAGGCCCAATCGGGCCTCGACGAGAAAGCATCCCGCAAGAGCTGAAGAACCGCCGTCCTAATGGGCGCCGGCTTCCCCACTCTCCTCAGACAGCGAGCGAACGAGATCCAAAATACGACGCCGCACTTTCATGTCCTTGATGCGCATGAAAGCAAGGCTCAGCTGCAGTCCTTCGCCGCTGGCAAGAAACTCCATCACCGGAGGCGGTTCGTCGTCTTCGGCAAAGCCCATGACTTTCGAACTGTCGCTGACGTCCTCATAAAAGAAGCTGATCGGCACTCCGAGAATGCCCGCCACTTCAAAGAGCCGTCCCGCTCCAATGCGGTTTATCCCTTTCTCGTATTTTTGAACCTGCTGAAACGTCAGACCCAGCAATTCGCCGAGGCGTTCTTGACTCATTCCGATCAGCATGCGGCGCAGGCGGACGCGGTGTCCGACATGGGCATCGACCGGATTGGCCTGTTTTTTCGGCACCTTCCCAATGACCTTTCTATTGCGTGTTGCAACAATGTGAGTGGGCCGAAGAAGAGCGTCCGTATGCGGACACGTCAAGTCTTTGAAAAGCTTAGAGGCCAAAGCGCCGCACCCGCGCAGGCGATGTAGAGCGCGAGCATCACGAGATTTCCATATCGCGCAAAGGGTGTGGCAGGAAGCGCTACAGGCAGGTCGCTGTCGATGACGCCGCGCAGTCCGAGATCGTATCTGGCCCGCACCTGCCCGTAAGCGTCGATCACGGCCGAAATGCCGCTGTTGGCGGCGCGTGCGATCGGCAATCCCTCTTCGATGGCGCGCACCCGCGCAATCAAAAAATGCTGCATTGGCCCGGCATTTGGCCCGAACCACGAGTCGTCGGTCATGTTCACCAGCCACGATGGACGCGGCTCGCCGGTGACGGCTTGCGGAAAGATGACTTCGTAGCAGATGAGCGGGCCCACAGGCGGCGCTCCGGGTACGGAGAAAGTCTCAGGTCCAGGGCCGGATGAAAACCCGGTGTTGGCGGCGATCTCGGTGAGACCGATGGAACGAAGCGTGTCCTCGAAAGGAAGATATTCCCCAAATGGAACCAGATGGAACTTGTCGTAGGTGCCGAGCAAATTTCCGTGAGGACCAAACATCGCGAAGGAGTTGTAGAAATGCGCGCTCGCCCCCTCGCCGTCGATTCGCACTTCACCCGTGAGCAGCACTTTCGAATCGCCCGTGAGTTGCGCGATGTCCTTGAGCGCTTCGGGAACCCGGGCGAGTGCAACCGACCTTATCGGGGGAATCGCGGCGGCCTCCGGCCAGATGATGTGCGTGGGCGCGATTTGCGAGGGCCGCTCGGAGAGATCGATCATGCGCCGCCAATTGCGCGTCATGAATTGCGCGACATATTTCTCCGGTTGTGGCGTGTCGGGCTGCACGATGCGCAAATGCACGCCCGGAACCGTGTCGTTTGGCGCCATCAGCAGCCGCGATTCGCCGTCTGCCCACAGCGCTATGAAGAACAGCGTCATGCCGGCGGGCAGCCAGCGCGCCTGCACGTCCTTGCCGCGTGCAAGCGCGGCGAGCGAGGCGCCGAAAAGAAGCGTGAGCAGTGAGAGCCCGTAGGCTCCAAAGACCGACGCGCTTTGCAGCACCGCAAGCGAAGCGCCCCACCCGTAAGCCGGCAAATTCCACGGGAACCCCGTCAGAATGTGCCCCCGCAGCCATTCGATGACGCCGAAGATCAGTGCGAAGAGGAAAATGCGCTGCACGCCCGGCCGCCACGACAGCATGCAAAGAAACGTGCCGGCGGCGAAAAAAAGTCCGACCCCGCCGGGCATCAAAACCGCAACGAAGGGAAGCTCCCAGGCATGCGCATCCGGATCGACCAGAAAAGCGTAGCCGATCCAATGCAATCCCACCAAAAAGAAACCGAAGCCGTAAGCCCAGCCGATGCCGAAGGCTTGACGGAGGCGGCGCGGACTGGCGGAAGCTCCATCCAGCAGCAGGACCAGAGCGGCATACGACAACAGCAGCAGCGGAAACAGGCGAAAAGGCTCGAACGCAAGCGCTGCCAACGCCCCCAGAACCGCCGAAGAAAAAAGCCGGCGCAAGCCGCGCACGCGTTGCAGCTCCGAGGCGACACGGTCGGGAAAGGCAACGATCGCGGCGCGCAAGGTCAATGCGCCGGAACCGGCACGTTCGCCGCAAGTGCCCGGATGCGCAGGCGCTTGGCGCGGCGGGGATCGGCTTCCAACACTTCGAATTCCACGTCACGATAGGAGACAATTTCGCCCCTGACCGGGACGCGGCCCAAAGCGGCGGCCACCACGCCGCCCAGCGTATCTACCTCTTCCTCGGTTTCCTCGTCGGTCAGATCGATGCCCGTACGGTCCTTGAAATCTTCGAGCGCCACGCGCGCATCCGCATCGAATGTGCCGTCGGGACGGACCACGATCTCGAGCTCTTCGTCCACATCGTGCTCGTCATCGATATCGCCGACGATCTCCTCGACCAGATCTTCGATCGAGACGAGCCCGTCGGTGCCGCCATATTCGTCGACCACAAGCGCCAGATGGATGCGGGTCGCCTGCATCTTCATCAGGAGATCGAGCGCGGGCATCGCGGCCGGCACGAACAGGACCTCGCGCTTCAATTTGACGATGGGAGTCGGGGGCCAGCGCAATTGTCCGTCCGGTCCGGTTTCCACCAGCGCCACCACGTCCTTGATGTGCACCATGCCCAAAGGATCGTCCAAGGTCTCGCGATAGATCGGCAGGCGCGAATGCTGCGCCTCACGGAAAAGCGCAACCAATTCGGCCAGCGGCGTCTCGCATTCGACCGCGACGATATCGGCGCGCGGGACCATCACGTCGGAAACGTGGAGGTCGCCGAAGGTCAGCAGATTGCCGAGCATCATGCGCTCTTGCGAGGAGAGCTCCCGCGCTTCGCGCTCGCTTTCCTCGATCACTTCTTCGAGGCTCTCGCGCATGGCGGAATCCTTGCGCAGGCCCCTAAGGGCTTGGGCAAGTCGCGCGGCGAATTCGCTCAACAGCGGCCGCACCTCGCGCACTGGCGTGGCGCGAGCCTCGGCGGATTCGGTGGCGGCGGGGGGAGTGGCGCCCGAAGGCGCGGCGGGCTTCGGATCGGAATCGGCAGGCATGGCGATGAGTTTAGGCTTTCTTCCGCGGCCGCGTATAGAGTCGCGGCGCATACGGATCGGCAATCTCCAGACGCTCCAGAAGTGCTGTTTCCAGCGTTTCCATGGCGCGCGCCTCGCCCGCGCTTTCATGGTCGTAGCCGAGAAGATGCAACGTTCCATGCAGCGCGAGATGGGCGGCATGATGGGCGAAGTTCTTGCCTTGCTCGCGTGCTTCGCGCTTCACGACGCCATGGGCGAGCGCAATATCGCCAAGATAGGACGCATCGGCCGCCGGAAAGGCCAGCACATTGGTCGGCTTGTCCTTGCCCCGGAACGACCCGTTCAGCGCTCTCAGTTTCGCGTCATCGGTCAGAAGAAGGGTGACAGAGAGAGCGGCACCCTCTCCCCCTCTGGAGACGAGGGCCACGGGCGACGTCAGGGCCTGCTTCACCGCCCGGCGGATCAGGCGGAGTGCGGGCCCATCCTTGCGCCAGTTCGGGTCTTCAATCACGACCGAAATCACGGGTGCCTTGGGTGTGGCGCTCATTCGTGGTTGCGCTTGGGGACGCGGCGCGCCTTCGCACCCGGGTCGTTCGCGTCATAGGCCGCGACGATGCGCGTCACCAAAGGATGGCGCACCACGTCAGCCGCCGTGAACCGCGCAAAGCCCACCCCATCCACACCTTCGAGATAGCCCACCGCTTGTTCGAGCCCTTCGGGCCCGCCGGGGAGATCGCTTTGCGAGGGATCGCCGGTCACCACCATGCGTGATTCCTCGCCCAACCGCGTCAGGAACATCTTCATCTGCGCCGGCGTGCAGTTCTGCGCCTCGTCCAGGATCACGAAAGCACGCGACAGCGTGCGCCCGCGCATGAAGGCGAGCGGCGCCACTTCGATGATGCCCGTTTCCATCAGTTTGGCGCAGCGATCGCCCAGCACCTCGAACAGCGCGTCATAAAGCGGACGCAAATAGGGATCGATCTTTTCTTTCAGGTCGCCGGGAAGGAAACCCAGCCGTTCGCCGGCTTCCAAAGCCGGGCGCGACAGGATCAGCCGCTCGACCCGGCGCTCGTGCAGGAGATGTGCGCCGAAAGCCGCCGCGAGATAAGTCTTGCCCGTGCCCGCGGGGCCCAGCCCGAACACCAGTTCGCACTTTCGCATCAGCTCTATGTAATAGGCTTGCGCAGCCGAACGCGCGCGGGTGAGCTTGCCCGCCGAGGTGCGGAGTGCGCCACCGGTTTCCCGATGCGGCAATTCGTGACGCGGGCCGGCAGCGAATCCGATCTCCGCATCGACATCGCCGAGCGTCAATTCCTCGCCGGCCTCCAGCCGGCCATAGAGCGCGCGCAGGATGGCCGCGGCGTGCTCGCGCGCCTCGGGGTCGCCTTCCACGGCGATGAGATTGCCGCGCTGATTGAGGCGGACGCCGAGCTTCTGCTCCAGGCGGACGAGATTGCGGCCATGGCTGCCGGTCAGAGCCGGAATCAGCGCGTTGCGCTTGAATTCGAGCGTCACCTGCTCATGCGTCTCGCCGTTGCCGCGCCGGGTCAAGGCGCGAGCACCGGTTCGGGTCCGTCCACTGAACATTCCGCAAGCACGCCCCTGAGACTGTTGGGCAGCACGGCGGCAATCTTCACGTTGCGCAATTGGCCGATCAGAGGCGCCGCACCTTCGACGTGCACGGGCTGCAGATAGGGACTGCGGCCAACCGCCTGGCCGGGCTTCTTGCCCGGTTTTTCGAACAGCACCGGAAAGGTGCGTCCGTTGCAGCTTCGATTGAACGCGGCCTGCTGCTCAGTGAGAAGAGCCTGGAGGGCCTGCAAGCGTTCGTCCTTCACGGCGTCAGGAATTTGCTTCGCTGCAACGGCTGCGGGCGTACCGGGACGTGGCGAGTATTTGAACGAAAACGCGCCGGCATACCCGACCTCACGAACCAGAGCCATGGTGGCCTCGAAATCCGAATCCGTCTCACCCGGGAACCCGGCAATGAAATCCGACGAGAGCGCAATATCGGAACGCACGGCGCGGATGCGATCCACGATGCGGAGATAATCTTCTCGCGTATGGCCGCGATTCATGGCTTTCAGCACGCGGTCCGATCCCGACTGCACCGGCAGGTGCAGATAAGGCATCAGCGCCTCGATGCCCGCATGGGCATCGATCAGGTCATCGCCCATGTCGCGGGGATGGCTGGTCGTGTAACGCAGCCGCGCCAACCCATCGATGCGGGCGAGATGCCGGATAAGCCCCGCAAGCGTGCAGGGCGTGCCGTCCGGACCGGTCCCGAGATAGGCGTTGACGTTCTGGCCCAAGAGCGTGATTTCGCGCACCCCCTTGGCCACCAAACGGCGCGCTTCGGCCTCGATTTGCGTCACAGGACGCGAAAATTCCGGCCCGCGCGTATAGGGCACCACGCAAAAGGTGCAGAACTTGTCGCAGCCTTCCTGAATGGTAAGGAAGGCGCTTGCGCCCGATGCGGCCTGCTCGTCCGGCAAATGATCGAATTTGTCTTCCGCCGGAAAGTCGGTTTCCAGCGCATGCCCCGCGCCTCTGGCGATGCGCGCGATCATCTCCGGCAGCCGGTGATAGGATTGCGGCCCGACCACCATGTCGACCGCGGGCTGGCGGGCCATGATCTCCGCCCCTTCGGCCTGCGCCACGCAGCCCGCCACCGCGACCAGCATGGGACTGCCCGCTTCGGCGCGTGAAGTCTTCAGCCGCTTCAACAGTCCAAGCTCGGAATAGACCTTCTCGGTTGCCTTCTCGCGGATATGGCAGGTGTTGAGGATGACCATGTCGGCGGCCTCTGGCCCATCGACGGGCGCATAGCCAAGCGGCGCCAGCAGATCCGCCATGCGGGCGGAATCGTAGACGTTCATCTGGCAGCCATAGGTCTTGATGTAGAGTTTCTTCATGCGTCCAAAGGCCCTGCGAGAGATCCGTTTTATGCGGAACGGTTAGGGCAAAACAACGGCCGCCTACCCAACCTCTTCGGTTTCGGCCTCTTCCGCGTCGTTCAAAGCCTGCCGCAGCTCCTCGTCCTGAAGGGCTGCTGGCCCCGCATCTATGCCCGAAAGCGCCCGGATCAGCCCGGAACGGACCGACGCCTCGCAGCGGGCGGCAAGCGCTTTTCGCCCTCCCGCTTCGTCAATGGTCAGAGGCGGATGGAACTCGACGACGACATCGATGGGGCCCGTCGCAAGCGCCTCCCAAAGGTGCGGCACCAGCTCCATGTCGCCATACCAGGCGAAAAAGGGCCGTGTTTCCCTCCCCATGGGCATCCCGTGCAGCGCCACATAGGCGATGGACACGGGCTGCACCAGGGCATGGCGCACATGGTGGGCGGAATCCTCGCCGAGCGGCAGCTCGGCCGCCGCCAGCAGTGAGCTGTGGAACGGGAGCACCCGATTGCCGTCGCTGGAGGTGCTTTCGGGGAAGATCACCAGCCCGTCACCCTGAAGCAGCCTTCTTCTGATGGTGTCGCGGTCTTCGGCCGCCTTGGCGCGCTCGCGGCGGATGAAGATCGTGCGCTGGAGCCGCGCCAGCGTACCGAAGAACGGCCAGCGCCCTACCTCCGCCTTTGACACGAAGGAAACCGGCGTGACGGAGGAGAGGATCGGGATATCGAGCCAGCCGGTGTGATTGGCGGCGATCAGCGCGCCTCCCGGCGGCGGCGCGCCGATGACCGTGACCTTCACGCCGAACAACCGGCAGACGAAGCGGTGGTAGCGATGCGGAAGTGTCCGGCGCAGCGGCAGGCCGAGCTTCACGCCCAGAAATTGCAGCGGGATGAGCAGCAGCGCGACCAGCACGAAGACGGAGAGGATGAAAAAGGCGCGGAGCGTCCCCATGATCGCACGCGAGAGCGGAACTCCAGTTTATTGCGGGTTGGGTTTTTTCTTGGGCACGCCGTAAAGCTCCAGCCGGTGATCCACCAGTTCGAAGCCCAGCTCCTCGGCGACGCGGCGCTGCAATTTTTCGATGTCCTCGTTGACGAATTCGATGACGCGTCCGGTGGACACGTCGATCAGATGATCGTGATGCTCGCTGATCTCTTCATAGCGCGAGCGGCCGTCACGGAAATCGTGCCGCTCCAGAATGCCGGCATCCTCGAACAGCTTCACGGTGCGGTACACCGTGGCGATGGAAATATGCGGGTCGACCGCGATCGCGCGGCGGTAAAGTTCTTCCGCATCCGGATGATCGTAGGCCTCGGCCACCACGCGCGCGATCACGCGGCGCTGCTCGGTCATGCGCAGGCCCTTTTCGGTGCAAGCCTTCTCGATCCGATTGAGATTGTCTTCAGTCCGGTTCACGTGTTGGTCTCCCGGCTTCGCCTGCTCAGTCTAATGGAGACCGTGCGCCATTCCCATGATTTTGCAAAGGCAGCGTGGCCGCAAGCAGAAGCGCGGCGGCGGCGGGCGCACCCTTCCTTTGATAATAACCCTTGCGCCGCCCTTTGAGCATGAATCCCAGTCCACGATAGAGCGCAAGCGCCGCATCATTGTCTTCGGCCACGTCGAGAAAGAGCGTTTTCGCGCCGCGCCGATATGCTTCGTCCGCAGCGCCGAGGATGAGCGTGCGCGCGTAACCCCGTCGCCGTGCATGCGGCAGCGTCGCGAGCGAGAGAATTTCGGCTTCGTCAGCCACAGCCTGAATCAGGATCAAGGCCTGCAACTCAGTCTCAGCCGCATTGTGGGCAACGAGTGCGAAAGCGGAGCCTTGCATCAGGCGGCGAAAGGACGCCGCGTCCCAGGGCTCGTCGAAACATTGGCCATGGATGCGTGCAAGCGCGGGTGCATCGGCACCGGCCGCCAAGCGGATGGCCGGGCTCAAAGCACCGCGCCCGGGAGCTTCGCATCGGGCGCCCGCAAATAGAGCGGCTTCGGCGGTGCAGCCGGCGGCACAAGAACGCCGAGCTTCGCCACGAACAACGCATCGGGCTGGCGCACCAGACTGTCGGTGGTTTGGAAACCGGCCGCTTGAAGCAGCGGGACCACCGCTTCCGCCGCTGTGCCGGCGAGCACAACCGCGCGGCCATGTACGACGGCAAACCCCTCGATCCGCGCGGCGATCAATTCCAGCGGGATCAATTCCGGAGGGATCAGCGTTTCGCCTTTCGCCGACCGCGCTCCCAGATAAATTTCGCCGCGTTTCGCATCGGCCGCGACGATGGCCCAGTCGACGTTCCCTATGCCAAGCGCCTCTTCCGCAATCGCGTCCAACGTGGTCACGCCCACCACCGGCTTCTTCAGCGCGAGCGCGAGCCCGCGTGCGAAGGCGAGCCCCACCCGCTGTCCAGTGAAGGTGCCGGGACCCGTGGTGACCGCGATACGGTCAAGCGAAGACCACGCGACACGAGCTTCGCGCATCAGCCTCTCCACCATGGGTGCCAGCGCTTCGGCATGGCCGCGCAGCATGGGGACATGCTCATGGGCCAGCACGCACCCGTCCGCCACCACCGCCGCGGAACAGGCGCCGAGCGCGGTATCGAGACCCAGAACAATCACCGGCGATCACAAAATCCGGCAGGCTTCGTCGAACCCCAACCGGCCGGCCCGCGGCCGCAAGTTCGTTTCGTCGCCATGGCCGAGATTGCAGAGAAAGTTGGATTTGATCTTGGTGCCGGCAAAGAATTCGCGGTCGACGCCTTCGTTGCTGAACCCCGACATCGGCCCGACATCCAGCCCCACCGCGCGCGCGGCGACGATGAAATATCCGCCCTGCAGGGAACTGTTGCGGAAGGCGGCTTCGTGAAGTTCCGTTGCGGTCTTCTGGCTCCAGGATTGTCGCGCGTCGGGATTGGGGCTGAGCTTCCCCATCGCATCAAAGAAGGCCAGATCGTAAGCGAGGATGGCGGTTGCGGGCGCGAGCATGGTCTGCTCGACATTGCCTTTGTTCAAATGCGGCTTCAGCCGTTCTTTGGCTTCCGGAGAGACGACGAACACGATACGGGCCGGGCTCGTGTTGTTGGTGGTCGGCCCCCAGCGCATGAGATCGTAGATCGCCATCAGCATTTGCGGCGTCACAGGTTCGGGGCGCCATTTCCTGTGCGTGCGCGCTTTGCGGAACAGAACGTCCAGCGCGTCGTCGTTGACGGCTCGGCTCACTTTTGGCCTCACTTTGACAATTCACGGTTAGACGGAAGATAGGCGCGGGGCTTGGCGCGGGCAATGTCCCGTCTTTAGCGTCCGGCTTTCACCCTGGCCTCGATAGCATCCCAAATCAAAGCCGCGCCATCCGCGCCGCCGAAGCGTTTGAGTTCCTGAATGCCGGTCGGCGAGGTGACGTTGATCTCGGTGAGGTAATCCCCGATCACGTCGATGCCGGCGAAGATGAGCCCGCGCGCCTTCAGCTCGGGCCCGATGATCTCGCAAATCCGCCGATCGCGCGCGGATAGCTCCACCGGCTCGGCGCGCCCGCCCACATGCATGTTGGAGCGGGCTTCGCCTTCCGGCGGCACGCGGTTGATCCCGCCGATGGCAACGCCATCCACCAGAATGATGCGCTTGTCGCCCTGGCGCACTTCAGGGAGATAGCGCTGCACGACCACCGGCTCGCGATAGAATTGGGTGAACATTTCGAGCAGCGCGTTCAGGTTCTCGTCGCCCGGCTTCAGCCGGAACACGCCGGCCCCGCCATTGCCGTAAAGCGGCTTCAGCACGATGTCCTTGTACTCCGCGCGGAAAGCGCGAATCTCGTGCGCGTCCGAACTGATGAGAGTCGGCGGCATCACGCCCTTGAAGTTGGTGACGAACAATTTCTCCGGCGCGTTGCGGACATGGAATGGATCGTTCACCACGAGCGTTTTCGGATGGATGCGCTCGAGCATGTGGGTCGCGGTGATGTAGGCCATGTCGAACGGCGGATCCTGGCGCATCAGCACCACGTCGGCCTCGGTAAGGTCGTAGCCGAAAAATTCGCCGAGACTGAAATGGTTGCCCCGCTCGGCGCGAACGCTGAGCGCCCGCACGCGCGTGACCAGCGCGGTGTCGCGTAAGGATAGATCTTTCGGCCCGTAATAGAGCAGCCTGTGCCCGCGGGCCTGTGC
>Ga0265334_10001119_pt1 | contig 13102 bp, 11 predicted proteins | sample 42023metaG_FD_192442 | JGI IMG/M metagenome (GOLD analysis project Ga0265334, IMG submission 192442) | Rhizosphere microbial communities from Carex aquatilis grown in University of Washington, Seatle, WA, United States - 4-20-23 metaG | ecosystem: Host-associated > Plants > Roots > Rhizosphere... | reverse complement strand
TGGCCGTAAGGAATCGGTCCGAGCTCGCTACTCCGCCGGGGACGGTGACGCGACGCCGACGCCCATCTCCGGCGGCACCGCGTGTCCTGCCTCGGACGTGTAGCCCGGCAGCCCCATCTCGCTCTCGTCGAGCCCTTCCACCTCGGCCTCCTCGGAGACGCGGTTGCCGACCATCATGTTGACGACCGTCATACCGAGCCACGCCATCAAGCCGACCCACGCAACGTTGACGCCGATGCCGACGATGGAAGCCACGAGCTGCCCGCTGTCGCCGTACAGGAGCCCCTTCACAGGTCCGGCCACGCCGTTCAAGCCGTCGCCGTAGGTTCCGTTCGCGAAGAGCCCGAGGCCGACGATGCCCCAGGCGCCGCAGACGCCGTGCACCGCAACCGCGCCGACCGGGTCGTCAATCTTGAGCTTCTGATCGACGAAGACGGCGGCCATGACGACGATGACGCCGGCAACGCCGCCGATGACGACGGCAGCGGCCGAGCTCACGAACGCGCAAGGCCCGGTGATCGCGACGAGACCCGCGAGCAGCCCGTTGCAGATCATGGTGACGTCCGGCTTGCCGTACCGGCTCCAGACGTATGCGCAGGCGGCCGCGGCTCCCGCCGCCGACGCGATCATCGTGTTCGTAGCGACGATTGCCGTGCGCGTGTCGGTGCCCGCGAGGGTCGAACCCGGATTGAAGCCGAACCACCCGAAGGCGAGGATGAGCGTCCCGGTGACGACCATCGGGATGTTGTGGGCCGGGATGGGGTTGACCCTGCCGTCCTTCGTGTACTTGCCTACGCGCGGACCGATCATCTTCGCGCCGACCAGCGCCATGACGCCGCCCGTCATATGGACGACGGAGCTGCCCGCGAAATCCACGTGGCCGTGGCCAAGGCCGAAGTTCTTGCCGAGCATCGAGAGCCATCCGCCGCCCCAGACCCAGTTGGCGTAGAGCGGATAGATGACGGCAGCGATGAGCACGCTGAAGAGGCAGAACGCCGAGAATCTCCAGCGTTCGGCCATGGCGCCCGTCGGAATCGTCGCCGCGGTGTCCATGAACACCATCTGGAACAGGAAGAGGACGGCTACGGCGGGCGTGTAGACCGCCGGATTCAGCATGAATCCGGTGGTGCCGAACAGCCCGAACTCCTTGCCGGCGATGTGAATGACGAACTCGTTGGCGAGCGTCCCGTCGTTGCCGAAGGTCGCGAGGGCGCCCACTCCGCCCATCTGCAGCGCGAAGCCACAGAACCAGAAGCACAGGATGCCGATGGCATAGACGAAGATGTTCATCCCCATCGTATGCGTGACGTTCTTGGCTCGTGTGAGCCCGGTCTCCAGAAGGGCGAAGCCGAGCTGCATGAACATCACCAGGAACCCCGTGACGAGGGTCCATACGATGTTCGCGGCGGTTTGCAGGTCTCCGATTGCCTTGGTTGCGTCGGCTACTTGCTTCGTGAGATCGACGGGATCGGTCATGTTGTGAGTTCCTCGCTGAGCACGAGACGATCGAAGAACGGGTCTTCGATTCCTGGTGTGTGTGTGCGAGGAACCTGCGCCGGCGAATGTTTCTCCCCCATGTCTGATCGATTTCTGTACGCTCGTCGATCTGGTGGATCCCGGCAGTTTTCGAGGGAATGCCGATGTTCTTGATGTCCTCTTGATCAACGGGCTCACACTCTTGATCATTCCATGATGCACACACGGCGCGAAGAGCTCCGAAGGAAAGTTGCGATGACGCCACGCTCCGAGCCTGCCTGGGCTCGGGCGGATGCCAGGTTCTTTCGGAAGCCGCCACGGCGCCAAGTGCCGCCAAGCTCGCCAAGCTTTGATTTTCGAGAGACGCTCTGAACTTCAAGCCCTGGCGGTCTTGCCGGCGCTTGGCGCCATGGCGGTTCAAATCCACGCGGCCCTGACGCGAAAGTGATTCCGGTTCAAACTTTGGGAGCAGAAGAGACCGATGCTCAGTGCCTTGATGCGTCGGCGGCTCTCGGCGACCATCGGCCATGATTTACGGAGCGCACGTCGTCATCTACAGCAAGGACGCCGAGGCGGACCGGATCTTCTTTCGCGACGTGCTCGGCTACCCCTACGTCGACGCCGGGCACGGCTGGCTCATCTTCGCGCTGCCCCCAGCGGAGGTCGCCATGCACCCCTCCGATGAGAACGACGGGCACGAGCTATTTCTCATGTGCGACGACGTGCAGGGGCTCATCCGGACGATGCAATCGAAAGGCGTCGACTGCACCCCCGTCGAGGAGGCGCGCTGGGGCTCGATCACTCGGATGCGGCTGCCGGGCGGCGGCCGGCTCGGTATCTATCAGCCGAAGCATCCCTCCCCGCTCACGAAGTCGTGAGCGGGGCGCGGGGGCCGGCCTTCTGTCATTCGACGGCGCGGCCGGCACTCTGCGCGGCGCGCGGCGCGGCCGGTTGCTTGGACAACCCGAGCTCGTCGAGTAGACGCGCCCAGCTCAGTCCGTGATCGATGTGGAGCTCACGGGCGACATAGCTCAGCGCCGCGTCGCCTTCCTTCGAGACGGCCATCGGCTGATCCAGCTGCTTGGCCGTGCTGCGGGCAAGGGCCTCGGCATACGACAGGAGAGCTGGAAGCTCACTGAAGTCGACCTCGAGGTCGTCTTCCGCGAGCGCGAGCAAGTAGATATCGCGGAGACCCTCCGCGATGTATTCGCGCGCCGGGCGCTCGTCCAGCCAGCGGTTCAACACGGCGAACCCGGCGGGGCTCAGATCGAGAAACCGCATGGCATAGTCGTGAACTCGTTGCCTCTTCACCTGTTCCATCTTCCCATCCGCCCAGGCGACGTAGATGAGGGGCAGGAGCTTCAGGACGCGAAAATCGTCAAGCGGGATGCCGAGATGTTCGAACGACTTGCGCATATGATCGCGTTGCATGATTCATGGCCTCCGTGAATCCATGACCGGCGACGAGACTGCTGCACGCACGCAAATTTTTCGCGTGTACGCACCGGCAGCACCCGGCAAGCGTGGCGCCACTCGGCGAGCGGCGATCCACCCGAGGATCGTCGCGCGAGTAGCGGGCTCCGGGCCTTCGTCAGGGTCACACATTCGTGTCGAGCATCCGGTTGTGCAAGATCGAGGCCCGGTCGCTCCGGGGCGGAGTCGATGAAGGACGGATGGCAAGCCGCCCAGATCGGCGGAGTGCCGCAATGGCTCTCCGTCCGCGGTTCGGATGTGCGCGCGCCGGTATTGCTCTACCTACATGGCGGACCCGGAGGCTCGGAATACGGGCCGCGGCGCAAGTACCTGGCCCGTCTGGAACGTCGGTGGCGTGTCGTCGAGTGGGAGCAACGCGGGGCCGGCCGCTCGTATCGTGGAGACGAGACACGCGCGACGCTCACCTTTGCGCGGCTGGTACTCGACGGCGTCGAAGTCGTCGACTGGGCACGCCGTGCGCTCGGCGTGGAGCGCATCGTGCTCGTCGGGCACTCGTTCGGGACGGTCCTCGGTGTGGCGATCGCACAGCGAGTGCCCGAGCGTCTTCGCGCGTACGTCGGGGTCTCCCAGGTGGTCGACTGGGCAGCGCAGGAGACGCACGGCTACGACTTTGCGCTGTCCGAGGCGCGACGCAGGGACGACACCAAGGCGGTCCGCTCGCTCGAACGGATCGGAAGGCCGGTGGATGGCGCGTATGCCATCGGTGTGCGCGGCGTCGAGATACAGCGGCGCTGGCTCGGGACCTTCGGCGGCATCGCGCCCTCGCCGTCGTTCCTTCTTCGCTGGGTGCTCAGCACCATGACCGTTCGCGACTATCCCATCGCGGCGAAGCTCGGGTACTCGCGGGCCATGCGTCGCAGCATGGAGCTACTCTGGTCGGAGCTCGGTCGCGAAATCGACCTCGTTCGCACGGCCCCGAGCCTTTCGCTACCCGTACAGCTCTTTCACGGGCGTTCCGATCACATCACGCCGCTCGAGCTCGTGGAGCGCTGGTACAGGAGGCTCGCCGCGCCATCCAAGCGGCTCGAGGTCGTCGACGGTGCCGGTCATCTGGTTCCGTTCGAGACACCAGACCGGTTCATCGACTTCCTGGAGCCGCTTCGCGACGCTCCGTAGCGCGCCGCTGGCGACGGGCCTCAGCCGGCCTTGCCCTGGACGCTCGCGCTCGCGCTCACCGAGACGTTGATGCTCGCCGACGCCTTGACGGCGAGCGACACCGACGCAGCGACGCACGCGGCTCCCGTGGCGCCGACATTGCCCAGCGCCTGGATCGTCGTGGCAGTGTCCCCGGCAATGCTCGCGACCGGGTCCTTCAGCGCGAGGGTGGCCGAGAACGCCGCCTTGATGGCGTCGATATGGGCGTTGAGAGCGCCGTACAGCTTGGCATCGCCTTCCACGACGAGGTTCGCCGTGGACTCGCAGCTGGCGTCTGCCTGAGCAGAAGCCTGGCACGAGGCGTGACAGTCTGAGCTTCCCGAGCAGTCGAGCTTGCCGGTGCACGTCGGCGGGCTCACCTCGGCGCTGCACATGCCGTGGCACTCGCCGTTGCAGTCGGCATTGCCCGGCGCAAACGCACAGGTCCCCTCGCACGTACCCATGCAGTCGACTCCAGCCGACGCGGCGCACGAGCCGGTACACATCGCCGTGCAACCGCCCTTGAACGTGCCCATGCACTGGGCCGAGCACTTGCCGCTGGCCTGCGCCGAGCAGCTGCCCTCGCACTTGCCCATGCAGGAGCCCATCGTGTTCTGGCCATCACACTTGCCGTTGCACGTCCCGCTGCAGGTGCCGGAGAAGCCTGCACTGCAGCCGGCGTCGCAGGTGCCCTCCCAGGTGGGCGCCGTGCACTGACCCGAGCACTGCCCGCTGCACTGGATGGCAGCGTTGGCCTTGCAGGTCCCCTCGCACTTCCCGGTGCAGGCGACGCTCGGTGCTTGCACGTCGCATTCCGCGTCGCATTTCCCGTTGCACGCGACGGCGAGCTTGCCCGGCTCGCACTTCGCGGCGACGTCGCAGCTCGCGCTCACCTGACACCTACCTTCGCAGTCCGCCTGCGCCTTGATGTCCGCGTGGCAGCTCGCCTGGACGTCGAGGCTCACCGTCACCCCGGCGGCGAGCGCCTTCTTCACTCGCGCGTTGAGCACGGCGCAAGCGTCCGAGGCGCTCGTCTTCGTCGCGTCCTCACCGAGGTCGTTGTTCACCGCGTTGCAGACCGAGAGCCACTGTGCCTCGACGTCGGCCGCCTTCGCTTCGAGTGCCGCGCACGCCTTGCCGTAAGCGAGCACGGTGGCCTGTGCCTGGGCGCTGACATCCAGCCCATTGCAGGCAGTCGGAGTGCCGTCGGGGCCGACCGCGGTATTGCAGCCGTTCGTGCCCATTAGAGCGGCAAGAGCTCCGAGGCAAAGCACTGCAGGGAGACGCTTGAGTTCGAGGTGAGTGCGCATTGGCCGATCCCTTCCTTCTTGAAACCCCGACTATCACCCGAACCGATTCGAGATGCATCTCTTTGCAGGAATTTTGCCGGGATTACCGCTGGTTCGAAAGAGACGCGCTACCGCTGTGGGCAGATCATTCGATGTGGCAGCCTGCCACGTGGCATTCGAAGGGGCGCATGCGCGCGTTTCTCCGGAGCTCCGTCGTGCGTCGTGCGCGTTGCCACATCGTTTCGGTTGCTCTGCACGATTCGCGCAAGCTCGTTCACTCGCACGCGACGTAACGTCGACGCTTTGCGACGATCGATTCCGCACGCTAGACCATCGAGCATGCGCGGCTCGCTGTTTGCGGTCCTCGTCACTTTGCTTCTTCTCTCCACCGGGTGCTCCGGAGCGGATTCGATCGGTATCCACTCCGGGCATTCCCTTCGTCCACCCGCCGTCGCGATGGACGCCGGCGAGGCGGGCAGCGCGTCGCATCCGCTGGTGATCGACTCCGGGGTCATGCCGTCGGACGGCGCCGGCGTCATGCGCGACGGCGCGAGCCTTCCATTCGACGCTGGTCCGTCGAATGGGAGTCTCCTCGGCACCGAGGTCACGTTCACCGTGCACTGCTGCTGGGCGCCGGTCGGCGACGACAATCTGAAGTCCAGCGTTGCCACGGCGACGATCGGGCCCAGCGTCGAATTTCCGCACATCCGTCGGATCGGGTCGACGGTCATCGACGCGGATGTTGACGTCGGTCGCAACTACGTGAGGATCGCGTACCGTGAGGACTTCACGGCATACGCCGGCACCTTCGACGGCTACGAGTTCGACTTTGCGACCGTCGATGGCGGGGCGAACATCGTCGGTGTGGCCGCGAGCCCGGAGAGCACCGCGCCCGACGGCGCGGTGACGCCGACGTGGAACGCAGACAAGAACCGGCTCCTCGTCGACGTCGCCGGGCTCGAGGGCACGACCGCGACCGTCGTCGTGGTCCGGCTCGACGTGCGGTGACGCTCCCGCGTCGGCGGGGTCGCTCATCCGCGAGACGGCGTGCTACGGCAGGGTGAACGTGACCTTGCCGTCGACGTGGAGCTCCGGTCGCACGAAGGTGACATTGTCCGGCGCTATGTCCTCGTGGCACTTGCTGCACACCGGGTTCAGCGAACCGACGGGGTGCGGCCGCGGCGGTGGCAACCCGTGACACGAACCGCATGCGGCCTCCGTGCCGCCGACCTTCGTCCAGGTGGGGACCGTGTTGGTGCCGCCCGAGTCATCGCCGGAGGGAAAGACCGCCCCGTGGCACGAGGTGTCCTTGCACGTCCCCGCCGTGTAGGTGGGGGTGCCGCCGAACGCCGCGGCCGTCGCCGTGAGGTGCACCTCCGCGGGGCGCGGCGTGTCGATGTGACCTGGGTCGAGGGTGTGCTCGGGTACGATGTGACACTCCGTGCAAGGCACCGGCCGTGACCACCCGGCGCCAACGACGTGTGCCTGATGCGCGCCGACGCCCGACGCCGTGGTGCTCTCATCCCCGTTCGTGTCGACGGGCGGCGCAGGGTTCGCTCCCCCGTGACAGGTCGTGCAGCTCGTCGGCACGGCGACGTCCACGTGTCCATCCACATGACGCGTCGGATCGATGATGGTGACGTTGTCCGTGCCGACGATGTCCGAGTGGCAACGGGAACACTCCTTCATCTGCGGGTGCGGCGCGGCGGGCGGGTTCGCGTGACACGAGTCGCACCCGAGCGTGGTCGAGGACGTCCAGTCCGGGGACGCGCCGTGACCCGTCGTGCCGGCGCCGTGGCACCACGTGTCGGCGCAGGTACGGGTCGCCGGATCGAAATGCGCCGCGTCGTGGCCGCCGGAGGTGCCGACCGACGTCAGGAGCACGGGCGCCGGCATGCCGATGATGTGCCCGGGAGCATCCACTTTGTTCGGGACGGTATGGCACTCCGTGCACGCAAGCGGTCGCCCGAGCACGTTCGGGCCGAGATGCGCCTGATGCGCGCCGACGCCCACGAACGTCGTGGCCACGTTGCCGTGCGTATCCACGGGCGGCGCGGGATCCATCCCCGAGCCGTGACAGGTCGTGCAGCTCGGAGGGTCGTACTCGACGCTGCCGTTCACGTGCAGCGCGGGATCGATGATGTGGCGCGCGTCGTCCACGACCCTGCCGTGACACGAGGAGCAGCGCTCCGACTGTGGGTGGGGGGCGGGCGGCGGGAGACCGTGGCACGAGCCGCAGGCGCGATCGCTGCTGCGTGGCGAGGTCCACACCGCATTTGCCGAGCGGTGACAGTAAGTGTCGCCGCAGGTCTCCGTGGCGGCGTCGTAGGTCGGGTGGCGCTCACCGGTGCTCGCGAGTGCACCGAAGACGAGCTCGGCCGGACGGCGTGAGTCCGCGTGGCCCTTCGAGTTCGTCTGCTTGGGGATCGAGTGACATTCGTCGCACGCGATCGCTGCGTGCGTCGCGGACGCCGCCAGGTGGATCTGGTGCGCTCCCACGCCGGGGTACGACGTGGCCGTCTGGCCTTCCAGGTCGTGGGGCGGCGCCGCGCGCAGCAGGTAGTCCCCGTGCCTCGCGGGATCGCCATGGCACGTCGCGCAGCGCGTGACGTCACTCGTCGCCGGCAGGTCGCGCCGTTCGAGGCAGCCTGCGCCGTTCAGTGCAACCATCGCCGTGAACGACACGGTGATCCAGAGGAGCGCCGTGCGGAGCAGCGCCGAGGGCGCGCGCGGATGCTGTCGGCTCGGGCTATCCATGGCAATACCGGCACATCTCGGACTTCTCGCTCTGCGTGCTGCGCCAGCCGCCCGGGTGCGGATTGCCGCCGTAGCCGCCTACCTTGTGGCAGCGGATGCAGTTCGTCGCAGGCCCCTGATCGTGACAGCCCGCGCAGAGCAGGATGTCGCGGCGAGCTTCCCGGCCGTGGCCGCTGCGGACCCCGGGCTCGTTCGTCACCCAGCCGACGGGGTGTGGGTTCGCCGCGCCGACGGCGTTCGCGCTGACGCCGCGCTCGACGTGACAGGCGTCGCACGTCGTCTGCGTGTGGCACGACAGGCACTTTGCCGGGTTCGCCTGCGCCTCCATCGGGTGCCGTGTGAGAAAGTCCCCACGGTGGGCGAAGTTCGAATTGATCGCCTCCGGACGCCTTCGCTCGACCGTCAGATCCTGCGTCGTGTCGTGGCAAGCGTCGCAATCCGCTTGCGCATGACACGACTGGCAGAGGCGCTTCTCGCTGGTGGCGAGCCGGCCGTGATGACGGGAGAAGTCGCCGTCGTGGCGCAGGAACGTCTGCGGCATGATCTTCGAGACGCTCCCGGGGGTGTGGCACGGCGTGCAGACTCCGCGGTTCCACTGGTCCTGGTGCTCGTGACATTCGAAGCACCGCTTCATCGGCGGTAGCCGTGGGGCGTCCGTCGCGACGACGCCGGCGTGACAGCCCACGCACTGGCCTCCGACGCTGCTCATCGCGAGGTGCCGCTCGTGGTCGAATGCGATCTGCCCGTACGGTGCCTCCCTAGGCGCCATGACGGATGCCGTGACCTCATGCGGGTCCTTCCGGTGGCAGTTCTCGCAGGTCCCGACGTCCGGAAAATGATGCGCCTGGCTCTTCTCGGCGAAGGCGTGACACGTCGTGCAGCTCAGGCAACCCGGCTTGCCGGAGACGCCGCAGCCGATCTTCGCCAGGTGGAGCGCGTGCGGAAAGCGCGGCTCGGGCGTGGTGCCGCAGGCGACGGCGACGGCGAGCGCCAGCGCGGCGAGCATAAGGAGGGTCAGCTTGCTGGCCGGCATCAATCCGTCCTCCGCCTGCCGGAGAGGTCGAAGTCGCAGGTGACCTGCAGCAGCGTCTGCGCGTCGAGCTTTGCGTACGGCGTCTCGGCGATCGAGCCCGCCAGCATCACGCCCACCGCCCGATCCGGGCGATACGCGAGCGTGCCCGCGAACACCGACGACGTCCTGTAGCCCCTCACGAGGTGATCGTACGCGTACAGATACGCCTCCAGCGTGCCAGTGAGGTTCGGTAGTAGACGATCGGAGAACGACGCACGCACGGAGTGGTAGCCGTTGTCGGGTGCGAGGAGCCGCGCATACGAGATGCGAAGGAACATGCGTTTGTCGCCGTCGAGCCCGAGCCTTCCCGCGAGCTCGCTGCGCCCACCAGGGCGGCTGCCGTCGTAGAGCTGCAAGAAGCCATTCAGGTCGAAGCTGAGGCGCTCCAACGGAGAGACCAGAGCCGTCGCGCCCGTCTCGTCGTAGGCGCTCGTGCTGAACACCGAGAGGACGGACGTCCTGGACAGCAAGAGCGCCGGCTCGGTGTGGCGGTACTCCAGCGTCAAGTCGACTTGTCGCACGAGGGGGGCGTCGACCCATGCGCGGGCGTCGGACAGGCGCCTCGCGTCGAGCTCCAGGATCGCGTCGCCGAAGAGGGAGAGGCGATCGAACGGACGGACCTGGGCGTCGGCGCCGAGGCTTCTATGCGCGAGCTCCCCGGCGTCGCGCTGCTCGTGAAAGGATACCTGCGCGCCGACCTTGGGTGACGACCAGCCGATACGCGCGCCGCCGAGCGCGTATCCCGAGCGCCCCGACGGTGGGAGCCCCGAAGGATCGCGGAGCGCGACGTCGGACGAAGCGCCCAGGTTGTAATACGCCGGGCGAGCGTTCCACCTCGGAAGCGCGGTGTACCCACCGTAGGCGAGCACCTCGAAGCCCGGGCCGAAGGCGGCATCGGCCGCGAGGCCGTCGAAGCGTGCGTAGCGAGCCGCTCCTCCGGTTATCAGCTGTCGGCCGAGACGCAACGAGTACGGGCCACGATGAATCCGGAGGTACGCCGTCTGCACGTCCCCGTCGGGCGAACGCGCCGGCGCGCTCTCCGGCGCGACGACGAGCCCCCAGCCGGACACCTCGAAGTCTGCCGAGTCGCGACCCACGGGCGTGTCGAGATCCTGCGCGCGGAGCAGTACCGTCTCGCGAACGGGAAGCAGGGTGTCCGTCGAGATGATTGCGCCAGCCGGACCCGGGAGCGCGGCGCGACGGAACAGATCCGCGCGAGTTTCGCTGTGGATGGCGAGGTAGTGATCGTCGTGTTGATCGTCCGGAGCGGCTTGCGCCGACGTGGCCGAGCAGGGCCCGACGCTGGCCAGCAGCAACGCCGCGGCACCGCGTGTTCCGCGCCGAAGCGGGAGCGAGCCACGCCACGTCGTAAGCACCATCGGGGACAACCTCGAGCAGTCCGGCCGAACCACTGATGGAGCGGCCGGACTGTCGTTCCTGGGTCAGGGCCGCGCGGGGATCGAGGCCGGTGCCGCCTTCGTAAGGGCGAAGACGGAATCGTAGATCAGCTCGCGCACGTAGACCGGGTTGTGCACGCCGCCGGCAGCGCCTCTCGCCAGGAGCAGATAGTTGTAAAGCGCGCCGGCGAAGTCCGCGGTGACGCCGTTGGTCCCGGGGAATACCTGATCGGTCTCGAAGGCCTGGTCCGCCAGATCGGTGTCGGCCAGCCTCGCGTAGGGCGCTGCCGCGCTACGCGTCAGGTACCCGAGGTTGTTCAGAGCAACGCGCAGCTCCTGGATGCCGGCCTTCATCGCGCTCTGGCCTCCGATCACGTCGAAGTTCGTGGCGGTCGCGTGGCAGCCCGACTTCTGGCAGGTGGAAACCTGCGGCGCGAACGAGTGATTGCCGATGCCCAGGTTCGTCGCGACCGGCGCCATGTGGCAGTCGATGCAGCCGTTCTTGAAGGTCTGATGCGACGACGACTTGTAGACCTTGCCGCTGTAGTGGTAGCCGCCCTTGCCGGTGTAGATGTCCGACTGCGGCCCCTCGTGCGGGCCCCAGAAGGTCGACGACAGGCTGTTGCTCGCCGTGATGTAGTTCGTCACGTCCTTGCGCGACTTGTGGCAGAAGATGCAAGCGTTGCCCTTGGCGTAGGGGCCGGCTGAAGTGCCGTCGGAGACGCCCACCGCGGAACTCTTCTCGAGATAGGCCTGATCCGTGGTCCCGGTTGGAACCTGCAGCGGGAATGAACCCTCCACGAAAGGCTTGCCCGTCTTGTGCGGGTCCGTCGTGGTATCGACCTTATGGCACGTGGTGCAGTGCACCACAGCGACGGTGGCGCTGCCAGTGTACGTGGACTCGGTGATCTTGTTGTTGGTGCTCGCCAGGTAGTTCACCTGTCCGTTGGTCACGTGTGTCGGGCCCGTCGTGCCCACGAAGTTCACGGTCCCTGCCACGCGGTACGAGATGCCGTCGATCGCGTGGCAGTTGCCGCACGCCGTTGCTCCCGTCCAGGTCGCGACTTCTTCGCCGCCCAGGTTCGCGATGAACGTCGCGTAGTGGGTGCTCGTCTTCCACTGCTCGACGATGCCGGTGAAGCCGTGACACGGCGTGAGACACGACGAGGTAAGCCCGCCCTCCGGGAACAGGAAGCCCACGCCACCCCCGTCTGCCGAGAGCCCGTTCGAGCCGTTACCCCCTGCTGGGCCGCGAGGCCCGGTGGCCCCCGCTTCACCTGCCGGCCCCTTCGAACCCGGGTCGCCCTTGTCGCCCTTCGGGCCTGGCACCCCCGCCTCACCACGCGCGCCTGCCGGGCCCTGCGCGCCCTGTTTGCCGTCCGAGCCACAACTGAGCAGCACAAGGCTGATGGCACCCAGCAACGGTATCGTGGTCTTCATGGTCGACTCCTTCAGTTGAGCTCGCGTGCTCGGTTTCATTTCGTTCGAGTTCTCGTCCCCAAATTGCCAGTGGTGGCTAAGCGTCCTTCTTCGATGGCGGCGGCGCTTCCGGCGCAGAGCTCGCGTGGGCCGGCAACTTGCCTTCGCGCCGGGCGAGATCGAGCAGCACCGCGAGCAGGTAGCAGCCGAATGCCGCGACGCCGATGGCGTGTCCTCCGCTCATGGCGAAGATCACGGCCAGCGGCCGGGGATAGATAACAGAGAGACAGATGACGGCGAGCCCGACCAGGGCGAGGATGCAAGCCAGCCGCGTGAGCTGCCTCACCGACCTCGACTCGAGCTGCGTCCTCAGGTTCATGGGCGCGACACGCCTTCCGCAGTCGCCACGCCGTGCGAGGCCGCCTGTTTCGTGAACGGGTGCGCGTAGCCGTGACATCCGGCGCTCGCGCAGCTCACCTTGTTAGAGGCAAGCTCGGCTTCGAGGGAGCGATGGTCGGGCAGCTTCTTCCAGTCGTGGACGGTCTCCGTGTGGCACTGCCGACAGTTCGTGTTGTCGTACGGCTTGATCAGGTGGATTTCCTTCTCCGCCTGCTCGAGCGTCATCTGCCGGTAACCGCCGAGATAGTAGAGGTACACGTGGCGGAGGCCCCCCGCCTTCGTCATCACGTAGCCCAGCATGCCGTAGTCCGCGTGGCAGACGTAACAGCTCCGGTCGCCGAAGAATGGGTTTCTGGAATGGCGCGCGGCGAGGGACTGGGAGCCCGGGTTCGCCGTGTCGGCGAAATGCGCGCCCATCACGTGGCAGGACCCGCAGAACGTCCTCTGCGTGGTCTCCTCCATGCCGGAAACCGTGGATGCTCCGGCGGAGATGGCCGGCAGCACGCCGAGGCCTAGCAGGAGCAGCAGCTTCATCTTCAAGTCGAGGACGGGCTTCTGGAGCAGATACCGGACGAGGATCACCGCTGCAGCTCCGGCCGCCACCAGCGTGACCACGGGCAAGACCGGCAAGTGCACGATGCTCTGGATATTCGCCGGACTAATGC
>Ga0265334_10001117_pt1 | contig 13118 bp, 8 predicted proteins | sample 42023metaG_FD_192442 | JGI IMG/M metagenome (GOLD analysis project Ga0265334, IMG submission 192442) | Rhizosphere microbial communities from Carex aquatilis grown in University of Washington, Seatle, WA, United States - 4-20-23 metaG | ecosystem: Host-associated > Plants > Roots > Rhizosphere >... | reverse complement strand
TGTGAACTTAGTGGTTCAAATGGTTTTGTAAAGTTTTTAATTCTAGGTTTCCAATACTTCGATCTTTGTGGTGAAAAACGTTTTGGGGGTCCACTTGTCCCGAAGGTCCGCGTTGGCTCTGCTCCTCCCATTCTTCCTTCTGTTCCAGGGATGCCTGACCTATAGCCTCCACCCGATCGGCAAGCCGGAGGATTCCCAACTCCGTCCGGAATTGTTGGGCAAATGGATGGAGGAGGGCAGGCGGGAAGGGTATTTCGTCTCCAAGGCCAAGGACGGCACTTATGAGGTCAAGAAGATCGGCCGCAAGAAAATCCTGACGGGGATACTCCTCAACCTCGGAGGCGTGGACTATCTCGACCTGTCGCCCCAGACCCCCACCGAGGAAGCCCTCCATGTACCGGTCCACCTCATCGTCCGGCTTAAACTCCAGGAAGACGGCAAGCTCCAAATCACCAGTTTGGATACGGATTGGCTGAGGAAGGCTCTCTTGAAGGGGAAGGTCAAGACCGCCCACACCGAGTTGGACGACGACCTGATCCTGACCGCGGGTTCGGATGACCTGCGGGAACTCTTGACTCATTTGGCCAAGCAACCCCGGGCCTTCACCTCGGACTCGGTGGTTTTTGCAAAACGTTAAGGAACTATTTTCCTTTGGGTAGTTGAGTATCTGGATTGGTATCTATGGATTCGTGGGTTAGACTTCATTTGGATTTAGAGCCAAAAAGCCCTATGGATAGGCCTCTTTGCCTTTGACAACCCCCACCGGTGGTGCTAGATTCGGTCGAATTCCAAGCGATCGCCCAGGCATTTCCCTGAAAAGAAAGGCTGTAGGGCGTTCGTTGGGCCCTTAACAGGCCCGCCGGTCACCACTCTTTCTCCACCCACCCCCCGGCCCCAGACAACCCTGGAGCTACCCGACTTGTTCCTCAAAAAACTCGAAATCCACGGCTTCAAATCCTTCGCCGACAAGACCGAACTCCTCTTCGAACCGGGCATCACTGCGGTGGTGGGTCCCAACGGTTGCGGCAAGACCAACGTCTCCGACTCGATCCGCTGGGTACTGGGTGAACAGTCCTCCAAGGGCATGCGGGCCCAGGACATGACCCAGGTGATCTTCAACGGAACCGACCAACGCAAGCCCTCAGCCTTCTCCGAGGTTTCCCTCGTCCTCTCCAACGAGGACCACACCCTTCCCCTGGACTACAACGAGATCGCCATCACCCGCCGCCTGTTCCGCTCCGGTGAGAGCGAGTACCTCATCAACAAGGTGCCCTCCCGCCTGAAGGACGTCCGTGAGATGTTCATGGGCACCGGCGTGGGCGTGTCGGCCTATTCCGTCCTGGCCCAGGGCCAGATGGACGCCATCCTGAACGCCAAGCCCACCGAGCGCCGGGCCATCTTCGAGGAGGCCGCCGGCATCACCAAGTACAAGGCCCGAAAGGCCGAGGCCCTGCGCAAGCTGGACTCCACCGAGCAAAACCTGGTGCGGGTCGCCGACATCATCTCCGAGCTCCAGCGCCAGATCTCCACCCTGGAACGCCAGGCCAAACAGGCCGAGAAGTACCGGCAGTTCAAGGAGACCCTCAACAAGCTGCAGATCCAGATCCAGATCGCCAAGCGCACCACCCTCCAGGTTTCCCTGAAGGACCTGCACCATTCCATGCACCAGGTGAAGGAACGCTGGAACGAGGCCCATGCCTCGAGCCACGGCCTGGAGGCCGAGGACAAGCGCCTGCGGTCCAAGCTGGCCGAGGCTGAGGAGTTCCTGGCCGCCGAGCGCGAACAGGCCTACAAGGTGGACAGCGAGGTCGAGGTGGCCCAGGGCCGCGTCGAGGGAGCCCGCCAGCACCGGGGCATGCTGTCCGACCGCCGCCAGACCAACGACCGGGAGATCACCGAGGCCGAGGTCAAGCTGGAGCAGTTGAAGGCCTAGATCGTCGAGCGGGAGGGCGTGGTCCAGGGGCAGGAATCCGTCCGTCGGGAAAAGATCGAGCGCCGGGGCGCCCTGGAGGGAGAGCGGTCGGCCATGGAAGCCGAGCTGGCCCTCAAGGCCCGGTTCCTCGAGGACAAGAACACCACGGCGGTGGACCTGGTGACCCGGGTCGCCCAGATGCGGTCCGAACTCGAGTCCCTCAAGACCCAGGACGAGGAGGCCGTCAGGCGCGTTGAGGCCCTCGACCAGGCCCTGGGGAAGATCGACCAGGAACTCCGGGCCGCCAAGGATTCCGAGGCCGCGCGCCAGGAAGACCGCAAGAAGACCCAGGAAGAGGACGGCCGGTTGGGCGACGAGGCCGTGAACCTCCAGGGGAAGATCTCGGGACTGCTCATGCAGGTCGAGGAACTGGTGGCGAAGGTGGCCCAGGACCGCGACGACCTGGCCCAGGTGAGGAGCCGGTTCAACGTCCTGGAGGAACTGCAGAATAAGCTCACGGGTTACGACCCGGGCATCAAGGCCATCCTCCAGGCCAAGCAGGTCGAACCCCTCATGTGGCAGGGCGTGCGCGGCGTGGTGGCCGACCTGGTCTCGGTCGAGCAGACCCATGAGGCCGCCGCCGAATCGCTTTTGGGCAGCCAGCTCCAGTCCCTCGTGGTGGACACCCAGGAGGACGCCCGGAAGGTCGTCGCCAAGCTGAAGGCCGACGGTTCCGGGAAGGTCTCCTTGTTGGTCCTCGAGGATTTGGCGACCCTCGAACGCCGTCCCGTCCCGCAGGAATTGATGGGGACCGACGGGGTGGAAGCCGAAGTGACCGTAGCCGTCCGTCGGGACCCCGTTCTGGACCCCGTGGTGGAAATCCTCTTTGAACAGGGCCTGTTCGTCCGGGACCCGGAAGTGGCCCTGGAGTTGTCCCGCAAGTTCCCACGGCTCCGTTTCGTGACCCGCGACGGAGACCGCATGGGTCCCTGGGGAAGCTGGAAGGGCGGTTCCCCCGCTTCAGGGGTGTCCCTCTTGGGACGCCACCGAGAGATGGCCGAGTTGGGTGAGCGCCGCTCGGCCCTCGAGGGGGCCGTGGAAGCCAACGAGGCCGCCCTGACCGAATCCCGGAAGAACCTACGGGAGACCCAGGAGTCCCTGGCCCGTCTGGAGACCCGCCGGAACGAGTTGAAGGTGCGCCGCGCCGAATTGGACCAAGAAATCGCCCAATGGTCCGTGACCCTGGCCCGCTTGGCTGGGGCCCGCGACGAGGAGGGGCGCGAGAAAACCCAGCTCGAGTCCCAGCGGGGTGAGTTCGCCAAGCGCCGGGATGAACTGAGCCTCAACCTCAACCAGATCGAGCAGACCCAGCACCTGACCCAAGAGGAGATCCAGGCGGCCCGGGGCGCCCTGCTCGAGATGCAGGGGCGCAAGGAGGGTGTGGCCCGCCAGGTCATGCAGGTCACCCTGGAGCTTGACGGGTTGGAGGAGGCCGTGCGCCGCGCCCGGGAAGAATGGGACCGTTACCGAGCCGAGAGCGACCAGCTGGCCTTCTCCATCGGCCAGAAGCGCCAGGAGAACCAGTCCCTGGAACAGCAGAACGAGCAGTTGAGCCTTGCCCTGTCCGAGCTTGAGACCCGCATCTCGGGACTGTCGGGCCGGAAGGACGATTCGGACGCCAAGGTGAAGGCCGCCCAGGAGAAGCGCGACCACGCGGCCGCCGAGCTCGAGGGCCATTCCGACGCCGTGCGCCAGGCCCGCGACAAGCAGGAGGCCGTCCAGCGCGAACTGCACCAGCTCGAAGTGCAGGAAGCCCAGATGTCCGTGGAGACCCGCAACATCGAGGAGAAACTCCAGGTTGAGTACAAAGTGGACCTCGAGAACTCGCCCGTGGCGCTTGAGGAGGGTTTCTCCGAGCGCGACGCCGAGGAGAAGGTCGTGGAGCTCCGGGCCAAGATTGAGCGCCTCGGACTCGTGAACATGGTGGCTATGGAGGAATATGAGGAACTGTCCCAGCGCCACCGTTTCCTCACCGAACAGCGCGAGGACCTGATCAAGGCCAAGGACGACCTCCAGAAGGCCATCCACAAGATCAACCTGACCACGAAGGAGATGTTCGCGTCCACCTTCGCCACTGTCCAGGAACACTTTAAGGACATCTTCCAACGCCTCTTCGAGGGCGGTCGGGCGGAATTGATCCTCATCGATGAGGGCGATGTCCTGGAGTCGGGCATCGAGATCGTGGCGCGGCCCCCGGGCAAGCGCCTACAGTCCGTCTCCCTACTGTCGGGCGGCGAGAAGGCCCTGACGGCCATCGCCCTGTTGTTCGCCCTGTTCATGGTCAAGCCCAGCCCGTTTTGCGTGCTGGACGAAATCGACGCGCCGCTCGACGAGGTGAACGTGGGCCGGTTCACGCACCTGTTGAAGGAGTTCTCCAAACGCACGCAGTTCATCATCATCACGCACAATAAGGTCACCATGGAGACCGGGGACTCGATGTACGGTGTCACCATGCAGGAGTCCGGCGTCTCCAAGGTGGTGTCCGCGAGGTTCAAGGACGGCATCCCGGAAGGCGCGGCCAAATAACATGCGGAATGTGGAATTAGGAACGCGGAATGACGGCGATCAACGGCGGGGAAATACCCTCTGCCTTTTCGTCCATTCCTCATTTCGAATTCCCCGTTCCTGATTCAGAAGTCCGCGATGGGGTTGTTCGACAAGCTCAAAAGCGGCCTGCAAAAAACCGCGGGGAAGCTCCTCCAGGATTGGGGCGGGCTTTTCACCCCGGGTTCCGCCCGGATCCCCGATGAAACCCTCCGGATCCTGGAGGACCGCCTGGTGGCCGCCGACGTGGGCGTGGGCGCCTCCCGGGAGCTCCTCGCCACACTCCAAGCGCGGTGCAAGACCGAGGACAAGGCGGACAGCGCCTCGGCGGCGCTTTTCCTCCGGGAAGCCGTGGCCCAGAGGCTACGGGCGGCCTCACCCCCCCTGGTTTTGCCGAATCCCGTCGTCATCCTCCTCGTGGGGGTCAACGGCGCGGGGAAGACCACCTCGGCCGGGAAGCTGGCCGCCTATTGGGCGGGCACCGGGCGGAAGGTCCTTTTGGCCGCCGGGGACACCTTCCGGGCGGCGGCGGAAGAACAACTGACAGAATGGGCCCTCCGTGCTAAAGTGGAATTGTTCCGCGGTTCCCCTGGCGCGGCCCCTTCCACCGTGATTTTTGATGCGTTAAAATCAGGCTTCCAGAAGGGTTTAGATACCCTGGTGGTGGACACGGCGGGACGGCTCCACAACCGCTCGAACCTAATGGAAGAACTGAAAAAAGTCGAACGGGTCGCCGAGAAAGCGGCCCCGGGGGTGGCCCGGGAAAAGTGGCTGGTGATCGACGCCACCACCGGGCAGAACGCCCTGTCCCAGGCGAAAGAATTTCACGCGGCGGTTGGCCTGACCGGGGTGATTTTGACTAAACTGGACGGCACCGCCAAGGGCGGGGTCGTGGTGGCCCTGGCCGGTGACGGAGGGTTGCCGGTCCGCTTCGTCGGAGTGGGGGAGGGGTTGGACGACCTCCTGCCGTTTGATCTGGATGCCTTCGCGGAGGCCCTGGTTCCCGGGGTCGAGTAGGCTGGATCCGGGCGTAACGCCCCAAAATGAGGAGTCGCTTCCATGGAACGGCTGGTGATCTCAAGCCGGACGGCCATGTCGAACACTTCGGTCACGGTCGTTGATATTGAGGGCGTCCTGGATATCAACACGGTGGGTGATTTCGAGGCCATCCTCCAAGAACTTTTCAAGAAAAAGCAGTACAAGATCGTCCTCAATATGGAGAAGCTCACCTATATCTCGAGCGCCGGCTTCGGCGTCCTGATGAGCATCATCAAGGACGTCCGTAAGAACCGGGGCGACATCAAGATCGCCAATGTCAGCCCGGACATCTACAAGGTGTTCGACCTGCTGGAGCTCCCGGGACTCTTCCACATCCTGAAAGCCGAGCAGGACGCGGTCGCCGAGTTTTAGGCGAACCTCAGGAAAGCCCATTGGGTTTTCCGCGTCGACCCCCCGCCCCGCCACGCCCCCTGATCCAGCTGATTTTCAGGGCCCGTCAAGACGCCGGAGGCTCAGGGTGGTCCCTGCCTCGCCTGATCCCATTTCCTTGGAGTCCAGACCCATGCTGAAATCCCGCGTCCTCGCGCTGATCCTCCTGGCGGTTCTTGGCTTGTCCCCCCTTCCCTCGGTCTGGGCCCGGGAATCGTCCTTCACCATCCTTTTCACCAACGACCAGCACGGCCAACTGGAACCCCTGCCCGACGGGTCGGGCGGCGTTTCCCGACGGGCCACCCTGATCGACCAGGTCCGAAAGGAAGTGGGCGCCGACAAGGTGGTCCTGGTGGACTCAGGGGACCTGTTCACCGGGGGCGCCTTATCCGGCTTGACCCGTGGGGAGGCCGACTGCGCGGCCTACCAAGCCATGGGATATGACGCGGTGGCCCTGGGGAACCACGACCTGGATTACGGCTTGGCCGCGCTTCGGGAATACCGGACCCAATTCCACACGCCCTGGATCTCGGCCAACCTGATCCAACACGGGATGAATCCCCTCCGCCCCTATGTGCTGAAGTACGCCGGGGTCCGGGTGGGGATGATCGGGTTCTCGACGCCGGAGACCCCCCGATTGACCCGCCGGGCCAACGTCCGGGGAATGGTGTTCAACCCGCCCGCCGCGGTGGCCAAGGGGCTCCACACGATCCTCAAGAAGGACGCGGATATCTTCATCGCGGTCAGCCACCTCGGGCTGACCGAGGACAAGAAACTGGCCCAGGCGGCGCCGTTCCTCCATGTCATCGTGGGGGGACACAGCCACGACCTCCTGAAGGAACCGGTGGGGACCTTGCGCGCGAACGGAAGCCCGACGGGGCCGATCATCGTCCAGGCCGGCTCGAGGGGCGAGGTCCTCGGGCGCTTGGACCTGACGGTGGAGGGCAGCCGGAAGGAAGGGTACCGGATCGTCCGGTTCAAGTACCGGCTGGTCCCCGTGGCCGCCGACGTGACGCCGGACCCGATCCTGGAGAAGATCCTGGACGGTTACCGGGCCAAGGTGGGCAAGGGGTTGGACGACAAGATCACCCAGGTGCCCACCGATTCACCCCGGCAAAACGACGGGGATTGGCCCTTCGCCTGCCTGGCGGCCGACGCCGTCCGGCAAGCCGGGGGCGCCGAGGTGGCCCTCCTGAACGCCGGTAGTTTCCGGCAGGACCTGAGGGCCGGCGCCTTGACCCAGAGGGCCTACTGGGAAATCTTCCCCTTTGACGATGTCGTCGAGGTTCTGGTCCTTCGGGGCTCAATCCTTCGGGACGTCCTGGAACGGTCGGCACTCCAAAAGGGAACGTCGGCGTTCCTCCAAGTTTCGGGGGTCGCGATCCAAGGGAAACCCGGGGCCCTGGACATCACGGTCAACGGCGAGCCCTTGTCGTCCCGTCGGGAATACAAGGTGGCGATGAACGATTACCTGGGGTCGGGCGGGGACGGTTACGACCTCTTGGGTCGGATCAAGAACCGTGAGAAGACCGAAATGGGACTCCGCGCCGTCGTGGAAAAAGCCCTCTTGGCCAAGAACCCGCTACCGGCCTCGGTGGATCCCCCCAGGTGGAGCCTGAAATAACGCTGAGTGGCCCTGAGCCGGGATCGCCGTCGCTTGACCAGTCGGCTATGTCCCCGACTTGAGTCGGGGACTGGCTGAGAACTTGGCCGGGGTGCCATTCCCCGGCCGTGGGACGGCCCGAATGGGCCGTCCCTTGACAGGGGTGGGGGGCCTCCCCATAATCGGCCCGCGAAAAAGCCTGGGAGACGCCGCTTGGGGCCTCCCGCACCACCCTTGACCCGCGAGGAACCGTCTCCATGAGCCCCCAAAGACCCCTGAAGGTCCTCTTCGCCTCCTCCGAGGTGGTGCCGTTCGCCAAAACCGGCGGTTTGGCCGACGTGGTGGGCGCCCTGCCCTTGTCCCTGTCCCGCCTCGGTTGCGAGGCCGCCGTGGTGCTCCCCAAGTACCGGATGGTGTCCGAGGAAAAATACAACCTGACCCTCCTGAAGAAGGGTCTCCGGGTCCCCATGGGCATGGGGGACATGTTCGCCGACATCCTCACGGGCACCCTCGGTGGGGGGCGGGTGAAGGTCTATTTCATCCAAAACGAACGTTACTTCGACCGGGAACAGCTCTACGGCACCCCCGAGGGCGACTATCCCGACAACTCCGAGCGCTTTTCCTTCTTCTCAAAGGCCCTCCTGGAGATGTGCCAGGACCTCGGCTGGATCCCCGACCTCCTCCACCTCAACGATTGGCAGACCGCCCTGGCTGCGGTGTACCAAAAGGCCTGGTTCCGGCGAGGGCCCTGGGCCCAGACGCGGTCCTTGTTCACGATCCACAATATCGCCTACCAGGGGCTCTTCCCGAAATGGGTGCTGCCCATGACGGGATTGGGTTGGGAAGAGTTCACCACGGATAAACTCGAGTTCTACGACCAGGTCAACTACCTGAAGGCGGGCCTGACCTATTCGGACGCCTTGAACACCGTGTCCGAGACTTACGCGAAGGAGATCCAGACCCCCGAGTACGGGTACGGCCTGGACGGCGTCCTCCGGTCCCGGGCCGCCGACCTTTACGGCATCCTGAACGGGGTGGATTACGACGAATGGGACCCAGCGCACGACAAGGACATTCCCGCCCAGTACAACGCCAAAAACCCCGCGGGGAAACTGGAATCGAAGAAGAAGCTCTGCGCGGACCAGGGCCTGACTTATTCCGCGAGGACCCCGGTGTTCGGCATGATCACCCGTTTGGCCGACCAGAAGGGCCTGGACCTGGTGGCCCAGGTGATCCAACCGTTCCTCGAGATGGACGTCCAGGTCGTGGTGCTGGGCACGGGGGAGGCCCGTTACCACTCCCTACTGGAGGGACTGCGGGACAAGTATCCCCATAAACTCGCGGTCAACCTGAAGTTCGACTCAAGGCTGTCGAAGCTGATCTACGCGGGGTCCGACTTCTTCCTCATGCCGTCCCGGTTCGAGCCCTGCGGCCTGGGGCAGCTCATCAGCCTGCGTTACGGCACCATCCCGGTGGTCCGCAAGACCGGCGGACTGGGCGACACGATCCGGAACCTTTCCCTCGACGGCACGACCGGCAACGGGTTCGTGTTCGAGCCCTACCAAGCCGAGGCGTTCCTGGGGTCACTCCAGGAGGCCCTGGCCGCCTACCAAAAACCCGAGGTTTGGAGGCCCTTGGTCCAACGGGCCATGTCCCAGGACTTTTCCTGGAACGCCTCCGCCCAAAAATACCTGGATCTCTACGAAAAGGTCTTGGCAAAACCCTGAAAACCCCGTCTTTGGGGGTGGCCCGCCCCGACTTTCAGCCACCCCCCCTTCCAAGGGTTCCCGCCCTTAGTTATAGTGCGCTTCCATAAGGACGATGGAGCCTGATACCCCGGGTGCATACGCCCCGAGGTTTTTTTTTACCCGGAACCGGGGGGTGAAGCGTTTACCCTGGCCTCGGATTTCCGATCGAGGAGCCGAAGGCCCGAAAGGGCCCTACGACGTGAACCCAACCATGGACACCCATAAGAGCCTGATCCAAATCCTGAACGAGACCCCGGGCGCCCTTCATGAGCGCTGGGAGAACTCCGTGCGGGAATTCCAGGCCCGGTTGACCCCGCTTTTCTCACAGATCGGCATCTACGCCCAGGTCCATGGGCTTCTCCTGGACTTGGTGGACCTGGTGGAACGGTCGGGCAGCGTGGAACAGGCCGTGGACGCCGAGTTCGCCCCCATCCTGGACCATCTCAAGGCCCTCCAAAGCCAGCACCACCTCTCCACCCGGGACCTCGTCTTCCTGCTCTTCTCCATGAGGGACCTCCTGAAGGACACGGTGGAGGCCGCCCCGAACAACCCGGAGGACCTCAAGGCGCACCAGCATGTGGTCACCCAGGTGAGCCTGTTGTTGAACCGCCTGGGCCTGGTGTCCTTCGAGACCGCCATGCGGGCCCGGGACGATGAGAACTCGCCCCAGGACGTCCTGGCGATCGAATACGCGCTCCTTTACGAACGTACCCGCCAAATGGCCATCACCGACCCACTCACGGGCCTCCACAACTTCGGTTACTTCCGTGACCGGCTCCGGGAGGAGCGGGCCCGCGCCGAGCGGTACCAGCGCCTCCTGTCGCTCATCCTGTTGGACCTCGACCATTTCAAGGTCTACAACGACACCAACGGGCACCCCGCGGGGAACGACGTCCTCCGGAAGATCGCCCAGATCCTCAAGGAGGAGGCCCGGGAGACCGACTTGGTGGCACGGTACGGGGGCGAGGAGTTGGTGGTCCTCCTGCCCGAGGCGAACCGCCGCACGGCCTGGGAAGTGGCGGAACGGATCCGGGCCAGGGTGGCCTCGACCGAGTTCTTCAATATGGACAAACAGCCCCTCGGCCGGGTGACCCTCTCCGCCGGGGTGGCCACCTTCCCGGTGGACGCCGAGAACGAGGATGTCCTCGTGGCGCGTGCCGACGAGAGCCTGTACCTGGCCAAGAGCCAGGGACGGAACCGGGTGGCGGTCTACGATCCCCCGGACAAGGTCACCCTGGTCTATTGGCCCGAACCCTGGGTCACCCACGTGGCACTGGTGGGCAACTTCAACAATTGGGACAAGGACGCCGACCCCATGGAGCGGCAAGCCGACGGGTCCTACCGTTTCATCCTTTCGCTGAACCCCGGCAAATATCCCTACAAGTTCGTCCTAAACGGGAGCGCCTGGATCCCCGACCCATCCGCCGCCGAGAGCCAGCACGACGACCTGGGGGGGCAGAACAGCATCCTTCGGGTCCATAAGACCTCCGCCCAACCCGCCCCCGCCACGACTTAAAAACCAACGACAAAAAAACATCCGATTTCACCACAGAGACACAGAGCCACAAAGTTTCATTTTTCACGGTTGTAAACAAAGGGCGAAGTTTTGGCCGCCGTTACAGGGTTGCGGGTGACAAGGCATCAGAACAGTGACTTTTTGTTCTTTGTTCACAGTGCCTTCCCTTTTTAACTGTGTCCCTGTGCCCCTGTGGTAAATATGGGTGTGGCCTTTGGTTTGCCACCCCCCGAGCCCTCTGTTAAACTTGCGGACCTTGCCGGACCATTCCCCGACGGTGGCATCATGGCCGACTACAAACCGACCCTCAACATCACCCAGACCGCCTTTCCCATGAAGGCCAACCTGCCCCAGACCGAACCCGCCCGGGTGGATTTCTGGGAAAAACTCCAATTGCCCCAGCGGCTGTCCGAGAGGCGCCGCGGCGCCCCCAAGTGGATCCTCCATGACGGCCCCCCCTTCGCCAACGGCGACATCCACATGGGCACCGCCCTCAACAAGATCCTCAAGGACATCATCGTCAAGTTCAGGTCCCTGAAGGGGTTCGACGCGCCCTACGTGCCGGGTTGGGACTGCCACGGCATGCCCATCGAGCACAAGGTGGTGGAGCAGCTGGGCGAGGCCGCCAAGACGATCGGAAAGATCGAGCTTCGCAAGAAGTGCCGCAACTACGCCCTCAAGTTCATGGAGCGCCAGAAGAAGGAGTTCCTCCGGCTGGGCGTGCAGGGCGATTTCGACCACCCCTACCTCACCCTCTCGGCCCGTTACGAGAACAGCATCGTGGACTCGTTCCACAAGCTCCTGGGGGACGGCTACATCACCCGGGGGGAGCGGCCGATCCTCTGGTGCCCCGTCTGCAAGTCCGCCCTGGCCGAGGCCGAGGTGGAATACGCCGACCACGAGTCCCTCTCGGTGACCGTGGCGTTCCCGGTGAAGACCTGGCCCGCCGGGGTGTTCCAAGGGGTTTCCCGGGAGAAGATGTCGGTCCTGATCTGGACCACCACGCCCTGGACGCTCCCGGCGAACCTGGGCATCTCGGTGCACCCCGACTTCACCTACGTGGCGGTGCGGGTGGGTGACCAGACTTTTGTCCTGGCCAAGGACCTCCTGAACGCCACCTCCGCCTCCGCCGGCTGGACCGACCCCGAGGTCCTGGGCGAGTGCCGGGGATCCGAGCTGGACCGCGCGGTCTGCCGACACCCCTTCCTCGACCAGGACTCCCTGGTGATGGTGGGTGCCCATGTCACGGCCGACGCCGGCACGGGCTGCGTGCACACGGCGCCCGGCCACGGCCGTGAGGACTATGAGATCGGGTTGCGGTACAACCTGCCGGTCTATTCCCCGGTGGACGAGGCGGGGAAATACGACGCTGGGTTTCCCGAGTTCCAGGGCGTCTCGGTCTGGGACGCCAACGCGATGATCGTGGAGAAGCTCAAGGGACTGGGCCGCCTGGTGGCCGTGGAAAAGATCAAGCACAGTTACCCCCATTGCTGGCGGTCCAAGAACCCCGTGATCTTCCGGGCCACGAGCCAGTGGTTCATCCAACTCGACCACCGGGACCTGCGGAAAAAGGCCCTGGCCGAAATCGACGGAAAAGTCGAATGGATCCCCGGTTGGGGCAAGGACCGCATCCGCAACATGGTGGCTGGCCGGGTGGATTGGTGCATCTCCCGCCAAAGGTCCTGGGGGGTGCCCATCACGGCGCTCTATTGCGGGCCCTGCGGCAAGGTGGTGGTGGACGAGGCGGTCTCCCGGAACGTGCGGGCCCTGGTGCAGGCCGAGGGGATCGACGGTTGGTTCAACCATACGGCGGAGGATGTCCTGCCGGCCGGCACCAAATGCTCCTGCGGCTCCACCTCCTTTAAGAAAGAAGAGGACATCCTCGACGTTTGGTTCGAGTCCGGCGTGTCCCACAAGGCCGTCCTGGAGGACCCCGCCCACCCCGAGCTCGTTTGGCCCGCGAACCTCTACCTGGAGGGGAGCGACCAGCACCGCGGTTGGTTCCAACACGCCCTTTGGACCGGGGTGGCCCTCGAGGGCCGGGCGCCGTTCAAGCAGGTCCTGACCCACGGATGGGTGCTGGACGCCCAGGGCAAGGCCATGCACAAGAGCGCGGGAAACGCGATCGACCCCATGGACCTCATGAAGGACTACGGCGCCGACATCCTGAGGCTCTGGGTCGCATCCGAGGACTACACCCAGGACGTTGGAATCGGGCCCGAACTGCTGAACCGCATGTCGGAGGCCTACCGCCGGGTGCGCAACACTTTCCGCTTCCTCCTCGGCAACCTGGCCGACTTTGACCCC
>Ga0265334_10001114_pt1 | contig 13128 bp, 17 predicted proteins | sample 42023metaG_FD_192442 | JGI IMG/M metagenome (GOLD analysis project Ga0265334, IMG submission 192442) | Rhizosphere microbial communities from Carex aquatilis grown in University of Washington, Seatle, WA, United States - 4-20-23 metaG | ecosystem: Host-associated > Plants > Roots > Rhizosphere... | reverse complement strand
GGGCGCTCCGGCGCACCTTAATCACGATTGACACCAGGGCTGCCCCGGACGTGGACGTCGTACGAGGGCGTGGGAAGCCGCTGGTCGCTAGTCGACGCAAATTTCTGGTAGTTTGGGATGCGCGCGAACAGCAGCCTGGAATTGCGGCGAGAGTCGTCGTCGGTGGCTGCCGTTTCGGTTCCCGTGACCGGCTGGTCGCTGCCGGACGCTGCGCTGTTCAGTTTTTCTGGCCGCGTCGTCTGGCCGCGCTGCTGGCTCTCCGCCGCCGCAGCCTTTGTTGTCCTGGCCGGCTGCTGCCAGTACACCTCGCTCCCCGGGAGAAACTTTGGCACCAGCTTGCGCTTCTTGGCGAGCCGGTAGGCGAGATCGACGTCGTGCCCGCCGTCGGTTCCCTGGTCGAACTGCTCGTCCCACCCACCGACCGCCTCGAGCTCGCCCGAGCTGACCGTGAGGTTCTCGAGCCGCGCGAAGCCCCAGGGGTGCTCGTGCGCCTCGACGTTGAGGATGTCTGGGAACCGCGGATCCTTGAGCTCGTCGGTCGCCGGCCTCGTGGGCACGCGGGGCAACGCCAGGACGGACCACGGCGCCGCGGCGATGACGTCGGCCGACGTCCGCGACGCGTCGACGCCGACCAACTCGCCAAGAAAAAAGCCGCGCGTGACCTGCCGCACGTGCATGTCCAGGTTGACAAAGAACTGCGGGGGCACGAGGCTCGCCGCGTCCAGGAACACGATCCAGGCTGCTGGCGGATCGGCTGCTCCGCGGCGGAGCATGGTGCCGACCAGCACGGCCGCGTTGAGCACGGCCGACACCTGTCTCTGATGCGGCGGGTCCCCGGCAAGGTCCACGCTCGCTCTGACCACACGCGACCACCGGCCCTCGGGCGCGTCACCGCCGCGACGCTCCCTGCGAACGACGTTCGCCGCGACGACTGTCGGGCTCCACGCGGCAGACAGATGCCGCGCCGCGGCCTCGAGGGCCGCCGCCGTCCGCTCGCGCTCGTTGGCCGCGAGCTCCCTCTGGGCCAGGAGAATGATCAAGGCGCCAGCTTCGACGAGGCCTCCCGAGGCCTTGGCGGTCGACGCCTGCTGCGGCAGCGGCGCCTCCGCCGCGGCCACCGCCAGCTGCCTGAGCACCGTGACGATGGAGTGCTCGGCCGCGCCCCCCTGGACCTTGACGGCGGTTCGTGGATACAGGTACCTGGGCGAGAAGCGCGCTGGCGCTTTCTTGGGCTGATGGGCCTCGGGGCCCGCTGCGGCCGCGGCGACCCAGATCGAGTGGTGGAACCACTTGCAGCAGTCCTCGTCTTGGCCCACGTACAGCACCGACGGCCAGAACGTTGTGTCGAGATCGCCTTCCTCGGCGGCCGCCAGAGCCACAACGGCGTCCACCACCGGGCTTCCCGTCGTCGGCGTCGCCCGCTGCTGCGGCTTTCCTCCGAGAGACGGCGGCGGCCCACTGGTCTTGTTGTGGCCGGGACGGCCGGCTCCCGCGGCGACGATCGTCTCCAGGCCGCCCTCGGCAATGATGCCCGCGACCGGCAGCAGCGACAGGACGAGCCGTGCCTCGTGGCTCGAGAGCCTCGGCGCCAGCACCCACCACTGACCGGCCCTCTTGCACGCCCGCAGGCGCTCCAGGCACGAGAGCACGCGGGCACCTAGGCGGCCCCCTGGCAGCAGCAGCGCGTCCCAATCGACGAACAGGGAGCGCCAGCGCGTGCGCATGCACGCGGCCGACGGAGGCGTCTCGTCGCCGCCGTTGACCGTCGTCCTGGTGTCGATGCGCCGCGGCAGCGTGGTCGCGGCCGCCGCCGCCGCCGCGTGGCCAGGCGGCCACGCGCGGGACAGGACGGCCCGCACGGCGGTGGGTTCCAGCGTCTCGTGCGACGCCTCGATGCTCTCGTCGCACACCAGCGCCCAGTTCGCGTGCTGCCTCCACGCGGCCGCCGACAGGTACTGGACGCCCAGGGGCCAGGCGTAGGGCTTCTCCTGCTCGTGCAGGTAGTGCCGGAGCAGCAGGCCGACGCAGCAGTTGCGCCGCACGCCGGCCGGCCACAGGTACGCGCGCTGCCGCTCGTCGTCGACCTCCAGCTGGCAGTTGCCCGGACCGATCTCCTCGTCGTACCCTGCGAGGAAACGGTCCTTCTCGACCCCAGAGGCCAGCCGGACCTCGATCGACGACGTCCTGCCCGTCGTCGCAGCCTTTGGGTTGGTCGTGTCGCCAGCTGCAGCCGGCGCCGTATGCTTCTGCAGGAGCGCCTCGACCTGCTTCCTGCACACGTAGCTCAGCCTCTGGTCGTCGACCTCGACGGTCCCGACGTCGGTCGAGAAAACTCTCTTGCCGCGGTTGACGGCCTTGGCCAGCAGGTTGGGGAGACGCTGCAGCAGCGCAGCCACGCGAACCGGCTCGTTGCCCGAGGCGCGGACCCGCCCGTCCGTGGTCGGGTAGTACCTGACCAGGCCGTTCTCGGCAAACACAAAGTCAAAGCACGAGAGGGGCGACAGGCCGCTGGACGCCAAGGCGGGAACGAGCGACGTCAGCGACGACCGCGACAGCACGCCGACACGGTCGCTCGACGGACGTGCGCCAAGTAGTTCCGCCAGCGCCGGGCACGCTCCGTGCGGCACCAGGGCCTCCTCATCGACGATCCAGATCCGCGACTTGACGTCTAGCTGATTGCGTCGCGATGACCGTCCGACGATCGACGGAGCAGGGCGCTCGATTGCCGGGTTTCCCTCATCTTTTTTCGCCAGTTGCATCCCGAGCTTCCGACAAAATCTCACGCGGCCGTGAGCGTCACTTCCGTTTGTTTTTTTTTCCTTCCTCCCTCCTCTTCTCGAGTGCGACACCAGTTTTCTCTGTGGATCTGGACCTGCGGTGGTGTGTGTAATTGGGAAACCCGTACGGCGTTCATTGGTTATTGACACTGGCGAGACGGAGCCGCGCAAACGCGTTTTGCTGCCGGTAAATGCTTTTCGATTAACGCTCTACGGGCACCCCAACCGGTGTGAAGGTGCGGCGCACACTTGATGGGTGGCTCACCCGAACCGCGTGTCAGCAAGACTCGCTCTCGCGCCTCCGCGGCGAGGGCGCGACGCAACGAAAGCGCGACTGTCCGCTGAGCGGCTCCTGTTTTGTTACATAGGCCCCTCCGAAATATTCCGGCGAAAAGTAATAGCCCACCTACGCGCAAGAGATGGGCATGGGATAGGACAAGCCGGCCGCCTCCGGCCAGCCGGCCTCGGCGCGGCGAACGTAACTTGCCAGCTCTTCCAAGCAGACAAAGTTAGGCCCCTCCGAAATATTCCGGGCGATAAGTAATGGCCGAACTACGCTTTTCAGGATTCGGAGGACCGTTAACGTGCGTAGAAGAATATTTGAGAGGGCCGTATGGACCAAGCTGGCGAACGGTAGTTGTCGTGTCGGCGAAGGCGCAGTCGTGGCGGCCGCATCGCGAACGGCCGTCGGTTCGGCACCCCATACAAGGGACACATCCTCAGCACAATTTTCGAACAAAGTGTCCCTACTATACGATATGCGATCCCGGAGACGAACCAATCATGATTCGCAGCGAACTCGCGGGGCCTTCGCTTTCGCGGCTCCGAACAACTCGGTCCATCGCGATGTACGGTGGTCTATCGCAATGCGTGTCGTTCCTGCTCGCTGTATATCTGAGTACCGCGACCGTTCTCGTCTGCGTGGGCGACCCGGTTCTATCTTTGAGACTGCTCCTCGTCCTGCTGATTGCTGTTAATTCGAGCAGTTTCGCCACGTGCTTAGATTACGCCTACGCGGCATGCGCGCTCGAAGACACGACGGTCCTCCGCGCAGAACCGGCAGGCGACCGGCTCTTCCTTTTGGTTCTTCTCGCGAACATGGCCTACTTCGGATCTGTAGTTCTGTCGCTCGACGACGCGCGGTATGTCGAGTTTTTGTCGGCGTACGCGAGCGAGTTCTGGGTACAAGTCTTTTGCGCCATGATGCACCGCTACCCCGGAGCTCACACCAGAGGTAAGCGTGAGCGACGGAGTGCTCTCTCTCTCTCTCTCTCTCTGTGCGTCAATGGGGTCGTGTCGGTGTGTGCTGCGTGCAGAAGCGCAATGCTTCGGCGTGGGTGTGACCTGCCTGTGCTGGCTGCTGTCGTGGCCGATTCTCTTGATAAACCTCTCGTACCAAGCATTGTTCATCGCCTCGCACCGTGACTGGTGGGATCCGCGATCTGCGGTCGAACAGCCCGCGTCGGCGTCTCGACCGCCGCCCATATGCCCGAGCATTCTGCTCCTTGGCGGATCTGCAGTGCTGACGCTGACGGCTCATTTGCTCGGGCTGCCTTCGCCGGCAGCGGATGTCCTTGCGAGCGGGACTGCCATCTCCATCGTGTTTCTTTACTCGTTGCTGTACTGCAATGCTGGGATTAGGCATGCTTTGTTGGTGGAGCTGTATTGTCGCTGGCCATTGTCCCTCTTCCTTTCGCGTTGAGATAAAAGAGCTGGTCGTCGTGAGGCTGGCTGCCGCCGTGCACTTTCACTTGGGGGGGGGGGGGGGCACTCGAAGTCATCGGGCGCTGGCGCTGCTTCAGATGTCCGCCGCCGCCGGCGGTGCGGCGCGCTGTGCGGGTGCGCGAGTGCCGATGGCGCAAGGTCTCACAATCGGCGCGACGTGAGACTCTCCATCGCCATCCTCCAGGGCCACCAAGTGGCAGATCTGGCGCGCGCTACGGAACACCTCTGTCCCCCGGGAGTTCGTTGCATGTTCGCTGTGCACGGTTCAAACTCGGATGCTGTCACTGCGAATGGGTGTTGATGCTTTGTCTGGTGTCGCTGTGCAGCCGCCAGACTCGGGATTTGCCCAACGCTGATCCAGCGATGCTGCTGGAAATCCGTCAATCGATGCAGATGGACGGCTTGACACAGCGAGCTCTGAATGCTTTTGGCGTATCCGATGAATAATGAGCCAGGGCACTCATTCAGCGGCGACGAGCAATGATCCGCCCGTCGACTTTCGTTGAACTCCGTACATGGGAGTCGTAAATCAGCGATCTACACGCCGTTGACACTGGAGCGGCCATTCGCAGCCGGCTCCGGCACCGCTGCCGAGTGCGGCCAATATGCGGCCTTCTTGGGCGCTATAAGCTGAAACCAGTCCTGGTAATAACAACGCGCCTCGGCAAAGCCGGCCTCGATCTCGACAGGCTCGCGCCGCCCGTGCCCGGCCACTGGCTCGCCTGGCGCCGGGGCAGCAGATCAAGGCGTACCCCTCGCGCCGCACCGACCGCGGGGCTGTGTCTCCCTGCGTGCGCCGCTCGGCGTACTGGATTGTGGCAACGCCGCACCGGCGCGCCAGCTCGCGCACCTCATTGATCGACCAACCGCAGTAGAGCATCAGGTTGGTGCCATAGGACTGCAGGCAGTAGAGCAGGTTCTTCCTGTTGTCGCAGCGACCCTCGAAGTTGTCCACCCAGAAGCGTGTCTCCTTGGAGCGGAACGGGTCGCTCCTGTCACCGAACCAGCCGTGTATGAAGCCGCCGGCGACCAGGCTGTCGATGACAGCGGTGGCCAGGGCGCCGTTTGCGAGACCTAGGCGCGTCGTCATCGGAGAGTGGACTCGGATTGTGGAAAGCGGACCGGTCGACGCACCTGCCGCGTGGTCTGCTCTTCCGGTGCGCTCGACGCGCCAACCTGAGAGTTTCTTGGGCTCGAGACAACAGCCGCGCTCGTGGCTGCCGTGCAGTGAATCGAACCTTATCCAAGCCGCAAGTGCGTTGCCGACGAATGTTATTGCTAGTACTACCGGTCCCAGCGGCCAAAAGGTCCGAGGCTTTTTGGACATGTCGGGTCTGGAAACTGCGGAGACATGCGTGTGCGCGTTTGCTTGGACTGCGCTCGCCGAAAAAATGCACGACTGACCGTCACGAAACATTTTGTACTGGTACCTTCCAGAACAAAAGCAGAATCAATTCTTGTCGCATGCAGCGAAACGTCTCCGCGAGGAAGCGCAGAGCGGTTGAAGCGCGAGCCTGTCCGAGTGAAGCGCATCAAGCTCTTCCAGTCTTCCAGTGAGGCATTGGACGAGCTCAACTCCGCGACCGCGAGCATGTCTTGTGCTAGTTCCTGTTTGCCGAACGACAGGATCGGTGACGATTTACTCTGCGGCCACGTCGACCCAGTCTGCCCGCCACCACCTGGCGCGTTATCGCCGTCGGGTCTTGCGCAGCCGCTTTCTCCCTGCGTGCACCTACTGCTGGGGAAGCCGTTTCCGACGCTTCGGCTCGCAGCGCAGGTGCGACCCCGGTTGATGTTGCCGTGGTTCCTTGTGGGTTCCCTTTCGCCGGCTTCAAACATATTCGCTCTGGCGACTGCCTCGAGAAAAAACAAGAGGAAAGAAAAAACAAGTAACACGTCAGTTTCACCGTCACATGGACGCAACGCACTCGGCCCCGTCCACTGCCGTGGCACCGCGGCGTCCCCGACGCAGGAGACGCCGGCCAGACAGGCGACGAGACGGCGCGGGACCAGCGAAGACGGGGGAGGAGCGGCGCGCCGACTACGAGGCGAACCTCCGGACGTTCAACGAGAGCTGCAAGAGGGTGTGGACGCTGGTGAGCACCCGCGCCGAGTGGGACGGTATGCGTGCGGCTGAGCTGGCAGGGGAGCTCGGGATCAAGGACTCTGTCTGCAGCGCGGCCCTCTACAGGCTGTGGCGCGAACGGAGGATGCAGCCTGCTCCAGACGAACACCCTCCCAGGTGGTTCCTCGTCGCGGGCGAGCCGCGCAATTGAGGTTTCCGGGGGGGGGGAGGTTTCCTCACTCTCTCGACAGCAGTCGCTCGTCGTTCAGAAAGGCATCACGCCTGTCTTTCTCGGCCTCTGTCCCGGCGCGGCGCTGTGTCGCCGCGAGCCTCACTCTGCTGAGCGGGAGAAAGGGCGCGGCTGTTGACAGCCGGTGTGGCCCCTCGCTGAACGTGACCATCTTGGCGCTCGGGTTCGACGAGGCCCCGAGCCGTTGCGGCAGGTTAAAGTACTCCTCGGCGTTGCGAGCGTTCAGCCACAGGCCGCGTGTTGCGGGGTCTGCGAAGTAGCGAACACCGCCCGACTTGGCCGCCGGCGATCCCCTGGGGCGACGGATCGTGTCGGCCGCCCGGAAGAAGAGGGGTTCGGCTAGTTCCGTCTCGTCGCCCCACCGCGTCTCGAAAAGAAGAAGGTTGAGTGGCACGGTCTCGGGTGCGGGGTGCCTGGTCGGGTGGGACTCGCCTCCGCCGCTCGGGCCTCCACCAGGTCGACCCGTCTCCCAGGGCGGCAGACTCACTGCCTCTGGAAGAAGAAAGGACTGGGTTCCGACCGCTGCCGCTTTCTCGGCGGCGCAGTCGAAGCTTGCTTGCCCTGCCAGGAGAGATCGTAGGCCGGTGGAGGAGGCTCATTCGAGGTGAATGATGGCGATGATGATGACGATGACGGTGGCGGCAACGGGTACATCGATGTCGAAGAGAACGACGAGCCGGCCAACGTCCAGGTCCGATTGGCGCGCTCGATCTCATCTCTGATCACACCGATCGCCGCGGTCAATTCCTCTACTCGCACGCCGTTTAACAGCAGCTGCGCGGTTAGAGCCGTCCACCGCTGTCGGTTGTCTACCATCTGCTCGACCGTGACACAGAACGAAAGAATGTTGTTTCTTGATTCCTTTTTCTTCTGTTCTCTCTGGTGTCGCCCGGCCTTGCCGGCGTTCCTCAGCTTGGTCGCGGGCTGGTTTGTTTGCTCCTTGCGTTTGATCTGAAGCGCTTCCGTGTTGCCGTTCCTGCCGTCTTCCCCACACTCGTAGAGGGCCGGGCTCCTGCGTTTCGAAAAAGGCGCGTTCCCAAGGTCTCAGGGGTTGTCGGTCCGTCACCTCGTGCATGCACGTGTGGCAAGGCCTGGAGACCGTCGGGATGTGCGAGTGGGCCTTGCAAAAGCTCGAGACGCTTGACTTGGGCAAAAGTTCTCTCGCGGGGCCTGAACTTCTCTGGCGTCGTCGGCGCCGGCGGTCTGCGGTGCCTTCGCACGCTGCGCGGGTCCGCGAATGGACTCGGAGACGCGGATCTGAACGACTTGGCGAGCGTGCACGCGCTGAGGCACTTCGTGCTCAGGCAAGGAACGGGGGCGACAAAGCTGACTTTCGTGAGGTTATTGGCTCTGCGTTCGCTGTTCCTGCCCGAGACGCTGGTGTTGTCCCGAGAGGCGCGCCGAGCCGTTAGGCAAGCGGACGCGTTCATCTCTGAGCTCATGGCTGGTCTGCTCCCAGTGCAGGCTTTCCGAGTGGTGCGATCCATCGCATTGCCCGTGTCGCATGCGCGAGCCTTTCCCGGGTCGTGACACTGCGCTCTAGCCTGTTAGGCCCATTTAAAGGCAAAGACTCAAATTCCGGACCCTGCGTAACGATACTCGGATCTTTTCGTGCATGCGTGTACAACTCTCAAGTGCACCTGGAGCTGTGTGGAGAAAAAAAACCGCGTTCCAGACACGCCGCTGCGGGATCAACCACGCCGCGGGAAAGGTGCGAGGGTCAGCGGCGAAGCCGAACTCGCCAAGTCGAGAGAAGTGCTGTTGACGGGTGGCGACCCAGTGATCTGCAGAGTTGCCGCGTTTGCGGTTGGATCGACCGGCAGCACCCGCAAGTCGAGCTCGAACCACATCTTGGACGCAGGAGCCTCCGAGCCGAACTTGAGCCTGTACTTGGCACGCATGTGTCGGCGGAAATCGGATGCAGAGGCAGATCTGCAGAAGGCGTTCCCTTGCTCGTACCCAGTCTGCCACCGCTCCGGACCTTCTCGCGTGATCTCGTCCTGGAACCAGCCATACGGGTCGTAATTGAAGACAGCCGCCATCTGAAGCATAAGCATTGATAGTGTAACGGTCAGCGCGACCGCCCACTTGAGCTTCTCCGGCAAAGGCAGGCAGTGGAAGCGCGCAATCGAGGCAAGCATCGTTCGGCGCGCGCGAAGGTGATGATTTGCGTCGCAACGACAGAATGGTGATTTCACGAAAACGACACGCACACGACCTCCCGATTCGGGGCGGAGTGGCGACATTCGCCACGAACAGGGGAAAATGCAGCCGCACCGCTGCGAGGAACGCTGTACTGAGGCGAATTCCACGGTCCGGCCTTTGTTGATCGATCAGTGGGCTGCGCGTCTGTCTGTTACCGATCACTGTTGCTCACCCGGCGCGCGTTCTGCTGCTGCCGTACCCTGTTGGATGCGAGAGTATCGGCGTCGTGCAGTCGAGGATGACGGGGAACGGCCGTCGCACGTGCCTGGTGCGAGTGGCGGTGGCACGCGCGCCCGTCGGTGTTGGGGCAGTCTCGATCGGTGGCTTCATTTCGAGGTCGCGCTTTCTTGTTGGGTCCATTCGCTTCATTGGCCTTTCTTCAGATCTCTGCGTACCTCGGGCTGCGTAATCTGCTCTGCGTTCACGCACTGGTCTCGCGTGCGTTTCTCGGCGCGCACGGGTACGGTTACCGCACGATAGCCCACCACGTGCACTCGGCTTCGTTCCTCCCGTTTGTCGAGCGTCTGACTGCCCAGCAACGTGCGCGCGTCGAGACGCTCTGTCTGTGCAGCGACGTGTGGGCGCCCAGCCCGCGTCTGATCCCGCCGGACATCGCTGGCCTGTTCCCGCGCGTGCGCCACTTGCTCTTCTCCTCGTGGCGGGAGCACGACCTTGCCAAGTTGTCCTTCGAACGTCTGGAGACGTTTGTGTGCGTCAAGAGCGAGAACGTGTGTGGTGGAGACGATCGGGCCCGCAATTACGTGGGCGACACTGATAGGCCGTCTGAGATGCTTCCGGACTCGAGGACCGCCGCCGGTCGCGCGTTCTTCTCGTTCCTCTTCAGTCGACCTGGCCTGCGGATGGTCCACGCCTGCGTGACCGACGTGCAGACCGCACGCACGGACCCGGGTGTCTCTTTCAGGGACTGGGAGTTCCCACACATGCGTGCGGCCCCACTGTCGCTCACCTCGGTGCACCTGGCGCGCGACTCGGGAAGCGGTACCGCACCGTCGTGCATGCTGCTCCGGGACGGCGACCTGCCCGATTCCCTGTTGGACGTGGGGCTTCGCGGAGCACGCGTGGCGAGGCTCCCGCCGAGACTCACGTCGCTGTGCCTCCGGGACAGCGTGCTGGAGCGCCCGTTGCCAGACTCGGTCTCTAGCCTGTCCCTCGCCAGTTCCTCGCTCCTGCGCAGCGACGCCTGGCCTTCGTCGCTGACCTGTCTGCGGCTGTCTGTTCCCGTGTCGCGCGACTTGCGGCTTGGCGCGTCCCGGCCGCAGGACCAACCACCGGTCGCTCGCTTTGCCGGCGTCCCGCTGTAGGAATGCCGCATATCGAACGGCGCGCTGCTGCCCCTCTCTCTTGTGCAGTTGCACATCAAGGGCGATGTTCTGGACAACCCTGGATTGGCGCGTCTGCGACTGCTATCGCGCCTCGAGGTCCTGACAGTCTACCTCAGCGTTCGATCGTGGCAGAGACTTCCGGAGGGAGTCGCGCGCCTCCCCGACTCTCTTCGCGCTCTGCGTGTCTGGTGCCGTCCCGGTTCAGATCCCCCCGCTTCGTGGGGGACCATAGACTCGGCGCTCGGTCCTTTGCCACGGGATCTCGAGAGGTTGGAACTGCGGGGAGTGTCGCTGTCGTCCCAAGAACGCGACCAGTTGCTGCGTCCAGGCCTTGATGTGCGAGAACGCTGGTAGCCCCTCCCCCAGCGACGAAGCCGAGACTCCACATGAGTGCGCCGCTCCATTGGCTCGGCACACTGTCCTTCCGTTGCGCCAAGACTCGCGATCAGTGAGTGGCCGCATCGGTCGTAGACGGCCACACAGTAACGGATAGGCAGACAACACGGGCCACGGACGCACGCGCAAAGGCCTGTCGATGTAGAGATTCGCCATGAATTCCGAAAGCACAATAAACCGATGGCGGGCAATGCGACACCCCATGTGACGACCCCTGAGGTAGGCAGCCTTCCGGTGCCCGTGATATTCCAGCAGCCGCAAGGATAACGATTTCGGCTGCAGTCGATCTCGATGTGTCTCCATGGCAGGCTCGCCCGCCAGGCGCCCCGTGCGGGCAGAGGCCGAGGTGGCGTACCGGGCCACCAAGGAGCAGAGGCCGTCCTCCCGGACGAAGCCGAGCAAGCATCGCCGAATCGCAAAGTGCGCTTGGATGTTACGATCGAATTGCTGCATATCCGCGCGCGCAGAGCAGAACGAACCGTACAATGTGCCGAAACAGTACGGCCTGAGCAACGGGAAGGGGTGTTGATCACGATGTGAGCTTTCGTTTTCTGTGTGAAGCACCGAATGGCGGTTTTAGTTCCTGCCCGCCCGGCAAAGGGACTGTGGGCAAAAAAGGGAGCTCTGCCTGCGTGCGAGTACTGGTTGGTGAGCGCGATGCAGGTCCGAACGTGGCGCACACACGCTGTTCATTTCGCCCCAGGGACGGAGAAGCACATACCGTATAGCACCCCCTATAAGCCCCACACCCCTTAGAAGCCCCATACTTTGCGCGATACTTATGTTCGCCAAAACACAGCATTTTGACCCCAAAACACAGGGGCAGACTGTACACGGCGAGTTGTGTTGTTTCAGCTTGTTGGCCTAGCATTTGGGGAAGTATTGACGGAATCTCAAGGGGTCAAAGTTGGAGCAAATTTCATCACGGTGAGCCCGAAATGACGGGATTCGACGCGCTGTGTCAGAATTACGCATCAGGTGCGTCGTTGTGCAACGGCAAGAAATTTTTTCAAAACATGGGGCTTCTAAGGGGTGCTACTAGTATACGGTAAAAAAGTGTGTCATGCACTCATGGCCGCGTCGGATGTGTTCCGTTGTGCGAGCACGCACAGGGTTCCCAGCTCCCGCCGGGACAGCGGCTCCGCCAGGCCCCGAGGCGACGGTCCCGCACAACATGTACAGAATCACGACGAGCGCAAAATAATAGTCACGCGGGTTCCGGATGCGCGGGCACCACGATCGGCACATGCGCACAAACCAGTCATCAACTCCAAACAGACCCAGGACCAGAGCTGTCATGATGCGGCCTAGGATTGCTTCGAACAACGTCATGCGGGACGGAAGGCAAAACGGTCTGCGTTCGTTCGCAGTGCGACCGCTGCGGATCACGATCCCCGTGAATGGCTGCATAGGGGTAGGCCTTGATCAAGGATGCCTTTTCGACTCCGAGTTGGAAAAGGCCGTGCATTCGAAAGATCTTACTCGCATGAGCTCGCAGGACCACAAAAAGCGCGGATGACCGAGCGCCTCGATGGAGTTTGTTTGCCAGTACTGCACCGCGCGTTGAGGCGCTCGGAGTTGGTGATCCGTCGGGTCACACCGCCTCTGTGACTTTGCATGGACTGTGATGGTCGGTCACCGTGTGGCGGCATTTCTTTCGATCGTGATCATCAAAATACTTATGGGAGATTTGGCGACGCGAGTGTTGCTCGCCAGTTCGAATGGGCTCGGACTGCGAGTGCTGTTCTCGCGTTGGGCCACTACTTCCCGGCTGGACCGCGCGCTGTTGAGCTCGCTCGTGGCGGCAAGTTTCTGGATGCACCTGACGGAGACCAAGCACGGACTGTCGGGCGGTTCTCCGTCGCTGGCTCTGTGGTCCGGCACGTTCCTCAACCTCGACCGCGCTCTCGCCGTGGCATCCGCGGCGCGGTTCGGTGCGCTGTGGTTGGCGCGGCAGCAGAAAAAACGAGACAGAAGTGTCGGATTGTGTGTTTCTGTGCTGGCGTCGCGTGAGCTTCGCTGCGCGGCAGTCAGCGGTGTATGCAGCGCTGTCGGCGAGTGGACCACGTCGTGGTCACTGTACGCTGCGCTGCACTGTTGTTGGCACGCCGGCGCCTACTGGCTCATCGACCGCAGCCTTGCCCCTGTCGCTTCTGCCGAGAACAACGGAATGGGCGGCGCCGCCGCGTCAGCCGCTACTTGTAAATCTATCGTATGTCGTTGTCCGAGAGTGCTAGTGGCATTCTGGCCGACGTACTGCAGGCGAAATGAGAGTTGGCGACACTATGCAAAAGGTCCTCGGTAACGCTGTCGGGTCGCGCGCCATGAACCAGCGCGCGACAATGGTCGCCCGGTCAGTGTCGAGTA
>Ga0265334_10001111_pt1 | contig 13159 bp, 6 predicted proteins | sample 42023metaG_FD_192442 | JGI IMG/M metagenome (GOLD analysis project Ga0265334, IMG submission 192442) | Rhizosphere microbial communities from Carex aquatilis grown in University of Washington, Seatle, WA, United States - 4-20-23 metaG | ecosystem: Host-associated > Plants > Roots > Rhizosphere >... | reverse complement strand
TCGTTCTCCGCGAGAACCGTCCCGAGCGTGCTCCAGTCCTGCGTGACGGCACGCAGTTGCCGTTCCAACAGCTCGTCGAGGCGATGGCGCACCACGAGCGGGCGCCCCCACCGCGCGGAGGAGCCGATCGGCGGCAGGTCCCCCCCGAGGGCGAACTCCGGAGTCGTCCCCACGAGACGGTCGAGCCGCTCCATGGCCTGCGCCCGCAGGTCGGGCCGGGAGGAGAACCGGGGGTAGAGGGCCAGAGACTCCCAGGCCAGCCGGTCGTCCAGACGCGTGCGGGCGAACCGGTCCAGCAGCTCCCGCGGCGGGATCGAGCTCACGGGCAGGTCGCACTCCAGCGCACGCCAACGGCGCACCACCTCGGGCACCCTGCGCGCGAGAGCCTCCACGAGGAACCGATCGTGCACCTCGATCCGGCGCCGGGTGCGTGCCGCCGACCGGTGATCGGCGCCGAAGACTCCCGCCGTGTCCCAGATCCGGGCCGTCCTGGCGGGCGGGGTTCCGCCGTCCGCCAGGTCCCGATCCGCGGGCCGCCCCGCGTACGGGTCACCGCCGAAGACCGCCGAGGCCCACCCCCGGAACCGCGGGTGCGCCCGGAGGCTCTCCAGATCCGGATCGCCGTGAAGCATCCAGTCCCGACCACCGGCCTCCACGAGAGTGCGGCCATGGCGTCCCGGACCGGCCGCGCCACGGACCGCAGCGTCCAGAGCCTGCACGGCCTCGCGCGCCAGGGCGTCGTAGCGCCTCTTCCACAGGGTCGGCCAGGCGGTGGGGGAGGACACGTCGTGGGCCGCGTCCGAGGAGGGTTCCGCGCGCCGTCCCGCGGAACCGGGTCCGGCGGGGTCGGGGATCACGGCCGCGTACACACACGCCTCCGCGTAACGCACCGCCCAGCCGTCCGGATGACGGCGGAAGGCCCTCGTCCGCGACCAGCTCCGGACCACCGCGCCCGCCTCGGCCGCCGTGGCCGTCCGCAACCGGGCCCAGGCATCCCGGGCCGGGTCGAGCCGTCCCGGATCGGTGTCCTCCACGCCCTCGTGATAGCCGATCTCGCGGTCCCCGGCGATGCGGTGCAACCGGTCCAGGTAGTGGAACCGGGCCAGCAGTCGCAGCAGCTCCTCGAGGACGACGGCGGCCCGGACCGGGCTCCGGCGACGCCCCCCTGACCGCGGCCACCCGAGCTCGTCCAGCAGTGCACGGTGGACGAACAACCGCAGGTCGAGCTGGGCGCTCAGACGCAGCAGCCGCACCCGCTCCCGATCCCGGACCCGGGGATCGATCCCGCTGCGGCAGCCGTCGTCCAGCAGCAGGAGGCAGTGGTGTGCCGCCCAGGAGGCGACGGACCCCACCAGTTGACGATCCAGATGCAGCCGACGCCAGGCCGAGGGGTCCCGCAGCGACTCGGCCACCCGCTCGAACGAGCCCGGCAACGGCAGCAGACCCAGCCGGCGCAGGGTCTCGGCGAGGACGATCTCGACGGAGTCCGGGGCACAGCCCGGTGCCAGGGTGAGACGGCTGAGGGCGGCCTCGTCCTGCACGCACCCGGGCAGGAAAGTCCCGAAGAACCAGGTCAGCTCGTCCACCCAGGCGGACAGGTCGAGGACGGCGGGAGACCGTCCCCTCGCCGTGTCGCGGTGTCCGCGCGCGGGGAACCCGATTCGGAGGAACCGAGTCCGGGAAGACCGTCCCCGGGGGGACCGGTCTCGCAGCCGGTCCTCCGACTGCGCCATCAACTCCTCGACCCGCAGCCAGGGCAGCGGTCCCGCAGCTGCATCCGACGTCCCGTCGCGGTCGTCCGGGTCTCCGCCGTCGTCACCGCAAGGACCGCCATCGTCACCACGAGACCCGTCCTCGGGGTGTCGCGCAACCGGGGACCCGTCCGACCGGACCCCGGGGACGTCGAGGTCGGGCCCGGCCCACGGCCGGACCGGGAACTCACCGCTGCGCTCGTGCGACTCGGCGAACCAGACCGCGTCCAGGAGAGGGAATTCCTGGGTCAGCAGGTGCCGGTAACGCTCCCGGAGGAAACCGCGCAGCTGTTTCGCCCGCTCCTCCCGATCCCGGTCCTCGGCCTCCTGTACGGGTGCCCGGAGACGGCCCAGGGACGAGCGTGCCGCCCAGCCCGGCGGTCGGGCCCACGGATCGGGGCCGTGGTACCCCCCGAGAGCCCGCCGCCGGGCCTCGCACCGTTCGAGCTCACCGATCCAGCGGTCGGCCCACTCGTCCACGGACTTCAGCAGGACCAGGTAGCGCCAGGTCAGCGCCTGTGCGGGCGTTCCCCACGGGTCGGCTGCCGGGGAGCCCCGCCGCACCCGTGAGCTCCCGCCGGGGACGGCCGGCACGGGGAACGGACGCCGTCCCGACGAGCCGGGCGAGGGCGGTTCGTCCGACCAGGGCGGTTCGGTCGATCCCGCCGGCCCGAGGAACCCGGCCGATCCCACGGGTGCGAGAAAGGATGCCTGCCCCGAGGCATAGGTGTGCAGGGCGTCCTCGAACTGACCGAGCCGCTCCTGACACTCACCGAGCAGATGTCGCAGCGCGGTGTTCGTGGGATCCGCGTGCAGCCCCGCGCGCGCCACCTGCACCGCACGGTCGAACTCCCCGCAGGCGGACAGTTGCGTCGCCTCGTCGTGCGCACACACCGATCCGGCCCGTGGACCCCGGTGGGTCCGGCGTCGCCCCCCGACCCACCACGGACGTCCCGCCGACCCACCGGAACTCCCTGCGGTGCCGCCCGAACGCCAGCTGAGAACCGTGGCGGCCGCCGAGACCGCGACGTCCTCCGGGGTCCGTGCCCGGACCGTGTCGGTGAAGGCCACGCGTCCGGTCGGCCGGTGCTCGACCGTCACGACCAGGACGAGGTCGCCCGTGGCGTCCCGTGGGCACAGCGTGCCCGAGACCCGCCAGCCGCGCCGTCCCCGGGGGTCGGACCAGCTGCGGACACGAGCCCCGGTCCGGACCTCGAGCTCGATGGCCGGCGCCGCGGCCACGACGGGACCCGCACCGGTGCACCCGGGCAACGGCCCCGGGGCCGGAACCCCGCCCCGGGCCAGACGGTCGCGCAGGACGGCCTCGATCACCGGCTGCCGGGTCTCGGCTCTCTGGGCTGCGTCCTCCCCGGCGGCGTCCGTGATCTCCGCCAGGACGAGGGGGCCCCGGGGGGAGCGCCTCGCCGTCCAGCGCACGGCCGTCAGGGCGATCAGCGCCAGGACGAGGAACACCTCGCCCAGCGGCGGCACGTCGAGGAACCCGAACCAGTGCCAGTCCGGCCACGTGGCCACCGCGTGCCGTGCGGTCGGCCACCGATCGGCCGCGACGGTTCCGGCCACCGGGACGAGGACCACCAGGCTCCATGCCGGCAGTCCGCCCGCCAACCGCAGTCTCCTCGCCATTGAGGATCACCCCACGAAGCTCGGACCCGGACCTGCTCGGGCGACAGGACGTCCCGGCACCCCGACACCAGGACGGGCGATGGCGCCCGCACCGTGCCCCGCACCCCGCCGGAACACGACGATCGGACGCCATCAGACGTTTGTCATCGCAACGTGACTATTCTGGCACTTTCCGGCGTCAGATGACACGCCTTGTGGCATATCTCCGGCTATCCCGGCGCCGCGCCGCAGTGCGCCTCGCGCGCGGACCCCACCGGGCCCAGTCCGACCGGCCGCGGTCACTCCAGCCAAGCCGTCCCCACCGTGTCCCACCCGGGGCCACCCCAACCAGGCGGTACCACCGGCGATCAGCCCGGGGTCACCCCAGCCGGCACCGGGTCACTCAGGCCCGGCCGTCCATGCGCACGAAACGGAACCCGTGTGCCCGGTAGTAATTGATGATCTTCGGTACCGCCATTGCCGTGGCGGCCCGGAAGCCCCCGCCGTCGTGCAGGAGGATCACCGGATGGTGCAGGTGACCGATGTCGATCGCCCGGCGGAAGATCACGTCGGCAAGCGCCGCGGTGCGCGCCGGACTCGCCGCGGAGACCCCGCCCTCCACCTGCCAGTCCCGCGGGTCCACCGACCAGAGCACGACGGACTCGCGCAGCAGGTGCGCCGTCGGGACGACGGTCGCCGGGACGAAACCCCCGGGCGGACGGAAGAAGCAGGCGCGCCGGCCGGTCGCCGCGATCACGGCCCGGTCCGTCCGGGCGATCTCCTCGGTCAGCACGGGGGCGGTCCACCCGCCGGGCACCTCACGCGGGTAGCGGTGGTCCCAGGTGTGGTTGCCCACGAGGTTTCCGCCGACCTCCGCGGCCGCCGTGTACTGCGGGAAGGCGAGGACGTGCTGGCCGATGACGAAGAACGTCGCGTGCACGTGGGCGCGAGCGAGCGCGGCCAGGACCCGTGGCGTCCAGGGACTCGGCCCGTCGTCGAAGGTCAGGGCCACCGTCCGCCCGGCGCCAGGGGCTGAGCCGATGCGGCCGCCCGTGGCCGACGGGCAGAGGGGAACGTGCCAGGACAGGTGCGTGTCGAGCCGGGCAGGCGGGTGGTGCGGACGAGCAGGTCCACTCGGCGTCGGACTCGGCCCCGCCGTGGTCGTGCTCGTGACACTCGGGGCCGATGCCGCCTGGCGCCCCGGGGAGGCGGCCAGGACGCCGGCGACGAGCGTCAGGCCCAGGAGCACCGTGACCAACCGCCCCCGCGCATCCCGCCACACCCGAGGCCACACCGGGCCGGTCGGGGCAGGAGGCGGCGATGAGGTCACGAACAGGTAACGCCACGGTCGGGCCAAAAGGTTGCACGCCGCCACCAACTCGTCTGAGTGGCCTAGCTAACAGCACTCTCGGTAATCACTCCTCACCCGATCGTCGTCGATCGCGGCGCCGACGAGGGGGAGTGTCACCGTGAGCAGCGCCGGCAGGGTCACCCGCTGCCGGTCAGCCACCGCAGGCGAGGCCGCTGCAGGAACGCTTCCGCCTCCAGAGCGGCAATGCCCACCCGCGGGAGTTCCGACGCCCGCCGGAAGCAGATGAACCGCGGTTGCCAGCGCGGGTTGTACTTGGCGTTGGCGCGGTACAAGGACTCGATCTGCCACCAGCGGGACCCCAGCAGGAGCACCCGCCGCCACATCCGCAGGGCGGGCCCGGCGCCGATGCGCGACCCCCGCTCGAAGACCGACCGGAACACCGCGAAGTTGAGCGAGATCCGCCGCACCCCGAGGGCAGCGGCCTGTTCCGCTACCGAGGCCACGAGGAACTCCACGGTGCCGTTCTCGCTGCCCCTCGACCTGCGCATGAGATCCAGGGACAGGCCGTCCGTTCCCCAGGGCACGAAGGTGAGCACCGCCACCAGCGCGCCGTCCCCGTCCCAGGCCCGGGCGACCACCACCTCCGGATCGGCGGGGTCCCCCAGACGGCCCAGCGCCATCGAGAAGCCCCGCTCCTCCTCCTCGCCCCGCAGCGCCTCCGCGACCGCCACGGCCTGGGTCAGCTCCTCCGCGGTGAGGTCACCCTGCCGGCACACGGTCACGCGGTACCCGGCGCGCCGCACCCGGTTCACCGCCTGCCGCACGACCCGCATGGACCGGCCCTCCAGCTGGAAGGTCTCCAGATCCAGGATCGCCTCGTCCCCGAGTTCGAAGGCATCGAGCCCGGCCCGCCCGTACGCCAGGGCAGCGGTCTCCGAGGCGCCGATCACCCCTGGCACCCACGCGTACCGGTCCGCCTCGGCCAGCCAGGCCGCGATGGCCCCGGGCCACGCCTCGGGGTCGCCGATCGGATCGCCCGAGGCCAGGCTCACCGAGCCCACCACACGGTAGGTCACCGCGGCCTTCCCGCTGGGGGAGAAGATCACCGTCTTGTCCCGTCGCAGTGCGAAGTACCCCAGGGAGTCGCGTCCGCCCTCGAGCGCGAGCAGTTCCCGGAGCCGTCGTTCGGCCCCCGACGTCAGACGAGCGGCCTTGGTCACCGGCGCGAGCAACGCCACCAGGGTGAGCAGCGCGGTCAACCCGCCCAGGGTCGACAGCGCGGTCTGGGTGAACGTGCCGACCGCCGGGCGGCGGAACGCGAGATCCGGTGCGAAGCCGAGCAGGCCGTAGCAGACCTCGGACAACCGGCGGGGCAGGGAGTTGTGCGGAGCCGTACGCAGGGTCAGCAACAGGCCGGCGGTCACCGACACCCCGGACATCACCAGCAGCACCCGCAGCGCCACGCGCCGGGAACGACGCACCGATCGCGCGGTGAAGTCCTTGCGGGCCCACAGCAGCAGCCCGAGGAGGGCCAGGTTCACCACGACGACCCGGAAGTGGTGGGTGTGCAGGTTGGCCAGAGCACCGCCCGCCACGGCCACGACCAGGAGCACCCAGGCCCGCCGGGCACGTCGACGCACCGCGCCCGCGAGCAGGAGCATCGTCCCCGCCGCCATGACGCCGGTGGCGAATGCGGTCCCGTCGACGAGCGCGTCCAGCGCCATGGACGTCCGGCGCAGATGTCGCTCCGGGAGCACGATGTCGAGGACGGAGAAGACGGCGGCCACGCGTACCGCCCAGGCCACCAGACCGGGAACCCGCGGGCGCAGGGTGGGGGTGCGCTCCGGCGTCTGCACGCCCACCGCTCGCCCGGTTGACGTCTTGATCACACCTGAAGTGTAGGAGGCACGGGACCGCCCGGGTGCCGTCGTCGCTGTCAGACGGCTGTCAACACCCTCACAAGATGCTGGGAGGGGGTGCTCCGGATCACCGGGCCCCTGCCCTCGGGACCCCCCATGGGCAGGTGCCGCGGGGTGTGTCACCGTGCCACAGCCGGGATGGGAAGAATGGGCGGGGTCGCACTGCGCCCTCCGCACCGGGCGGAGCCCGGCGCAGGTACGTCCGCTCCAGGAAGGTGGAACCCCCTCGTGTCGGTGTCCCTCCCACAGCCGGTCGACTCGTCCGTGGCGGTACCGGTGATCCTTCCCGGCATCCCCACCCGGATCGCCCAGGAACTCCAGGTCCGCGAGGGCCAGGTGCAGGCGGCCGTCGATCTGCTGGACGGCGGGGCCACGGTCCCGTTCATCGCCCGGTACCGCAAGGAGGTCACCGGCGCCCTGGACGACACCCAACTGCGCACGCTCGAGGAGCGGTTGCGCTACCTGCGCGAGCTGGAGGAGCGACGCGCCGCCGTCCTGGAGTCGGTACGGTCCCAGGGCAAGCTCACGCCCGAACTGGCGGAGCAGATCATGTCCGCGGAGTCCAAGGCCCGCCTCGAGGACGTCTACCTCCCGTACAAGCCGAAGCGGCGCACCAAGGCCCAGATCGCCCGGGAGGCCGGTCTCGAGCCCCTCGCGGACCGGCTGCTCACGGACCCCTCCCAGGACCCGCAGGCCGCGGCCGCGGAGTTCGTCGACCCCGACCGGGGAGTGGCCGATCCCGCCGCGGCACTGGAGGGTGCCCGGGCCATCCTCGTCGAGCGGTTCGCGGAGGACGCCGACCTCATCGGGGAGCTCCGCGAGCGCCTGTGGCAGCGCGGGCGGCTTCGGGCACAGGTCCGCGAGGGCAAGGAACAGACCGGGGCCAAGTTCGCCGACTACTTCGAGTACGACGAAGCGCTACCGAGTCTTCCCTCCCACCGGATCCTCGCGATGTTCCGCGGGGAGAAGGAGGAGATCCTCCAGCTCACCGTCGAGCCCCCCGAGGACGACGACCCGCTCGCCCCGGGCACGACCGCCGGCCCGGTGCTCGGCTCGGCGGAACGGGCCGTCGCGACCCGGTTCGGGGTCGCCGACCGCGGCCGTCCCGCCGACCGCTGGCTGCTCGACACCGTCCGCTGGGCCTGGCGCACCCGGATCCTGCTGCACCTGGACGTCGACATGCGGGTGCGACTTCGCCAGGTGGCCGAGGACGAGGCCGTGCGGGTCTTCGCCGGCAACCTGCGCGACCTTCTCCTGGCGGCTCCGGCCGGCACCCGCCCCACCCTCGGCCTGGACCCGGGCCTGCGCACCGGGGTGAAGGTCGCCGTCGTCGACGCCACGGGCAAGGTGGTCGACACCCGGGCCGTCTACCCGCACGTGCCCCACCGGCGCTGGGACGAGTCGCTCGCGGTCCTCGCCCAGCTGGCGCGGACCCATGCCGTGGAACTCATCGCCATCGGTAACGGCACCGCCTCGCGCGAGACCGACGCCCTGGCCGCGGAGCTCATCGCGCGCAACCCCGACCTGCACCTGACCAAGGTCAGCGTCTCCGAGGCGGGTGCCTCCGTCTACTCCGCCTCCGCGTTCGCCGCCGCCGAGATGCCCGACCTGGACGTCTCCCTGCGCGGGGCGGTCTCGATCGCGCGGCGCCTGCAGGACCCGCTCGCGGAACTGGTCAAGATCGACCCGAAGTCCATCGGGGTGGGCCAGTACCAGCACGATCTCGCCGAGGGCCGGCTCGCCCGGTCGCTGGACGCCGTGGTCGAGGACTGCGTGAACGCGGTCGGCGTGGACGTCAACACCGCCTCCACGCCGCTGCTGCGCCGGGTCTCCGGGATCAGCGAGTCCCTGGCCTCGGGAATCGTGGCCCACCGCGAGGCGAACGGCCCCTTCCGCACCCGTCAGGACCTCAAGAAGGTGGCCCGGCTCGGTCCCAAGGCCTTCGAGCAGGCCGCGGGCTTCCTGCGGATCGTCGGGGGAGCGGACCCGCTGGACTCCTCCAGCGTGCACCCCGAGGCGTATCCCGTGGTCCGACGCATCCTTCGCACCACCGGGCACAGCCTGCCCCAGCTGATCGGCAACACCGCGACCCTGCGGCGGATCGACCCGGCCGCCTACACCGACGACTCCTTCGGCCTGCCCACGGTGACCGACATCCTGCGCGAGCTGGAGAAGCCCGGCCGCGACCCCCGACCCGCCTTCGCCACGGCGACCTTTGCGGCCGACATCACCACCCTCGCGGACCTGCGCCCCGGACAGATCCTGGAGGGCGTGGTCACCAACGTGGCGGCGTTCGGCGCGTTCGTGGACATCGGCGTGCACCAGGACGGTCTCGTGCACGTGTCCGCGCTGTCGCACGAGTTCGTCAAGGACCCCCGGGACGTCGTCAAGCCCGGCGACATCGTGCGGGTGAAGGTGCTCGCCGTGGATCTCGCACGCGCACGGATCTCGCTCACCCTCCGCCTCGACGACCAGCTCCCGAAGGCGGAAGGGAACACTTCAGAACGTTCCGGTCAGAATCGCCCGGCGGGTCCCCGCCGGCCGGCCAACCCGGGGCGCAGCCCCCGTCCCGCAGCGGCCGCCCCCCAGGGCGCCCTGGCCGATGCCTTCCGCAGGGCCGGGTACGGTGTGGGGTCGGGGCCGTCGTCCACCGGGCGCTGAGGGCGACCTGTGTGTGAGCCGGCATCAGGCTGAGCGCACCTCGGTTAGGCTCCCCGTGGCGTGGTCGGAGGACCGCACCATGACCCCGTGTGACCGGTGGAGCCGGTGACCAGACGTGGAGGGAGTTGCCGTGGGCTGCCGCGACCACCACGGCAGTGTCACGTCCCCCACCCGGTGCCGGCGGCGGGTCGACCGCGCCGTCCGGTGCACGGACCCGGCCCTGTGTCCGGTCTCAGCGCAGGTCGGGCTCGATCCCGGCGAACACGTCGTCGAGCAGCTCCCGACCGGGGCGCCGCCCGGCCGAGGTCAGTCGCGAGCGGTCCGTGAACCACTCGTAGCGGAACGCGCGCCGGTAGAGCGGTCCGGGCAGTTTGAGGAAGACCTGCAGGGTTCGCAGACCCGTGTCGGCGGCGCCCTGGCTCACGTGTGCGGCCATCGCGGCCCGCTTGTCCCAGATCACTGCACCAACGTCGATGCGGTGCGTAAGCTGCTCCGACGGTGTGTACGCCTGTGCCAACCGCGCAGGGGAGAAGTCGTCGGGAACGCGGGGGAACCGATGAACCAACCGAGCGGCGCGCACGAGTTGCCGCCGATCGACCGTGGCCTCAAGAACAACCGGCGTCCCGGCCAGCACGGCGGCCCGCGCCCCGACCCGGTGCACCTGGATGTGATCGGGATGTCCGTACCCCCCCGTGGGGTCGTACGTGGTCAGCACGTGCGCCCCCTCCTCCCGGAGCAGGGCGGCCAGGCGACGCGCGGGTTCCTCGACGTCCCGCACCGCGAAGCCCGGCCCGCGCCCGTCCCGGTCCTCGTGCGCATCCTGCGGGGCCACCCCGGGGGTGCGGGGATCCAGTCCGCTGTCCGGGTAGCCCAGACACTCCACCCGCGCACAGCCCAGGAGACGGGCCGCCGCACGCAGTTCGCCGAGCCTGCGCTCGTGGAGCGGTCCCGCTTCCCGCACGTCCTGCGAGGTCAGGCCGCGCTCACCGGCGGTCGCGGTGACGAGCACCACCCGGTGCCCGGCCGCCGCGGCCTTGGCGAGCGTGCCCGCCGTGAGCAGGGCCTCGTCGTCGGGGTGAGCATGGAAGGACACCAACGTGTAGGTCACGGAGCGAGTCTCGCCGATCGCGGCGGACTCGGTGTGCCCGGCTCCCGGGGAGTCGGGCACGAAGGACGCGAGGCCGGAGCGGCGGTATGAGGATCGCCCACGTCAGTGACTTCTACCTGCCGCGGCTCGGCGGCATCGAGATGCACATCCACGACCTGGCCACCCGCCAGCTCGCCGCCGGTCACGATGTCGAGATCATCACGACCTCCCCGGAGGGTTCCTCCCGTGCCGCCGTACCCGAGGCCTACCGCGCCTCCCCGTTGACCGTGCGCCGACTGGTCCGGGGGCCGCTGGGGGTCTGCCACCCCTGCGCGCCGGCCAGGGTCAGGCGCGCGATTGCCGAGGGCAAGTACGACGTGATCCACGTCCATGCCGGGGTGCTCTCCCCGGCGTCCTTCTTCGCGATCCATGCCGGGGCCTCGCGCCGGATCCCGACCGTGGTCACCATGCACTCGGTGCTCGCCTGGGCGGCGCCGCTCTTCCGGTTCTTCGACTTCCCCCTGCACTGGACCCGCTGGCCGGTGCAGTGGACCGCGGTGAGCGACCTGGCGGCCGAGCCGCTCCGCCGGCTGGTGCCCGAGCAGGGCGACCTCGCCGGGGTGCGGGTGCTGCCGAACGGCGTGGACATCGACTCCTGGCAGGTGCAGGCCGAACCCCGGCAGGACGACGACGTGCTGGTCGCCGCGGTGATGCGGCTGGCCGGACGCAAGCGCCCCCTGCCCCTGCTGCGCATGCTTCGCCAGGCCCGCGAGCAGGTGCCCGCCGGGGTGAGGATGCGGGCCGTGATCGCGGGGGACGGGCCCTCGCGCCGAGCCATGCTGCGGTACCTGTCACGGCACCAGATGACCGACTGGGTGCAGCTCGCCGGACGGCTTGATCGGGACGAGGTGCGCCACCTGCTCGCCCGCGCGGACGTCTTCATGGCCCCGGCGTCGCTGGAGTCCTTCGGCATCGCCGCGCTCGAGGCCCGGTGCGCGGGCGTGCCCGTGATCGCCCCGGTGGTCTCGGGAGTGGCTCGGTTCATCGAGGACGGCGTCAACGGCGCCCTCGGCGCGGACGACGACGCCATGGCCACCGCCCTGGCCCAACTCGCCGCGGACCCGGCCCGCCGGGCCGCGATCCGGATGCACAACCAGAACGAGCTGCCGCCGTTCAGCTGGGAGGAGACGCTGGCCCGCACCTGGCTGGCCTACGACGCCGCCGCGCAGCTCGCCGCCGGCTTCGGGCCGGACCGCTGGTCCCTGAACGGGCCACCACCGCCCCCGTCCGCGGCGCGCGGAGCCGTGCACCAGGGACGCGGCGCGCGCCTCACCCGGCGGGGGACCCGATGAAGCGCAGGGTGGCGAACATCCTCCACGAGCAGCTCGCCCCGGGCCGCAGCCCGGTCCGGCCCTGGCTGGCCGGCGAGATCGCGATCATGCTCATCCTCATCAGGGTGTACGACTACGTGCGTTCGCTGGCGGCGACCCGGCGGTCCGCGGCGGAGCACAACGGGCAGCAGATCCTTCGCCTGGAGCAGTACCTGCACCTGGATCTCGAGCAGGGCACCAACCACTGGCTCGCCGCACATCATGTGGTCCAGGCCCTCGCCGCCGGCTGGTACCAGTTCGCGCACCTGAGCTTCGCCCTGGGGGCGTTCCTCTGGTGCTACGCGTTCCGTCCTCGCTGCTACCGCGCGCTCCGGAACGCCCTCATCATGATCAACATGGTGGGCCTGGTCGTGTTCGCCGTGACCCCGGTGATGCCCCCGCGGCTCCTGCCGTTCATGCACTACGTGGACTCGGTCGCCGCCGCCGGCTTCGGCACCTCCCCGGAGGGGCCCGTCCCCGCCGACCAGTACGGCGCGATGCCGTCCCTGCACATCGCCTGGGCGCTCTGGGTCGCCGCGGCGTTCATCCTGTCCGGCAGGCGGCAGGAGCGGTGGCTCTGGTGCCTGTACCCGGTGGTGACCGCCGTGGTCGTGGTGGTCACGGCCAATCACTACGTGCTGGACGTCGTGGCGGGCGCCGTCACCGGGGGCACCGCACTGTGGATCGCGTTCCGGCTGCTGCCCCGATTTCGCCGACGGACCGGCGCGATTCAGATGACGCGGCGCCGCCACAACACGAACGCCACGCAGGCCCCGGGCACCAGAGGCCCCCAGACCGTGACGATCCGGTAGGCCATCACGGCCGCGATCGCGACCGTGTCCGGCACGCCCACGCTCACGAGCCCACCCGTCAGCCCGACGTCCAGGGTCCCGAACCCGCCGGGGGAGGGCACCAACTGGCTCGCGGCCACGGTGACCAGGTAGACGGCCGCGACCTCGGGCACGTCCAGCCCCGAGCCGACGGCCCGCAACACGCAGGTGAGGATCAGCACGTGCAGGACGGGGATGGTCACCGATCCCGCCCAGAGCAGCGCCCCCTTGCGGGGGTTCCGCAGTACGAGGCGCAGGTTCGCCCGCTCCGCCCGCAGGTTGCGCCGGAGCTGCTCCCAGCGCCGGCGGAAGGCTCCCCGGGCCGCCGCCGCCCGGATCCGCAGCCACAGACGCAGCAGCCCGACCGCCGCCGCGGCCAGCGCCAGCCCGACCACGACCGTCAGGGTGATCGCCCAGGTGGTGCCGAGCGAGCTCCACCAATGGCGCAGGCCGTCCCCGATCTGCCGGACGCCGTTGCCGACCACCGCCCGGGGGGACGGTCCGTGATGGGGGCGGCCCCGGCGCAGGCGCGGTGCGACGACCGCCGCCACCACCATGAGGCTCAGGTGGACGAGCACTCCTGCGGCGTGGTTGACCGCCTGCGCC
>Ga0265334_10001110_pt1 | contig 13163 bp, 10 predicted proteins | sample 42023metaG_FD_192442 | JGI IMG/M metagenome (GOLD analysis project Ga0265334, IMG submission 192442) | Rhizosphere microbial communities from Carex aquatilis grown in University of Washington, Seatle, WA, United States - 4-20-23 metaG | ecosystem: Host-associated > Plants > Roots > Rhizosphere... | reverse complement strand
CTTGGCAATAAATTTTTGTAGGAAATTATACATAAACGGATTGTGCTGGCACGTCTAATTCGTGCTAAAATATCTTTGTCAGTAGAATAATCTTGACTTTTAAAAATATAAGTTTTATAATCGTAATAACCTAAAGCGGCAAATAGCCGTATAACAGGGAAGAGTATTATGGAAGATAGCCCCAGCAAAGCACAATTTAATGTAGAAAACGTTGTCCAGGAAATTTTGGGCACTATTGAGCGTGAACGCGAGCGAGAGATCATCTCCCGCCGTTTTGGCCTGTTTGAACGCCGTGAGACACTAGAGCAAATCGGTGAGCTCCTAGGCATTACTCGTGAGCGAGTGCGCCAGCTGGAAAAGGCTATTTTAACTAAACTCAAGGCCTCCGCCGAGAAAGATCTAACTCGTATTGAGGAAGTGGAACGAGTTCTGGGTGAACATCTTAAGGATATGGGTAAAGTTGCCCGTGTCACCGATGTAGCTGCTCGTCTGACTCCTGCTAATTCTAAGGTAGATCAGGCCCGTGTATCTTTTCTAGCACAGCTCAGCCCTGGTATCACAGTAGTAGATGATAGCGATAACTTTTTCCACGCCGTTGGACTGGCTTCTGAGCATAGCGAAAAGGCTATTAGCCAACAGGTTGGTAAAATTATCGATGCCATTACCAAAATTGGCGAGCCGGCGGACATTGACACCCTGGCGAAGAGTGCGGGAATTAACGACAGTAAACAGGTTGTAGCCCTAGCAAGTATTTCTAAGAATCTGGCGAACTTGCACGGCCGTTGGGGCCTGACTAAGTGGCCAATGGTCAATCCCAGGAATATTCGCGACAAAATTTATGTTATCCTGCACGACTCCAAGAAACCGATGCACTTCAGTGAGATTGCCGCCGCTATTAAAAAGAGTGATTTTAAACGCAAAGATGTTACCACCCAAGCCATCCACAACGAGCTCATTAAAGATAAGCGTTTCGTGTTGATTGGCCGGGGAATCTACGCTCTCAAAGAATGGGGCTACAAAAAGGGTACCGTAGCTGATGTTATTGCCGAAGTCCTGCGCAAAGAAGACGGCTCGCTGCACCGCGACGAGATTGTGCGCCGGGTTCTAAAGAGCCGCCAGGTTAAAGAAACTACTATCTTACTTAACCTCCAGGGCAAACCACAGTTTAAGCGCGTGGCCAAAGCCACTTACGCTCTGGCCGAATAAAGGCGCTCGTACTTGTAATAAAAGTGTGCGTTACACGCCGGGCAATCTAAACCATTGCTCGGGTTGCACTTGCGCTCGGATCCACTTTTATTACAAGTACTTCGCTCAACAGATGTATAATAGAATCTGAGTTATAACCCTTATGAAAATTTTTAGTGGTGGCAGAAAGAAAACAACAACAGCTCACGAGCACTGCCTGTTAATGCTGGAAATCCCCCGGACTAACGATAACAAGGAGTTGTCGGCGGAGCAGATGTTGGCAGCCCTACACGGCATCCTGCGCCCCAAGCGTGAGCTTAAACTATCTGGAACACTTCAGGAGCACATCAGCCTGGAGATAGCCTCTATTGACCGGCGCCTGCGCTTTTATATCTGGACGCCCAAGCATCTGCAAGCTTTTGTAGAGGGGCAGATTTATGCCCAGTACCCAACGGTACAAATCTACGAACAAGAGGAAGATTACGCCGACAGACCGATGCATCAGACCGTCATCCACAGCACCGAGCTAGTGCTAACTGATAGCGAGACCTTGCCCATCAAGACTTTTCCCAGCTTTGAGGTGGATCCGCTGGCCTCCATTACCGCCACCCTGGCGAAACTGGACGGCCAGGATGAAGAAATGTGGATTCAAATTATTGCCCGGCCGATTTCGGACGACTGGCACCGCCGGGGCGCCAAGGCGGTTGAACGGATTCGGCACGGCCGCGGACTGTTTCGCGGTGGGGCAGGTGGGTCAACTCTGGGTTACGCCGGACAGGTCTTTAGCGCTCTAGCCAAACCACCGGAAGCCGGCGCGGGTGGCGAGCGCAAAGAACCGGAGATATCCGAGCGCGATAAATCACGTATTTCGGCAATTGAGCTAAAGGGGACTAAGCTGGGCTATCAAGTTAAAATCCGCTTGCTCTATGCCGGGCATGACCAAAGCAACGCCCGGTTGCGCATGCAAGCACTGGTAGGCGCTTTTAAGCAGTTTAATACCACCAATCTTAACGGCTTTGCAGCTAAAGCTCCCAGTTTTAACCGCGACCGTCAGATTGAGTACCAGTCACGCTTTTTTATTGATAAAGGCTACATTCTTAACATCGAGGAACTGGCCAGTATTTTCCATTTGCCGCACACCAGCGTAGAAACACCAAATATTGTTTGGGCCAACACCAAGACCGCCGAACCGCCCTCCAATATACCCACCCTGGCCTCAACCCCCGAAAATGACATTAGCTTGTTTGGCGTTACCAATTTCCGCGGTGACAACGCGGTATTTGGTATTCAGCGCGGCGACCGCGGCAGGCACGTTTATATTTTAGGCCAGACCGGTACCGGTAAATCCGGCGCCTTGGAGCTTCTCACACTATCCGACATTTATTACAATCAAGGCTTTGCGGTGATTGACCCGCACGGCGATTACGCCCAGCACGTTTTGAAATTCATTCCTGAGCGACGAATAGACGATGTTGTTTACTTCAACCCGGCCGACACCGAGCATCCAATCGGTTTTAACCCTTTGGAGATTAGCGACCCAACCCTAAAGGGCCATATTAGCTCGGAGCTAGTAGGCGTGCTCAAGCGCTTGTTTGCCGAGAGCTGGGGGCCCAGGTTGGAGTATATTCTGCGCTACACGCTGTTAGCACTACTGGATTACCCGGACGCAACCATGCTGGATATTACCCGCATGTTGACCGATAAAAAATTCCGCGTTGGCGTTATTAGCTATATAGATGACCCGGTAGTCAAGAATTTCTGGACGACAGAGTTTGCCAGTTGGAATGATAAATTTGCTTCCGAAGCCGTGGCACCGGTGCTCAACAAAGTTGGAGCCTTTACGGCCAACCCGATGATCAGGAACATCATTGGCCAGCCAAAGAGCACTTTTGATCTGCGCCAAATTATGGACGGAGGGAAAATTTTTATAGTCAACCTCAGCCGCGGGCTGATGGGCGAAGACAATGCCGGAATTTTGGGCGCCATGATGGTCACCAAAATCCAGCTGGCGGCTATGGGCCGCGCCAACGTACCGGAAGCCGATCGCCGGCCGTTCTATTTGTACGTCGACGAATTCCAGAACTTTGCAACCGAATCTTTTGCCACGATTTTAAGCGAGGCCCGCAAGTACGCGCTTAATCTGACGGTTGCCAACCAGTACATTTCGCAGATGGAAGAGCCGGTACGCAACGCGGTATTTGGTAACGTGGGAACGATTGTGACTTTTAGGGTCAGCCCGGATGACGCGCCGTTTTTGGTCAAGTATTTTGAGCCGCAATTTGAGGCCGGTGATTTGATTCAACAGCACAACCGCTACTTTGTGATGACCATGACTATCGGCGGCGAAAAAGCTCCGGCCTTTTCGGCTAAAACGCTCAACCTGCCAGAACCGCCAGCCGACCAAACCCGCCGCATCATTGAGCTATCGCGCGAACGCTATTCCAGGGATCGCGGCTCGGTTGATCAGTTTATTCGCAAGGCCTCCGGCCTGGAGCAAATTAATGCACCAGCCAATCAGCCACCCGAGCAAACCACCCGGCCAAAAGCCCAGGTCCAGCTCAACGAAATAGCCAAACATGAGTCGCAGGCCGCTGCCAACGCCAACCGCCTGGCTGGTGGGCATTTAGGTAAAGTTATAACCGCCGGTCTTGGCAACATCGCAAGCGGTGACAAGGATGCGCCTAGACGCAAACGGACCCGCCGGGGCGGGCGCAAGAACAAGGCACAACCAGTAGCCGCAAGCCATCCCGAGCAGCCCGCAATGCCCAACAACAGACCGCTAGAAGCCAGCGACGAGAATGTGCTGCGCCTGCGCTAGTTAGCCCAAAGCTAATTTGCTAAATTTGTTTTTATAATAAACATTTTGCGAACACGATATATGTATACCGGAAGGCGGGTGCGGAAAGCATAAGAGCGGGTGGAGAGCTCCCAGACAATGTTAATTAATAAAACTAAAAACCAAATCTAAAAAAACTGGGCCATAAGAACGCGGGGCAATGCACAAATCAATCATAGACATGAGGTCGCACAATGTATATTTTGCGACTCTACATATTGAGCTTAGAGTTGATTCGCCATGCCTCCCCTAACAGGGGAGATTTAGACATTACGCCCATAATCAGTCATTTGCGCACTACCCACACCCAAAGTTAATATCATTTATATATCCTTACTACGCTGCTCTCATAGTGTCGTAAAATTTCCGTGAAAAGTGCCTAAGTTATCCACAGCCATCTTGCTATTTGACTTTTCACGCTTTCGTATTTTTGTATAGTTTCCCCCTACTTTTCCCGAGATTTAATTTGTATTTGACTTTTGGCGTTTTGGTATCACAGTATGCTTTTTCCCTGCTGAGTTATATATATTAATCTTCTGAACAAATTACGAACTAGAAGAGGAGAGGAACTGGTTTATAGGATTTTAATAATCTCGCAGTTATTAATTCTTATCTTGTTGTTATATTCGTCCATGTAGGTCCTTATATATATTTTACAACAACAGGTTCCCTGCTCTGGCGGATTAGGTCATGGCGTCGCGGCGCAAGAACAGATACCAAGTAATAATCCAACCGCCAACCAAATAAGCTAGGAATACGAGTGCGCCTTTTGCGGGTGATAAATAGCCGGTGTCGGCTAGCCTTTTAGGAGCGTTAGCTAGAACTGGAGATTGGACAACCTGCTGCAATGCGGTGAATGGCATATAAACTGAGTTGTGTTTAAGCAAGAGACTTAGCAGACCTTCAATCGTATTTGGCACGACTAGCAATATAACGATGGCTCCGACCAGATTGCGTACTAAAGCTGCTAGTAAAAGCCCAAACATGGCATAGCCCTCGCATAGGAAAACCGATTTAGCAAGATAGGTTAAAATATTTATATCTTGGTGCGGCAGACTGTGACCTGCGACGGCAACTCCAGCCCTGCTCATAGCAAGCGAAGAGCAAATAACTAAGAGTGATAGTCCAAATACAAAGACAAAAACGGCGATAATCTTCGCAGCCAAAACCTTGGAGCGGCTGTTAGCAGCCATTAAGGTATATATGATCGTGTTATAACGGTACTCGTGAGCTAACAAAAGTAGTGCGATTATTGCGCCTGCGAGCGCGGTGATGTTACTGAAGGTTGTAATAGTTCCGGCCAGGAACAGGCTGGTTAAATCGTTTTGCGCGGTTTTAAAGCCTTGGCCATAAAAGGCAATCAGACCAGCGACAAATAGTAGCGCCGCCAGGGACGTTAAGTAGGTTGAGCGCACGCTAAGGAGTTTTTTGAATTCGGCTCTTAGGGTGGGCATCATGATTTTTTAGCCTCCTCGGTTCGCGCTTGGTATTCTTCGCTACCTTCGGTCAGCTCTAAGAAAGCCTCTTCTAGCGAGGCAGTCCGGGCAGTTAGCTCTAGTACGGTAACTTTGGCTTGATTAGCTAGCTTGCCAACTTCGTCGGTACTTGAGTCGCTGACGGCAAGACCCCTGCCCTCTTTATCATATTTGAGTTTGGCAATTGCTAAAACTTTTTCTAGAGAAGGCACATCGCTAGCCCGCACAAAGACCGAGCTGCTAGCGCCGGTAATCAAACTACCTATAGAGGTGTCGGCTATCAACTTTCCCCTGCCTATTACGACGACGTTGTCGGCCATTTGCGACATTTCGCTGAGTAAATGGCTGGAAACCAGTACGCCGCGGTCGCGTGCGGCATAGTCGCGCAGGAACTGTCTGAGCCACGCTATACCTTCCGGGTCTAGGCCGTTGGCCGGCTCGTCTAGGATTAAATACCTGGGGTCGCCCAAAATGGCCGCGGCGATACCGAGGCGTTGGCTCATACCCAGGCTGAATTTTCCAGGTCTACTCTTGGCCACTTCTGTCAGCCCGACGATATCTAGAACCTCATCAACGCGCTTAAGCGAAATGTTCCCTTCGATAGCCAGAATCTTGAGATGGTTTTTGGCTGTCCTGGTAGGATGATAAGCCTTAGCCTCAAGCAGAATTCCGACGACCTTTGATGGCTGGGCGTATTCGTTCAGCTGTTTGCCGCCGTAAGTAGTTTGGCCCTTGCCGCAGTCTAGCCCCAACATCAGGCGCATGGTAGTGGATTTACCTGCCCCGTTAGGACCCAAAAAACCCGTGACTTTACCGGATTTTACCTGAAAAGATAAGTCGTCTACGGCGAGTTTTTCGCCGTATTTCTTTGTAAGGTTTTGAGTTTTAATCATCCAGCTTACATTATATTCGTCAGGGGGACTTATTTATAGTAGATTTTGCCGGGCACTCGGACGTCCAAGTACCCGGATGGATTGTTACCGGACTGGTCAAAGTTATGCCGTGCCGCCAAAAACTGCCCGGTCTGTTGCAGTACGTCGCCGCCTAAGAAAAACTTGACGTAGTAGCCACGGTCGCTGGTGCGCAAATCAAGTTCTTGAGCCAGTGCCGGCAGTGTTAAAGAACTAATAGGCACCTTCGCCCGCTTGGCTTCAGCCACCACAGTATTAATAAACGACACGTTGGCGGTGCTCATGGCTTGTTTGCCGACCCCTATCTTATAGCCGCTCTGGTCGCTTAGGGTTGGTAAATTTTTAATGCCGGCTAGATTAATGGTCTTGTCTACGACATAACCCTGGGCGTCGACTATATACAAATTGCCCCCACTGCTAAGAAAAAAACTGGGCGTCGCAATACTTAGATGAACAATGGGCGTTTCGCCGAAGAGCGGCAGTTCTACCGAAGCGCCGGCGATTTCCGGAAACTGAGCCTGCAAGCTTTTAATAATTGCCTGGTCGTCCAGGGTGATTTTGTTGCGGTTTTTGAGTATCTGGAACTGCTTGATAACCGCTTGCCGGTAAATGCTGGGCAGACGGTAGACCGAACTGCTGGCCGAAATCTGCGGGTCAGGGCGAACGATCATGCTATAGACCAGACCAAGAAGTAACATCAGCACCACCAGTATGTCCATAAAGCCAAATAATAGTTTGCGGCCCGGGCGGTTCTTTTTTGGTTTTATTATTTTACTTTCAAAAGGACTGCTCTTATCGGAGATACTACCGGAGCGATAGTATTTGGTGGCCGGTGCGCTGCTTCCCCGCGCAGGTGAACGACGGGACAGTCTTTTGGCAAGTGGTCGGCGACTCAAGGCTGGTTGTTCCTTGCTTGTTCAAGAATAATTCTGGCCAGGTCTTTGGCGGCATCAGGCTTGGCGGTCGAGCTAAGATTGGCGGCAAGCTTGCTACGCGCGGACGAGTCATTCAACAAACCGGATACTGCCTTGAGTAACTGGCTGGCGCTAACGTCAGCCGGCAGAACTTTAGCGGCGTCAGCCTCTTTAAGAACCTGGGCGTTTTTAACTTGGTGGCCGCCCGCCAGTGCCGAACCGGGTATGACAATGCAGGCTTTGGCTTGCAGCGCAAACTCGGCCATGGCGCTGGCCCCTGCCCTAGTGATTATCAAATCAGCCGCGCCGCTGTAGATATAAAAGTCACCGGTGAAACTCAGGGTTGTGAGCCGCTGGAGGTCATTGGCCGGCAATACTTCCGCATAAGCATCTTTTATCTGTTGCTCGCTCATTTGGCCGGCCAGGCCAATGCCCACAACGTGGACAATCCGCAGTTTGGGGTTGGCCGCTAGCAATTTAGGGGCAATGTCGAGCATCAAATCGTTAATTTGCTGGGCGCCCTGGCCGCCGCCGGCAGCAAGCAGCAGCGGCGCGTCAGCCGGCAAGCCAAGCTGCTCTTTATAGCTTGCCTGGAGGACGGCTGTAACCAGTATTAGGCGTTCGTCCACCGGAATGCCGGTATAGGCGATGCTAGCCCTAGCGTACTTATAATAACTGGCCGGCATTCCGGTGGCGTGTATCTTTGCCCAGCGGCCGACAAGGCGGTTAGCCAGACCCGGCAGGCTGTCCGAGTCGTGGGTGATAATCGGTACTCTCCGCAGGCGGGCGGCCAGCCCAACCGGCACCGCCGCGTAGCCCCCCTTAGAAAAGACGACGTCGGGCTTAATTTTTTTAATTAACTTTTCGGCGGAGTGCAAGCCGGCTAAAACTTTAAGGAAGTCACGGCCGTTTAGAAGCAGAGTTTTGACGTCGGTTAAATGCGCCACCAGGCTCTGGCCATGGTAACGGCGAAATTTACCGGCTGGCACAAAGCAAACTTGGTCAAATATGTGGTACCGGCCCTGTAAGCCCTCAACCTTTTCGCCTTTCAAACCAATATAAACAATTTTGCATCCAGGGTCAGCCGCCTTAAGTGCGTGGGCGAGCGACAAGAGCGGAGTTATGTGGCCGCCGGACCCCCCACCGGTTAGAATTATTACCGGCGCCGGGTGATTGTGCGCTACTGGAGTTAGGTTCGGTGACATCATAACTAGTATAGCGTGAAATCTGGAAAACTAACCCTAGTGCGGCTGTTAAAAATATCAAGCTGGTACCGCCTTGGCTGATGAGCGGCAAGGTGATACCCTTCAGCGGCAGCAAGCCAATCATAGCGCCGATGTTAATAATCATCTGCGTACTGAACCAGGCCAGCACACCGACTACCAGCAGGCGGCTGAACTGGTCGTTGGTATGTTCAATCACCCGTTTCAGGCGGGTAATAAATAAGCCGTAGATTACTACGATAATCATTGAGCCCACAAAGCCGACCTCTTCGGCGATAATAGCGAAGATAGAGTCGTTAGAAGCCTCGGGCGTATAGCCATAGGCCTGCACGCTGTAGCCCAGGCCCAGGCCCAACGCACCGCCAGAACCAACTGAAATAAGGGCCTGGCAAGCCTGGTAGCCGTTGCCCTGGCAGTGCGTCTGAGGGTGCAGGAAGGCTGTTACCCGCTCACGGCGGTAACTGCTGCTGGATATGGCAATTACACCTATTAGCGCCACCAGGCCGGCAATAAGCATTACGCGCCTTAGCGGAATGCCGGCCGAGAATGCTATCAGGCCAACCACTGCTATCATTACTCCGGCCGAGCCGAGGTCGCTCTGCAGCTTGGCCACCACCAAGGCAATAGCCAGCAGTATCACTAGCAGCGGTTTGAGGGTGGCGTTAAAGTCGGCCAGCTTCCCTTCCCTAAAACGTTGGGCTAAAAAGGCGGCTACCCAGACCACCAGTGTAATTTTTATCAATTCGGCTATCTGGAAAGAGAAGCTGCCCAGCCGAATCCAACGATGAGCCTGATACACAGCGTCAACGGGCGTAAACATAACTATTAGGCAGCCGACAACCGCCGCGATAGCCAGTGGTTTGGCCAGTTTTAACCAGGTATTCAGCGGTATGTATGACGCCAACATAAAGGTCAACACGCCCAATCCCACATCAATAAGCTGCTTCGTAATAAAGTAGCTCTGACTGATGTTCTGGCTGGCCGCCAAGCCGGGGCTGATAGAGTACACAATCACTAAGCCTACGGCCAGTAACAGCGAGCCTAATATTAGAATCCAGTAGTCCGGTTTATGGCGTCGGCCAAAAGCACTGATGGTTGTTCGGTGATTGGCTTGAGCGCTCAGGTGAGCACGACTGGCACTATGCCGGGCTCGACCGTCCATAGTTTCTACGTACCCCCAAGAATAAACATGATGACGCCAATAATACCGGCCATTTGGCCAATAATCCAAAAGCGCATAGTAACTTTTGTTTCCGGCCAGCCAATAGCTTCAAAATGGTGGTGGATTGGCGAAGATAGAAAGATTTTTTTGCCAGAACGAAGTTTTTTACTGATAATTTGCAGCACCACCGAACCGGCCTCGGCCACAAATACGATAGCGATAACCGGCAATAGCAAAACAGTGTCCGTTAGCATGGCCACAATCGCTAGCGCCGTACCCAGGGCAAAGGAACCGACATCCCCCATAAAAAAGCGCGCCGGGAAGATGTTGAACCAAGTATAGCTGAGTAGCGCACCGACAACCGTCATACAAAAGCCGGATATACCGTACTTACGCTCTATCAGGGCAATTACGGCATAAGAGCCAAAGGCAATAGCCGACAGACCGCCAGCCAAGCCGTCTAGACCGTCGGTCATGTTCACGGCGTTGGCGGTAGCAAAGACCACCAGAACAAACAGCGGGATAATTAACCAGCCGATGTGTATAGTGTCAAAAAATGGAATGTGTACTGTAGTAACGCCCAGTTTGGAATAAAACCACCAGCCGCCAACCAGGGCAACTCCAATCAGCAGCAGTGCCTTGACTTTGGCGCGCATACCGGCAATACCGCCGCCAACGCCACGAATGTTGATAATATCATCAAACAGGCCTATCAGGCCGGCACCGGTCATGGCCGCCAGCGGTAGCCAAGTTTGCGAGCGGCTCAAGTTACCGGCGAGTGTGACTAAGACGATTGCCAGCACAAAAATAGTGCCGGCCATGGTTGGAATATGGCGTTGGTGCTTGGCAGCGTGCAATTTCTGGTAAACCTTGGCTTGCTCGCCAGTTATTGCGGTAGTGCGGGCCCGTTTCCACCACTTGCCCGAAAAGGCCGCCGAAGTATAGAGCGGCGTTAAAACCATAGCCGTAATAAAGCTCAGAAAACCAAAGGTAAAAATCTGTTCAATAGTGTGGGAGTCTACGACGAGTTGCAAGCTGCTCATTTTGTGTTTTTCCTTAAACTGCTAGTCATTATATCACTTTTGGTTGCTCATCAAGAGCCACTCTTAGGGATAACGTTAAAGTTATTTATTAGCATATGCACCAGGCCGGCAAAGATTGGCTGAGCCGCGACACTGCCGGCATAACCGCTAATGCCAGGCTCGTTAGCCCGGACTATAATTACATACTGCGGTTTATCACCGCCCACAAAGCCGACGTACATTCCATTAAACCTATCACTGTAGTAGCCCCCGGCAGGGTCAGCAATTTGAGCTGTGCCGGTCTTACCGCCAACAGAATAATTATCCGGAAATTTCATATACGTATAACCCTCTTTCAGGTGCCCCACAACGACGTATTCCATAAGGCCCTCCATCTCCGGCGCAATTTTTGGTGATACCACGTTGTTTTTGACAACTTTTGGTTTTACGGTGGTGGTTTTGCCGGCGGCATCAACCGTTTGGGCTACCAGGTGCGGCTGATAATAAGTCCCGCCGTTAAGCACGCTGGATAGCGCCGCGCCCATTTGCAGCGGCGTAGCCGTCATGGCCTGGCCAAACGCCGTATTGGCATAAGTTAGCTGCAGGGCGTAGCCGCTGTCCGGATTGGGAATATAGCCACCGGCTTCGTAGCCCTGTTCAATGCCGGTAGGTTTGCCAAGTTGAAAATGGTTGACCATGTAATCGTGCCAAGCGTCGCGGGCCTTTTGGTTAACGACTCCCGTCTGGCCGCCCATTTGCATTAACATCCAAGTCGCCCCGGTGTTCATAGATAGGTTAAGTACTTCGGCGATGCTGTGCACTCCTGGTCCGCCGTCTTCCTCAACGTTTCTAACCGTAGATCCGTCTAACTGCCACTGGCCGGGGTCATTATAGCTAGTGTCCGGCGATATTACGCCCTGGTCCAACGCCGCGCTGGTCGTCAAAGTTTTCATAACCGATCCAACTTCCAGCGGCGAGCTGACAGCCGCGTTATTAAAAACACTGGCATCGGTAACATTGTAGTACTGGGAGGGATCATAAGTCGGCCAGTTGGCCATAGCCTTGATGGCGCCAGTGTTCGGATCCATAATCAGCGCGCTGCCCGAACTGCTTTTAGAATCCTTGAGCCCCTGCTGCAGGATGGTTTCCAGCTGTTTCTGCATAGCCAGGTTAACGGTTAACACCAAATTATCGCCTGGCGTGGGATTAACCTGCACATTATCCTTACTGGCCGCCAGTGGCACCCCGCTAACATCAGTGATGGCCTTTAGCTCGCCGGGCTTGCCGGCCAGTTCTGTGTTGAGGGCCTGTTCAATGCCATATTGTCCGGTGCCGTTATTGTCCACAAAACCCAGCAGCTGTGAGGCCAGCGTACCTTGCGGGTAAGTCCGGTAATCTTGTCCCTGGGCGCCAATTCCTGGCAATTTCAAAGCCGTGATCTGCTTATTCTGGGCTTCGGACAGTCTTTTGGCCAGCACCACATACCGCGTGTCGGTGGCGTGCATCAACTTGGCATATTGCCCGGCATCGCCCTTGGTGATAGCTGCTAGCTTGGCAGCGCCGGCAGCAATGTTTTTGACCAGGCTGGGGTCGGCGTACAAAGTATAAAGTTTTTGGTTGAGTACTATCGGCACAAGATTGTTGCCGTCCTGAGTTTCAATAATCCCCCGCTCCGGAGCAATAGTGTACTGCTTGAGCTGGTCGCTAAGGGCCGCTTGGTGATAATAATCGTGTCTGATGACCTGCAGGTAGAACAACCGTGCAATAAAAATCATACATATAAGCAAAAGCGCGCCGTACCACCAATACAGGCGACGATTGGCGCTGGATGTAACATTTGAGCCACGGCCGAACACGGATGAATCCATAAAGTTAAACAACTACTGTTGGATTGATCCTGCGGGCGCTACCGAAACCAAATTCTTGGCCACCTGGCTGGCTGCCACGCGGTCAAGCGACTGCAAACGGGCAGCACTCACTTCTAGGTCAGAGCGTTGGCTTTGCAGCTGGGATTGCTGTTGCTGAAGGTTATTAATGGTATAGCCGTAGCTGTTGGTTTTGGTCACCTGCGTTAAATACAGCAGGCCGATCAAACAGGCCAGGACTATCAGAATGATAGTGTTACTAACCGGGCCCAAGGTGCGGGCGGTTTCAACAAAGGCAACGGAGTTTTGATTGCGGCGGGCGTAACCCCGGCGGCTCATGGCAACGGAACTGGAATATGTCATAGTGTTTGTTTCTTTGGATTTGGCGGCAGCGCCATTTTTGCGCATACACGCGGCGCTGCCTTTTTCCCGGATGTCTCGCTAGCGGCCTTTCAGCACTCTAACGTGGACTTTGTATGCCCGGGATGTACTCTTTACCTGTATAGGCATGGAGCTTTTCCTTTTATTCCTTTCTTTTTGTTTTTATTTTCACTGCGGCTCGCAACTTGG
>Ga0265334_10001103_pt1 | contig 13226 bp, 8 predicted proteins | sample 42023metaG_FD_192442 | JGI IMG/M metagenome (GOLD analysis project Ga0265334, IMG submission 192442) | Rhizosphere microbial communities from Carex aquatilis grown in University of Washington, Seatle, WA, United States - 4-20-23 metaG | ecosystem: Host-associated > Plants > Roots > Rhizosphere >... | reverse complement strand
GAACTGCAGGTCCAGGTGCCAGTCGACCACGCCGGGGCGGCACGGTGCCCGGTGACGGGACAGGCGCAGGAGCGTCGGCGGGACCTCCGCGACGAGCCCGGTCTCCTCGGCGACCTCCCGGGCAGCCGCCGCTGCGGCGCCGGTGTCACCGGGTTCGAGATGACCGCCCGGCTGCAGCCACTTGTGCACCCGCCCGTGCAGGACGAGAGCGCAGTGGGTGAGGTCGTGATCGAGTACCGCGGCCGATGCCGTCAGATGAGCCGGGGCGCAGTCCCTGCTCCACAGCTGCGCGCCGTGACGGTGCAGCAGGGCTCGCCACGTCCACGCCTCGAAACGCTCCTCCGGGGTCCGCTCAGGTGCCGCGTGCAGCACTGCCTCGACATCGGCGAGCAGCGGATCCCGGGAATCGGACGTCGACTGGGCGGGGGTGATGTCCACGGTCACTGGGGCGGCCCGGGTTTCGGCTGGTCATCGCCGGGAACCGGGTCGTCGGGCCGCGCAGAGGTGGCGCCGGGAGCCGGGTCCTCGGGCCGGGCCGGGCCGTCCCCGGGTGGCGGACCGGCCGCTGCGTCCTCCTCGCTGAGCAGCCGTTCGAGTGCGGCGTCGAGTTCCGAGCCCGCCCCGGCCGGCCCGGCGCCGGCCGCGAACAGTTCGGGGTCGGCGAGGGCCTCCTGGGTGGGCAGCAGGTCGGGGTGGGCCCAGAGCGCATCCCGGCCGCTGATGCCGTGCGCCCGTGCCATGGCGGCCCAGACGTTCGCGGCCTCGCGCAGTCGCCGCGGGCGCAGTTCCAGGCCGACCAGCGCAGCGAAGACGTGCTCGGCGGGGCCTCCCACCGCGCGGCGACGGCGGATCGTCTCCCTCAGGGCCGAGGCGTGCGGCAGGACCCCGCGAGCCGCGGCGTCCACGACCTCGTCGACCCAGCCCTCCACGAGGGCGAGCGCGGTCTCCAGCCGGTCGAGGGCCGCCTGCTGTCCGGGAGTGCGTTCGGGCTCGAAGAGCCCCGAGGCGAGGGCGTCGCGCAGGGCATCGGGATCAGTGGGGTCGATCTCGCGGATCGCCGACTCGATGCGGTCGCTGTCGATCGCGATGCCCCGGGCGTACTCGGCGACCGCGCCCAGCAGATGGCCCCGCAGCCACCCGACGCCGGTGAAGAGCCGACCGTGCGCCGCCTCGCGCAGGGCCAGGAACAGGCGCACCTCGTCCAGGGGCAGTCCCAGCCCTTCGCCGAAGTCGGCCACGTTGGACGGCAGCAGCGCGGCGCCCCCGGCGGGCAACAAGGGCAGCCCGACGTCGGTGCCGCCGACGACCTCACGTGCCAGGGCCCCGAGCGCCTGTCCGAACTGGGCACCGAAGAACGCGCCTCCGATGCGTCGGACCATCGGCAGGGCCGAGGACATCATCGGCCGAGCCTCCTCGGGGAGCTGCGAGGTCATCGCCCCCGCAATCGCGTCGGCGACGCTGGAGGCGATCGGTTCGACGACGACCTTCCAGGTGTCGAGGCTGTTCTCCACCCATTCGGCGCGGCTCCAGGCCAGGGTGCGTGCGCTGGTCGCGGGCAGGTCGGTCACCCGGTCGAGCCACAGGTCGGCGGTCCGCAGGGCCTCGGCCACCTGCCGGTGGCCGTGCTCACCCACGCTCGGATCGCCGCCCTCCGCGGCGGCCTGACGCGCGAGGTCCCGGGCCAGGTCCCAGTTCACCGGGCCGTCCCCGCCGTGCGTGAGCGCCTGCTGCACCGCACCCACGAGGGCCTGCAGTTCGGGCGGGAGTTCGCCCGGCAGCCCGGCCGCGGACAGGGTGAACCCCTCGGGCAGGGTGAGTCCTTCGGGCAGGGTGAATCCCTCGGGCAGTTGCCCGGGGAGTTCCCCGCGCATCAGGGCCTCGAACAGCGCGCGGAGTGGGTCGGGGGTGTCGTCGTCCGGCCGATCGGGCTGGTCGCTCATGCTCGCCTCGCGCATTCGGTGACTGGATATCTGCCCGACGGTTCGCCACCGTCGTTCGTTCCCCGGGGCCGGGATCCGGCCCTTCGTGCCTCTGTTCCCTGCTGCCCGGATCCGGGCCGGTGTCCCTCGATCCCCGGCGTCGGACTGGTGATGCCGCACCGCGGCGAACTGGTGACGCCGAGTGCTGGTTCCGGTGGGAGCGCTCCCGACTGTCGTCCGGCGGACACCCGAGGTGACGGCTCGCATGGTCGGGGTGGCGGTCGCCCCCCGAACGATCGACTCACAGGCGCGGGACGACCCTGGCCCAAGGGCCGGCGGCTATGGTCAGCCCACGGCGGAGCAGGGTTCCGGTGGTGGCTGGGACGTGGTGCTCCGACCACTCCACGGTAGCGAGAGGGGGAGCCGGTGGTTTCTTCGAGTGCGGGGGTTCGCTCAGGGCGCAGCGCCCGACCGGATCCTCCCCGGGTTGCGGTCACCGGCGCAGGCGCCGAGGTACTGGCGAGATGTCTGGCCGCTGCGGTCGGGTGCGAGGGCGGACCAGGTGCCGTGGTCCTGATCGGTGCGCGCCGACCGGCCATGGAGCTCGCCTCCGGGGCGACCTGGCGGCAGGCGGACCCCGAGGACCCGGCGGCGATGCGTGCCGCGCTGGACGGGGTGGACGCCGTGGTGGAGATCGCCGCCTGCACCGACGTCCAGGAGGTCCTGGGGGTCGAGCCACGCCTGCGGCGGGCAACCCTGTTGCGGCGGGCGCGGGCCGTCCTCGAGGCTGCGGCCGCCTCGGACGTCAGGCACGTGGTGGTGGTGACCAGCGCGATGGTGTTCGGGGCCCTGCCGGACAACCCGGTGCCGCTGCCCGAGGACGCACCGGTCCGCGCGGCCCTCGACGACGGCCTGGTCGGAGATCTCGTGGAGGTGGAACGCCTGGTCACCGAGTTCGCGGGCCGGGGCGGGCGCACGGGTGGGCGGGTCGATGGCCGTACCGGTGGGCGCGCCGGTGGCCGGGCAGGTGGGCGCGTTCCGGGATCCACGGTGTGCACGGTCCTGCGGCCGGCGGCGCTCGTCGGCCCCGGGGTGGACACCCCCTCCACCCGCCAGTTCGAGGCGCCCCGGCTGCTCGCGGTGCGCGGGGCACGCACTGCCTGGCAGTTCTGTCACGTGCAGGACCTGGCTGCCGCGGCGCTGACCTGTCTGGAGTCGGAACTGGGTGGCGTGTTCTCGGTGGGCAGCCCCGGCTGGCTGAAGCCGGCCGAGGTGGAGCGGCTCTCCGGGATGCGTCGGGTCGAGGTGCCGCTGCGGCTGGCCTTCGGGACGGCGGAACGGCTGCATCGCGTCGGCGTGCTCGCGGCACCCGCAGAGGACCTGGCCTACGTCGTCCACCCGTGGGTGGTGGGGGCCTCCCGCCTGCTCGCGGCGGGGTGGGTACCCCGGTACTCGAACCAGGACTGCCTGGCGGTGCTGCTGGAGGAGGTGCACCGGCACCGGACCGGCGTGATCCGCCGTCCGGACCGCCGGGACGCCGCCCTGGGCGCGGCCGGGGCCGCCGTCGCGCTCGTCGGCACCGCGGCGCTCGTGCGACAGGCCCGTCGTCGGCGGCACGGACGTGGCATCTCCGGGTCGACCACCTAACCTGGTCACGCCAGGTCCGGTGCGCCGCGTGCCGTCGGACTCGCTTCGGATCGGCGTGCCAGGGACGGCGCCGCGGGAGGTCGCACGGTGTCGCAGGGACCGACGTCGCAGGAACCCCAGGGATCGTGGCCTTCGGGCGCGCCCAGCCAGCCCGGCCAGCCGGGGCTCCAACCATGGATCCTCCCCGACTACGGACCGGCACGTCGTGGGCTGGATCCTCGATCGGCGCTGATGGTCCTGTCCGGGATCGTCGCGGTGGTCGGCGCGGCCGTCGTGAGCCTCCTGCCGGTGCCGTACGCCGTCATGGGCCCGGGTCCTGTGCTCAACACGCTCGGCGACGTGGGCGGCAAGCCCCTGATCGTGATCGGTGGGAGTACCAAGGACTACCCGGACAACAGCGGCACCCTCGACCTGACGACCGTGAGCCTGTCGGGCGGTCCCGGTAATCGGGTGACTCTCGAGCAGGCACTCAGCGGCTGGCTCGATCCCACCGAGGCCGTGTTGCCGGAGACCGCGCTGTTCCCGAAACACACGACCGCCCAGCAGCAGGCGCAGGAGAACAAGGCGGAGATGGACGACTCCCAGCAGGAGGCGACCGCCGCCGCGCTGCGCGCCCTGGGCTACAAGCTCGGGATCAAGGTCGTGGTGAGCGAGGTGGAGGCGAAGTACCCCGCCTCAGCGGTACTGCAGGTGGATGACGTCATCACCTCGGTCGGCGGGCGCCCGACCGGCGACGCCGACACCCTGCGGGATGCCGTCCGCGCGTCCGTGCTCCGACCCGTGGTGGCCGGCGAACGGGTTGCCGTGAAGGTGGTGCGGGACGGCCGGACGATGGACCTGCAGGTGCCGATCTCGGTGGTCGACAAGCAGCCCATCTTCGGCATCGTCGTGCGCAACGACTTCGTCTTCCCGGTCCCGGTGGTCTTCCAGATCAAGAACATCGGTGGGCCCAGCGCCGGCATGATGTTCGCGCTCTCGATCATCGACCGCCTCACGCCGGGCTCGATGACGGGCGGCAAGAAGATCGCGGGGACGGGGGAGATCGTCGTCGATGGTCAGGTGGGGCCCATCGGCGGAATCCGCCAGAAGATGGTGGGCGCGCGACGGGCCGGCGCCGACTACTTCCTGGCCCCCGCCGACAACTGCGACGAGGTGGTCGGGCACATCCCCTCCGGGCTGCGGGTGTTCGAGGTCAGCACGCTCACGCAGGCCCGGGAGACGGTGGACCGCATCGCCGTGGGCGCCCTGGACGGGTTGCCCACCTGCCACGCCTCCTCCGCGGGTCACTGACGGGTCGCCGGCGGATCTCCAGCGGGTCACTGACGGGTCGCTGACGGATCTCCAGGGACGCCGCGGGGAAGGGTGTCACGGGTGTCGGGGGATATCTCGGGGAGCGGCGCCCGGCCGTTCGGGGTGCTCTCCACAAGGGTCGCTGATGCGACATCTTGGCCGTTCCCGGCCACAGGGGTGGGGAACCGGGCCGGACCTGGGTAAGTTCTTCTGCCGTGAGCTTCGAGCAGGAGTCCGGGCATCCCGGTTCGCGACCTGTCATGCGCCGCCGTCGGCGAGGCCCGCTGATCCCCACGCTGGTGGTGCTGGTTGCCCTGGTCGTGCTGGGTACGCTGTTTGCCTCGATCTGGTCGGATGTGCTCTGGTACCGCCAACTGCACTTCCTCGATGTGTACGAGACGCGTCTGTTCACGCAGATCGGGCTCTTCCTCGGGGCCGCCGCCATCATGGGCGCCGCTGTCGCGGTCAGTCTGGTGGTGGCCTACCGCACCCGGCCGATCTATGCGCCGGTCTCGGCCGAGCAGGAGAGCCTGGATCGTTACCGGGATGCCGTCGAGCCGCTGCGCCGGGTGATCGCCGTGGCCGTGCCCGCGGTGCTCGCGCTCTTCGCCGGTTCCTCGGCGACCCAGCAGTGGCAGAACCTGCTCCTGTGGTGGAACGGCGTCCCGTTCCACCAGGTCGACCCGCAGTTCCACAAGGACATCGGCTTCTTCGTCTTCACCCTGCCCTGGCTGCAGTTCCTCGTCGGGTTCGGCACCGCGGTGGTGATCCTCTCCGGTCTCAGCGCGCTGGCCACGCACTACCTGTACGGCGGCCTGCGCCTGCAGGGCAGCGGTCGGCGGATCAGCGCGGCGGCACGATGCCACATCGGGCTGCTCCTGGCGGTGTTCCTGCTGCTGCGCGGGGTCAGCTACTGGCTCAGCCGGTACGCGCTGAGCACCCACAACTCCAGCCGGATCACGGGCCTGACGTACACCGACGCCAACGCCGTGCTGACCGCGAGGGCCGTGCTCGCGGTGATCGCGGTGATCGTGGCCGCCCTGTTCGTCGCCGCGGCATTCGCGGACCGGTGGCGCCTGATCCCGCTGTACGGGGTGGCGTTGCTCGTGGTGAGCGCGATCGTGGTCGGCAACCTCTATCCCGCCTTCATCCAGCAGTTCACGGTGCACCCCACCGAGTTCAACTACGAGCGCGAGTACATCCAGCGCAACATCTCGGCGACCCGGGACGCCTACGGGCTCGGCGACATCGACGTGACCGATTACCGGGCACAGACCACCGCGACGGCGAGCACCCTGCGGGCGGACACGAAGTCACTGACCGGGATCCGGCTGCTCGACCCCGCCCTGATCAGCCCCACGTTCCGGCAGTTGGAGCAGAACAAGCAGTACTACGCCTTCCCCGATGCCCTGGACGTCGACCGGTACACGATCGGGGGCAAGGAGCAGGACACGGTCGTCGCGGTGCGCGAGCTGAGCCTGGACGGCGTGGCCCAGAGCAACTGGTTCAACAACCACCTCGTCTACACGCACGGCTTCGGTGTCGTGGCGGCCTACGGCACGCAGCAGGGGCCCGACGGCAAGCCGGTGTTCTTCCAGCAGGGGATCCCCTCGACCGGCGCGTTGGGGAACTACGAGCCCCGGGTCTACTTCGGCGAGCAGTCGCCGCAGTACTCGATCGTGGGCGGGGCCGAGGGCGGCAAGCCGGTCGAGCTGGACTACCCGGACGACAACGGGCCCGGCGGCCAGCGGACCACCATCTACACGGGCTCGGGCGGCGTCTCGCTGGGTTCGTGGTGGAACCGGCTCGTCTACGCGATGAAGTTCAAGGACCAGAACATCCTGCTCTCCGGCCAGATCAACTCCCACTCGCGGATCATGTACGACCGCACCCCCCGCGCGCGGGTGCAGAAGGTCGCCCCCTACCTGACCCTGGACGGCGATCCCTACCCCTCGGTGGTGAACGGCCGGATCGTGTGGATCGTCGACGGGTACACCACGACCGCGCGGTACCCCTACTCGCGGTTGCAGTCGATGGCGGATGCGACGTCCGACACGCTCACGGCGCAGTTCAACAGCGTCGTCGCACTGGGCGGTCAGGAGATCAACTACATTCGCAACTCCGTCAAGGCCACCGTGGACGCCTACGACGGCAGCGTCACGCTCTACGCCTGGGACGAGAAGGACCCGATCCTGCAGACCTGGCGCAAGATCTTCCCGACCTCGGTGAAGCCCCTGTCCGCGATCAGCGGCGCCCTCATGGCACATCTGCGGTACCCGGAGGACCTGTTCGAGGTCCAGCGCAAGATCCTCACCAAGTACCACGTGACCGATGCCGGCTCGTTCTTCAACGGGTCCGACTTCTGGCAGATCCCGGATGACCCGACTCGGGCGAGCGGCGGTCAGGCGCAGCCTCCGTACTACCTCACGCTGGCGATGCCGGGTGTCCCGAGCGCCGCGTTCTCGCTGACCTCGGACTTCATCCCGCCGAACACCATCGCGGGCACACGAAACGTGCTCACGGGGTTCCTGGCGGCAGACTCGAATGCCGGGGACCAGACCGGCGTGCGCCGGGACGGTTACGGCAAGTTGCGTTTGTTGCAACTGCCGCGGGACACGGTCGTGCCCGCTCCGGGGCAGGTGGTGAACAACTATCGTGCGATCCCGGCCATCTCCACCCAGCTGAACCTCCAGAACATGAACGGATCGTCCTCGGGCAACGGTGCGAGCGGCTCGGCCGTGGATGTCGGCAACCTGCTCACGCTCCCGGTCGGTGGTGGGTTGCTGTACGTGCAGCCGATCTACGGACGCAGCACGGGCAGCAACTCCTATCCGCTCCTGCGGAAGGTGATCGTGGCGTTCGGGGAGCAGGTCGCCTTCGCGGACACCCTCGACCAGGCCCTCGACTCGCTGTTCGAGGGCGGGACCACCGCAGGGTCGGGTGGGAGCACGACGGGTTCCGGCTCCGGCACCAGCACCAGTACGGCCACGGTCACCAGCACGGGGACCAGTTCGTCCTCGACGCTGCCGCCGTCCGCGCAGGTCGCCCTCGCCCGGGCGCTCCAGGATGCCCAGCAGGCCATTCAGGACGGCAAGGCGGCCCTGGCCAGGCAGGACTTCACCGCGTACGGGCGGGCACAGTCGCGGTTGCAGGCAGACATCGCGGCCGCGCTCGCGGCACAGGCACAGGGAGGCAAGGCGGGGCAGAGCCAGCCTGTGGTGACCACCACACGACCGGTGACCACCGCGAGCACACCGCTGCCCGCGAGTTCGACCCCTTAGGTCGCGGCCACGGGTACGAAGACACCCTGAGCGAGGCGAGGACTGTCGGTGATGTGAGCAGGGGAAGAACGGCCCGAGCGGTGTGAGCAGGACCGCTGGATCGCTCTCGACGAGGTCCCGGACGCATGTTGGGTCCGGGACCTCGTCGTTGCCAGGGACGGCGTTCCGGCCGGCACACACAGCGTCGGGAGACGGCGATCGGTCCGGGCCGCGGGGTACAGCGAGGGCCGGGAGACGGGGATGTCAGCGTGAAGGGGCGTCAAAGGAGCGTGCGCAGGTCCGGAGCTACGCTCCTTGCCGTCAGGCCAGGGAGTTCTTGTTCCCGAGGAACTCGGCGATGTCGAGGTCGTCATCGAAGAGGTCCTCGTGACGGCTCCACTGCAACTCGTCGAGGAGGTGGCGGAGGCGCTGAAGCTCGCCGGGGCTGAGCCGTGCCGCAGCTTCACAGAGAGCGATCAGGTCTGTGCTCCCCTGTACGGAGGTGGTGAGCTTCGACATGGTTCATCTCCCGAGCGGGTGCCTGTGTGCCTCACTCACGGTAGAAGGGCACCGGAGGGGGAAACCCGGGCCCGAGGTCCTCGGAACAGGGACGGAGCCCCTCCAGAGCCTGGTCCGTCGCAGGTCTGCGGGCCGGACCGATGGGGGCTGAGCTGCCCGTCTGCCGGGTTCGAGGCTGCCTCTTCCGGTCAAGCCGGACGGAGCGGCAGGGAGCGGATTTGCTCCTGGGTTCGGACTCCCGTAGCCTTAAGGAGTCGACGCGGGGTGGAGCAGCTCGGTAGCTCGCTGGGCTCATAACCCAGAGGTCGCAGGTTCAAATCCTGCCCCCGCTACCAAGAAAGTCGCAGGTCAGGGCCCTGATCACCGGAAACGGTGACCAGGGCCCCGGTCGTTTTGCCCCGAATGTCCAAGGGACTGTAGCCAGTTCTGTAGCCAACCGGGCTGTTGGACGCCCTCACGAGGAGCCACGGCCCTGGGGTGAGGCGGGGGATCATCCCCTTGGGTCCTGGGCGATCGGGAACTCGGTCCGGCACTCGGGGCAGCTGGCGCGTCCGAAGAGGTGGAGTACGGCGGTCCCGAGTTCGTCGCCGACATGTTCGCAAGCGAGGTCGTAGACCTGGCGGGCTCGGGCGCTGAGGCATTCGAGGGCGGCCGGGCGGATGGGGTTGCCGGCCTGGCCTTCGTCGCCGGGCCAGGGACGGGTCAGGAAGGCCGTGCTGTCCAGCGGCAGGTAGAGGTGCTCGTCGCAGTCGGGACACTCCAGCTCGAGTTCGCCGTTAGCCAATCCTTGCAGTTCGTGCTGCCACAGAGGCGGTTCCTCGAGCGCCAGGAGCGTCCTCACCGCGTAGACGAACTCGGTGCCGCCTTGGGCGAGTGGCAGATTCCGCTCGCCCAAGGCCCGCAGCGTGTTCACCTGTGACCGGTACTCCTCGCGCACTCTGCGCAGCTTCTCCGGGGTGGTGGGTGAGCCGAGGATCGCGGCTGCCAGGGCCAGAGGTTCCATGTAGCCGGCTGCCGGGGCTCGGGATGCCACATGGGTCAGCGCCGGCAGTGCCGCATAGCTGGCGCTGTACACGGTGCCCTGGTGGCACAGTCGGCCCCACAACTCGTGCCAGACGTTCCCGGCGTTGAGGCCGGCTTCACTCGCGGTCGCGAGCAGGGCGGGGATGTCGTCCGCCGGCCCGTACGCGTGTCTCAAGGACGCCCAATCGGCCATCCCCGAATTCAAGCAGGGCCCTCGGCTCAGCGGATGTTCTCGGTCCTCGACGCGCCCCTCTGCTGATGTGCCCGCGGCTCCGGGTTCTGGGTGGTCGGGAAGTGCCCCTCATTCAGGCCGCCGACGGCCACCCCTGGATCCACGCAACCTGACCCCGGAAGAGACCGGAGTCACTTCACGCTGCCCGGACTCCGGCACCTATCCAGGTACCAGCCAACCATCCACACCGTGTATGATCCAGCCCAACATCGCCAGAACCAAAGACCGGGTCTGGATCTTTGACTACCCCACATCCGCGAAGCACGGCCTCGACCAGTTCACCGTCCTATTCGACGCCTTCTTCGGCCGAGTCTGGCTACCCAGCCTTGCCACCCTCACCTGAGGCCGACACCCGAACCCAATTCCCTACAACCGGCGGCAACCACCAATCGATCACCACGCGTTGCTGTCGAATGCCAGCCGTGTAAGCGGCCTGAATTTTCCCTACTGCACGCAACGCCAGCCTCAAGCCGTCGGTTGAGAACTCACACCAATGATTCTCCGGACACGCCCGGGCGATTCGGCCTCTGGGAGCCCAGGAGGAGTAGTGGGACTAACAGAGAACTACCTCGTTGGAATGCTATCAGAAATTAGCGTCGTGTTACTGCTGGGAGCGCTTGCACTCGGTGCGGGCCTACTCGTCGATAGGCGTCGCCACCGTCGAACACGGCGGTTCCTAGGCCTCGGCTCGTTCGATGACCGGGTTGATGTCTTGATCTCCAGCATCGGAATCTCAGAATTCAAGGACCTTGCGGGCATCAGGCACGGCTCGAAGGTCGACGCTGTCGACTACAAGGAGCTCGTCGGGGTCAATCGGTTGACCGAGTTCTTGCGTGGGCCGAGGCGCCCCGAGTGGCTGGACGAGTTGCTCGAGTTGGTGGGTATCGGAGGTCGGCAGATGAAGACTGCCTTCGACGTCAGGCCCGCGCCGCACGACGGCAGGCTCCAGACCTCCTCCACCATCTTGGTGGGAGGCGGGGTCTTCAATTCTGTAACCCGTCAATTGCACGAGGATCGCAACATTGCCAGGATAGTCGTGCGAGAGAACGGGTTCAGCGTACCGATCCTCAGCGAGAACTTCGGCAGCAGACTGAGCGTGATCGCCCTTCCCGGGCAGGATGAGTCTCCCTTCGAGGGTAGAGAAATCGTCAATCCTGACAACCTAATTGAACGAAGGGATCTGGCGCTCATCCAGAAGGTCGTCCAGCGCGACAATGCCCCGGTCCAGACCGTGATTGTGATCGCCGGTCTCGGATCGGGTGGCACTGTTGCCTCGCTCCAGTTCGTCATCCGGCATTGGGACAAGATCTGCTTGATGGACAAGCTCTACCATCACGGCTTCGAGATAGTCTTGTCGTGGTGGAGTCCCAACACTAGCTACGTGCCGAGCGCCCATGAAATCGAAGTGGTGTCTCCCAGGGTGTGGCCCCTTTCGGATGGGGAAGCCCACCCGAGGTCGGATCTGCGAGGACCGGCGAAATTCACGAAGACGCTTGAGCGGTCGGGGCTGAATCTCGCGGCGGCTTCCAGGCCCAAGATCTTCCTAGGATACGATGGTGTGATCTCCGCGATATCGCCGGACAGCGACGCGGCGGCGCCGATCCCTGGTGTGGTCAAGGTTCTGGCAGAGCTCTCCGATTTGAAGGTGCAGATCGTCATCGTATCTAGTAGGAACGTAGATTACCTCAAGGCTCACCTGCACCAAGTCCCGGGGATCGAGATCGTCGGGAATCGCGGGCTTGCTTCGGAGTACCTCGGTGTGCGCAAGGAACATGAGACGATGCCTCTGTGGCGGCAGAACGTCCTGCTGGCGCGAGACCGGTTCAACGCGATGCTGGCTGAATTGGGTGCAGCCGGACAAGCATGGGCCCAGGTGATGGAGGGATCCCTTGCGCTGCACTATCGCAGTCATCCGGAAAGGAGGGCTGATGTCTTGGCGCTTGCCGAGCATCTCAAGGCCGAGTACGGATTCCGACTAGGACATGGCCGCATGGTTATTGAAATGTATCCGGATGTCGACGACGTCGACAAGGGTGCTGTCGTGGCCGCCCGGCTCGATGATTGCGACTGGGCGTTATTCTTGGGGGACAGCTCACTCGACGTTTCTGCCTTCAAGGTTGTATCCGAATATGACCGACACGGTTGCGGCACTTATTCGATTGGAGTGAAGTCTTTGGAGTCCACCCCAGGCCTTTTCCATAGCTGCGATGCCACGGTCGACGGACCGACGCAGATGCTGGCCTACCTCCGCATGCTCAGGGACTTTCGCCGGAAGATCAAGTACGGTCCAGTCGCAACTCGCCTACCCTAGAGCGGAAGTTCATCGCATGTCCTCGAACGCACTCTGGCACGTCAACTCCACGTGGAGAGGTGGTGGCATTGCAGAGATCCTGGATGCACTGTCCGCCCATTCGGCTTCCGGTCTATCGCATCGTCGCTATGTGATGGACGGCGACCCGGGAGTTTTCCGAACCACCAAGCGGCTCCACCATCGGCTACACGGCCAGGATCGCGGACCACTCCCGGATGCGAGGGAGCGCCAGGAGTTCGAAGAGTTCGGGAAGGCAAATGCGGAGAGATTTCTGCGGATGCATGGCCCAATCGACCTCGCGCTCCTGCATGACCCGCACACCCTGACGATGGCGCCGCACCTAGTTGCTGCTGGGGTGTGTGTCGCGTGGCGTTGTCATATCGGAACCGCAGAACCAAATGACACGTGCGATTCGACCTGGGACTACCTCTCCAACTACTGGGAGGGGATAGCGGAGCTGATCTTCAGCGATCGCTCACTGGTCCCTGCTCAAGCAATAGGTCTCGGGGTCCGCATCATCCCGCCGTCGATCGATCTCGGATCCGAGAAGAATCGTGCGATGGGCACGGAGGAGCAGAAGACTGTGCTTCGACGCGCGGGAATGGAAATTCAGGCGGCAGATGTCGTCATTGCCCAGATCTCACGTTGGGATCCACTTAAGGACATGGAAGGCGTGCTGGCTGCGTTTCGGGACACTCCAGAGTTGCACCGAGCGCGGCTCGTGCTGCTGGGGCCGGCCCCCAGCGGCATCGTCGACGACCCGGAGGCTCAGGACGTCCTCGACCGCGTTCAGGAGCAGTGGCGCCATCTTCCGTTGGCCTTGCAGGATCGAGTCCACATCGTATGTTCTGCGCTAGAGGACGAGAGAGGCAATGCCCGCCTCGTCAATGCAATTCAGCGCCGAGCGGATGTCGTCGTCCAGAAGTCCCTTCAGGAGGGCTTCGGCCTCACCGTCACCGAGGCGATGGCGAAGGGGAAAGCGATCGTCGCAAGTCGAATCGGTGGGATTGCCACGCAACTACAAG
>Ga0265334_10001095_pt1 | contig 13261 bp, 4 predicted proteins | sample 42023metaG_FD_192442 | JGI IMG/M metagenome (GOLD analysis project Ga0265334, IMG submission 192442) | Rhizosphere microbial communities from Carex aquatilis grown in University of Washington, Seatle, WA, United States - 4-20-23 metaG | ecosystem: Host-associated > Plants > Roots > Rhizosphere >... | reverse complement strand
GATGTGGGTTTTATTTCCCACCTCAGCACCGCCCATCACCCGCGGTGAAGTGATTCCCCCTCAGGCGAACCGGAAAGACGCCGGCATGAGCCGGCATATTTCGGGCCTTCTTGGGGAAAAACATGGCAGTCATCCGTCGCGCGGCGTCGTCACTGGCGTTCGTATCTTCGCTGTTACTCACCTCCATCACCGCGAGCGCGGTTGATCTGGATCCTTCGCACCTCGCGGTGCCGGGGGACTTCAACGCCGACGGGCGCCTGGATGTGTTGCTGCAGCCCATGACGACGGCGGCCAAGGGCAGCCTGGTGCTGCAGGACGGCACCGGCGAACTGAGCGTCGTGGCCCAGGGCTGGGACCCCAACTACCTGGGGCTGGATTGGAGCGCCGCCGCCAGCGAAGTGGCCACCGCCGACTTGAACGGCGATGGGCAGGATGACGTGATCGTGCAGCCCCGCAAGGCGGGCGGCACCGCCGCCGTGGTCGTCACCGATCCCAGCGTGCAGATCCTCTCCGTGGCCCAGCTCCTGCCGCCGGGTTATCTGGGGCTGGATTGGTCCACCGCCGGCCACCTCATCGTTGCGGGGGATTTCGACGGCGATCGCCACAAGGAACTCTTCCTGCAGGCCGTGAAGCGCGGCGGCACCGGCATGCTCGTGCATGCGGACGCCCAGGGCCACCTCGTCGCCGCCTACCAGAGTTTCCCGGATGCCTACCTCGGGCGCCATTGGAGCGCCGCGGATGAGACCTTCTATGTCGGAGATTTCAACGGGGACGGCCGGCAGGACCTGCTGGTCCAGTCGAAACTCGGAGTAGGGGAGTCTGCCTATGCCTTGTTGCTGGCGGATGGCAGCGGACGCTTCACCAGCCTCAACGAGACCTGGAATCTCAAGGACCTGGGCGCGGACTGGAATCCCGTCACCCACTCCGTCGTGATCGAGGATGCCAACGGCGACGGCATCATGGACATCACGCTCCGCTCCAAGACCGGTGGCACCAACTACCTCTTCGAGGGCAACACTCAGGGCAGCTTCACCACCGCTGCCGCCCATTGGACCGGCACCAAGACCGCCGCCGACGCCTTGAAGCAACAGGGCAAGAAGACCGGCACCGGCACCAAGGCCGGCATCGGCATCGGGCTCAGCGGGCCCACCGCCAACAGCATCTCGCTTCCCACCCATCCCGAGCAGGACCCCGTCCTCCGTAGCGGGCAGGGCACACAGGGCAGCGGCCAGATCATGACCGTGAACGCAGCGGGCACTCTCAAGGGGTCCGGTGGCGTGAGCGGCGGCACCGCCACCTATTCCATCCCCATCAGCGTGCCGCCGGGCATCGCTGGCATGCAGCCCTCCATCAGCCTCAACTATTCGAGTCGTGGCGGCAACGGTGAGGTGGGCATGGGCTGGTCCCTCAGCGCTGGCTCCCAGATCCACCGCTGCCCGGCCACCCACGCCATGGACGGAAACACCGCCGGTGTGACCTATGGCAGCACGGACCGCCTGTGCCTCGATGGCCAGCATCTGGTCCTGGTGTCCGGCAGCTACGGCACCGATGGTGCGGTCTACCGGACCGAACTGGATGCCTTCAAGCGCATCACCGAGTCCGGCGATATCACTTCTACCTCATCTGCCTTCACCGTGCTGGATCACGATGGGCATGACCTGCATTACGGCAACACCTCGGGCAGCTATGCCGTGTTCAAGCCCACCGGTGCCGCGGCCCCCCTGGCCTGGGGCCTGGGCCGGGATGAAGATACCTACAGCAACAGCATCATCTACTACTACAGCACCTTCGGCTCCGGTGAATTCCTGCTGACCAGCATCAAGTACACCGGCACCGGCGCCACCGCCGGCAACCGCGAGGTGGATTTCACCTACACCACGCGTAGCGACGTCAGCAGTCAATATCTCTCGGGCGGCTTCACGCTGCAGACGCAATTGCTCTCCAGCATCACTACTCTGGTGAGCGGTGTGCGCGCCACGAGCTATAATCTGGAATATGCCACCAGCGCTGCCACCAAGCGCAGCCTGCTCCAGGGCGTGCAGGAGTGCGCCGGTGTGGGAAGCAACACGCTCTGCCTGCCTGAGACTACTTTCACCTGGCACGCTCCTGCCACAGCCTTCAATTCCGTGGTGAATCTGGATGATGATCTGGACTTCACCGGGCTCGGTCCCGTGTCGGTCGTGGTGACGGCTGCCGGCGATTTCGACGGCGACGGCCGCAAGGATGTCATCTACAGCGCCCCCGGCGTCAAGACTTTCGTGTATTTCGTCGCCAGTGATGGCTCCGCGACTCACACCGACATCACGAACCTGTTTGGCGGCGGCATCGTCGACGATGCGGGTGGCGACCTGGACAATGACGGCGCGGCCGATCTGCTCGGTTTCTTCACCGGTTCGGGCGGCACTGAAAGGTACGCCTATGCCACCTATGCCCCGTCCAGTGGGGGGTTCGTCGTCCACAACCTGACGATACCCTTCACCTATACCGTGCAGGGTCAGGTGCTATCGAACTTCACGGCCTTGGCCGACGTGGATGGCGATGGCCTGACGGACTTGGTGGTGCAGGTTCCCGATCCGGATAATTCGGGCAACCACATGCTCGCGGCCTATATCAACCAGACCGTGACGTGCAGCCCGCAGCCCTGCACAAATACCGTGGCCTTCAGCTCCACTCCGACGAAGCTGATATCCATACCTGACTACACCGATACGGTCGGCGTGGTACATACCCTCACCGCCTCGCCGGCAGGGGATCTGGATGGCAATGGCTTGCCCGATTTCGCGGTCAGCTACCTCGACAGCTCGGGCACCCTGCACGATGGCTGGATATTCGTGAAGGAAGGCGGTGCAGGCAATCTGACTGCGCCCTTCAGCATGGTCGAGAAGACCGCGGCGGGCGTGGCCCACCTGGCCCAGGACCCCACCATGAACCCGCGGATGATAGACATCAACGGCGATGGCTTGCCGGACATCGTCTATGACTGCGGCCCTTCGAACCATGACTGGTGCTACCAGCTCAACCAGGGCGGAGCCAACTTCGCGCACTACGTGGATACCGGTGTGGGCGATGTTCAGTCCGGTTCCGCCGGGAACGAAGGTGCGATCATGGTCGCGGACCTGGATGGCGATGGGGTCGAAGAGATCCTGTCTCCCGCCACCATGGTCGCGGACTTTTGCCAGCATTACGATCACTACACCCAGGAAGGGGGCACCGGCCCGGCCGACGTGTGCGCCAATAATGCGGATGACAACGATGCCACCGCGACTCTGTCGGCCAGCCAGGACAGGAGCATCTATCAGTACGACCGTTATCGGTTCGTCCCGCAGGCGGATGCCACGACCGAAGATGGCAGCGGCTACCGTTACGTGCCCCACCAGGCGACCTCCAATATCGTCGCCCAGGCGCGTCTGGCGCTAGCCACGGATGTGTTGGGTGATGGCCTCACGGGCGTCATCTCGCCCTTCACCAAAGGGAGCCAGGGGTCCTTCTTCGTGCTCAAGAGTGGCACGAGCTACCCCAAGGGCCCAGGCGTCGCGGCCAATTCGGCCGGCTCCGCCACGGACCTGAATGCAGCTCCGGACCTCATGTTGACCGCGGTGGATGGCTTCGGTGCCACTTCGCAGTGGTATTACTACCCGCTATCGTCGAACAAGATCTATAACAGCCTTAACCTGTATCAGGCACCCACGCTCGGCTCGGCTGGGCGCTATGACAGCCCCGACTATTTCTTCTTCAACTCGTCCATGTACGTGGTCGGCAGCTATACCGTCGATGACGGCATAGGCGGGACCCGCGTCCATGACTTCCATTACGGACAGGCCATCTACAACAACCAAGGGCGTGGCTTCCAGGGTTTCCGCACCGTGATGGATGACGATATGGCTTCTGGCGCCCGTACCGTGCAGGTCTACCACCAGCATTTCCCCCTGAGCGGCGAACTGGAGAAATCCTGGGTCATGCCTGTCGGCGACAGCGTCGACCTGGTGGCACCCGTCGTGGGTACCGATGCGCTCTCGTACACCAGCAATGATTGGGGCTGCCTGCGCGGCAGCGGCACCACGGTCACTGCTGTGGACGGGATCAGTTGCAACACGATCCTCGATGCCATGACCTACGTGCCCGTGCTCAAGCACAGCACCGTGGATATCCATGACGTCATCCATCCCAGCGACAAGCTGTCCACCACGGACACCACCTACTGCGTCGTATCGTCTGCCGGAGCCTGCACTTCCGCCCTGGGATATGACACGTATGGCAATTCCTTGGGTTCGGTCACTACCGTGACCGATGCCGCCGGGACCTATACCAGCAGCGTCAGTGCCACCTACCATACGGCTGACACTACCAATTGGTGGCTGGATCGCTTGGACAGCAAGGTCACCACCAACCAGGCCACCTACGGCAGCACCCCCCAGCCGCAGGTCACGCGCACGACTGTCTATACCTACGATTCCAACAGCGTTCGCGCCGTGAGCGCGGTGGATGCCCAGGCGGACGGGAGTGCCGCTTACGACATCACCACCAACTACACCTACGATGCTCATGGCAACGTGATCATCCAGACCGTGGGAGGTGGCAGCGGCTCCACTCATATCGGCAACCGTACCACCAACACCGTCTATGCCCAGTCCGGCGCTGATGCGTTCTATTTCCCCATCAGGGTCCAGGATCCATCAGGCCAGTCCACCGTCCTGACCGCGGATGACCGTTTCGGCGCGCCGCTAACGGTCACGGACCCGAACGGCGTCGAGACGGATTACGCCTACGATGTCTTCGGCCGGAAGACCTCCACCCAGGTGGTCGCGCCCGTCTCCGTGTCAGCTGAGAACGTGCAATATCTCGCGCATACCAGCGGAGACGGCTACTGCGACAGCACCTCCGCCACCAGTGCTTATCTCGTGCTCGTGAGCCAGTCGGGACATCCGACCCACTACACTTGCTATGACATCCTGGGTCGTGGCATACGCAGCGTCAAAGAAGGGTTCTCCAGCGCCGGAGACAACATCTACCAGAGCACCTACTACGATTCTCTGGGACGGGTGCTGAAGGTGAACGAGCCGCACTACGCCGATATCTCATCGCCCTGGAACGTCAATGCTTACGAGAGCAATATCCTCGGTCGGCTGCATAGCCGTACTGACGCCAAGGGCGTGACCACTACCTACACTTACAACCCCGATGTTGCCACCGGCGCTTACCGGCCGATCACCACGGGCATCGCCACCACGACGTCCGATAGTCCGGAACGGGATGACCAGGAGACCAAGAACAGTCTCGGCAAGATGCTGAGCGTCACTAATGCAGTGGGCGCCACGGAGCAGGCGGGGACCCAGTACGCCTACGATTCTGACGGAAATCCCGTCACTATCACTCCCGTGGATGGGAGCGGTACACCCTTGACCGCCCAAGCCATCACGGCCCAGTACAACGTCCTCGGCCAGAAGGTACAGGTCACGGACCCGGATCAGGGCACCAGTACCTACGTCTACAACGTCGCGGGAGAACTCACGCATCAGACGGATGCCAAGGGTCAGGCGATCACCATGTCCTACGACAGCCTGGGCCGCATGACCTCTAAGGTTGCTCCGGAAGGCGAGACGGACTGGTACTACGACGGCCACGATACCCACTGCGGCGATGGGGCTACCATCATCGTCGCGCCTTACATCGGTAAGCTCCGTTGCGTGGTGCAGGGGTCCGATGGTTACCAGCAGAACTACGGTTACGACGATGACGGTCGCGCGGATCATGTGCATGACGTGATCCCGGGCAAAGGCAGCTTCGATACCGATACCGTGTACGATTCCTACGGTCGAGTCGATACGGTCACGTATCCCGCGAGCGTCTCGGATGCCGTGCCCGTGGCGAACGCCGGTTCGCACCAATACGTGGCTCCGGGCGCCACGGTCACGCTCCACGGTTCTGCCACGGATGCGGACGGCCCTAATTCCCCCTTGTTCCAGTGGTCCCAGACCGGCGGTCCCTCGATCAGCCTGAGCAGCGCCACCGCCGCGAGCCCCACCTTCACCGCGGGGTCGGCCCTCGCCACCAGCTACACCTTCCAGCTGACGGCGGATGACGGCCTCACGGCCGGCACCGATACCGTGACCGTCAGCGTGCCGGACGTGCCGGCCGCGCCCACCAATGTGGATGACGGCGGTGATGGGGATCGGGACGGGGACTATTACGTCACTTGGGATGCGGTGTCCGTAACCGGCACCACCATCGTCTACCACCTGGAGGAAGCGAACAGCGATACCTCCAGCGCGCCCACCAGCTCCTGGACCGAGATCTGGTCCGGCACCAGCACCAGCCACCTGGTAAGCCACCCCGGCAATGGCCATTACTACTATTGGTACCGGCTGCGGGCCGAAGACCAGGTGGGATCAGCCTCCATCGGGTTCAGCCCCTATTCCGCGCGTCATTCCATCCACCTCGTGGTCGCTCCCGGGCAGCCGGCCACCATCTCGCCGGCCAACGGCAGCACCTCCACCGGGGCCTACACCATCAGCTGGGGTCTCTACGATGGTTCGGTGGTGTCTTCCAAGGTGTTCTACGAGCTGAATGAGGCCAACAACCTCAGTTTCAGCGGCGAATACCTGGTCTACACCGGCACCGCCCGCACCAAGAACATCACCAATAGCCTGGGTGACTGGTACTACCACGTCCGCGCCTGCAACCAGGACGGCAGCATCAAGGCCTGCAGCGCCTGGCGCAACAAGGCCCATGAGATCGTCACCGGCACCGGAGGCGGCGGCGGTGGGGGAGGCCAGCAACAGCAGCAGATCTTCGCCCCCGGCAGCGGCACTACGCTGGCTCCGATCGGAGGCAGCACGTCCATGGCGCTGCCTGCCGAGATGCCCGCGCTGGATGGCGGCGCTGAAGAGGTGCAGCCTCCCCCCGTGGAAGGCACCAACATCGCGGCGGAGAAGCTAGCCTTTGTAGCTGCGCCCACCGCTCTCCGTCATACCCGCAGAAGCGGGTATCCAGTCCAGCTTGCCGCTTCAACCGATACGGCTGTTCGCCCGCTTTATGACCAACCGGTATACAAGGCTTACGCCGATACCAAGTTGGTACAAGCCACCGTCACCACTCAGACCGTGCGGTTCTCAGTGAAGTATCTGTATACGTCCAATGGATACATGTCAGCACTCGTCAACGGAATCGACAATGCCCGCATCCTCTGGCAGGTGAACAAGAACGCTACCAATGGGGCGGATGCCGGCGGCAACTATGCCGAATACGGTATGGATGCCCGGGGTAACGTCACCGATGCAATAGCCGGTACGGGGGCCCATGCCGTCAATACTCACTACGGTTATGCGCCCGACAGCGGCTACCTCGCCAGCATAGGCAGCACCTCCGGTACAACTACCTATCAGGCCCTGAGCTACCAGTGGTTCGCCATAGGCAACCTCAAGGAGCGGGATTCCAACGCCAATGGGGTGAACCTGTCAGAAGCTTTCACCTATGACCTGCACAACAGGTTGCTGACCTCTCAGGTAGGTAATAGTGGGGGCGTGCAGCCCCAGGTCAGCTACCAATATGACTCGCTGGGTGACATCACCCACAAGACCGATGGGACAGGTACCACTGATTACACCTATGGCTTCAGCGGGGCTCACCCCCATGCCGTCGCCACCCTGGCTGTCAGTGGCACCACCACCGCGAGCTATAATTACGATGCCAACGGCAATATGAATTGCCGTGATGGGGCTGGGTCGAGCTGCACTGGCAGTCCCACCGGCAATGTCCTTTGGAACAGTGACAACCTGCCCACCAACATCACCCAGGATGCCAACAACTACAGCAACTTCTTCTACGGCCCGGATAAACACCGGTATAAGCAGGTGGCTGCTACCAACAGCACAAGTGAGACCACCCTATACCTCGGAGAGATGGAGGTTGTCATCGGCGCCACCACCGAGTACCGGCATACCCTCACTGCCTATGGCCGACCGGTGTACTTGGAGAAGCTCACCACCAACACTGGCGGCAACCCAGTTGAGACGAGAGGGTTCGCCCTTACGGATCACTTGGGAAGCGTTGACGTCATCGTGGATGATGGCGGCAGCGTCCAGGCCCAGGAGAGTTTCGATGTGTTCGGTAAACGGCGGAACTGGGGTAGCTGGACAGGCGCTCCTAGCTCCACCGAAGTGCAGCAAGATCGCACCGTCACTCATCATGGATTCACCCATCATGAGGAAGAGGATAACCTTGGGCTTGTGCACATGAATGGTCGGGTGATGGATCCGGTATCCGGCAGGTTCATGTCTGTGGATCCTGTATTCCAGGCACCCAGGAATAGCCAGAGCGTCAATCCTTACAGCTATGTTATGAATAACCCGCTATCCCTAGCAGATCCGAGCGGGTATTGTGCTAGCACTGATCCCTCAACCGGCGGCGACTCGACAGGATGCGATGGAGGAGGCAGTACCGATGAAGGTAATGGCGATCGCCTTTACAAAGGTCATAACGACGAGGTCCAGACGGGATCACATACAAGAACCGCTGACACCGGGGCTTCTTGTGGTAGTGACTGTCATTTCGAAAATACTGGTAACGGCCGTACTGCCGTCCAGGAGACTTACTCAAGAGCAATGTCTTCCTCTAGCGACATAAACTCTTCGACACAGCGACAGGACGCAACTTCAGCTGGTGATCGTGGTCTTGGCAATGTTGTCGGTGGTGGAGAAGTTTCATTCGCTGACAATGACAAGAGTCAGTCATCAGTGCCTATCCCCTGTGATACCGATGATGATTGTCAAGTTAAAGATCCATATATAAATCACTCGATAATTTCAGTTATCGGAGGAAGGCCGAATGAAAGGTCAGCAGTGCGGCAAGATCTCGACAAGATAGAAGATACGCCGCGTGGAAAAGAGCTGATGAAGATGCAGCTGAGGAAGAACCAGATATTAACTATACGTATTGATAATCAGCAAATACTGGAGAACTCGGCTGTGGGAGGAAGCCCTGCAGTCGTTAATGCTGAACACAGCTATGGTATACATACAACTGCGGGCGATCGTGAAGTTAGTCTCTTAAGGTCTGTTGCACATGAGATAGGTCATGCCATCTCGGGCATTCGGGATAGTGGCCCGAATAATATGGATAATATCAATGCGAATGAAAATCCAATAGTCACGCATCTTCAGAATCCTGAACCAGCGAGGACATCATATGATTTGGTTTGGTGGTGATAAATTTATGAAGTGCGTATTCTTGGCACTGATTGTTTTGCTGAATGGTTGTGGTACGGTTCAGCATGATGAAACAATGCTTTGTTATATGCCGTTCGATCGTGAGAGCTTCGGGCCAATAGATAAAAAACTTATTGAAAAAACTAAGTGTGCCGGCGTGGACGATACAGATATTCTGTACAAGAAATTGTCTGAGTATCTTGATAGACAGAATCAAGGAAATATTGAATCGGCCCCCTCGCGTTTCGACGAAAAACGCGTCAGATTGAAGTTTGCGAGCAAGTCAGGTATTTACTATGTAGATGCTGATGGAGTTGTAGAGCTAGGGACTGTCCAATATCGTTTACGTGATGATAATAAGAAGGCTATTAGCGAAATACTCGCATCGGCATTTGACTATCATGATTAATCACAAAGGACTGGCCAACATTTAACTTGATCCGTTAAGAAAAAGAGAAAAGGGGTCAGAGCCCTTTTCTGAGGATGGCAGCATCAAGGCCTGCAGCGCCTGGCGCAACAAGGCCCACGAGATCGTCACCGGCACCGGAGGTGGCGGCGGCGGGGGAGGCCAGCAACAGCAGCAGATCTTCGCTCCCGGCAGCGGTACCACGCTGGCTCCGATCGGAGGCAGCACGTCCATGGCGCTCCCCGCCGAGATGCCGGCGTTGGATGGCGGCGCTGCACAGATGCAGCCTTCCCCCGTGGAAGGCACCAACATCGCGGCGGAGAAGCTAGCCTTTGTAGCTGCGCCCACCGCTCTCCGTCATACCCGCAGAAGCGGGTATCCAGTCCAGCTTACCGCTTCAACCGATACGGCTGTTCGCCCGCTTTATGACCAGCCGGTATACAAGGCTTACGCCGATACCAAGTTGGTACAAGCCACCGTCACCACTCAGATCGTGCGGTTCTCGGTGAAGTACCTGTATACCTCTAATGGCTACCTGTCCGCACTCGTGAACGGGCTGAACAATGCCCGCATCCTCTGGCAGGTCAACAAGAGTATCAGCGGTTCCGACCCGGCAGGGGATATCTATGAGCAGGGCATGGATGCCTATGGCTCCGTCACCGACGCCATCTATGGCAGCAGTATCAACAGTCATTTCGGGTATGACGGCGGCGGCCATTACCTGAGGAGCATCGGCACTACCGCCGGCAGCACCACCTACCAGGCCATGAGCTATGCCTGGTCGCCTACCGGCAACCTTCTGGAACGAAAGTCAGGAGCCATTCTGACCGAGGACTTCACTTACGATCTGCACAACCGCGTCTTATCCTCATCGGTGACCAATGGCACTACTAACTCCGACACGGGCTATCAGTACGATTCCGTGGGTGATATCACCCATAAATCGGAGACTATCAGCGGTGTTACTACGACCACTGACTACACATATGGGTACAGCGGAACGCATCCTCATGCAGTCGCCACATTAGCAGTTAGCGCCGCCACTACTGGCAGTTATGCTTATGACGCAAATGGGAATATGACTTGCCGTGATGCAAGCAGCGGCTCGTGCGCCATCAGTGGTCCCACATTGAATGTAATGTGGGATAGCGACAATCAACCTAGCAGCATCACACAGGATTCAGGCAATTACAGCAATTTCTTCTATGGACCGGATAAACATAGGTATCGTCAGGACGCCAAGAGCGGCGGCGTAGCCTCCACCACGCTCTATGTGGGTGGACTAGAGATCGTGACCGATCCTACCGGTATCGACTATAAGCACACTCTAGTGGCTTATGGCCGTCCGGTGGTGCTGGATGAACTGCAGGCCAATACTTCGGGTGCTCCGCTGGACAAGCGGAGTTATCTGCTCACCGACCATCTCGGAAGCGTGGAGCAGGTCGTTCCTGAGAGTGGCACTATTGGTGTGCAGAGTTTCGACACCTTTGGGCGGCACCGTGATCCAGGCACCTGGCAGGTCGTAGCCGGTTCCAGCACCACTATCACTAAGCACGGGTTCACCGACCAAGAGCATCTGGATAACCTGACTTTGGTCCACATGAATGGACGTGTCTATGATCCGGTCATCGGGAGGTTCATGTCCGTTGATCCGGTGTTCCAGGCGCCGACCAATACGCAGTCGGTGAACCCGTATAGCTATGTGATGAACAACCCCTTGTCGCTGGTGGATCCGAGTGGATATGCAGCGGCATGCACGCCTGATAGCGAGGGGAATACGACTGCGTGTCAAGCGGATACTACTGGGGATAGGCTTTATAAGGGTCACAATGACACGGGTTCAATGGATCACTTGGCTGGGACCAAGCTTGCTGCCTTTGACAAGGCAGTTCAAAACCGCCTAGATGGTGGGCATGGAGTCTTGGACCATGGCAAGGCAGCTATTTCGTGGGGCAATGGCAAGGATGGAGGGCAGAAGCCAACCGATTTAGATATTTTTGGAAAACTTCCGGATGAAAAGGGAAAACCGTCCTTGGCTAGCAATGTATCTACTGCGGCAGGCGCTGGTGAAGTCAAAGGTAGCAGTGATACTTGTGTATCTGGCGGAAACACCGCATGTCTTGGAAAAATTGAAGTAACGTCGAAACCAACTGACCCATCAGAAATTGCTGAAAAGGGGTCTGCAACTCTTGCGGTTATGGGAGTGGTTGCAGATACTTTAGAGAAGGGAATAGGTCTTTCACGCGTCATCCAACAAAGCTCTTACGGTTTAGCAGTTTTCCATTACGCTAGAATCGCAGGCGCCTTTGTGAAACCTTTGGGCGCCCTTGCTGATTTTGGAAAGTTGCAACTTGATAAAGCAGAAGGGAAAGACTCGGTCACTCTCGTTCGAGATAGAGCGAATCTTACCGCTGATATAATTGGATTTACCGGCGTTGGTTATGTTCCAAGCGCAGTGTGGACTATTCTCGATGTTTCTGGTGCTGATGATTATATGTATAACAGAGCACAACAAAATTTCAATAACAGCCTTACTACGATGGAGGCCGCGCCCGGTCTTGTTAATGCACAGAACCAAGGCTATGGATCGATGTTTATCGGACAACCTCACTGATTATGTTGAACTTATATAAATATATTTTCTATCGGATGTATCGATGGAATCAGGATTTCACCATTCTCCAGGGGTTTGGTCTGGCATCCATGCAAGCGATGTCAGCGGTTCTTACACTTTTGGTAGTGCAAATCATAGATGTAATTTTATTAGTCGAGAAAATAACGGGTATTTCCATATTTTTATATTTTGGTGATTCTTCGATCTTGGTTTTGACTACTATTGGTGCCGTTTTCTGTCTAATTGTTTATGCAATTTTTGGCGGTGAGGCCGGATTCAAAAAGATAATTGATGAATTTGATAAAAAGGCGGAGCCCAAGAAACTGAGCATTATTCGCGGGTTCTTAGTTTGGATCTACGCTGGATTCTGGATTGGGTGGCTGTTGATTGTGGTTTGGAGTGACTAAAGAATAACAATTAGAGGGTGTGTCATTCTGTCGGTTCGTTCACCTGCCAGGCCATGAGCTATGCCTGGGCACCCAGCGGCAGCCTCGATCATCGGAGTTCGACCGTGATGGTGAGCGGCGTCAGCACTGCTCTCTCGGAGGCGTTCACCTACGACCAGCATAACCGGCTGCTCACGTCCATCGTCTCCAACGGTTCCGGCACCCAGCCGACCGTGACCTACCAGTACGACTCTGTGGGCAATATCACCCACAAGACCGATGGCGGCACCACGACGGACTATGGTTATGGCTTCAGCGGGGCTCACCCCCATGCTGTCGCCACCTTGGCAGTCGCTAGTACTACCACCGCGAGCTATAATTACGATGCCAGCGGCAATATGAATTGCCGTGACATTATCGGCAGCACCTGCACCGGCAGTCCCACAGGCAATGTCGTCTGGAACAGCGACAACCTGCCCACCAATATCACCCAGGATGCCAACAACTACAGCAACTTCTTCTACGGCCCCGATAAACACCGGTATAAGCAGGTGGCTGCTACCAACAGCACAAGTGAGACCACCCTATACCTCGGAGAGATGGAGGTTGTCATCGGCGCCACCACCGAGTACCGGCATACCCTCACTGCCTA
>Ga0265334_10001094_pt1 | contig 13263 bp, 12 predicted proteins | sample 42023metaG_FD_192442 | JGI IMG/M metagenome (GOLD analysis project Ga0265334, IMG submission 192442) | Rhizosphere microbial communities from Carex aquatilis grown in University of Washington, Seatle, WA, United States - 4-20-23 metaG | ecosystem: Host-associated > Plants > Roots > Rhizosphere... | reverse complement strand
ATTGACTAAGGTTGAGTCTACGATCAGTTTGATCGTCATGGTGGGGCTGGTTCCTGAAGCCGTGAAGCTAACACGCCAACACGCCCCCGAAGGGAGCGCCGGAGCACTCACCGTATAAAGAGTAAGGTCGTTGAAAATTCCCGTCATCGTCACGGCGGATTGGGGGCCTTGATGATTTGTAAAGCCGCCACCTCCGGCGCAGGCCGACCCTGAGGCAAGGCAAATCGCCCCTGTGCCCGATACGTTGGCCGCCAACGCCGTAGCCACGCCAGTTCCTGGAGTAATAAACGTACTTGCCCCGTTCGCGCCGCCCGAAACTACGATTTGCCCCGCCGCCCCTTCTTTCTCCATCTGGAAGATAGTCCCAGCCGAATTCTTGCCGCGCAATAGCAGGCCAGTGGAATCCACCCATGTGAAGAAAAAGCCGCTCGGTGGGTTGATAGATGGTGCCGCAGTAAGCGGAATGACGCTAGTGCCGCCGTCCGAAGTGCAATTGCCGAACCCCGCGGTACCGTTCCAAACGGCGACAATCTGCGTCGTGGAGTCGGGGATCGGGGAAGCCTGGCACATATTCGTCCAGCCGCTCGGCCAAGTCACCGCATAAATCGCAGCATGGGCCTGGGTCACCTGGAAAACGACGGTTTGCCCCGGAGTGCACCCGCTAACCGTGGGCGCAATGCCCGAACTGAGGGGAGTAGAGAGCATGAAAAGGTCCACCGTGCCGGCGGTGCTGGAGGCGCAGGCAAAAGCCGGAGTGGCCCCGAATGTTACGGTGTGCGAAGCGGCCGCATTCCCGGTGCCGCCCCCTGGCGGAGAACAAGAGGAACCCAGAACGCACACAGTGCTATTGACGGTGACGCTGGAATGCGCCAAATCCGCATTTTGGACGGTCGCGCAGGTCGGCCGTCCAGAAGAATCGAGCGAACGCGCGAACTGGTTTGTGCAGGTTCCCCCGGGCGTGTTTCCATTTACCTTAGCCACGCCTGGATTCGGATAGGTACCGGAGAGGTCGCCGCCGGCGGGTCCCGTGGGTCCTCCTCCGCTTCCACCGCCGGCTGTGCCCCCCGGAGGAGGCATCTGCGCGCGCAGCATTCCACCTAGGGAAATCAGCGTTGCAGCGAGAATCAAATCTTTAATTTTCATGTTACTGTTCGCTCCAATAGAAGGTCATCACGCAGCTTCCGGTTGTCGCCAGCGTGATATTGTTGCCTGTACCATTGGCCCCCATGTTGAACCAGCCGAGGTCGAGATTCTGCGTACCTGCCGCCGCAATTGCATATGTCTGCGCGGTAGTTCCACTGCCGACGTCGCTGCCCGTCCATACGGTCGCACTGGCGGGTATGGCCGTCGAGGGCACCGCATGGATCGTGCCAGCCGTTGCCGTAGCGGCCGTGCCGTTCCACGAGAGTGTGAGCGTGTCGGCGGAGGCGCAATACACCGAAGCCCCGATTCGTCCGCCCTGCGGGAATACCACCGTCTTCGCGTTTGTCGCGGGTTGCTGGAGGGTAAATTTCGTGGTCGTCGCCGTCGCGATGTAATTGCTATACTGCGCGAACATCGGCGCAGACAGGATCAGAAATAGTAGAGTTTTCATTTGCTTGCCGTCTCCTTCGATTGTGCCTCAAGTCTGCGTAATTTGGTGATCGTGCGCCGCCAGTCCAAGGCTGTAACGTTGCTCGTCTTGGCCGATTTGTCTTTAACTGCCCGCTGTGCGAGCTCCTCGCGGGCCGCCGGCGACAAATCCTCTGCCGCATCAGCAGTCACGCCCATTTCGTGCAACTGCGTGGCGAGATGATAGCTTTTGGTCATCGGCGAATCTTCAACCATTGCGCCGGAGCCTTCGTCCCAGGAGGGTTTGACGGATTCGGCTGGCCGGATCTGCGCCTTCATGAACTTGTCGGCCATCTCTTGCGCCGCAGTCTTCTTCGGGATCTCTTTGAGCAAAGCGCTTACCTCCTGCCCCGCCGCCCCCGGAGGCTCCATTGTCGCCGCTGGCGTCTCGGGGGGCTTCAGCGGCAGGCCGTTGGTGGCCGTGGCCGACGCTGGTGCCGCCGTGGATGCTTGCTTGGCTATGAAATTGTTCTGATATTTCTGAACAACATCCCTACCAGCTTGGCCGAGGGATTTGAAGTCCTTGGCCCCCAGCTGCTTCGCGATATCATCCAGAGATGGGATCTGGCTGGTGTCGATGGCGGGCGGTGCGGGAGCGGCAGGAACTTCCGGGGCCGCGACTTCCGGAGGAGCCTCAGCCAGTGGCTGCTCAGGCCCACTCAGGGCGTCCGCTATCTTTCCGCCCACTCGGATAACGCGGCCCACTGCGGAGGCCGCGTGCATCGCGCGAGGAGATACAACGCCCAGCGCATCGCGGGCGATACCCGCTGCGTCTGGGCTGGCCGCCACGGCTCGAACGACGCCGGGGATGGCAGCCGCCGCCTTTGCCGTGCCCACAATCGCCTTACCCGCAAGTTTGGCCGCTTCTGGGCCATACCGCGCGGGCAGGACGGTGCCCGTGAGCGTCCCGAGCGCCTGATTCGCGAGATCGTGCGCGGCTGCCGGGTCCTTGTCGTACAGTTCGTCGGCCTGTGAAATCTTCTCCGCCGCGTCATCCATCGCCTTGCCTAGGCCGGGTACCACGTTCACGAGGAAATTGAACCCGTGCGCCGCCGCGCTCCCGTAATCCTTCTGATCGGCGGAGGCTTTCGCCTTGTCGAGAAGATCGCCGCTATCTTTCACCCACGATTTCAGGAAATCTCCCGTCGGAAGGTGCGGATCTGTGATGTTGGAAACCAGCTTGGAACCTTGCGCCTTCAGCGAATCTCCCAGTGCGGAGAAGAAGCCGCCAGATTTGTTGATCTCATCGGCGGAATACTGCGCCTTCCCCGGAGTCGGTGAAATGTCCTCGGCGCTGAAGGTCTGGCCCATTACTGCTCGTCGCCCTCGAATTTGTCATTCGGGAGGACCTTTGTGATTTTGATGCGTTTCCCGCCGACGTTCACCACGTCGCCTACCTTGTGGCCAGTTGAAAGGGACGAACCACCCGATGGGGCCCCTGGAGCCGCGCTCTTGCCAACAAGTTTGTCTGGATCGAAAGAAGCCCTGTAGGTTCCGTTGATCCGGGTCACGTTGTCGCGAAACGCCTTGGTGGAATTGTCGCGAATGACTTGGTGCATCTTCTCAATGTCATCGAGCACGTCCGAAGAGATGGGCTGGCCAATCGCGAGTTTCCCGATTTTACCTTTGATGCGGTCCAGGAGATCCCCGGCGCCCTGGTATTGATCCACTTCGGTGCGGTTGATTCGCTTGATGCCGTTGATCGCGTTCAGTGTTTCCAAGCCAACCAGCGGGAGGTTCGATCCAGCGGCCTTATCGCCGCTGCGGGCGAGATCGATTAAGCTCTGCATCTGGTCTGCGGTGGCCTGCGCGTCCAGATAGCTCTTTCCGGCCTTGCTCGCTTCCCCAAGCGCGGGCTTGCGCTCCGCCGCTGTGACCCCGACGAGCGCCGGATCGGCCCCTGCGCCATAGGTCTGATCGTAAATCCTCTCTTCGCGGGCATTTTTCGCCTGCTCAATGTTCGTTTTGACCTTTTCGACGGTTTCTCCGGCCACGTTGTGGCGCGCGGCTTCCTCGTCGCGCAATTTGGTTTGTGCCAGCGTGTCGGCGGCCTGCTGCGCGGTCTGCCGCTGCTCCGGAGTCAATCCCGCCGCGTTGGGCGCGGTCGTGATCGCCTCGTTCTGGCCCTTCTTCACCAGCGCCGGTTGCAGTTCCGCCGCGCGCGAAGCGGCTGCGGCATCCTCCTGCGCCTTCTGATCCGCCCGCTTCTGCGTCTCTTGACTGACGAAGTATTGGTCCGTCATGTGCAGAGCTTTCGCGGTGGCGAGTTGCTGCGGCGTCCAGGGCTGCGAGGGATCGGCATGCTTGGCAGCCTCGGGGTCAATGGCCGCGGCCTGTTGCGCGATCTGGGGCCACGCCTGCATGTACGCTTGCGGGTTGGTGGTGGCGAGCTGCTGCGCCTGGTCGATGAGCGGAAGAATCTGGTTGTTCCGCGCGGCGCGGTTCGCGAGAACCTTGGAGTCCGTATCGGCGGCGTCCTTCGCCAGGCCCTCAAAGTGCTTTTGCAGCCCTGTGATCGCATCCGGACCCGCCCCGTTTTTGATGGCCTGGTCGATTGTGGCCTTCGGGTCGCCGTTCGTCTGTACGAAGGCTTGCCGCACCCGCTCTGCGTCCTGCTGATCGCGCTGGGCCTTGGCCGTCTGGATCTGCGATTGCTTGAGTTTCTCCTGATTGTCGGCGATGACCTGCTGGTGCAAGTCGCCTTCCGAAATCAGGTTGCGATAATTCGCCTGCTTCGTCAGCAAGTCAACGGGGCTCGCGACCTGGATGGGCTTTACGCCGAGAGCGATTTGGCTGTCAATCATAATTTCCTCAGTGCATCGGCGGCGGAGCCACATCCAGCGGCGGGGCGGCACCGTAACTCGTCGGGACAAATGAGGGTGTGCTGAAATAATTCTGCGATGGCCTCGCGAACAGGCTGGTGGTCAGCGCCGTATTCGCCGCGCCCCCGATGCCACCCCACAGCGCATTAGCCGAGCCGACAGTTCCCGCCGCCTGCGCGTTGCCTTTCTGCGTCAGATACTCTCCCGCCGTCTTCGCCGAATCGATGCTCTGCTGCCCGGTAATGTTCGCTTCGTTGGTCGTGAGATTCCCGCCCTGCTCCGCGGCCGAAGTGGTCAGGTTTCCGCCGAACTGGTCTGCATTCTCTTTTAGATTGGCTCCGAACTCCTGTCCCGCCAAATTGGTGTTCCCGGCATATTGCGCCGCGTCGATGGAGTTCTTGCCCTGGGTCGTAGCGGCTGCTTGGCCCGCGTTCGCGACCGCATTGACGTCGTTGAACTGGTTCTGTCTCTCCGTCTGATAACGGTTGAACGCCGCCTGGAACTCCTGGGAAGCCTGTCCCTGGCTATAGCCCACCAGGTCTTTCAGATATCCGCCGCTCCCAAGCCCCCCCGTCGCCGCCGCGTTCCGATTGAGCGCCTCCTCCCCCTGCTGCTCCCGGAAAGCATATCCGGGGTCGGCAGTGAAATCCGCGCTGGTGAAATCCTTGTTGAACTGGCCGCCCGCCGCCACCCCTTTATTGAGGACGTCCGCAGCCGTCGCGCCCGCCGTCGAATAGGGGGCCAGCGCGTCATTCGCGCCGGTGGCCGCCGCTTCCGCTCCCGCGCCTGCCTGCTGCCCTGCATTGCTAACCGCGCCAGCGCCAGTTGCCGCCGTAGATACGGCTTTGTCGGAGGCCGACTGGGCGGCGGCTTTATCGGCGTCCGATGCGTCCTGTGCCGCCTTCACCTCGCCAGGATTGGCGTTCACGGTGGCGTTCTGAACCAGATTTGCCGCGTTCTGCGCTTGCGTCGCCTGCTCTTTCGCTGCCGTTCCCGCCGCATTGGCGCCGAAGATTCCTCCGATGAGATTGGTGCCAGCCGAGACGCCGCCCAAGATCGCCGAGACGGGATCGCAGAGCACCGGACTGAGTCCAAAGAGTCTCACGCAGCCTCCGGTCGTTGCAAGAAAGTATAAATCAATGCGCCCTCCGGACCTTCGCGGTATTCCCTAAACCCAGCCTTCTTCGCCAGTGCGAGCGCCAGCCGGTTATGGCGCGGGATCGGTCCCACCAGCACCTTCTCGCGCGTATTCTCCCACCACCAGGCCAGGAATGCCTTTGCGATCGGCAGCGTGTGGCCCCAGGCGTCGGGATGGAAGCAGAAATGCACCTCCATGCCGTCGAGTATCACGAAAGCTGCCAGCACTGCGGCATCCCGCTTGGCCACCACGTACTCGGTATCCGGTCGCGGCCCTACCTCGAAGCTCCGAGGCCCCACGTCGCCAGTCATGCGCCGCCAGCATCGCGGCTCCGTCAGGAGTGCGCGGACAGCCGGATAATCGGTGGTGCGCTCGAAGTTCAGGTTCATTGCGATGGAGCAGCAGAAGTCGGAGGAGGTTTCTTCCAAGTGAAAACGCCCGTTGTCCGGTCGATCATGCACTCGGTCTCGATCTTGTCTTTCGGAACGCCCGCGGCCGCGCAGTACTTCTGGACTAGCTCCGTTTGGAGTTTCACAGCCGGCTGCGCCTCCTGTTTGATTTGATTGATGCGACTCTCGAATAGCGCCAACTCTGCATCCGTGCGCTTCAGCCGCTCCAGATCCAATTCCGGCATCTTCGCATCTTCGGCGAAGCACAACCCCGCCGCAGCGATCAGCAAAATCCCCTTTAGCATCCGCCTCCTGAAAAGGCGTAGAGAATACCGCCTTTGAAGAATATGGTACACGTTCCGGTAGCCGTAAGCACGGGAATTCCGCCTGTGCGGTCCTGCCCGAAGTATCCGCCCGTCACGTCATAGATGCCGCTGACCGAAGCAGTCGATGTGATCGTGGCGATATTGGGCATGTTCCGCGAGGAGTCCATCACCTGCGTGCCGTTCATAAATATATTTTGATAGGCGAAGTAGTTGTTCACGTAGGCGGATGCATACTGGATTCCAACCCCGCCAATTGCCCATATTGAGTTGACAGTGGGCGTCAGTGAATTGGTGAACAGTCCGCCACCATTGATCGTGAGCGAGCCTCCGATCGTCTGGCCGCCCGCAGTGGTGATGCAGGACGGGCAGCCGATGGTGCCCGATGTGGTGAACGTCCCGCCGGTGATGGGTCCGGACGTGGCCACGCTGGTGACGGTTCCGGCTCCGCCGCCAGGGCAGCCGGTCACCTGAAGCAGTCCGATATTGCTGGCGCAGACGGAGCGGACGCCGCCTCCGCCGAGGCCTCCAATCGTGGCGCTCCCCGAGAGGAACAGATTCACCCACACCGCCCGAGATGGATCGCCCAGGTTTCCGTCAGAACCGGAGGTGTCCCCGGGGGTCAGCGTTCCATAAAGAGAAATTTGAGTGTCGTGGGCCCCGTATTTCGTGATGCCGATTTGGTTGTAGCTCGACGTCGGGTCGATCAGATCGAACGAGGAAGATCCAACTTTGAAATCCCAATGCGTCGCAAAATTGGTCCCCGGCGCGCCGATAAGAACGTCTTCGGTTGACGCGATCCGGCTAAACACATTCCGCGGAGCCACCGTCGTGGTCCCGATGTCGTAGGTGTTATCGGCCCCCATAAGCTGGCTCGCGCTCCACGTCTTGACGCCGGTGACTGTCTGATTCGTGTTGAGTGTCATGCAGTTCGCATAGGCCACGGCGCAATCCGTCACGCCGCTGCTGGGACAGCCCGTCCCGGTGCAGTGGAGGTTCTTGACGTACAGGTCATTCCATTCGCGCAGCGTCGAACCGGTGCCGCAAGTGGCGCACCCCAAGGTCCAGGTGTCATTGGCCTGCGGGATCGCATTCGCCCAGAAATCCACGCGGCTAGCGGGCTGAAAGAACGTCATCAGCGGATTAGTGAAACCCAGAATGCGAAGGGCGAAACAGTTCCCGGCGCACGCCGTGGTGCTGATCGCAAATTCCCCGGTGGTGATCCCGTTTCCGATATCGACGATCTGCGCTTGCACCACCTTGGCGTAGGCGTGCGCCCAGTAGTGGCTGCTGTCCCCGAGATCGTACAGGTTGTCGAAGGAAGGCCCGACGCCGTTGGTGGTGACGCGGGCAATCTCCGTGGTGGCGTCCACGTCCGCGCTGTTCCCGCGGATGAAGAAACTCAGGTGCGCCACCTCCAGGCCTGCCGTCGGCACGTCCCAAACGGCGCCCACCCTGCCCATGTTGGATTTGGTGCCCCCGCTGTTGTCCCCGAAATAGGTTACCGAGGGTCCTACGTTCGCCGTGGCCGATCCGGTGTTCTTGAGCCCCACCTGGAAGCCCGTCAGCACGGAGCCGTAGGGACCAGCGCCCACGTCCGTCGCGTAATCCGCCGGCGCGGTGCCGAGACTGTGAACATTCCCGGTCGCCGGGTCACGGGTGAAGTTCGCCGATCCGCAAAAGTTCGGCGAGCAATTTGTCTGAATTGAGTTGGTCGGCGCTCCAGGAACCCCGGAACCCGCGGTCCCGCACGCCGGATTGATCGACAGGTTCTGCGCTCCGTCGGAGCACACGGCCCCGCCGCCGGCGGCGTCCGGTCCCCACATCTTGTAGACCCAGTGGGTTAGGATCGAGGCCGAGCTCGCCGTGTATGTGCAGCCGGTCCCGTTGTAGGTGATCGTCACCGAGGTCCCCGACGCCGCCGACACCGCCTTGCTGCCGTTCATCGTCGTGCATCCGGCCCCCGCAGCCCCAGAGATTACCACGGTCGCCCCCGGCTTCACCCAAACGGGGGGTGTCGAAGCCAGGGTCAGCACCATCGGGTTGGCTGCCGTGGCCGTGACGATTGCGATCTGTGGAACGCTGTCCATCGATTCGAGCGTCGTCGCGTGCGTCGGAATCTGGAGATCCCGGAACAGCAGCGTTCCCGCTGAAACGGGAGCGCCGCTGGAGTTAGTATTTGGAATCAGCGTGATGCTGCTCTGGTTGAAAGACTGGGCTTGAACCGCCGCCCCGATACTCAGAATGCTCAGAATTCTCAGAATCCTCATAGGTTCCCCGTGACCAGCACGCAATCGATATGCCACAACCCATCATAGAACTTTAGGCGGAAAACGCTACGGGTGCTTTCGTCCCCCGAAATGACCTGGCTCGTCACGTCGGCCCCGAAGGACGCGCCCCAGGCGGGCGTCGGTCGGCCGCCGGTGGCATCCTGTAGCACATAGAGGTTGAACTCCTGCCCGTCCGTGATCGCGCCGCCCGTGAAAACCGGATCATTCACCAGCACCTGCGTTGCCTGGTTCAGCGTCAGTTCCTGGTTGAGCGCGTCGCCGAGGTCTGGGGTCACCGCGTTGCTGGCGATCGTGAGCACGAACCAGCCGAGATTCCCCGTGGAGGACCCTCCGGATTGTGAGGCCGCGATGATGGCCGGAATCAGGCCGTTCAGGAAGAGATAGATCGGTTTGTTAAAGAGGTTCGAGCCGTCATCCATCGGCGGGGCCGATTGCGGAGGCAGGATGGGAAGAACCTTCGGATCGAGCGCCATTAGACTGTACCGAGTTCTTGATCGAGTTCCGCGTCAATCAGCGCCACGCGCCCCTGGCTGCTGCCGCTGAAGCGATAGACCCGCTCGTAATAAGACCCGAGAGCTGGCCAGAAAACCCGAATGGTGTAATCCCCCGAGGCTCCCACGCTGGCCGCCCCAACAGTGGTGAATGTGTGCCCGCGGTCATCGGAGATTTCGAGCAGGATATTCGGCGTGCCGCTGGGAGTGGTCCCCGTTTCCAGTTCCAGTTCTAAACGTCGGTCATAAAGGCGCATCCGTCCGTTGTACTGGTAAGGCAGTGCGCGTTGCCAGGCGATGTTCGCGCCCGCGTCGTCATAGAATGCCGTCGAGCTTTCGTAAATGATGCCGTCCAACGGTCCACAGGTCAGGTGCTTTCCATTGCCGAACTCGGGAATGTACGAGTGGTAAGCGGTCGGGTAGGCCGTAAACGCCGTGTACGGACCCGCCATCCGCTGATGCCAGGCGCCAGTGGTGGTGTCGAAGCACCATGTTTGCGCCCCGAAGTTGATACACCAGAACGTGTGCCCTTCCTCCTGGTAGGTGTAGGAGATGCAGCCGGGTCCGAAGTGGTTTGCATACCAGACTTCCTCCTGTCCGTGCTGGCTGATTCGCGTCGGCGTGAATCCGTTCAGAATGTAGGCGGTCGGGCGTCCCTGATCGCCGGAGCCGATGAAATATACGTGCCCGTCGATCGAGATTGGCCCCCACGGGGAAATCGACCCGATCCGGGCACTGGCTCCGTCGATGCGGGTAAAGAAATTGGTGGTGCTGCCGGGGTTGGCCTGCCAAACCTCGAAAGACTGATCGCCCCAGAGGTAAATCTGGCTCGAATCCGCCAAGATCGACATGATGTGATCCGGCCAGCTGTTCTTCGTGATGAAGTCCAGTCCGTTCCAGAGTGCACCGTTGTCCACGTTCGAGAACTTCGCGATCCGGGTGAAAGGGATGTTGAACCAGAACGAGTTATCGAGGAATGCGCCGGTCACGGCAGCAAATGGGAATTGTGAACCCGCTACCGTGTAGGGGTAGGTCGGCGGCGACGTGACGCCCACCGCGCCTGTCGTGTAAAGCTGATCCTGGGTGGGCGAGAAGGGGGGTCCCCCGGCGGTCGGGGTCCCGGCAATCGTGTAATTCGTGCCGTTGATGTTGATGGTTTTCCCCACCCACGATCCATCATCTACAAATTTATCCCCACTCGCCCATCCGACGCCCGTGCCGAACGCCGCCACCTGGCCGGTCGAATCCGCCTGGCTGATCACGACCGGGCCGGCGCCCCCATCGATGTAGGCTACGCCGCCCGAGACGATGAAAAGCTGGCTGCCGTTCGCGAAGAACTGCACAGGGGAGTTGGCGAAACCGAAAACCGTCGCGTTGCTGATCGTGTAGGGACCGTAAATGATCGCGCCGGCGGAGTTCAGCTCGCAGTACTGCGTCCCGATGGCCACGAAGCAGCGGCCGCCGCCCGTCCAGATCCCCCGGCAGACTCCCGATAGCCCAGGATTCGAGAAAACGTGCCGTCCGGGGATGCCGTACAGCATCCCGATATTCTCGGTCTTGTTGTTCGGGTCCTGGAAGACCTCGGGATAGACGTTGATGGACGCCTGCGCGCCAGCTGTGAGCGAGCGGAGCGTGTAGGATTGGCCGACGAGAGAAATCTTCGGCATCTATAAGTTGCCACCAAACTTTTCAAATTCGGCGCGGAAATTCCCCGGGTTGCCGCTGTTACCTCCCAGCGCCGCCGCCTCGCTCAAATAGTCCGGACATTCCGCGTTGGCGATGCGCACCGTTTGCAACGCGCGCGCCGCGTCCATGCGAAGTTCTTGGGCTTGCAGGGCATTCAGTCGGCAATCGTAGGGGTAGAGGGCTCTGACGCGCAGAGCCCCCTGCGTGACCATCAAGTCTTCGTAGCCCGGAGGAAGAACTACGCTGTCTGTGGCGGCCACGAACTGCGGCAGCTGCTGCGGCGTGAACAGCTGCAAATCGTTGGTCTGCGTCGGGTACCCGTACAGGTAAAGCTGCGAATCCGGGTAGTCCCCGTCGTTGTAGAGGCTCCACGGATAGGCCGCCGGGAGTTCCTCAATGCTCAGTGCCGCCCATTCGATGTCGTCCATCAGGTGAAGCGGCAGGAAGATTTCGGGGAAGGATGCCGTCAGCACCAGATTCGCGCGTATGATCCGGATTGGACGGTCCGCCACAAAATCCCCCGTCGGGCCAATGAAATACGTGGTCTGGTTCGGCGTGAGCGCGTAGCGGTCGATGCGCGTGGTGAAAATCTTGTGGCCGTCGAGGTTGAAGCCGGACATCATCCGGTTGATCTCTGGGATGAGCTCGCCATATTGGTCGGTACTGGGAGTCGTGCCGGGGAGGGTCGTAATCCCGGCGCGGCGAAGCATCGGCTTCATGAGATCCGCCAACGTCGTCGTGGACAAAGACCACCCCCTAAGCTGCCGCGGGTTGCGGCGCGGCCTGCTGGAGGCCGAGAATTCTAGCGTTGAGCGCCGTAATCACCCCGAGCGCGTTCTGGCGGTTGGCCGCGATGGCCTGCAAGCTCACCGCGCCCTGCCGGGCATACTGCGGATAGAGTTCCATCGCCAGATCGTTCACGATGAAATTCTCATACCCGGGGCCGAAGTTCACGGCGTCACTGACCGCCGACGGCTGGGTCATCAGGCCGTAGTAATCCAGGATCAGCGTTCCGGAACCGGACGGCGGAGGGAAGACGCGAATGTTCTTGTTCGGGTAGGCCCCGTCTGCGGCCATAGCCTTAACCAGCACCGAAGTCTCGGCGTGCGTGTTCTGGGCCTGAGCTTCGAGGGCCTCAAAGGAAATCACGTCTCCAGCGCTCTCGAATCCGCCCGAAATAGACCGCCACGCCGTGATGCGGATGGGATTCGCCGTCGCAGTGAGGCTCCCCCCCGTTCCCACGGTGTACGCCGATACGCCGCCGGTCAGGCCAAATGCCTGGTGATACCAGGCGGTCGTGAAACTCTGCTCCGCGCAGTTCAGCGCCCATCGCTGCTGCGCCGATAGGAACGCGGCGGCCTGGATCGGGCTGGAGACGGATTCACCTGGGCGCGTCACGCCCAGCTGGTTGAAAACTTGGTCAATGAGATTGGCCCAGGTACTCATTTATTCCGCCTTGGGTCGCGTGAAATCCAGCACCTGCGTTCCCGGTTTTCCGCTGGGAAGCATCTCCAGATACTTTTTGCCCTCAACGGGTTCCGCCTGCCAGCCCGCATGGCCCAACTCTCCATGCGTTTTAATGTCCCAAACGATTTGGAACGCCGGGGAAGGCCAGTCGCTCAAATATAAGATGCGAGGGTACACCTATTTCTCCTTCGGGGGGCGGCCCGGCCCGCGCTTCTGTTCCGGCTGACCTTCCTCGGGAATTCCCGACGTGTGAACCACATATCCGGAGCGGTCGCGGTCGGCCTCCAGGCTCCAACCTAGGCCCTCCATTTTCCGCTGCTCCTCGCCGCTATGCACCACGCGGTAGTGATTGTTCCGATACATCTCTTTCGGGTAAAATTCCTTGTCCATCTATCCTCCCTGTGCCTGCTTCACCCATTGCTGGGCAATCTTGATGTTGCTCGCCGCTCCGGCCATTTCGACTTTCTGTGCCGCCGTGCCCGTGCCTGCGATTTGATTCGCGAGCACGAGCGCGGCGGCCAGCTGGCCGCCGATTTGTTGAAGCGGTCCACTAGTATGACGGCACGAATTTGGCGTTCGTGAAATCGAAGTCGTAACAGAGCCGCTTATTGGCGACTGCCGTACTCCCCAGTGCTATCGCGGTAACGCGCGTCGTCGCTACCGTGGTCCCGCCCGTGGTTGTGGTGAAGGCGGCGTCCGGGATCACGCAGAACGGGTCGCCATTCCAGCCGATCCCAGGCTGAAAGGCCGTGATCGCGTTGGTGCCACTAATGTGAACCAGCGGCCCGTCGATAGTCGTGGTCCCGGCGACAGAAGCCACCGCCGTGGCGGCGTTGATCTGTGGAGACACCTGATGGTTGCCCCAGCCCGGAATCCACGTGAGCGTTTTCGCGCTACACACCCACTGGACTCCGGTGTTGATGTTGATAACCGGGGTCACATAGGTGGCGGCAGTGGTACAGCTGCCGGCGGGGTCCTTCGCCACGAACCAGTTAGGGGCGGTCGCCACCAGCACCATAGCGGCGTTGGCATGGGCGGTGGCCCG
>Ga0265334_10001091_pt1 | contig 13269 bp, 11 predicted proteins | sample 42023metaG_FD_192442 | JGI IMG/M metagenome (GOLD analysis project Ga0265334, IMG submission 192442) | Rhizosphere microbial communities from Carex aquatilis grown in University of Washington, Seatle, WA, United States - 4-20-23 metaG | ecosystem: Host-associated > Plants > Roots > Rhizosphere... | reverse complement strand
ACGCCATCCTGGCTGTCTTCGGCGCCGCCGCGGCCCACGAGGATGACGCCGTCCGCGCGACGAGGGCTGCGGTCGGCGCGCTCAGCCGACTCCGTGACCTCAGCGCGGAACTCGACGCCAGATACGGCGTCAACCTGGAGGCCCGGTGCGGCATATGCACGGGCGACGTGGTCGTGATCATGCCACCGGGCGGGGACTTTCGCGTCGTCGGGGACGCCGTCAACACCGCCAGCCGACTCCAGACCGCCGCCGGTCCCGGCGAGATCTTGCTGGACGCGGACACCGCGACCATGATCCGCCGCGCGATCGGCATCGAGCCGATCGCGCCCCTAACGCTGAAAGGCAAGGCGCGCGAGGTCATGGCGTGGCGCGTCACCGATGCGGCGGTAGCGGCCGGTAACGGGCACGCGCCTGTCCACCCGTTCATCGGCCGGGCCGACGAACTGGAGGAACTGGCCCACACGTTCCGGCGAGCGCGGCGATCGCGGCAAGCCTGCCTGGTCACGGTCATCGGGTCGCCGGGGATCGGCAAGTCGCGCCTCGCGCGGGAGTTCATCGACTCGCTGCCGCCCGATGAGGTGACCGTCCTGTCGGGAAGCTGCTCCGCCTACGGCAAGGGCATCACCTATAAGCCGCTGGCAGAGATGCTCAGGTCCTATCCGGGTGGGTGGGCCGCGCTGTCGGGGCTCCTCAGCGAGGGCTCAAGCCGTGCTAGCGACGCCGCACGGGTATTGTCAACGATTGCCGGCGAAGAGAGTACAGAGCCGGTCAGCATCGCCGGCGTTGAGGACATCACCTGGGCCACATCGCACCTGCTCGAGGTGCTCGGCCGGACCCGCCCCGTCATCATGATCTGGGAGAACCTGCACTGGTCGGAGGAGACCCTGCTCGACCTGATCGATCACGTCGCGACCTGGCTGACCGATGTGCCCGTACTGCTGCTGTGCCTGGCCAGGAACGAGTTGCTTGAGCTCCGACCTTCCTGGGGCGGCGGAAAATCGTGCGCGATGACGCTGGAGCTGGGCCCGCTGACCTTCGAGCAGAGCGCGGCCCTGGTCAGCGGGCTGGCGATGCCGGGCGAGGTGTATCCGCAGGAGTCACCGGACGTCTACCTGCAGGTCGCGGAGCGGTGTGACGGCAATCCGCTCTTCGCCGAGCTGATCTTGGATGTCTTCGCGGAGACGTCCGTCACGACGCCTATACCGCCCACGATCGCGGCGCTCCTCGGCGCGCGGCTTGACCAGATTCCCAGCCAGGAACGCAGGCTGCTTGAACTGGCCGCCGTCATCGGCTATGAGTTCACGCCTGCGGTACTCAAGGAGATAGCCACGGCCGACGGCATTGGCCCCGCGGAGACAGAAGCGCTGACGGCCCGGCTCATACAGCGGCGTATCCTGCGGCGCTCCGCGGCCGGCGCGCTTGCGTTCGCGCAGTCGTTGCTGCGCGAGATCACCAGCGATTTCACCCCCAAGAGGCGCCGCCAGCAGTGGCACGACTTCCTGGCCCACTGGCTCGCGAGCCACGAGCGCGACCCTATGGACGTGGCCTACCACGTCGAGGCCTCGCTCACGCTGCGCAAGCAGCTCCGGCCGGGCGACCCCGGGCTCCCCGAGCTGGCGGCGACAGCGGCGGGAACGCTGATCGCCGAGGGCATGAACGCCCTCGAGCGGCACGACTTTCCGGCCGCGGTGGCGCTGCTTGACCGCGGCCGCGCGCTGCTACCCCCCGGTGACCCGCGGCACACCAGGCTGGCGCTGCACATCAGCGACTCCGGCGTGGCGCTCTGGGACGCCGAGCTTCCGCTGGCGGCGCTGACGGTCGCGGAGACCGCGCTCTCGCTTGACCGTCGCAACACGGCCACCTGCGCTATCCAGCGCCGCATCGTCGCGCTGCGGCTCGGGCTGGCGCCGCCGGCCCAGGTGGCGGCGGACGCGAGGATCATCGAGGCAAGCCTCGAAAGCGACCCCGAAGACAACCTCAGCTGGTGCCGGCTGCACCAGCTCCAGGCCTACCTGCACCTGGTCAGTGAGCGGGCCGCCGCCGCGGACGCGTCCCTGCGCCTCGGCCTGGCGCGGGCACGGGCCATGGATGACGGGTACGAGGAGGAACGGCTGCTGTGCGCCAGCTGCGAGCTGGCGCGGTGGGCACCGCGCCCCGTGGCGGCCGGGCTCGAGCTGTGCGCCGCGCTTGACCGCCGGTTCGCCAACAACCGCGCCCTGCTGGTGCCCGTCCTGCTGACGCGTGCCCATCTGACCGCGCTCGCAGGCGACCTCGATGGGGCGCGGCGCATCCTGGCCACGGCGCGCGACTATACCGGCGACCTTCACCTCGACCTCGCGCACGCGGCGGTTATGGAGCTCTCCGGACTCCTGGAATCGCTGGCCGGCGCGCACGATAGGGCAGAAAGACACCTCCGGCAGAGCCTCAACGTGCTGCGCTCGGCCCGCAGCGCCCCCGACACACAGAACACCGAGGTCGCGATCGCGCGCGAGCTCTTCGAACAAGGCCAGGTAGCGGCGGCCGAGCGGGCTCTAGATAAGGTCGCGATGGGTGACGAGGCCGTCAGCCTGCGCGCGCGGATCGCAGCCGGAGCGCTGCAGGCCAGGATCGCGTCCGCGCGGGGGCGGCATGACGAGGCCGTCACCACGGCCAGAAAAGCACAGGAGCTGAGCGCGGACATCGATGACCTGTGCCTCACCGGCGAGACGCTGTTTGACCTCGCGGTAGTGCTGGCGAGAGCCGGAATGGCGGCGGAAGCCGCCGCCGAGAGCGGGCAGTCGCTGCGGAAGTTCGACGCCAAGGGGGCAACGCTGCTGGCTGGACGGGTGCGCGAATGGCGAGCCGACCTCGCTCGAGCGCCGGGAACGACGACCGGATGACCAGCCCCCCGCCCTGGCGCAGGCCAGCCCGGGCCCACTTTCCCGGCCTGCCGGCCTGGGGCATACCGGTTCACGTGCTGCCTGGTGAGCGATTCGACTCCTGTGCTATGGATCGAATCACCCGGGAGTGGGCCTGGGGAGGCGCAGACGGTTCCGGAATCCGGGTCTGCGTGCTCGACAGCGGCGTGGACGGCGACCATCCGCTGGTCGGCGGGATTGACCGCGCGCTCGAGGTGGTCCCGAACGCCGATGGCAGCATGGTCGTCAAGCCGACCACGTCCGGCGACTCGGCCGGACACGGAACGGCCTGCGCGAGCCTAATCCGGTCGGTCGCGGCGAATGCGTCGCTCACCTCGGTCCGGGTCCTCTCCCAGGGCAGGCACGGTACCGGCGAGGCGCTGCTGACCGGCCTGAGATGGGCTATCGACGCCGGCTTCGATGTCATCAACATGAGCCTGTCAACGACGAAGACCCAGTTCTGCGCCGCGCTGCGCGAGCTGTCGGACGAGGCCTACTTCCGGCGCTGCATCATCGTGTCGTCCGCGCACAACATGCCGGTGCAGAGCTACCCGTGGCCGTTCGCGTCTGTGATCTCGGTCGCCAGCCACGACGGCACCGACCCGATGACCTATTACTACAACCCAGCGCCACCGGTCGACTTCTACGCTCGCGGTGTCCGGGTCCCGGTCGCCTGGCCGGGCGGCCGAACGGTCCTCAGCACCGGCAACAGCTTCGCCGCCCCGCACATCACCGCCATCTGCGCCCTCATCCTCAGCAAGCATCGCCTGCTCACACCTTTTCAGCTTAAGTCCGTCCTGTACCTGACCGCCGAGAACGTATCTAGTCCAGAAGGAGAGGAACATGTCATCGTTTGATGCGGAAGAGCAGCCATCCTCGCCGTCGCCAGACTCCGACATCACCCAGCGGCGGGTTCTCCAGTCGATCGTCGAAGTTGCCCGGAGCATCTTCGGCGCGGCCGCCGCCTCTGTGTTCCTGCTCGAACGGGAGACCGGAGACCTGGTCTTCGAGGCCGTCGCGGGCGAGGGCGAGGCCCTTCTGCCGGGGACTAGGTTCCCGAGCGGCACCGGAATCGTCGGCTGGACCGCGCAATGCGGTCAGCCGCTCGTCGTCGACGATGTTTCCGATACCCCGCTGTTCTCCCGGGAAGCAGCCGAATCCACCGGCTATGTTCCCCACAGCATCATGGCGGCACCCCTGTTCCATGGCGGCGACTGCATTGGCGTGCTCGAGGTGCTGGACCGGGACAGCCGTCAGCGCTTCGATTTCCACGATCTGGACTCGCTGGGGATGCTGGCAACCGAGATCGCGGCCGTACTCGAACTGCTGGCCCGCGTCCGGCCGACGCGAGACGACGAGGCGCAGGACGCGCTGCTTGACATGCCGCTGCTGCGACGAGTGGCTGAACGGCTGCCAGCGGCAACCGGGCAGGTGAGAGCCACGGTGGCGAAGCTTCTTGTGATGGCGGATGAACTGCTCGCCAACGGTCATAGCGACGTCGGGGCCGACGCGATCCGTGCCTGAAATCGAGAGCTTCGTCAGCCAACTGGCTGCGCGTGACCGAGTTTTTGATGTACGTCCACGGCGCGATCTCTCGCCGGAGAACCGGACGGGCCGAACGCTCAGGGCGCCGGCGGGCCGACCATTGCCCAGCGTCCTGCTGCTCAGCCGCTCGTGCGATAGCGAACTCGATTCCGTTCAGGATCTGCTGGCCAGGGCGGCGATCCCGGTAGAACGCGTCAATTCGGATGAGCTGGCAGCCCCGAACCTACTCATAGAGCCAACGAACAAAACCATTCTTCTGAACGGACGTCGGCTGGCCCCGACCGTCACCTGGCTACGGCATTTCTCGGTACAGGCGATCGACGGGGGCTCAATCGGTCCGGCACCCGAACTGTTTCTCCGCGCGTCCTGGCACGCCGCAGCCGACCAGCTGACATCGATCTCCGGAGTATCGATTCTGCCGCGGCGACCGCCCCTCCTCACGCAGCTGATGCTCGCCAAGCGCAATCAGATATCCGTACCGCAGACGATCGTCACCACCGACCTCAGCCAGGCCCGCCGGGCTTTCAGCTGCCCGAGGCTGGTCATCAAGGCCGTGGACCAGCATTTCGTCGAGGCCGAGCCGGGCCGGCTGACCGGAATCTTCCCTGCCGTGGTCGAGCGGCGCGATCTCCCCGACGGTCCCGGTCCCCCAGTCGTGGTGCAGGAGTACGTCGAGCACGACGCGGAACTCCGGGTGTATTACGCGGCCGGGCGGATTGCGGCGTACGAAGTTGGCAAGGACTCCCCGGCCGACCTGTGGACCGACCCCGACGGGGTCCGGGTCCGGCCGGTGGAATCCCCGGCCGCGGTAGAGGCGGCCACTCGCCTGCTCGCTTCCGCGATGGCGCTCCGCTTCGGTGCGTTCGACTTTCTCATCCGCGGCGGTACCCCGGTCTTCCTCGAGGTCAACCCGGACGGTGACTGGCGGTGGGCAGAGCGGGCGTCCCGCACCACGCTGGTCTCGCTGGCGGCGGCCCGCATGCTGACCGAGTTCCACCATGAGACGCGGCAGTCCATGCCGCGCACCGTAGACCACGGCATCAAGCCGCTCAACCTGCTGGCATTCCTGTCCCGGCCCAACTGTCGGGTGGCGTTAGCGCGGCGCCCCACTGCGGGATTTCTTCCCGGGCCGAACCAGCCTGACCGAGAACGCTCATATCGCGCAAGAAAAGGCCGAAATCAATCACCGGCAAGGCACTGATTGATCGCACAGGACGACGGCAGGCTCTCCCCCGCTGCTCACGCACCTGGTTGCCTATGCCCGAGGTAGTGGTGAAACGCCAGGTCAGACGAAGCTGACCTTGACCCCGACATCGGACAGCTTGCGCACCTCCGCGCGATCCACGTCGCGGTCGGTGATCAGCTCGTCCACCTGCGCGAGCGTGCAGATCCGCGCGAAGGCGACCCGGCCGATCTTCGAGCCGTCGGCCACCACGACCACGCGCCTGGCCTGCTCGATCATCACCGTGTTGGTGCGCGCCTCGATCTCCTGGTAGGTCGTGCAGCCGGCCCTGGCCTCGATGCCATCCACCCCGATGAAGGCGATGTCCAGGTTGAGCCCGTTCAGCGACGCCTCGGCGATCGGCCCGGACAGCTCGTAGGACTGGCTGCGGGCCACTCCCCCGGTCACCACCAGCTTCAGGTCGGGCCGGATGGCCAGCTCGGAAGCGATGTTGAGCGCGTTGGTGACGATGGTCAGCTCGCGCCGGTCGGCGAGCACCCGGGCCAGCTCGGTCGCCGTGGTCCCGCCGGTGAGCCCCACCGCCATACCCTCGGTGACCTGGGCAGCCGCCGCGACGGCGATCCGCCGCTTCTCCTCGCCGTGGCGAACGCTCTTGTACCGCAGCGGAAGCTCGTAAGAGACCGCGCGGCCGACCGCCCCGCCATGCGTGCGGCCGAGCATCTGCTGCTCTTCAAGCATCACCAGGTCCCGGCGGATGGTCGCTGGTGACACGTTAAGTGCCTGCGACAGCTCGGTGACGCTCACCGAGCCCCCGTCGGCGAGCTTGTCCAGGATGGCGGACAACCGGGCGGACCTGTGCATGACACCTGAATGTAACAGCAGAAGGCCTTGCCCTGAACGATCACTTATGCTTATTTAGAGCCCATAATGAGCGAAATCGAGCACTACGAAGTTGTGGGCCAAGGTGATGCCAAGTGACCAGACCGCGACTCGCGGCGCTGCGGACGCGCCGTCCGTGGGCAGCGACAGCCGTAGCCGCGAGCATGCTGCTGACCGCCGCCGCCTGCTCCTCGGGCGGACAGCAGATCGGCCAGGGATCGACGAATTCCGGCAAGTCGTCGATCACGGTTGACATGTTCTACCCGAGCCCGCCGAAGGCGGTGCTAGCGCAGTTCACCAAGCAGACCGGCATCACGGTCAACTGGGTCGAGGTCGGCTACGACGACCTGCAGACCAAGATCTCCTCGGCCGCGTCGTCCAACACCTACTTCGCCGACGCCACCGACGTGGACTGGTCCCGCGTCGGCGAGTTCGCCAAGACCGGCTGGTTCCAGCCGATGAACCAGTGGTTCAACCCGGCGTCGCTCAAGTCGGACGTCCCGCAGATCGGCACGTTCGAGGTCAACGGCAAGCTGATCGGCATGCCGTTCGACGCCTCGTTCATGGTCACCACCGTCAACACCAAGGACCTGACGGCGGCGGGGGCCGCGGTGCCGACCACCCTCGACGGCCTGACCGCGGCGCTGAAGAAGCTGCAGGCACACGGGATGGCGGCGCCGCTCGACATTCACCTGGCCGCCGCCGAGGGCCTGTCCACCTGCTGGTACCAGATGACCGCCGCGTACGGCGGCCAGGTGCTCAGCGCGCAGGACGCGCCGCAGTTCACCGCGCCGTCCTCGGCCGGCTACCAGGCGATCGCCTTCATGGTGAACGCCTACAAGAGCGGCCTGGTGGCCAAGGGCAACATCCAGGAAACGGACTACAACGGGCTGACCGCGGAAATGGCCAAGAACAAGGTCGCCGCCGAGCTCTGCGACTACTCGGGCAGCGTCGGCTCCATCTACGACGTGCCGAGTTCGTCAAGCGTGGTGAACCAGGTGGAGTACGTGCCCACCCCTGGCGCGACCGGTGCCGCGCCGAACGTGGCGAACCCCGACGGCATCGGGATTCCCACGACCGCCAGGAACCCGGCCGCCGCGGCCACGTTCATCAAGTGGTTCACCGACGCCAAGAACCAGGCCATCTGGGCCGGCCTTGACGGCCCGTCCAGTGTCATCTCCGGGTTCCCGCTGCCGATGCGCCTGTCCGGCCTTGAGCTGCTCGCCAAGTCGGGCAAGGTCCCGCAGGCGGACGAGCTTGAGACGCTGCTGCGCCAGCACGCGCAGGCGCCGTTCCCGCAGGGGGCCCCGTCCTGGTACTCGCAGTTCAGCAACGCTGTGTACACCAACATCCACCAGGCGGCCGCCGGGCAGGAGACCGTGCAGCAGGCGGTGAATAACATCGCCAGTCAGGTGTCGACGCTCAAGGCATCCGGATGACCGTGGTGCAGGCAGGTGCCGGGCGCCGCCGCGCCCGGCACGGGCACCTGCTGCCCTGGATGCTGGTCGCCCCGCTGGTGCTGTTCATCGCCCTGCTGTCGCTCTACCCGACGGCGGCGACCACGGTGGAGTCCTTCTTCCGGGTCTCACCGCTCGACCCGCCGACCCGGTTCAACGGGCTGGCCAACTACCGGGCGCTGTTCGCCAACTCGGCCGTCACCACGTCCTGGGTCAACACCGTCGTCTACGCGGCGGTCGGCGTGGTGGCGTCCACCATCCTCGGCATCGCGGGCGCGGTGGCGCTCAAGCGCCGGTTCCGGTTCCGCGGCATCATCCTGGCGCTGGTCATCCTGCCGTGGGCGCTGCCCGCCGTGGACGAGGCGGTGATCTGGAACTGGATGTACGACCCGAACTACGGCGTGGTCAACAGCGTGCTGCACTCGCTGCACCTGATCGGCGGCTACCACGTCTACCTCGGTCTTGACCGCTGGCTCACCGTGGTGCTCATCGAGGTCGTGCAGGTGTGGCAGATGACCCCGCTGTCGTTCCTCATCATCCTGGCCGCACTGCAGTCGATATCGCCCGACCTGTACGAGGCGGCCCAGGTGGACGGGGCCAGTGCGTGGCGGATGTTCCGCCGGGTGACGCTGCCGCTGATCCGCCCCGCGATCGCGGTCGCCGCCGTGCAGTCGCTGGTGCTCTCCTTCAACGTGTTCGACCAGGTCTACGTGCTGAACGGCAAGGCGCCGCTCGGCTCGTCGCTGATGCTGCAGACCTACCTGACCACGTTCCAGAACCTCGACTTCGGCGGCGGCTATGCCCTGTCCCTGCTGGTGACCCTGGCGACGGTGCTGCTGTCCGCCGGGGTGATCGTACTGATCTACCGGAAGCCGGTAGCGACGTGACCGTATCCGTGACCCGTCAGCACTCCCCCGCCGCGCCCGGTGCCCGTCCCCGGCCGGCCCTCCGGCGGCTGCGCCCGGCTGGCCGCCGGAGCATCCGGCTGCTCGGCCGCACGCTTTCCGTGCTCGTCATCCTGCTCTGGTCGCTGTTCCCCCTGTACTGGGCGCTGAACACCAGCCTCACCACGCTGTCCGGAGCCGAGAGCCGCCCCGCGCACCTGGTGCCCGCACCGTTCAGCATCGCCAGCTACCAGCAGCTGTTGGGGGTGACCGGGTCCCAGTCCGGGTTCGCGTCCCAGTTCGGCCGGTCACTGCTCAACGCGGTCATCGAGTCAGGCGGCGCGATGGTGCTGACCATCGTCATCGCCGTGCTCGGCGCGTACGCGTTCGCCCGGATGGAGTTCCTGTTCAAGCGAACCATCTTCGTCAGTGTGCTGGCCACCCTGCTGCTGCCCGCCTACGCCACCCTGCTGCCGCTGTACCGGATCATGAGCAGCCTCCACCTGGTCAACACCTACCTCGCGGTGATCCTGGTCTACACGTCCGGGTTCCTCCCCCTCGCCACCTGGCTGCTGTTCAACTACTTCAGCTCGGTACCGAAATCGCTCGAAGAGGCCGCGTTCGTGGACGGCGCCTCCTGGCTGCGCACCCTGGTCAGCATCGTCATCCCGGTCGCCCTGCCCGGCATCGCCGCGGCCGCGATCATCACCTTCCTGCTCGGCTGGGCGCAGTTCCTGTTCCCCCTGGTGCTGACGAGCGACCTGTCCTCCCAGCCGGTCACCGTGGTCGTGGCGGCGCTCAACGGCCAGCGGATCGTCCCGTTCACCCTGCTGATGGCCTGCGGGGTGCTCACCGCCGCCGTTCCGGGCATCGTGGCGATCGTGCTCAACCGCTTCATCATCTCCGGCGTCACCTCCGGCGCGGTCAAGTAACGCCGGACCCGCGGGCTGGATGCCGACGCGACCACCGAGACCAACGCCGAGGTCATCGCCCGGACGCTGCACGCCCCGCACCACCTTGACGTCGAGGTCGCGTCAACGGTCCGGGGGCTGGCCACAGGGAAGAAGATCACCGACCGCCGCGGCGAGCAGATGCTGGCCGACTACGCCCGCCTGCGGATCACTCGTCACCCCGTCTGGCCGTACCACCCTCGGATGTGGGACCTGCGCCGCAACCTCGGCGCCTACGACGCCGCCTACATCGCACTCGCCGAGGCACTCGGCTGCGAACTGCTGACAGGCAACGTCAAGCTCAAGGCGCCGACGATGAGGGCGATCGCCGAGCGGTTCGGCATCAGGTCGTTCGAGTACACGGACACCAGCCGCACCATCCACGGCGGCGGCGAACAGGCCAAGCCTTATCTGATCGGTATATCCGCAGCTCAAGCTAGCGAACGTCCAGTCCGGTGATGGCCCTTCCGATCAGCATGCGCTGGATCTCCGAGGGGCCCTCGAAGATGGTGAAGTTGTCCGGCGTGACCTCGGCTGACTAGCCCGTATGTTCGTGATCGGTTTCCTGAGCTGGAAATGTGATGATGGTTATCGATGATTGTCTTCCAGCGTCTTTCTGCCTCTCACGGAGCAGACACGGAGCAGGGCTTGGTCTTGATTAGACGAGCGCTGTTCTGCCGAGCGGCGGATTTGTGCCCCACTCTGCTCGCTTTGGCCATGCCTGCCGGAATCATAGGAGGGTAGCAGCTTCTCCAGCGCGCCACTTCTGTCATTGGAGGCAGGATGATCAGTCCCGACGACCACGAGAACTCCGCTCTAGCCGATCTGAACCGAGACGACACCGCGTCTGCGCTAGTCCATGCGGTGCTTGCTCTTGCGTCCGCACTGAACAAGGTTGCTGAGTCCCATTACTGGATTGCCGAATCGGCCAGCGATCTGACTCCGCCCCAACAGCCACCAGGGCGACGCTAAACGTCTAGCTTCCGGCGGCAGCCTCATCTTGATGGTCCGCGTTGACCTCCTCAATGCGACTAGTGGCAGCAAGGTCAATGCGGGTCATCCTGGCTGGTCAGAAGGTTTAATCAGAGCCATAGAGATCGGTCTGAGTCGATACGGTTGCTGCACTTCGCTGCTGCACTCCTGCACCCGTCTGCATCCTCGCGCCGCAGTAGCCACCAGGCTGACCCCTGCTGTTGAGAGAGCCGTTTCCTGCCCGTCTTTGTGGTAAAGCCGTTACAGAGAACCCTTTATTTAAGGGGAAATCCGAGCTCCGTGGCTCTGGCCAGATCACTCGCATGGAAAGGCCACAGATAGATCACGGTTAACTAGGGTAATCAACCCCTCCCGGCACGGTGGTGTATTAAAGGGAAACAAGGGAAGCAGCGGCAGAACGTAAGCAGGACGATTTCTCCGCGGTCCGTGACGCTTGTTCTGTCCCTTGCGGCAGGGAGAGGGACATGATCGCAATCCAGTCCAAGTTCGTCATCGTCGGGGCCGTCACGCTGGCCCTGGGCGCAGGGACAGGCATCGCAGCGGCCGCGATGAGGACCAGTCCTAGTCCCGTGGGCAGTTCTGGGACGATACATGGATGCTGGACGAACCGGGCCGTCAACGGGAGTCATGCGCTCGTGCTGCAGGATGTCGGCACGCAATGCCCTAAGGGAACTACCGCGGTCTCCTGGAGCGAAGAAGGCCGCCCTGGACCCCCCGGACCCTCTGGCCAGGCAGGACAGCCTGGTGCAAGCAGGGGGGTGTCCTCGCTGGACCAACTCAACGGCATTCCGTGCGATCACGGAGCGGGGACCACGAGCGTGAGCTATGGCACCTATGGATACGTCTCCATCCAGTGCGTCGGTAACGGCACGCCCATAAACTCGCCCTCGCCCACGACGGCGCCGACCACCGCCGCGCCCACGACGGCGGCACCCACCACCGCGGCACCCACGACGACGACGGCGCCGACGCCGACCGTCACCGTGACTGCGACCTCCAGCTTCCCTCCGACTGCGACCGCCGCTGCCTGACGCTTAATCGAACGGGCTAGCGAACGTCCAGTCCGGTGATGGCCCTTCCGATCAGCATGCGCTGGATCTCCGAGGTGCCCTCGAAGATGGTGAAGATCTTGGCGTCGCGGTGCCAGCGCTCGACCGGGTACTCGCGGGTGTAGCCGTTGCCGCCGAGGAGCTGGATTGCCTGCTCGGTGACCCGGACCGCCATCTCGCCGGCGACCAGCTTGGACATGGAGCCCTCGGCGCGGGTGAACGGCTTGCCGTGGCGGGCCATCCACGCGGCGCGCCAGGTGAGCAGCCGGGCGGCGTCGACGGCGGTGGCCATGTCGGCGAGCTGGAACGCGACGCCCTGGTTCTGCCCGATCGGCTTGCCGAACTGCACGCGGGTCGCCGCGTACTCCGCCGCGAACTCGGCGGCGGCGCGGCCGACGCCGACGGCCATCGCGGCGACCGACGGGCGGGACGCCTCGAATGTCTTCATCGCGGCCTGCTCGCCGCCGCGGCCGCCCTCCCTGACCCGGGCGAGCCGCCGGTCCAGCTTCTCCTTGCCGCCCACCAGGCAACGGCCGGGGACGCGGACGTCGTCCAGGATCACCTCGGCGGTGTGCGAGGCGCGGATGCCGTGCTTGCGGAACTTCTGCCCCTGGGACAGTCCCCTGGTGCCCGGCGGGACGATGAACGACGCCTGGCCGCGCGAGCGCAGGTCCGGGTCGACCGAGGCGATAACCACGTGCACGTTCGCGATACCGCCGTTGGTCGCCCAGGTCTTGACCCCGTTGATGACCCACTCGTCGTGCGCCTCGTCGTAGACGGCGCGGGTGCGGATCGCGCCCACGTCGCTGCCCGCGTCGGGCTCGCTCGAGCAGAACGCGCCGAGCTTGACGTCACTGGCATCGCCGAACATCTGCGGGCACCACTCGCCGATCTGCTCCGGTGTCCCGTTCGACGTCAGCGCGGCGGCCGCCAGGGTGGAGCCGACCAGCGAGAGCCCGATCCCGGCGTCGCCCCAGAACAGCTCCTCGACCGCCGTCACGAAGCCGAGACCGGACTCGTCGAAGAACTGCGTGGCGAAGAAGTCGAGCGAGTACAGCCCGATCTTCGACGCCTCCTGGATGATCGGCCACGGGGTCTGCTCGCGCTCATCCCACTCGGCCGCCGCGGGCCGGATCACCGACGCCGCGAACTCGTGCACCCAGTCGCGCATCTCGCGCACGTCACTGCTCAGCTCAAGGGAGAACACCGGCACCGCTTCGCTCATGTTACCGAAGAGTAACATACTCTCCCCGGCAAGGGAAGGGTGGCCGTGCATGGTGAAACCACCACCCGTTCGGGATATCGGTCTTTATCTATCGAACGGGTGGTGGTTCCCCCGCCGCGACCGCGGCTTGTCAGCCGCCGGATCCGCCTGTGCCCTGCAGCGCGTCGATGTCGGCGCGCAGCGCCGCGATGTCGACGTTGGCCGCCG
>Ga0265334_10001090_pt1 | contig 13270 bp, 14 predicted proteins | sample 42023metaG_FD_192442 | JGI IMG/M metagenome (GOLD analysis project Ga0265334, IMG submission 192442) | Rhizosphere microbial communities from Carex aquatilis grown in University of Washington, Seatle, WA, United States - 4-20-23 metaG | ecosystem: Host-associated > Plants > Roots > Rhizosphere... | reverse complement strand
AGCTGGCCGAAGAAAATCAACCGGCCGCAGATCCAGAACCTGTTTCACCTCGGCTTCATCGGGCAGAAGTCCAATGCGCTGTTTCTCAGCGGTACACCGGGGTTGGGCAAGACGCATCTGTCAATCGCCCTTGGGCGCGCCGCCTGCGCCGGCGGCCACACCGTTCTCTTCACCACCGCCATCGGGATGATCCAGACCCTCTCGGCGGCTACCGCCGTCGGCGCCGGCGAGCTCCAGCAGGTTATGAAGCGGTATCTGAAGCCTGCGCTCCTCATCCTGGATGAAGTTGGATATCTCCCGATCGACAAACTCGGCGCCGACCTGCTCTTCCAGGTCATCTCCCAACGTTACGAGCGCGGCTCCATCGCCATCACGACCAACAGACCGTTCAAGCGCTGGGCGGAAATCTTCAACAATGACTCGACCCTTACTTCGGCACTCCTCGACCGCTTACTACACCACGCCGAGGTCGTCCTCATCCAAGGCGACAGCTTCAGGGCCAAGGATATTGTCGAAGCCGATCCCGTTCCCTAACAACACTCGGAGTATGTCATGTACGATCCCGTCAATCTCTCCCGCTTCCTCCAGAACCAGCCCACCGGCTCGGATGAATCTACCCTGCAGCTTTCGGAACTGTTGCGCCGGCTTTCCCAGCACTTCGACGACCGCTGCCACGAGCAGATCCTGCGGGCGCACCGTGCCCGGCGCATGCAACGGCGGCAATCCCGCGCTCAAAAACTGAGCCCCTATGGGCCGCAGAGCAAGCTTCCTGAGGAATTTTACCGCCGCCTCTCACCTCGGGGACCGCGGTTGTGAGCCCCGCCGAAGTCCAGATCCGCGCGAAAGTTCGCGCGGTCGTCGCTGACGAAACCCGGTTCGGTGTGCTGTCCTGTGGAGAGCGCATCGCCGTCGCTCTGGTCCTGGATCGCTACGATCTCATCCAGCGCGCCTGGGGCACCATCGCCGAGGCGGTCCATCGACTCGGTGAAGAATGGACACGAGCCGCGCTGCGCGTCCAACGCGACAGATGGGACGAGTCCGCCTGAAGTCACCGTCCGTGCTCCGGTAGCTCCTACCTCTCTCCCGCTCCCATCTCGGTCCGCGGCACTCCGGCCGCCACCTCGCCCTTACCGTTGTGGGAGCGGGTCCTTCATTCCCGAAAACCCCCTCACTTGCGAGTACCAGATATCCGGTATCGCTCACATTACAACACGGTTTCCAGACCGTCCGTTTTCCACGGTTTTCTCGCCGCCGCTAACACGCAGCGAGGCCCCGGACAACAGGCCCAGCAGTACCGCCGCCTGCGCACTCCACAAATGCCACCGTCGTGGGGGCAAACAGCTCGGTAACCGCGAGCACGTCCCCTCGCACCCAGGGCAGTAGTATCGCGGGACCGGGATCGGATTTAACTTCCCGTTTTCGCGGTCCGCTTTTCTCGTGTAGTTGCCATGTCCCCACAGCCCGGCGAGCCCGCAGTGCGGGCACCGCGGCGGCCGATACGTCGCCGGTTCACGTTCCAACTTACTCAGATGCTGTTGCAAGGAGGCTATGAGGGACACTATCCGCAGCACGCGACGGTTCCTTTGTGGATTTTGTTATCGTGGTGGGACAGGCGAGGCCGTTGAAGGCTTCTGACCTTCAACGAACGTGGCCCGCAGAAACGGGCCCGACAGTTAGCTTCTGGCCGGTGGATCGATCTTGGAAAGCAGGAATTGCTCGTACTGCGGATCAAAGTTATCCGGATGCGCTCGGATGAACTCAACACACAAGCGGTAACAGTCGGCTGCGCGCGCGTGATCCCCGCGAGCCTCGTAAACCCTGCCGAGCCGCTCATGGCCATCCGGCACTTCGGGGTAGCGCTCCAGCAGCTCGCGCGCGGCCCGCTCAGCCTCATCAAGCCGGCCGGCGCGCACCAGATCGATCACGGCATTGGAAGCCGCATCGAGCGCTTGTGAGGCGTCGAACGCCTCACGCGTCGCCTTGATTTGTGCCTGCTCGGCCGCCGCTTTCTCGGCCGCGACGCGCGTGAGCTCTGCGCGTTCGGACGCATGGTCTTTTTCCAGGCAACATTTTTTATACTTCCGTCCGCTATTGCAGGGGCACGGATCGTTCCGGCTCGTCTTGTTTCGTCATACGCGGCTATTTTACCAAAGCGCAGCATCGCCCGATACAGCGTAGGCGTCGCGCAGACCGGCGCGCAGCAGTGCGGTGGCGGTCGACACTCCCGAGGGACCCTCGAGCCCCGGGTGTGACCTTCGGCCATCGACTTCTGACGCGGCGTCAGACGGCGCTTCGCCGCCGCCCGGAAGTCTCATGACATCGATACAGAACGAACAATCAGATCGCCCCGTCAGTACCCCAACCTTCCCACGATATCGAAGCTGCACCGACCTGTCTTTGAGAGCGTCTGTCCCGGACTGCCATGGAAGTGCATTCTCAAAAGGACCTGCATGAGCTCGGGAGGAAGAAGCGAGTTGCGCCCTCGATAATGACGGACGTAACACCCGTGCCAAAAAGGGCAAACGATGGCATCAACCGAAAACGATGGAGTTCCTTCAGTCGCTGTGAGGGTCATGCTTATGTGCCGTTCCTCTGCAGAATCGTTGCATAGAGAGGGATTTGTGAATCGATGACCACATTACGAACTTGGACACATTACGCATACGGCTCCTACCTTGAGTGGGTGGCGCGAAAGCGCGCATCGGGATAGGGATGGAGCACTCGGAGCTCGGGCAACCTCGTCCGAACACGTGACAAGTAACGGTCCCACGACATGCGGAGCTGACCACGGCGGCCGGACGAGCTCATCGAAACTGGACGCTCATATGGACGGCCGCTACCGACGCTTCCGAAACTCCTGCGCCTGACCTGACCGCCCGACGTGGCACAACTACTCACGCCTGAAAATACGTGGTTATTGGAGCCCTTAATCCGAATGGCACTGAGTTAAGCCCGCGCGGGATTTGAATGCGCAGGTAATGTATTGAAATTTGAAGAAGTGTGCACGCGCTATTTAAACGAGGGCGTTGGCCCGGAAGTTTGATCACGGTTTGTTAGGGACATGGGGTCGAGCCCCTTACCGAGCGTGCTCAAATCGGAGGACGAACGGAGCCGTCAGTTGGCCGGCGAGGGATCGAGCTTCGCGATGAGCCGGTGGAAAGTGTTGGCGAACTCAGGGTCGTACTGATTGGGGTGATCGCGCACGAACTCGACGACCTTGCGATAGCAGTCGACGGCTTCGCGCTTCTGGCCGCGAGCCTCATAGACCATGCCGAGTCGGTCGTATCCGTCGTGCACCTCGGGATAGTTCACGAGGAGCTCGCGTGCGGCCTGCTCGGCGTCATCGAGCTTGCCCGCTTTCACCAGGGCGATGACCGCATTGGAGTCGTCGGCCAGGTCGCGCTCGTGCTCGAGGGCCTGCAGGGTGGCCTCGGCGTGCCGTCGTGTCTTGGCGGCGGCCTCGGCGATCTGCGCGGCCGCTTCGGCAGCGGCACGCTTGGCGCGCTCGCGCTCAGCGTCTTCATCTTTTTTTAGACAGCAGACTTTATATTTGCGCCCGCTGCCGCAGGGGCAGGGATCGTTGCGTCCCGTTTTTGCCATGGTGAGGTAAGAGGCAGACCCAGAACGAACTTTACCAAGAAAGAAAGGGCTCAGCTATGTACGACTCTTTGCTCGCGCATCTGAAAGATCCCCCATTCCAGAAGCTGCTGCTGCGGTTCGACGAGGATCTCGCCAAAGAAACGCGTGCGCAGGGATGCCCTGACTGCGACGGAAAGCTGCACTCTGCTGTGTATCGGCGCAAGCCTCGGGGGACGCTCCAGCCGCTGGAGCCCGAGTACTGTGTGCGCTTCAGCTTCTGTTGCTCAATAGAGGGCTGCCGGCACCGTACCACAGCGCCGTCACTGCGCTTTCTGCATCGCAGGATCTATCTGGGGGCGGTCGTGGTGCTGGTGGGTGCGCTGCGCTGTGGGGTGACACCCTTTCGGATGGAGGCACTGAAAGAGCGGGTCGGCGTGAGCCGCCAGACTGTGTTGCGCTGGCAGCGCTGGTGGCAGGAGGTCTTTCCGCACACCGTCTTCTGGCGTGTCGCCCAGGGTGCGCTGCTCGCGCCGGTAGAAATCGCAGCGTTGCCGCTCTCCATGTTGGAGCGGTTTGCGGGCACAGCCCGCGAGCAACTGCTAGATCTGCTGCGATTTTTGAAGCCGCTGACTGGCGGCCGACGGAGCGCCAAGGCCATGTAATCGCGAGCGGTTTTTGATGAAGGCGGCTGGCCCGCAGAGTTTGGTCGGATCGGCCGTTTTGGGCTGTTTTATCGTTTACGCCATCGACAAATGATGGAGAGTTGGTGTGAGCGAGCCCGACAAGTCCTCGGTCCACGAGCGCTGGGGCCGTCTACGGTTCAGCGTCGTGGGCCAACTGTTGGCTGCCCCTCCCGAGAAGGGTGCGCTGCGTGCAGCACTGCGCGAGCTTGCGCAACGGACCTGGCGCCACCCGGTGACCGGCAAGCCGGTACGCTTCGGACTCTCAACCATCGAGCGCTGGCTGTATCTCGCGCGTCGAACGCCACGGGATCCGGTTGGTGTGCTGCGCCGTAAGGTCCGCAAGGACTTAGGCAGTCATCAGTCCGTGAGCGCCGCCGTGCAGCTGGCCCTTCGCGAGCAGTACGACAGACACACGAGTTGGTCGATCTATCTGCATTACCTGAATCTCAAAGCCTTGGCCGAGATGCGTCCGGATCTCGGGGAGGTGCCGTGTTACTCCAGTGTCCGGCGGTTCTTCAAGGCCAAGGGATTACGCAAAATGCGGCATCTGAGCACACGGCGGACCGAAGGCGTCGAGCGCGCCGAACAACGGCTGCTGAAGTTCGAAGTGCGTAGCTACGAAATGGAGTACGTGAACCAACTCTGGCACTGGGACGGGCACAAGACAGCCGTGCAGGTTCTCACCCCGCGCGGGGAGTACGAGAATCCGATCCTCATCGGCATCCTCGATGACCACTCGCGACTGGGTTGTCATCTGCAATGGTATCTGGGGGCTGAACGTGAACGGATCCTGGCCCACGCCCTCTCCCAAGCGTTCATGAAGCGCGGCATCTGTGCCAGTGGCTATCACGACAATGGAAAAGCGATGACCGGTGAGGAAATGAGGGAAGGACTGACCCGACTCGGTGTCGTCGATGCCAACACATTGCCGTACTCTGCGTATATGAACGGTAAAATCGAGGTGTTTTGGAAAAGTGTTGAGGGGCAGCTGCTGGCGATGCTGGAGGATGTCCGTGACCTCACTCTGGAAGCCTTGAACGAAGCTACTCAAGCGTGGGTGGAGTATCACTACAACCGTGAGCCGCACTCGGAAACCGGACAAAAACCGCTGGATCGCTATATGGCCGGAAAGGATGTGGCACGTACCTGTCCTAATGCCGAAGCCCTGCGACTCGCCTTTACCCGCACCGATCAGCGCATCCAACGCGCGACCGATGGCACGGTGGTCCTCGAGGGCCGTCGCTTCGAGGTCCCCAACTGTTATCGACATCTGCGGGAACTGCAGATCCGCTATGCCCACTGGGATCTCACGTACGTGTATCTGGCGGATGAGCGCACCGGAGCGGTGCTGTGTCGACTCTACCCGCTGGACAAGGCTGCCAATGCCCGCGGCGTGCGCCGGCCGCTTGAGCCGGTGGCGCCGCCAGCGGCGCAACCCCAGCAGTTGGCCCCCAAGAAGACGCTGCACTCTACCCCCGGGCTCGCCCCGCTGCTGTCGAAACTCCTCTCCCAACAGGCGGCCACGGGACTGCCACCGCCGTATCTGCCCATGCAGGATGCTCACGACTTAAATGGTGAAAGTGACACATGAACAAGAAACACCTGGCCTTATACGGATTGAAATACAACCCTTTCTCGCCGGACGTGCCGATCGAGTCCCTACATCGCACGCCGAAAATGGAGTCCTTCTGTTGGCGTGTCGAGCAACTGGTCGGCGACGGCGGCTTCGCAGTCATCAGCGGGCCGCCCGGCGTCGGCAAGTCGGCTACTCTGCGGATGCTCGCCGAGCGGCTCGCGGAGCTGCGCGATATGAAAGTGGGCGTGCTCTGCCGGCCCCAGGCCAGCCTCGGTGACTTCTATCGCGAGATGGGCGATCTTTTTGGCGTGCAGCTGCAACCTTGTAACCGCTGGGGTGGGGCCAAGGTGCTACGTGATCGTTGGCAGGCCCACATCGATGCCTCGGCGAGTCGCCCCGTGCTTCTGGTGGATGAAGCGCAGGAGACCAAGCAGGCGCTGTTGTCGGAACTGCGGCTGCTGTCCTCCGCGCGGTTCGACTCGCACCTGTTGCTCACCGTGGTGCTCGCCGGCGATCAGCGCCTGGCCGAGCGCTTCCGCTGTGATGAGTTGGCTCCACTGGCGTCTCGGATCCGGGTAAAACTGGCTTTGGATCGCGCCCCGCCGGAGGAACTGCGGGATTGCCTCGTGCATACTCTGCACTCTGCCGGAGCCCCGAAGCTGATGACGGCTGAGTTGATCGCGACTCTATGCGATCACGCGCAAGGCAACCTTCGGGCCCTGATGAACCAGGCCGGAGAATTGCTTGATCTGGCAGCCCAACGGGAGGCTTCTCACCTCGATGAGAAACTGTTCTTCGAGGCGTTCTCTCACCTGGTACCCGTGCAGACGAAAGGGACTTCGCGGCAGGCCGCGATCACCGCGGCACGTCGATGAGTGCAGCGCCCGAGAAACTGTTACCTGTCCAACCCGCGCACCAGCTTCCGGTGCGCACGGAGGCACAGCGGTGGCTGGTGACGGGTCTGTGGTTGGAACAATCTGTTGGAGTTTTGGGCGGTAATGGTAAGGAAGCCATAATGCGAAGGAACACAGAAACACGGCTAAAATAGCGTAGTTTGCCGCAAACTCCTTCTCATTATTTCGGGCATGCTTCCCTGGAGATACCCAGGAGAACGCCCGATGTCTATTCCGCAGTTTTGCACCGAATCCAATGTTTGGTTGGCCCGCCTCGCCGATTATTTGAAAAACGAGAGATACAGTCGTGGGGGGCAGCAATATCTCTCGGCATCGAAGCGTTTCTGCGACTTCATGCAAAGAGAAGGGCTCACCGTCTACACGGTTCAGCCAACTCACATCAAGAAACATCTGAGCGCGCTGAAACGCCAACGCAGATCTTGCGGCCGCTTGAGACTTTCCCAGAGCTGGCGTACTGGCCATCGCACTGGCATTCATATGCTGTTGCGTCTGGTCCATGGATGTTGGCCGACATTCAAGTTGCCCAGCAGCGAACATGAGTACTTTCATCGACAACTGATTCAAGAATACAACACGTGGATGAGCGATCTGCGGGGTTTGTCTTCAAGGACTTGCTTTACACGATGTGCCGACGCGAAGCGCTTTCTCGAATGGCTTGGCGAGCGTGGTGCCGAGGACCATTTGCACAAACTCGCGGTACCGGATCTTGACGCGTTCATCCAATGGCGTGTGCAACCCATGCGGCGTTCATCGAAGAAATCGGTCACCGTTCATCTGCGCAGCTTTCTCCGTCACCTGCATGGCAGCGGAAGGGTGCGTGATCTGGCCTCTGCCGTGATCGGGCCGAAGCTGTATGCCTTCGAAGATATCCCTTCGGCCCTGCCGGCAGGCGAAGTGGAGAAGATACTGCAATGCGCCCGTCAAGATCGCTCCCCGATGGGGTTACGTGATTACGCGATACTGGTACTGCTGTCCACGTATGGATTGCGTGCAGGAGAGATTACGGCATTGCGCTTGGAGGATATCGATTGGAGCCATGATCGACTTCGAATCCACCACTCAAAGACTGGCGTGCGCTCGGAATTGCCATTGCTGCCATTGCCGGGTGAGGCGTTGCTTGAGTACTTGCGGAAAGCCAGACCGAAAACCGATCGGCGAGAGGTTTTCTTGCGAACGCGTGCGCCCTATCGTGCGTTCCGTGACGGATCGAGTTTGTATATGGTGGTTGGCCTGCGGCTGACAGCGGCTGGTATCTGCCGGGAAATCAAAAAAGGATGTCACGCTTTTCGGCACGCCAAAGCAGCGGAGTTACTGCGATCTGCGGTACCGCTCAAGGTCATTGGGGACGTGTTGGCTCACCGCTCTACGCGCTCGACGATGACCTATTTAAAACTGGACGTGGCGCAGTTACGAGAGGTTGCCTTGGAAATCCCGAGTGTGCAGCCATGAACGCGCGAGCCGCTGAAGATGAAGACAATATATCTCGCTTTCTCAAATCGTTACGCCTGCGCAATCGCGATGCCTTGAGACTGTATCGTGGCCTCTTGAGAAGCTTTGGCTGCTTTGTGCGCACGCAATCGGGCAGCACGGGGTTGTCTGAGGAGACGGTGCTTGCGTGGCTCAAGGCACGCCGCGAGCACTGCTCATTGGATACGGTTGAACGTCAGGCCCGCCAGGTCGATCGGTTCTTGGAGTGGCTGCAGATGAACGGGCGTTTGCTGAACAACCCGTTCAAACAGTTGCACGTTCAGTATGGGCAACGCACGGGACCGATCGCGCGAGCATTGCTGAGTTCGAACCGAGCGATGGCGCTGGAGGCGCTACGTCCGCTGCCCGCCTTCGCGAGCGCTCTCGGCTCGCTCATGCGCAATCATGTGGCGTTGATGCGATCTCTGGGACACCGGTACCTTCACTCTGAAGGGATGTTGCTACGCTTTGATCGGTTCTTGCAACGGCAGCCCGATCTCCAAGATAAACCGCTGGCTACGCTGACTGAGGCCTGGCGCAACGCGGTCCCGGGGCTTCAGCATGCCCTTGAGGCCCAAGCGTGCGGGCGGATGCTCTCGAAGGCGCAAGCCCGGCTTGATCCCGCTGCGCCCATAATCGCCACGGATCGACAGTTATCGCGGCAAGTGCTCGGGCGCCATCGACGGCCTTATATCTACACCGACGATGAAGTGGAGAGACTGCTGACGACGGCGCTTTCCATGCCAACGAAGCTGTCACCGTTACGTCCGTTCAGTGCATACACCATGTTGGTCCTGGCGTATTGCGCCGGACTCCGCATCCGCGAGATCGTGAATCTGAACCTCGCTGATTTTGACTTGCGAGAAGGAACCATTGATATCCGACAAACGAAATTTTTTAAGTCGCGCCGATTACCCCTTGCGGCGAGCGTCGTGGAGGCGTTGAAGAATTACCTGGAAAGGCGCCGCACAGCCGGCGCCCCGCAAGAACCTGTTGCACCGCTCTTCTGGCATCAACAGGAGGGTGGACGGTACTCACCCAAAGCCGGTTCGTCCATGTTGGTGGAAGTATTGCGTCTCGCAGGTATGAAGCCGTCGCACGGACGAGTCGGGCCGCGAGTCCACGACCTTCGTCATGCGATGGTGTGTAACAGAATGCTGTCCTGGTACAGGCAGGGGGTCAATCCACAAGCACGGCTTGCGCATTTGAGCACGTATATGGGGCACGTGGATATCAATGCGACGCTGACGTACCTGACCATTACTCCAGAGCTGCTGCAGCTCGCCAGCGAGCGCTTCCGACAGCACACGGTACATGTCATACGCAACACGGAGAAATCGCCATGAAAGCTGCTGCCTTCCCCGACTTGCTCCACCGCTTTTTCCACGAATGGGCCGGACACGAACGAAATCTGTCCCGTCACACCGTACTCTCGTACCGAGACACTTGGCGGCTGTTCTTACGCTTCCTCGGCGAACGTCATCACCGTCCAATCGTGGCGCTGTCCCTTGCGGATATGGATGCAGCCGCCGTGCGCGCGTTCCTGCAGTATTTGGAAAACGAACGTAAGGTGTCAATCGGCACGCGCAACTGTCGGTTGTCGGCATTGCATGCGTTCTTTGCATTTGTGGCACAGCGCGAACCTACGGCGGTCGCGCAGTGTGCTGAAATTGCACGGATCCCGACCAAGAAAACCGCTCGTCCGGAAATGTGTTACCTGGAAGCCGATGAGGTCGAAGCCATCCTGCGGCAACCCGATCAATCGAAGGCAGAGGGCCAACGGGATTACGCTTTGCTCGCCTTCCTGTACAACACGGGCGCCAGAATCCAGGAGGCTTTGGATGTGACACCGGGGGCCATCCGTTTTGAATCGCCCGCCCAGGTGGAACTACTGGGCAAAGGGAAGAAAACCCGAATCTGTCCGTTGTGGCCTGAAACGGTGGCGCTTCTCAAAGCCCTGCTGAAGCGCAAACCGCGCGAAAAAAATGAGCCAATATTTATCAACTGCTACGGGCGCCCATTGGGTGCCGCCGGTGTTCGGTTCAAGCTCAATGAATACGTTCAATGCGCCACTAAAAAAACACCCTCCCTCGCGAAGAAGGACGTGAGCCCGCATACCTTTCGACACGCAGCGGGGGTGATGTTGGTCTCCGCGGGTACCGATGTGACAGTCATCCGTAGCTTTTTAGGGCACGAACGGCTGGACACCACAAATATTTACGCGCGGGCGAATCTGGAGACAAAGCGCAAGGCTCTTGAGCAGGCCAGTCCAACAGCGCGGCCGGGAAAGCCTCCGCGTTGGAAGAGAGATCCACAGATCCTGATGTGGCTCGATACGCTGTGAGCACCACTCCAATAATCAGAAGTCACCGGGGTGTAGTGTTCATGAAAATCAAGGCGCTGAATCTGCTCCTTCGCATTATCCGTTCCTTCTGATTACCTCCGACCAGTCCAACGGCTTCCTCAGACCACAGACCGGTGACGAGCCAACGCTGGGTCTCGGCGCGTGCCGCCAGGCGATAGGCCAGTTCAACGGGCAAGGCGGTTATGGTGCTGGGTTTCACCGCCGGCGTCCCGCGGCAGCCTTGGCCTGCGTCGGGGCGTTCGGAGCGAAGGCCTCAAAGAACAGTTGCTCATCGATCTGATGGGCCTCGCGCTGAGCGGCCAGGGCCAGCAACTCCCCAGCCATGTTCATCATTGCGCGCAGGTTCCCCTGGGCGTGATCGCATAGGGTGGTGATGACCTCAGGGGTCATGAGTTTGGGTGCGCCGGCCTTTTGGAGGGCGTGCTGTAGGCACTGCTGCAACTCCTGGGGCGTGCTGCGCTCGAGGGACAGGCGCACCCGCATGCGCGAGCCCAGTGGCAGCAGTTCATCGCAGCGGAAGCGCTCCAGCAAGCGTTGGTCGCCCGCCAGCACGACGGTCAGTAACAGATGCGAGTCCAAGCGGGCCGAGCACAGCAGGCGCAGCTCCGAGAGCACGGGCAGGACCATCTCCTGCCCCTCATCAACAATCAACACGGGGCGGCTGAGGGAGGTGTCGATGTGAGACTGCCAGCGCTCACGCAGGAGTTTGGCGCCACCCCAGCGATTGTGAGGATGTAGCTCGACGCCGAACACCTCGCCCATCTCACGGTAGAAGTCGGCGAGCCTGGCCTGTGGACGACTCAGGACGCCCACGTGCACATCGCGCAGCCCGGAAAGCCGTTCAGCGAGCAAGCGCAGGGTGACGGACTTTCCCGCCCCGGGTGACCCATGAACCAGTGCGAAGCCGCCCTCACCGACGAGTTGCTCGACGCGCCAGCAGAACGACTCGATGCGCGGGGTCACCTGCAGCGCCTCGATCGGCACGTCGGGTGAGAACGGGCTCCACTTCAGACCATAGAGTGCCAACAGCTTTTTGTTCACGAGTTTTCTCCTTCGCCTGCGGGTAGATCATCTTTGGGCAGATAGGCCGGCGGCAACCCGGTGGCGGCCTGTTGAGTCATCAGTTTGGCCAGCAGAGGGGCCATCCCGGTGGCGGATTTGACCGCCGTGGGATCGGCGGCCAGGGGCGGTGTACCGAGCGGCTCCAGCGGCCGACGCACGCCGCTGGCGTTGCGCGCCTTGTCCTGCGGAAAGAGTCGGCACAGCACCTGGTCGGTGTGCTCATCGACCAGATGGACCTGCGTCAGATCCCAGCTCGCGTAGCGGACCTGCACGCGCTCGAGATGCCGGTAGCGGTTAGGAACCTCGAAGCGCCGCGTCTCAATCACCACCGTGCCATCGCTGCGGCGCTGGGCGCGCCGATCCGTTCTGGTGAAGGCCAGCCGCAGCGCTGCACTGTCCGGACAGGGACGCGTCACATCGGGACCGGCCAACCATCGGGCCAAGGGTGTTTGTCCGGTCTCGGAGTGGATCTTGCGGTTGTACTCCAACTCCGCCCACGCCTGCGTAGCCTCGTTGAGCACCGCGAGCGTGAGGTCGGGGACATTCTCGAGCATGGCCATCAGTCGGCCTTCAACCTGGGCCCACAGGTTTTCTATCTTCCCGTTCTGCGCGGGAACATACGGTAAGGTGGTCTCGTGGAGGATGCCTAACCGTGTCAGTCCTTCGCCGACTTCCTTGGCGACCATGGCCGGGCCGTTGTCACTCATGGCGGAGCGCGGTATTCCCCTGCGCATAAAGGCCTGCGATACGGTATGCACCAGGTTCTGCGCGCACTCCGCGCCCCAATACCACTGCAGATGACAGACCAACCGTGAGCGGTCATCGATGACGCCAAACAACAGCGGTGTCGCCCACTCGCCGCGCGGAGTGAGGATTTTGCGCGAGCCACAATGCGCATCCCAATGGACGAGGCCGTTCACATACTCGGCCTCATAGCTACGGACTTCGCGTTCTGACAGACGCGCCTCGGCACGCTCAGCGCCCTCGGTTCGCCGTGACGTCACGCGGCGGCGCCTGTATAGACCTTGTGCCTTGTAGAAGCGACGGACGGTGGAGTAGGACGGCAAGGGGCGCAGTTCGGTACGCTCCTCGGCGAGCGCCCGCAGATTCTCCCAATGCAGTTGGATGCTCCAGCTTTTATGGTTGGCATACTGGGCGAGGATCGCTTGGCGTATTGTGAGGCTCAGGGAGTCTTGCAGACCTGAGTCCTTGCGTACCTTGCGCCGCAGAACGCGCACCGGATCGCGCGGCGCCCTCAACGCCTGGTAATACCAGGCCTCGATCGTGGACACGCCAAAGTGCACCGGCTCGCCCGTCACAGGATGACGCCACACTCGAGCGGCGAGCACTTTGAGCTGCGAACGCAACTCGCCCTTGGGCGGCGGCGAGGCCAGCAGTTGTCCCACCACCGAGAACCGTAAGTTTGCCCAGCGTTCGTGTATCGAGGAATAGTTTGATCCGTTCATGCCAACACCCTCGCCGTTTTCCGGGGGAGGCGTAACCGTAAAACACGCCGCCGCCGGTGGCGATGGGCATCTTCTGCGGATCGGCGTCGACCGTTACATAGCGCGCACCTCCGCGCGGCCCCCCGTAATAGGCGCGAGGTAACGCAACAGCGAAATCA
>Ga0265334_10001088_pt1 | contig 13279 bp, 21 predicted proteins | sample 42023metaG_FD_192442 | JGI IMG/M metagenome (GOLD analysis project Ga0265334, IMG submission 192442) | Rhizosphere microbial communities from Carex aquatilis grown in University of Washington, Seatle, WA, United States - 4-20-23 metaG | ecosystem: Host-associated > Plants > Roots > Rhizosphere... | reverse complement strand
GTACCCGGTGCCGACGATCTCCAGCTTCTTCTCGTACCCCTGGGTCACGCCGGTCACCATGTTGGCGATCAGCGTGCGGGTGAGCCCGTGCAACGCGCGCGAGGAGCGCTCGTCGTCCGGCCGGATGACTTTCAGGGTGCCGTCCTCGGCCCGGTTCACCTCGATGGGGGCCGCGACCGCCAGGGTCAGCGAGCCCTTAGGGCCCTTGACGGTGACGTCGCGACCGTCGATCGCGACGTCCACCCCGGACGGGACGGCGATGGGCAGCTTGCCGATGCGAGACATGCTCTCCTCCCTCGCCTCACCAGACGTAGGCGAGGACTTCCCCACCCACGCCCTTCTTGGTGGCCTGCCGGTCGGTGAGCAGCCCGGAGGACGTCGACAGGATCGCGACCCCCAGTCCACCCAGGACGCGCGGCAGGTTGGTCGCCTTCGCGTACACGCGCAGGCCGGGCTTGCTCACGCGGCGCAGACCCGCGATCGAGCGCTCCCGGTTCGGCCCGAACTTCAGGCTCACCGTGAGGGTCTTGCCCACCTCGGCGTCCTCGACGGCATAGCCGGCGATGTAGCCCTCCTGCTTGAGGATCTCGGCAATGTTCGCCTTGAGCTTGCTGTACGGCGCGCTCACCGAGTCGTGGTACGCGGAGTTCGCGTTGCGCAGACGCGTGAGGAAGTCTGCAATCGGGTCGGTCATCGTCATCGGGCTTCTCCGCCCTTCCCCACCGTGGTTTCCTGCGCGGCGGTGGACTTCTCGTCCAGCGCCTGCGGGACCTGCGGCGTCGTGTCTTCCAGAGGGAACTGCTTGTACGGCGGAATCGCGTGCCGCAGGGTCAACAGACCCGAGGGCGGCATCATGGACCGCAGTTGCACCATCTCGAGGGTCGTCATCGGGCTCACCAGCTGCTCTTCGTGATACCCGGCAGCTCACCCCGGTGCGCCATCTCGCGAAGGCACACCCGGCACAGCCCGAACTTCTTGTAGACCGAGTGCGGGCGGCCGCACCGCTGGCAGCGGGTGTAGCCGCGCACCGCGAACTTCGGCTTCGCGTTGGCCTTGTTGATCAGTGCGGTCTTGGCCACGTCAGTTCTCCTTGAACGGGAAGCCGAGGTGGCGAAGCAGCGCCCGTCCCTCGTCATCGGTCGTCGCGGTGGTGACCACCGTGATGTCCATACCACGCACGCGGTCGATCCGGTCCTGGTCGATCTCGTGGAACATCGACTGCTCCGTGAGACCGAAGGTGTAGTTGCCACGACCGTCGAACTGCTTGGCGGACAGACCACGGAAGTCACGGATACGCGGCAGCGCCAAGCTCAGCAGCCGGTCCAGGAACTCCCACATGCGGTCGCCCCGCAGCGTCACGTGGGCGCCGATCGGCATGCCCTCGCGGAGCTTGAACTGGGCGATCGACTTGCGGGCCTTGGTGATCTGCGGCTTCTGCCCGGTGATCGCGGTGAGGTCCTTGAGGGCACCCTCGATCAGCTTCGAGTCGCGCGCGGCCTCGCCCACACCCATGTTGACGACGACCTTGACCAGGCGCGGCGTCTGCATGACATTGGCGTAGGCGAACTGCTTGAGCATGGCCGGGCCGATCTCGTCGGCGTACCGCTGCTTCAACCGGGGCCGGACGCGCTCGGTGGTCTCGGACGTCGTCTCGACAGTCTTCGTCGCCATCTCAGATGTCCTTACCCGAACGCTTGGCCACGCGGATTCGCACCGTCTTCTCCCGGCCGTCCCGCTCGGTCGTCTCGATCCGGACGCCGACCCGGGTCGGCTTCTTGGTCTCGGGGTCCACCAGGGCCACGTTGCTGATGTGGATCGGGGCCTCCTGGGTCACGATCCCACCGGCGCGGCCGCCACGGCCGTTCGAGGTCACCTTGGTGTGCTTCTTGATCCGGTTCACACCCTCGACCAGCACGCGCTGGGTCTCCGGGTAGACCGCGATCACCCGACCGGTCTTGCCCCGGTCGCCCTCGAGCCTCGTGCCGTCGGCGCGGGTGCGCTCACGCGGACCGGCGATCACCTGAACGGTGTCGCCCTTCTTGATCCGGAGCTTCGCCATGTCAGAGCACCTCCGGCGCCAGCGAGATGATCTTCATGAACTTCTTGTCCCGCAGTTCGCGGCCCACGGGGCCGAAGATGCGGGTACCCCGCGGGTCACCGTCGTTGCGCAGGATCACTGCGGCGTTCTCGTCGAACCTGATGTAGGAACCGTCCGGGCGACGGCGCTCCTTCACCGTGCGGACGACGACGGCCTTGACCACGTCGCCCTTCTTCACGTTGCCGCCGGGAATGGCATCCTTGACAGCCGCCACGATGACATCGCCGATACCGGCATACCGACGGCCGGAACCGCCGAGCACGCGGATGCACAGGATCTCCTTGGCACCCGTGTTGTCGGCGACCCGTAGCCGCGACTCCTGCTGGATCACTCTCTAACTCCGTTCGTCACGCTGGTTCTCCTATGGAGCCTTGCGGAACAGTCAGCACCGGTTCCGCCCGGGGTCCGGGCGGAACCGACAACGTCGATTACTTGGCCCTCTCGAGGATCTCCACGACCCGCCACCGCTTGGTGGCGGACAGGGGCCGGGTCTCCATGATCAGAACCAGGTCGCCCGCGCCCGCCGAGTTCGCCTCGTCGTGCACCTTGACCTTGGTCGTCCGACGGATGACCTTGCCGTACAGGGCGTGCTTCACGCGGTCCTCGACCTCGACCACCACGGTCTTGTCCATCTTGGCGCTGACCACGTAGCCCCGCCGGGTCTTGCGGTAGCCCCGCGCCGGCGCGGCCTTCTCACCGGCGGTGTCGGCGCTCGCCAGAGTGCTCGCCACAGTCTTCTCGCCCATCTCGCTCAACCCTGCGGAGTCTCGGTGATGCCGAGCTCGCGCTCGCGCATGATGGTGTAGATCCGCGCGATGTCGCGACGGACAGCCCGAAGTCGACCATGGCTCTCGAGCTGCCCGGTCGCCGACTGGAAGCGGAGGTTGAAGAGCTCCTCCTTGGCCTTGCGCAGCTCCTCGAGCAGACGCTCGTCATCGAAGCCACGAAGCCCGCTCGGAGCCAGGTCCTTGGACCCGACCGCCATCACGCCTCACCGCCTTCGCGCCGGACGATCCGGCACTTCATCGGCAGCTTGTGGATCGCGCGGGTCAGCGCGTCCTTGGCCACCTTCTCGTTGGGGAAGGACAGCTCGAAGAGCACCCGCCCCGGCTTCACGTTGGAGATCCACCACTCCGGGGAACCCTTGCCGGAACCCATGCGGGTCTCGGCCGGCTTCTTGGTGAGCGGACGGTCCGGGTAGATGTTGATCCACACCCGACCACCACGGCGGATGTGCCGGGTGATCGCGATACGGGCGGCCTCGATCTGCCGGTTGGTCACATAGGCCGGTTCCACCGCCTGGATGCCCCACTCACCGAACGAGACCGCGGTACCGCCGCTGGCGGCGCCGGAACGTCCGGGGTGGTGCTGCTTGCGGTGCTTGACCCGCCGAGGGATGAGCACGGCTCAGGCCTCCGATCCGGTGTTCGACTCCGCGCCGACGACGGCGGCCTCGGAGACAGCCGGCTTGGTCTCGCCGGCCTCGACGGCACCCCGGGACTCGCTGGGACGCCGACCCCGGGACTGACGCGGCCCGCGGCCACCGTCGCCCCGACCGTCACGGCTGTCGCGGCGGTTCTGGCGCGGGGGCGCCGCGGCCTGCTCCCGAGCCAACTCCCGGCTCGTGACCTCACCCTTGTAGATCCACACCTTCACGCCGATCCGGCCGAAGGTGGTGCGGGCCTCGTAGAAGCCGTAGTCGATGTTCGCGCGCAGGGTGTGCAGCGGCACGCGCCCCTCGCGGTAGAACTCCGACCGGCTCATCTCGGCGCCGCCCAGGCGGCCGGCGCACTGCACCCGGATGCCCTTGGCCCCGGCGCGCAGCGTCGACTGCATGCCCTTGCGCATGGCCCGGCGGAAGGAGACGCGGCTGGACAGCTGCTCCGCGATCCCCTGGGCGACGAGCTGGGCGTCGATCTCGGGGTTCTTGACCTCGAGGATGTTCAGCTGCACCTGCTTGCCGGTCAGCTTCTCGAGTTCGCCACGGATCCGGTCGGCCTCGGCACCACGTCGTCCGATCACGATGCCCGGCCGGGCGGTGTGGATGTCCACCCGCACCCGGTCGCGGGTCCGCTCGATCTCGACCCGGCTGATCCCGGCCCGCTCCATGCCCTTGGACATGAGCTTGCGGATCGCGACGTCTTCCTTCACGTAGTCGCGGTACCGCTGACCACTGCGGGTGCTGTCGGCGAACCACCGGCTCTTGTGCTCGGTGGTGATACCCAGCCGGAACCCGTGCGGGTTAACCTTCTGGCCCACTAGCGGGTCCTCCCCTTCGCGCTGGCCTTCTTGGCCTCGACCGGTGCCGCGGGCGCCTCGGCGACCACGTTCCGACGGGCTCGCCGGGAGGGCTTGGCCTCCTCGACGACTGCCGGACGGGTCTTCGGACGCGGCCCGACCACCACGGTGATGTGGCTGGTCCGCTTGTTGATCCGGTAGGCACGGCCCTGGGCGCGCGGGCGGAACCGCTTGAGGGTCGGACCCTCGTCCACGTACGCGGTCTGCACGACCAGTTCCCGCTCGTCGAACGCCTCGGACGCCTTCTCGGCCTTCACCCGCGCATTGGCGATCGCGCTCTGCACGACCTTGCACACGGGCTCACTGGCCGCCTGCGGCGCGAACTGGAGCACCGCGACGGCCTCGACCGCCCGCTTGCCACGGATGAGGTCCACGACGCGCCGGGCCTTCTGGGGCGTGACGCGGATGTACCGCGCCTGCGCCTTGGCTTCCATCGCTGTCCCTTGCTCTCTGTAGTCTGTCGTCCGTCAGGGCCGGCTCAGCGCCGACGTCCCTTGCGGTCGTCCTTCTCATGGCCGCGGAAGGTCCGCGTGGGCGCGAACTCCCCCAGCTTGTGGCCGATCATCGATTCGGTGACGAACACCGGGACGTGCTTGCGGCCGTCGTGGACCGCGATGGTGTGCCCCAACATCTCCGGCACGATCATGGAACGCCGGGACCACGTCTTGATGACATTCTTGGTGCCCCGCTCGTTCTGGACGTCCACCTTCTTCTGCAGGTGGTCGTCGACGAAGGGCCCCTTCTTCAGGCTGCGCGGCATGTTCGCGGGCTCCTAATCAGCGCTTCTTGCCGGTGCGGCGCCGGCGAACGATCAACTTGTCGCTGGCCTTGTTGGGGTGACGGGTACGGCCCTCGGGCTGGCCCCACGGACTGACCGGGTGCCGACCGCCGGAGGTCTTGCCCTCGCCACCGCCGTGCGGGTGGTCGATCGGGTTCATCGCCACGCCACGGACGGTCGGCCGCTTGCCCTTCCAGCGCATGCGGCCGGCCTTGCCCCAGTTGATGTTCGACTGCTCGGAGTTGCCGACCTCGCCGACCGTGGCCCGGCACCGCGCGTCCACGTTGCGGATCTCGCCCGAGGGCATCCGCAACTGGGCGTACGGACCGTCCTTGGCGACCAGCTGCACCGAGGCGCCTGCCGACCGTGCGATCTTCGCCCCGCCGCCGGGCCGCAGCTCGATGGCGTGGACCACGGTGCCGACGGGGATGTTGCGCAGCGGCAGGTTGTTGCCCGGCTTGATGTCCGCCGTCGGACCGTTCTCGATCCGGTCGCCCTGCTGCAGGCGGTTCGGCGCGAGGATGTAGCGCTTCTCGCCGTCCACGTAGTGCAGCAGCGCGATCCGCGCGGTCCGGTTCGGGTCGTACTCGATGTGCGCGACCTTGGCCGGCACGCCGTCCTTGTCGGCCCGGCGGAAGTCCACCACGCGGTAGGCCCGCTTGTGCCCGCCGCCCTGGTGCCGCGTCGTGATCCGGCCGGAGTTGTTGCGACCGCCGTGCTTGGGCAGCGGGCGCACCAGCGACTTCTCCGGCTCCGACCGGGTGACCTCAACGAAGTCGGCGACGGAGGAGCCACGGCGGCCCGGCGTCGTCGGCTTGTACTTGCGGATTCCCATGCTCAGTCAGTCCTCGAGTCAGGTCTGCGGGTCGTCGTGCGAGGCCGGAGCCTCACGAGACGGGGCCGCCGAAGATGTCGATAGTGCCGTCGGCCAGCGTCACGATGGCCCGCTTGGTGTCCTTGCGGCGTCCCATGCCGAACCGCGACCGCTTGGTCTTGCCCGCACGGTTCAGCGTGTTGACCGCCTTCACCTTGACACCGAACACCTGCTCCACGGCCAACTTGATCTCGACCTTGTTGGCGTCGGGGTCCACGATGAACGTGTACTTGTTCTGGTCCAGCAGCCCGTAGCTCTTCTCCGAGACGACGGGGGCGAGCAGGACGTCACGCGGGTCCTTGTTGATCCTTCCGATGACGCTCACAGCGCCGCCTCCTCCGTGTCGCCGCCGGCGGTGGCCACGGCCGGCTCGCGCCAGCTCCCGACCGCCTTGGCGCCCTTGCCCCGGACCGGACCGGCCAGGAACGTGCGCAGGGCGCCCTCGGTGAACACGACGTCGTCACTGATCAGCACGTCGTAGGTGTTCAACTGGTCCGGCACCAGCAGGTGCACGGCCGGCACATTGCGCAGGCTCTTCCAGTTGAGCGCGTCCTCGCGCTCCAGGACCACCAGCACGTGACGGCGCTGGGAGACCCGCGCCACCGTCGCGGCGGCCGTCCGGGTGGAGGGCACCTCGCCCTCCACCAGACCCGACACCACGTGCACCCGGCCGTGGCGGGCGCGGTCCGAGAGTGCACCGCGCAGCGCGGCCTGCTTCATCTTCTTGGGCGTCCGCTGCACGTAGTCCCGCGGGACCGGGCCGTGCACCACGCCACCACCGGTGAACTGCGGGGCGCGCGTCGAACCCTGACGCGCCCGGCCGGTGCCCTTCTGGCGGTAGGGCTTGCGGCCACCGCCGCTCACCTGCCCGCGGGTCTTGGTCGAGTGGGTGCCCTGGCGGACCGCGGCCAACTGCGCCACCACGACCTGGTGGATCAGCGGCACGTTGGTCTGCACGTCGAACACGTCGGCGGGAAGCTCCACCGTGCCGGTGGGCTCTCCGCTGGCGTCGGTCACCTCGACCGCCTGGGTCGTGATCTCGCTCATCGGGTCAGGCCCCCTTCGCGGCGGTCTTGACCAGGACGACCCCGCCCCGCGGGCCGGGCACGGCACCCTTGATCAGGATGACCCCACGGTTGCTGTCCACCGCGTGCACGGTGAGGTTCTGGGTGGTCTGACGGACGCCGCCCATCCGGCCGGCCATCCGCACGCCCTTGAACACACGGCCAGGCGTGGCGCAGGCGCCGATCGAACCGGGCGAGCGGTGCTTGCGCTGCGTGCCGTGCGAGCTGCCCAGGCCCTTGAACCCGTGGCGCTTCATGACACCCGCAGTGCCCTTGCCCTTGGTGGTGCCCATGACGTCCACGAGCTGACCGGCGGCGAAGGTCTCGACCGTGATCTCCTGGCCGAGGCTGAACTCATCCGCGTCGGCGGTCCGCAGCTCCGCCAGGTGGCGACGGGGTGTGACCCCGGCCTTGGCGAAGTGACCACTCAGCGGCTGGTTCACCTTGCGCGGATCGATCTGCCCGTAGGCGATCTGCACGGCGGCGTAACCGTCCACCGGGACGGTCCGCACCTGGGTGACGACGTTCGTACCGGCCTCGACGACGGTGACCGGGACCAGCCGGTTCTCGGCGTCCCACACCTGGGTCATGCCGAGCTTGCGGCCCAGCACGCCGCGGACGGCAGTGATCTGATGACTCATCGCGAAGCGTCCCTCAGAGCTTGATCTCGATGTCGACGCCGGCCGGAAGGTCCAGGCGCATGAGTGCGTCCACCGTCTTCGGCGTCGGGCTGAGAATGTCGATCAGCCGCTTGTGCGTGCGCATCTCGAAGTGCTCGCGGCTGTCCTTGTACTTGTGCGGCGAACGGATGACGCAGAACACGTTCTTCTCCGTCGGCAACGGCACCGGTCCGGCCACACTCGCACCCGTGCGAACAACCGTGTCCACGATCTTACGCGCCGAGCTGTCGATGACCTCGTGGTCATAGGCCTTCAGCCGGATGCGGATCTTCTGTCCCGCCATGGCTACGTCGAACTCGCTTTCCGTATGTCCGGTGCCCGTGGGTCCGGTGTCGCCAACTGCTGCTCGTCCCCCGCGTTTCTCCGACCCCCGAGGTCGGGCGTGTCGCGCTCTTCGGCACAACCCGCACCTGGCATCCGAGAATGCCCCTCGTGCAATCGGGTCCACGTCGGTCGTGGTGCTCTCGCCGGCCTTGGCCGGACGCCCGGGAACGGGTCCGCGAATCGAAGTCCGCTACTCGCAATCCGGGGCTCGACACTCGCCGAGCAACTTGTACAGTCTGCCAGATCCGCACCCTGCTTGACCAATCCGGTCGAGCTGCTGCGGCACCGCTCCGCGGAACGCCCTCGGGGGCGGACGATCCGGTCTCCCGCCGCGGCGGGCCGGCCCGGCAGATGGTCTCCCACCTGCCGGGACAGCCACCGACAGTGACTACTTGATGATCTTCACAACCCGGCCCGAGCCGACCGTCCGGCCACCCTCGCGGATGGCGAAGAGCAGGCCCTCCTCCATGGCGATGGGCTGGATGAGCTTCACCAACATCTCGGTGTTGTCACCCGGCATCACCATCTCGGTGCCCTCAGGAAGGCTCACGACACCGGTCACGTCCGTGGTACGGAAGTAGAACTGTGGCCGGTAGTTGTCGTAGAACGGCGTGTGCCGGCCACCCTCGTCCTTGGACAGGATGTAGACGCTCGCCTCGAACTCGGTGTGCGGGGTGATCGAGCCCGGCTTGCACACGACCTGGCCGCGCTCGACGTCCTCGCGCTTGGTGCCGCGGAGGAGCAGACCGACGTTCTCGCCGGCCTGGGCCTCGTCGAGCAGCTTGCGGAACATCTCGATGCCGGTGACCGTGGTGGTCGAGGACTTCTCCTTGATACCCACGATCTCGACGGTGCCGTTCACCTTGAGGATGCCGCGCTCCACCTTGCCGGTGACGACGGTGCCACGGCCGGTGATCGTGAAGACGTCCTCGATCGGCATGAGGAACGGCTTCTCGGTCTCGCGCACCGGCTCCGGGATGGAGGCGTCCACCGCATCCATGAGCTCCAGCAACTTGGCGGACCACTCGGCGTCGCCCTCGAGTGCCTTCAGGGCCGAGACCCGCACCACGGGAAGGTCGTCGCCGGGGAACTCGTAGGAGCTGAGCAGCTCCCGGACCTCGAGCTCGACGAGCTCCAGGATCTCCTCGTCGTCCACCATGTCGGCCTTGTTCAGGGCCACCACGATGTAGGGCACGCCGACCTGGCGGGCCAGCAGCACGTGCTCGCGGGTCTGCGGCATCGGGCCGTCGGTGGCGGCGACCACGAGGATCGCACCGTCCATCTGCGCCGCACCGGTGATCATGTTCTTGATGTAGTCGGCGTGCCCGGGGCAGTCGACGTGCGCGTAGTGACGCGCCTCGGTCTGGTACTCGACGTGCGCGATGGAGATGGTGATACCGCGCTGCCGCTCCTCCGGGGCCTTGTCGATCTGGTCGAACGGCGTGAACGGGTTCAGTGCCGGGAACTTGTCGTGCAGCACCTTGGTGATCGCCGCGGTCAGCGTCGTCTTGCCGTGGTCGATGTGACCGATGGTGCCGATGTTGACGTGCGGCTTAGTCCGCTCGAACTTCGCCTTCGCCACGGTGGTCCTCCTGTCGGACTGTGGTTAGTTGGTGCTGCTCGCAGTACCTCGTGCGCGACGAGGATCTACTCGCCGCGGGTCTTCTTGACGATCTCTTCCGCCACGTTACGCGGAACCTCGGCGTAGGAGTCGAACTGCATCGTGTACACCGCCCGGCCCTGCGTCTTGCTGCGCAGGTCGCCGACGTACCCGAACATCTCCGACAACGGCACCAGCGCCCGCACGATCTTCGCGCCGCTGATGTCCTCCATCGCCTGGATGTGCCCGCGACGAGAGTTGAGGTCGCCGATGACATCGCCCATGTACTCCTCGGGCGTGCGCACCTCGACGGCCATCATCGGCTCCAGGAGCACGGGGTCCGCCCGACGGGCGGCCTCCTTCAGCGCCATGGAGCCAGCGATCTTGAACGCCATCTCGGAGGAGTCGACCTCGTGGTACTGACCGTCCAGCAGCGTGGCCAGGATGCCCACCAACGGGTACCCGGCAAGCACGCCGAACTGCATGGCGTCCTGGATACCGGCGTCGACGCTCGGGATGTACTCCCTCGGGACGCGCCCACCGGTGACCTTGTTGGCGAACTCGTACAGCGTGCCCTCGGTCGTGGCCAGCGGCTCGATCGAGATCTGCACCTTCGCGTACTGCCCTGACCCACCGGTCTGCTTCTTGTGGGTGTAGTCGTACTTGTCGACCTTCTTGCGGATGGTCTCGCGGTAGGCCACCTGCGGCTTGCCGACGTTGGCCTCGACCTTGAACTCCCGGCGCATGCGGTCCACCAGGATGTCCAGGTGCAGCTCGCCCATACCGGCGATGATCGTCTGGCCGGTCTCCTCGTCGAGCCTGACCTGGAAGGTGGGGTCCTCCTCGGCCAGCTTCTGGATGGCGGTGGAGAGCTTCTCCTGGTCACCCTTGGTCTTCGGCTCGATCGCCACGTAGATGACCGGCTCGGGGAAGGTCATCGACTCCAGGACGATCTGCGAGCTCGGGTCGCAGAGGGTGTCACCGGTCGTGGTGTCCTTCAGCCCGATGAAGGCGTAGATGTGCCCCGCGGAGGCCTCGTCGACCGGGTTCTCCTTGTTGGCATGCATCTGGAAGAGCTTGCCGACACGTTCCTTGCGGCCCTTGGTCGAGTTCACGACCTGCGTGCCGCTGCCCACCCGGCCGGAGTACACGCGGACGTAGGTGAGCCGGCCGAAGAACGGGTGGCTCATCACCTTGAACGCCAGCGCGGAGAACGGCTCGTTGAAGTCCGCCTTGCGCGTGAGCGTCCGCTCCTCGTGGCCGACCGCGTGCCCCTCCACCGCCGGGACCTCCAGCGGCGAGGGAAGGTAGTCCACCACCGCGTCGAGGACCGGCTGCACACCCTTGTTCTTGAAGGCCGTGCCGCAGAGGACCGGGTAGACCTCGCCGGTGAGCACGAGCTTGCGGATCGCGCCCTTGATCTCGGCGTCGGTGAGCTCCTCGCCCTCGAGGTACTTCTCGAGCAGGGCCTCGTCCGACTCGGCGACCGTCTCGATGAGCTGGTGCCGGTACTCGGCGGCCTGCTCGACCAGGTCCTCGGGGATGGGCTCGATCTGGTAGTCCTCGCCCTTGCCGACCTCGCCGCTCCAGGTGAGGGCCCGGTTGCCGATGAGGTCGACGACCCCGCGGAAGGTGCTCTCCGCGCCGATCGGCAACTGCAGGGGCAACGGCACCGCACCCAGGCGCTCGCGGATGGTCCGCACGGTGAAGTAGAAGTCCGCGCCGAGCTTGTCCATCTTGTTCACGAAGCAGATGCGGGGGACGTTGTACTTGTCCGCCTGCCGCCACACCGTCTCGGACTGCGGCTCGACACCTTCCTTGCCGTCGAAGACGGCAACCGCGCCGTCCAGCACCCGCAGCGACCGCTCGACCTCGACCGTGAAGTCCACGTGACCGGGCGTGTCGATGATGTTGATCTGGGTGCCCTTCCAGAAGCAGGTCGTCGCGGCCGACGTGATCGTGATGCCGCGCTCCTGCTCCTGCTCCATCCAGTCCATCGTCGCCGCGCCGTCGTGGACCTCACCGATCTTGTAGTTGATCCCGGTGTAGTACAGGATCCGCTCGGTGGTCGTGGTCTTGCCGGCATCGATGTGGGCCATGATGCCGATGTTGCGAACCTTTGTGAGGTCCGTCAGCACGTCGAGTGCCACAGTCTTCAGCCTCGCCTTGTCGTCTTGTCATCGTCACGTGCCCAGGCGGCACCCGGACCCGAACGGTCCAGGTGCTCGCCTCGAACTCGTGACCACATCACCATCGGTAGTGCGCGAACGCCCGGTTGGACTCCGCCATCTTGTGCGTGTCCTCACGCCGCTTCACTGCGGCGCCGAGCCCGTTGCTGGCGTCCAGGATCTCGTTCATCAGGCGATCGGTCATGGTCTTCTCCCGGCGCTGCCGGGAGTAGCCCACGAGCCAGCGCAGGGCCAGCGTGGTCGAGCGGCCGGCCCGCACCTCCACCGGAACCTGGTAGGTGGCGCCACCGACCCGCCGCGAGCGGACCTCGAGGGTCGGCTTCACGTTGTCGAGCGCACGCTTGAGGGTGATCACCGGGTCGGTGCCCGTCTTGGTGCGCGCACCCTCGAGGGCCGCGTACACGATCCGCTCGGCCGTGGACTTCTTGCCGTCGAGCAGCACCTTGTTCACCAGCTGCGTGACCAGCGGGGAGCCGTAGACCGGATCGACGATGAACGGCCGCTTGGGGGCCGGGCCCTTGCGGGGCATCAGCTCTTCTCCTTCTTCGCACCGTAGCGGCTCCGCGCCTGCTTCCGGTTCTTCACGCCCTGGGTGTCGAGCGACCCCCGGATGATCTTGTACCGGACCCCGGGGAGGTCCTTCACCCGGCCGCCGCGCACGAGCACGATCGAGTGCTCCTGCAGGTTGTGACCGACACCGGGGATGTACGCCGTGACCTCGATCTGGCTGGTCAGCCGCACACGGGCGACCTTGCGCAGAGCCGAGTTGGGCTTCTTCGGGGTCGTCGTGTAGACGCGGGTGCACACGCCGCGCCGCTGCGGGCTTCCCTTGAGGGCAGGAGTCTTGGTCTTGCCGACCTTGTCCTGGCGGCCCTTGCGGACCAGCTGCTGGATCGTGGGCACCGGTTCTCCGAAATTGTCTCGCTGGCTTCTGGTCGTGCACCGCCGGTTGGCGGCACTGCGCTCGCTCCGCCGGTCGACGGCGGGCGATTGACGCCGCACCGCCCATGGGAGCGGTGGCGACTGGTCCTCATCCGTACTTCACGCCGGTCCTGTTCGGCCTGCGTGCGCTGCCTTGTCGTGCCGTACTGTTCCGCTTTTCCCGATGGTCGCCGGAGACCCGATGACGCACACCCGGGGGGTGCGCACACCTTTCTCCGTCCCCCGCGCTCGGGCGTGTCGCCCGTTCGCCCCTTGCTCGGCGAGTTTCGGGAGCGGGGAAGCTTCCTTTCCCGGCGCCGACGACGACCCTGCCCAACAGGTGAGCGGACCTCGTCACCACGCACACGGGAGTGCCCGGGCTACCCAGGCACGCTGTGCGAGCCTACCGGCCGCTGCCACCGAGCGTCAAAACGGACCCCCACCTGCGCGAAC
>Ga0265334_10001085_pt1 | contig 13308 bp, 15 predicted proteins | sample 42023metaG_FD_192442 | JGI IMG/M metagenome (GOLD analysis project Ga0265334, IMG submission 192442) | Rhizosphere microbial communities from Carex aquatilis grown in University of Washington, Seatle, WA, United States - 4-20-23 metaG | ecosystem: Host-associated > Plants > Roots > Rhizosphere... | reverse complement strand
CAGCGCCTGCGTGACCATCTCTCGTTCACACCTCCGCGATCCGGTGGCGGCGGGTCCCCGGCCACCGCCGCTTGGCTACTGGGACCGTGCGGTCCGAGTCGTCGAGCCTCAGCTGCGCGTCCGGCAACCCGGCCGCGTGCAGGAGACTCTCGCCTGCTCTGAGTAACGGTCTGGGCAACGAGGACGTCGTCCAGCCGGTTCGTGCGTGTTCGGGTGACCACGGCAGGAACACCGTGGACGGCGCGAGCCTACGAAGCGCCGTCGGCGCCGCGGCGAGCACCTCCCGAGGCCAGCCGGCCTCCTGCCCGGCCGGCGCGGGGTCGTTCACGGCCACCACGCCGTCCAGGCTGGCACCGATCACGTCGATCCGGTCGAGAGCCCCGGCGGCGAGTCGTACAGAGGGCACCGTGGTGCGCACCACCATCGCCGACCAGGTGTCCTCGGCCACGAGCCACTCGGCGATCGGGTCCACGGGACCACCCAGCGCGGGCCAGGGATCCCAGCCGGTGTCGACGACCACCACATCAGGGCTACCGACGAGATGTTCCAGCCAGCAGTCCCGCGAGGGCAGATCGGCGAGCGCAGCCGGGCGGAGACCCGCGGCGAGCCGGCGCACCGCGATCTGACCGCGGCGTGAGGCACGCACCGGCCAACGCAGTGGACGGTGCGCGACCAACGCCCCTTCCAGATCGGTGACTCCGGCCAGGCCGGAGCGAGCGGGGTCGGAGAGATCCACGAGCATGGTCGACGCGCCGAGCCTGGCGGCCGCGTCCGCGACCGCCAATGTCACCCCGGATGTCCCGGCACCCGGGTGCGCGCCGATCACCGCCAGTACCAGGGACATAACACCTCACATTCGCAGACACTCGGCATAACTCTCGGTACCGCACCTGTCAACCCTCGTGGAGGATCTCCGGAACAGCCCTTGCGCTGGGAGCGTGGCGGGCCGTCCGGCAGCACCGACCACTCATCCGGGGAGTTGCGATCGCGGAGGCGAACCCGGTGAGGGGGTCGAGTGCAGGTGGAGGTGCCCTGTCACCACGGACCGTTCATCATCGATCTTCTCCTAGTCGCCGATTCGGACGACGCGCACGACCTGAGGCCGCCCGCATGATCCCGACGGCTCGCCATCCGGGACCTCTTATCCGTTTTGGTCCGCGTTTGCTCCACCCTCCCCGATGGATCCGGCCCGTGCGAGTGCGGTAGGTCCCGAGACCCTGTGACCTCCCCAACAGATTGATGACCTGTTATCACTCTATGTGAGTGATAAGGATCGCATCTCACCACTCGTCACAGAACACACGGACAACGGCGGCAGGCCCCAAGGGCACCTCGTCGCCCCACCCGGGCCGCACGTCGTATCTGCCCGCGTCACGACAGTACGGCAGCAGACGGCCCTGCGTGGCCCGGTGACCGCAGCCGGGGCACTTCCCTCGGTACCGGCACAGAGCTGGACACGACCGGTTCTGATCGAGTGACATGGAGCGACCAGACGACATCCGGTGGCCCGCGTGGGGTCCGCCGGAGGCACCGACCGACATCCACTGAAGGCGCCCAGCAAGAGCGGCACAGGAGCCCTCGGCAGACGTGGAACGGCCGGAGGGCAGAGACCGTGCGCGGTGGGAGTCACGTGCCAGGGTTGGGGATCACGCACTCGATCCGGGAGGCCCCTGCCACGCTCAGGACCCCGGATCCGGAGAACCGGCATCCTGACCTCAGCGACAGATGATCACTCGCAGCTCCGACCGCGGGCCACGCACCCACCCGCCGGAGCGAGGCCCGGACAGGAGCCAGGGCAGGGGCTGGGGCGGACCGAACAGGTGATCAGGTCGACGCGAGCGCGAACTCACGGGCGTGCGCGAGCGATCGGACCGGCGGGCGCAGAGCATCTGCTCATGGTGGATGAAAGGCCGGTCACCCGGAGCGAAACGCCGGTCAGCTCGGGCGGGGGCCGGCCAGCCGGAGCGGGGCCGGTCGGCCCGCACGAAACGCCGGGTCAGCGGGTATCGGACACCTGCTCAGGCCGAGCCGAACATCCGTCGGAGACAACGGGTGCCTCGATCTCGGGTCAGCGGACCGGCATCCTGCCCTCAGAGATAGAGTACCGGCATCCTGCCCTCAGAGATAGAGATCCGTGATCGTGTCCGAGGTCCCGTCCGGGAGCGCCTCGCTGTCCGCGGCGATGTCCGCGTCCTGATCCGCCGTCGCTGTTGCCCTACCCGAGCCCTGTCCGGAGGCGACGCGCAGGGCGGACTCCGCGGCACGGCGCACACCCGTCCCGGCCCCGGCCGACCGGGTCCCCCGTGATGTACTTGCGCGCGCAGCGCGAGTGCCCTCACCTGGCCGCGAACCGCTCTGTGCCTCCGTCTGTGCCGCGGTGGAGGCGGCACCGGAACGCGCCGAGCCCGTTGTCCGCGCAGCGGACGATTCCGAGCGCTTCGAGACCGAGGCGGAAGCCGGGGAGGACGACTGCGACTTAGCCTCGGCCTGGGCGGCGCTGATGGCCATCTCGTCAGCCTGGATGCGCGCCTGGTCGGCCTGCAGCACGGCCTCGGCGGCCTTCTTCCGCTGGTCCTCCTGAAGGGTACGAAGATCTGTCTGCAACTGGCGCTCGAGTGCCGTGATGGCACTCCTGGACGCCGTCCCCACGCCCGATACGGACACCACGCACCCCTCTCCGCCCAGGTTCCTGTGATCCGACCGTCGCCGCCTTCCCGCCGAACGGGTCGCCCCACCCGTCGACCGGGCCTACGAGGATCCGCGCACTTCTCGGTGGACGGCTCGCGGATCCACCCGACCGGACGCCCACCCCGGCAACCCGCAGCCCGCAACCGATGGCCGATGGCCGATGGCCGGTAGCCGGTAGCCGGTAGCCGGTAGCCGGTAGCCGGTAGCCGGTAGCCGGACACTGTCGCTCGCCCTGGAACGGACCCGCCCGCCGCCGGTCGACCGGTGCCACGCCAGAGCCGACCAGCCATGGTGGGGCCTACGACACGTATGCCTGGAGTACGTGCTTCGGTCAGGCTCCGTTCACCTTGAGATGTCACGGTGGGATGTCTGCCGATAACGCCACGGAGGAACTATGCCTCTGCAGGCTCCCCCTTCCTCTCTCATCGTGTCGGGGGTTCACGGCCCCACCGTCGTCGGCGACGGGTCCCTGGCGGGTCGACGTTGCTCGCTCATTCGGCTCGGCGGCTGCAACCTCTCCTGCACCTGGTGCGACAGCCCGCAGACCTGGGACGGCTCTCGCTTCAACCTGGCCGCGGAACTCACCGAACGTCTGGTCAAGAACGTCGTGGCCGAGGCCCTGGAGTGCGCTCCACGCCTGGTGCTCATCACCGGGGGCGAGCCATTGCGCCAACAGCGTCGTGAGGGGTGGGCCGCCCTGTTGGACGCGCTGACCGAAGCCGGCGTCGAGATCGTCGTCGAGACGAACGGCACCATCGCGCCACGCGAGCACACCCTGCAGGCCGTTCACCACTTCCACGTCTCCCCCAAGCTGGCCCACTCCGGAGATCCCGCCTGGGCGCGTCTGCCGGAAGATCTCCTACGCGGCTGGGCCCAGATGGCGGCCTGGGGCAGGGCGGACCTGACCTTCGTGGTGCGGGATGCTCCCGACCTGGCGACGGTCAGCGCGCTCGTCCAGCTGCACGGTCTGCCCATCGAGCAGGTCTGGATCAGCGCGGAAGGTGTCACCAGCGGGGCCGTGGTGGAATCGGCTCGGCGGATCGCCGAGACGGCGCTGGCCTGGGGCTACAACGTGAGCCCTCGACTGCATGTCGTCCTCTGGGGCGATGCCCTCCGCCCGGACCCGGAGCTGGTCGGCTTCCGCTGACCCGGGCGATGCCGCCCGTTTGCTCCACGGTGATCCGGACGTGGTCGAGGCATTGCCCGGGGACGAGGTCCTGACAGGCCCGGATGGCCGTCAATGCCTCGCCCAGTGCGATCGGTGCCGACGTGCCTACCCGGAACTGTGTGGACGCCCCCTGGTTCTCGACCGGAGTTTGATCCTTCAGCCAGAACGGCCGGTCGCGGCCGCCGGCTCCGCCCCGGACGGTCAGCCCCACGTGAGCCAACCAGTGGTGGACGTCGTGCAGCACGTGCGCTCGGTGACCGGAGCGATGCCGGCGGACGCGACCGGCTGGACGGACAGGACCACCTCGGCCCCCCACCCGGTGAAGCCCACACCACCCACCGCCTCTCGACCTGAACCAATACACCCTGCAAACTTGACTATTTCAAGATCTAGATTGAGAATATTCACATGAGGGGCTCGGGGAGAAGAGAGATGGAGTGGGCTGAGTTGACGGACCTCACCCGCGGCGCAGCCTTCACGGTCGAGCGGGTGCGCCTGACGGCGAAGGACGTCGTCATCGAGGGACAGTTCGAGGTGCCACAACTCGCACAGCTCACCGCGGAGGACCAGGTCTTCGTCATGGCCTTCATCCGCTGCCACGGTTCGATCAAGGAGATGGAGAGGATCTTCGGTGTCAGTTACCCAACGGTCAAGGCACGGCTGAACCGGATCTCGGCCTGCTTCGACTTCGTCGACACCAATCCGGCACCTGCCCCTGCCGAGGTGATCGATCGGCTGCGAAGGGGAGAGATCAACGCAAACGACGCGCTCCGCGAGCTTCGAGGCCCGTCATGATGCCGCAACTCGTGACCGTACGGATGCGAACTGAACAAGGGCACCGCTTCTGCGTCTGGATCCCCGTGATCCCGGTGCTCATCCTGGCCTCCCCCCTGCTACTGCTCGGCATCCTGGGAATCGCGATCACCTCTTGGATCATGAAGATTCGGGCCGGTGCGGTACTGCTCGGGCTCGGCCGGGTGATCTGGTCGCTCGGCGGCACCCGGATCGAGGTCCGGCAAGGACCCACGCGGATGTTGATCAGCCTTCGCTGAGGCGCCGAACGGGCCCTGCGTTCGTCCGCACATGCCCGGTCATGCCTGGCCCCGGCCTCTGAGCGATCGACGTCCACCCAGGTCCAGCTCAACGACCCACCTCGCACGGACCGTCGAGATACGAGATAGGAGTCCTGTCATGAACGAACACCGCAAGCAGATCCTCGAGATGGTCGCCGCGGGGACGATCACCGTGGACGAGGGCGGCCAGTTGCTCGCCGCCCTCGAGGAGAAGCCGGAAGAGGCCCTGTCGGCCGCCACCGGCATGCCGAAGACCGCCCCGCGCTACCTCCGCGTGGTCGTCGACTCCCCGGGGAACTTCGACGGGGACGGCCCCGGCAAGGTCAACATCCGCATTCCGATCCAGCTGCTCCGCGCAGGCGTGCAGTTGGCGAGTCTGATCCCGCCGAGTGCGCTCACCCAGGTCAACGAGGAACTGCGCAAGTCAGGGGTCCCGGTCGACCTGACCCAGCTCAAGCCCGCGCACATCGAGGACCTGATCGAGCAGCTGTCCGAGATCGCGATCGACGTCGACCAACCGGATGCGAAGGTTCGGGTCTTCTGCGAGTAGTGCCCGACAGCCCCGCAATCCGGTCACGCTCCGCATCAGCACCCCCCTCCGGCCCGGTGTGGATCCCGTCGGGCCGCGGCGGCACGCGGGGCACGGAAGCACCTGGGGCTGAACCTCACAGGCGGTGATCATGAATGAGGTATCGCGGGCAGGCCACGAAGCGCACGCGAGTTGGTCGGGGGCAGGATCAGTTCGGGGTGGTGGTTCGGTGTCCCTTGCGGAGCCGCCGATTGCGTCGTCGGTGCTGGCCGGCATGGTGTCCGCCACCTTTGGGCGCGATCGAGGGGGAGAGCCTGAGGACCACCGAAGGCCTCGTCAAGCTTGTGTTCGAATTCGTCCGGGCGTTCACAATCGGACGCCCGGGTCCTGGAGATTGCGGTCGAACGAGTTGCCGAATTCGAGCCGGTCCCGCGACAGCGCCGGGCCGAGGTCGGCGCGCTGGTCGTGAAGTCCGGGAACCATGATCGGATCTGAGGTGATCCCGCCGCGACCGCCCAGGCGGCGAAGGTCGGGCGGGGCTCCTGGAGGAGTGGGCCTCGGCTGGCTGACGGTAGGTGGGAGACGAGGATTGCCCTGCATCGTCAGCGTTCCGCGCGGGCTCCCACCTGCGCGGTGAGGACCAGTGGCAGTTCGGAACCGGCGATCTTGCGACGGCAAGCTCCCACGGAAGTGGTCTTCTCGACCCCATCGCCTCGCAGCCGATACGTGTGGGATGCCCGCCGGGCGTGGCAGACTGGCCGAACCGCACGTCGAGGGACTCCCCGAGCGGCGGCGCAGACAAGCACCCGCTGCTCATGACATGGGTTCCGCGGAATACTTCACCTGCCAGGAGGGCTGGCCGAGTGGCCTATGGCGGCGGTCTTGAAAACCGCTGGTGCGGTACCCATCCCGTGCCCGGGGGTTCGAATCCCTCGCCCTCCGCCAACAGCACAAACACGCCCTGAGCTGCGAGAACACGGGCTCGGGACACCCGGCCGGCGGCCGGACGACGTCCGGCTGTCCCCGGCCGGATCCGGCCGACACCGGCTGGCTGTGACCCATGCGTGTCCCCGTTTCGGGGAACGAGGAGAGCCATTGTGGCTCCGGCAGGCCCCTCACTGGCCGCTGGCGGACGGCCGATACAGGCCCCGCCCCGCCGGCCAACAGAGACTCGTCCGTCAGAAGCGCATGGCCGCCAGGACGTCGGCGAGCGGCGTACCCTCGCAGGACCATGAGGCGAGTCACTCGCGAGCCTCCACCGAGGAGCGCCCCTTTCATCTGCCGCGCAGATCCACCAACGCTTCTCGATGGCTTCGCACCAGGCGTTCACACACTCCACGATCGGGGCAGACATTGTGCTGATGCCACCATCACAGTAGTAGTAGCTACAGGGCATATACCCCGAAGGAGTGTCGCCAAAACACGCCACAATCAAGTTGCTGCTGTCTGTGGCGAGAATGGGGAACCACTTTCGGGTTTCCTCCAACGCTTCGGGGATATTCTCCGACACAAGGCCCAAGAACCAGCTCCACTCCTTCGCCAGATACCTCAAGGATGCGAGAGTCAGTCCTGGGCCAATCATGACCGACCCGACTCCCGATTCCTTCGCGAGACCCGAGCCGTTGTGCCAGCAGAACCACCGAACCAGATCGTCCGGCGGAACGAGATCGAATTCCGCGAGGACATCCCTGACTTGTTGCGGTGAAGCTCCCGGCGCCAAGGAGTCTGACAGCGAGGGGCAGGCCGAGTATAGCTGCTGCTCGAATATCGCCAACGCGCCCGTCAGATCACTCAATTCGCAACTCCTGGCGCCGGTATTGGAAGTGGACTACTTTTCCACCAGCCTGTCGAGATAGGAGCCTCGGGTACCGGCACAACGAGAAACTTACGCCCCTTGCGTTCCATCGGGTACTTGTTGATGCCGCGCCCACTAATGGATGCCCAGCGAAGTGACCCCTCCCCGCCCGCCTGCAGATGGACGATACGGGTCTTGGCCTCCTTGGTCCCCAACCCCAACTCACCCAGCAGGTCCTGCAGCCGCGACAGCGCGGCTTGGGCCCACGACCGGGCCTCCCGGCAGCTACCCGAACCGGACTCACACCCCCAAGCAACGACGAGCTAACCAACCAGGACCATCTCCTACGCGAGGTCTGAACCTCCAGTTCTGCTGCGTGCACAGAATCGACTCCGGCCCCACCGCCGCCCGACCTCCGAGTCAGACCGACGCCGACGGAACGCTTGCCCCCCAGCCATCGAACTCACACGAACCATGCCGGGCACCAGCAAGCACCATCCACGCGACCCAGTCGTTGAGGATCTTCAGCGATACGGGCATGGGCTGCGTCAGTCCCACCACTGCCCACTTGCGTGATCGCACCCAACGACGCTTGGCCGCATGAGAGCTGACCTCATAGACGGTCTCGGCGCGAAGGTACTTCTCAAGCTTCCGGGCCCGCTGCTGGCTCCGGGCTTCGAAGACGAACTCCAGCTGCAGGTACACGTCCTCGTCCACCCCCTGGCTTCGCAGCGCCTCCCAAGTGCCCGAATTCATCTGCAACTGGTGCGACAACACCCGCTCGATCCACGACGGAAGATCACTCACGGTCCGAAGCTATCGCAGGGAGTGACCATCAGCTGTCCTGGCGCGAGAAGGTGTCGCTCGCAGCCCAAGCTGCGTTCGGCCCGCGCGGGGCTGAGCGTGGGGCTGGGGGAGCGCGAGGCCGGGTCGCCTTGGGTGCCGGGGCTCACCTGGTGGGTACCACGCCCGGTCTCCCCAGCACTGAACTACTGCCGCTCCACCGGATCCAGACCACGGATCCGGCCTTGGCTTCCGTCGGAGCGCGGAACAGCACCTCAGCGGTCTTCGACGGCGGCGCCGTGCAGGACAGTGGCGGTGGCAGTGGCCTCCCCGCTCAGGTCTGTGATCCCGACGGCTGACAGGACGGCCGCGTGTCGCGGTACTCGAGCGGTGACCGTGACATCCAGACCGGCGATGGTGACGGCGCCGCTGGCCCCACCGGCATCCAGGACCGCTCGGGCGGCACGCTCAGCCGCGACCGGGTCGATCGCCAATCCGTCGGGATTCGCCGTCCGCAGGGATACCGGTGCGAGCGCGTCGGCCCCGGCCCGGGCAGCCTGCTGAGCCAGGTCCTCGGCCCGCCCACGAGCGGCCAGAGCGGCTCCCCCGTCAACGACCAGGCCCGCCATGACCATCAGGGCCGTCATGAACACCGCCAAGTACAGGGCCACCGATCCCTGCTCGGCGTCGCTTCGGGTGGTACGGGATGCCGCCGCACGGGATCCGGTTCGAGCGGAGGTCGTGGTGACGAGAACAGCAGAACGGACTCGGGTCTCGCGGGCGAGTCGCGTCCGGAAGAAGTGCACCCAGGCGAAGCGCGTCCGGGAAGAGGCGTGCGGTCCCGAGGAGGTTTCCCTCGCCCCAGGTAGACGTCCACGAATCATGGAGGGCCTCCGAGCCGGCCACGGGCCGTCCTCCGAACCGGTTGCCTCGGGATGCCCTTCAACCCGATCACGGGCCGACTCCCGGCAGGTCGCGATACGTCTCCAACGGGCAGGTAGCGGACGAGTCCAGGTGCAGGGTGCCCGGGACGCCTGCCATGGCCAGGGCCGACAGGTCGACCAAGCAGTGCACGGTCGCGGTGACGCGCCCACCGGGGCGGAGGTCGCGGGTGTCCAGCTCGACGCTCGTTCTGGTGCAGGAGAGTCCGGCCTGGGCGAGGGTCTCCTCGGCGACGGCTTCGGCGTCGATTCGAGCCTGGCCGGGGCCGTCAGCAAGGGATGCGGCCCGGGCGGCAGCGGCGGCAGCCTGATCGACCACGGCCCGCCCCTGGGTGACGCGCCCGAACGCCACGACGACCAGCAGCATCACGATCACGACCGGGGTGACGATCGCCAGTTCCAGGGCCAGGAACCCCTCCTGACCGTCCGGGGGCGAACGACGGCGTGCGCGCCACCTCATGGCTCACCCGCCGGCCGGGGTGACGAACCGCTCGGTGGGCCCGGCTGCGGTCTCGTGGACGTCGAAGTCAGCGAAGGGCACGACCGACAGCACATGTGCGTGAACGACGACCGTGACCGTGGCGGGGGTCCGGGCGACGATCACCTGGGTCCGGGAGAGCAGGTGCGGGGCGACCTGGCGCAGGTAGGCGGTGGCGGCGTCCTGTCCCGCGGATGCGGTGGACCGGTATCCCCGCGCGGTCTGCAGACCCTCCCGGGCGGCGGCCTGGGAGACATGACGCGAGTGCCACAGCAGCGCGTACTGGATGACCAGCATCACGAACAGGATCAACACGGGAAGGACGATCACCGTCTCGATGACGCTGTAGCCGTCTTCACTCCTGCGGACCCGGTCGGGACAGTGCCGGACACCTCGGGAGCGAGTCTCCGCAGCGGCGCGGTGCAGCGCACGCCCGCCACACGCCCCGGCACTGCGACGCCAGGGATTCTTCCGGAGGCGACCCATTGCGTGGGCTACTGCGTCTTGACGTTGTTCGCGGCGTCGGTGGCCTTGGACACCAGGATGCCGACGATGATGATCGCGGCTGCGACGAAGAGGCCGATGATCACGACGGTCTCCACGATGGAAGCGCCGGCGTCCGGTGCAGAAGTCCCGGCATCAAGAGGGGGACGCGAGGGGTGCCTGCGCGCGGAGTGCCTGCGTACGGCGTGCAGGCCGGCGGTCAACCAGGTCCGCATCATCTGGATCTCGAGCATGTGGGGCTCCTTCGAGGGTCAGAAGGCCATGACGTTGACGATCGCGGGATAGGCCAGGAAGACGATGAACGCGAAGCCGATGAGGATCTGGGCGAGACGCATCGATTGGTCCTTCTGGCCGGCCTGTCCCTCGGCCTCGGCCAGCTCACGACGACGCAGGGTGGCGGCGCGAGCGGTCAGGGTGGCCCGGACTCGGGCGCCGTCCCGGCCGACCAGGCGCACCAGGGCGCCGAGGTCACGCAGTTCGGTCACGCCGATCCGGGTGCCGAGGTCGGTGAGGGCTTCCCACTGGTCTTGCCCGGAGAGGGTGGCTCGCCACAAGGTGTCCCGCAGCAGGGCCATCGGCCAACCGGCACCTACCCGCGCGGCGTTGGGCAGTGCCTCTGCCGGGGCCGCGGATCCGGCCATCTCCAATGCGACTAGATCCAGGTAGGCACCCAGAGCGCGGCGGAAGTCGCGCCGTCGACGCGAAGCCTCCTGGCGGGCTTCCAGGTCCACGAGAAAGGTGAATCCGATCCCGGCGAGAGCCGCGAGGACGAGCGGGCTGCCGGAGGGCAGGGTCCAGTCCGCACCGAGTTGCAGGCCGCAGCAGGTCGCGATGACCAGGGTGAACCCGGCCAGGCCGGCGAATGCCTTGCGGCCCAGGGCTGCCTCGAAGGACCGGCCGGTCAACGCCAGGTCCTGACGCAGGCTGGTGTAGGACCAGCCGCGCCTTTCCAGTTCCGCCGCGGCCCACCGGCCCACGCGAGCGCCCAACCCGGAGTTGCCGTCGAGCATTGGTCCGGATGTCTGCGAGCCCTCGGGCGCGCGCCGGGCGTCGAACCGGCCCAGCTGCACCAAGGGGGACACTGTCGGCGGGTACATCCGCCGGATCAGTGCGAACACCGCGGCCCCCAGGCACGCCCCGACCAGGGCCAGCGCGATCACGACGGGCCCCGCACAGGTGGTCCGGCAGAGGGCCCGGTACGAATCACCACCGCCGTGGGTGTGCGCCCGGCGCGGGGCACGCGGGCGATGGACGCGCCCGTCAGCGCCGTGACGACCTGCAAGTCGGCTGTGGGCACCGGGCTCCCAGGTCGGGTGAGGAACGGCTGGGCGGGGTCGGTGGCCGACAGGCGACGCATCCAGGCGAACCCGGCGGCGAACATGGCGACGACCACCCCGAGGGCGATCTGCCCGGCCGGGGTGTCATACGGGCGCACGTATGCACCGCCGAAGACGGTCAGGAAGACCGCGAACGCGATGGTCATGAGGACGACGATCTGCACGCCGCGGCGCAGGCCGGCCCGCCCGGCGCTGATGCGCCGGCGCAGGTCGAGTTCCTCACGGGCAGCGGCGGCCAGCCCGGTGAGTACCTCGGCCAGGCGGTCCCCGCGGCGGCGGACGTTCAGGATCAGCGCGGCGATCACCAGATCAGCGCTGGGGTCGTCCAGCTGGGCCGCGAGGTCCAGCAGAGCAACATCCAGCGGGGACCGGGCCTTGATCTGCCCGGCCAGGCGCACGAGCATCGGGCGCAGCGCCGAGGGTGCGTGCGCGGTGGTCGCGGGGATCGCGTGTTCGAGGCTGGCGTGGGCGGCGATGGTGTCCCGCAGGGACTCGGTCCAGATGACCAGTGCTTCCAGCCGGGTGATCTGTGCTTGTTCGGCCCGGGTGCCGCCGAACGTCGATGGCCACAGCACCACCAGGGCAGCGAGGCCGGCCGCGGCCACCGGCCAGCGGGTCAGGACCAGGGTGCCCAGACCCACCAGGATCCCTGCGGCAATTCGCGAGGTCACCGCGGGCGAGCGCAGCAACTGTCGGGCCCGGTGTGTCCGCGAGGCGGGCCGGGCCGAATCCACGACCGTGCCCCGGATCCCGACCACGAGCAGGAGGGTCGCGGCACCGAGTCCACCGGACAGGGTCGCGGCCATCAGGACGCCGGTATCGGGCATGGTCAGCTGCCTCCCGCGAGCCAGGCCAGCTGATTCCACACGGCGGTGTCGTCGTAGCCGACCGCGGCCAGGGCCTTCCAGCGCATGATCTGGACCTCGGGGTCCCGCGTGGCGCGCCCGTCCACGGGGGATTCGACGAAGATCCGGGAGCGGGTGACCTGCCCGTCGCTGCTGCCGGTGACCTCCAGGACCTCGGTGACGGTGCAGCGTCCGCCGAGCTTGGGGTTCTTCTTCACGAACACCACGAAGTCGATCGCGGCACCCATCAACGCATGCGTGACGGCGAAGCCCAGGTGCTCGTGCTGGGCGGCGTAGGTGGCCAGTCGCCCGAACACGTCCGCGGCGTCCCGGGCGTGGATCGTGGACAGGCTGCCGTCGTTGCCCTGGCTCATCGCCGAGAGCATCTCCACGACCTCCGGGCCCAGGACCTCCCCCACGATGACGCGCGAGGGGTTCTGCCGGCGGGTGCGGCGCACCAGATCGCCGATGCTCAGCCCGCCTCCGCCGTCCGCCGAGGGCAGGACCTCCTCCATCTCGGCGACGTCGGGGTGCAGTTCGGGGTGGCGGCGCAGCCCCAGCTCCAGGGCCCGCTCGACCGTGATGAGCCGCTCCTGTGGCGGGATGCAGTTGATCAGTGCGCGCAGGAGGGTGGTCTTGCCGGCGTCGGTGGCCCCGGCGACCATCACGTTGCACCGGGCCAGGACCATCGCCTGCAGGAACGCGGCGAGTTGTTCGTCGATGCTGCCCAGTTCCAGGAGCGTGCGGGCCCCACCGGGGACCTCACGAGCCGCGGGTGGCAGGTGCGCGAGGAACATCTGGGGGAACCGGTTGCGCCGGATCGAGACCAGGGGACGTTCGGACGCCTGCATGATCGCGGACAGGCGGGACCCGTCGGGTAGGCGTAGGTCGAGCTCGGGGTTCGCGGGGCTGAAGGGCCGTGCGTTCAGGCCGGCGTAGGCACCGAGGTTGCGCACGATGTCGATCAGGTCCTCGTCGCCGGCCGCGACCGGCCGCGCCCGGACCTTGCCGCGGGTGTCGGCGTAGGTGACCCAGACCTCGTCCGCGCCGTTGATGTCGATGTTCTCCACGTCCGGGTCGTCCAGCAGCAGTTGCAACTGGCCCGCGCCGAACATTGCCGCGTCGATCGCCTCGACGAGCCGGCGGTCATAGCTTCCGTCGGGCAGT
>Ga0265334_10001084_pt1 | contig 13309 bp, 18 predicted proteins | sample 42023metaG_FD_192442 | JGI IMG/M metagenome (GOLD analysis project Ga0265334, IMG submission 192442) | Rhizosphere microbial communities from Carex aquatilis grown in University of Washington, Seatle, WA, United States - 4-20-23 metaG | ecosystem: Host-associated > Plants > Roots > Rhizosphere... | reverse complement strand
GAGATGAATGATACCATCTCCATGTAGTACCCATGAAAAATACGATCCTTTCTGCGTAACCTGCGAGGAGTATGCCTGCTTCTTATCTGACGAAGAAGAGAAAGAGGTAGATTTGTCTTCTTGTTCTGTAACACCCCAGAAAATAAAAGCAGACATCAAAAATGTTTTGAGACGTTTACTAATCCAAAAAATTAACTTAAATAGAGAATGCATAGAAATAGGTGAAAATGTGGTTTGCAAAGGATGTGGTGAAATTTGCAAAAAATATGAACTTGTTAGAGTATTTGTTGATATAACACGCTGTATGAACTGTGTGATAATAACCTGCACTAAAAGAGCATCAGATAGAAAATCAATATATTTAGGAGAATTAGCAACGCAAAAAATGGCTGCCAAGAAAGCTATTCGAATCAATAGAAATAAAATTTCAAGCATCAATAGTAGAATAGAGATTTTAGAGAAAGAAAGGGAGAAGTAAGAATGCCACTTAAAAAAGGAAAATCCAAAAAGGTTATTTCCGATAACATAAAAACAGAAATGAACGCTGGAAAGCCGCAAAAACAAGCAATAGCTATTGCTATGTCAGAGGCCGGCATGAGTAAGAAGAAGAGAAAAAAATGAGCAAAAATATAGACACCCAAAAAGAAAAGAAAAAGAAAGCCAAGATGTCCCTTAAGCAGAAGCGCAAGGCTAAGAAGGAAAGAAAAGGGCTTTAGTAGTTCGGTGTGTAGCCCCAGAAATCTCCGAAGTGTTTTATGGGGAGTTTCTTTATTAAATCTTCCAATTCTTGACATGTTTCGTTCAATTTTTCTGCAAATACAAGTAATTCTTTATGGTTATTCTCTGAATTATCGGGGGTATCTTCCAGGTAATAATTTACGGAACAAAGTTTTGCTGATAGCATCTCATTTAGATTCACAAGTTGAATTAAAAGCGCTTGGATGTCTTCTTGCAGTGTCGTCATCACCTTCTCCTTAAAATTATTCTTGACATCCCACAATAACATGATATATTACCAAAAACAATATGTAGTTGTTATATCAACTGAGGATATTGCCCATGGTAAGAAAATGCAAATGCGAGATATGTAATAAGTTTAAATGGAAACCAAAGAAGATGAATGAGCTTTTTGAGAGGTATGAGGGACTGGTCGAGGCGGCAACTATTTTGCTTATACCCATAATCTGTTTACTAGCATTATTCTTCATATAAATATATGGCATACCTAAAACAAAGAAAGAAAAAAGAAGTAATCTTTAAGCTTAAGGAAGAGGATAAACGACTTGCTGAATTTCTAAAGAAAAAATGGGGCGTTCGCTTCTATGGCTTTTTATTTAATAAGTTTAAATGGAAACCAAAGAAGATGAATGAGCTTTTTGAGAGGTATGAGGGATGCTTTCGCTCTTACCCAGACTTTCTTAATGAATATTATCTTTGTTCTTACGATGACACATATCAGGATTCGCCTGATTTTGAAGAATTATGGCAGCAAATGAAAAATGATTTCATGATAGTGGAAGACGAAAGCAAATGTTTGATTCACGTTTTCAGGAGAGAATAAAGATGAAATATAAATGCATATTGCCAATTAGGTTAGTGCCATCCCTTGATGAAACTTCTTTTGACGAAGGAGATATAGCAGATGCCATGTGTTGTACCCATAATGGGCTGCAATTACATAATTTAACAAAGCAGGGGACATATTATGTTTCGGCCGATATTTTTCCCATTGCTTTCGAGAGGATAGATTGAAATATATTTGTATTTTTCCTTTAACGCTATACAAATATCCCATTAATTCCAGGCAGGAGAATAACCCTCTGGAGTGTGAGGTTTTATGTTGTTTTAAAAAAGGACATATTTTAAAGGATAATGAATTGCAATATTTTCATGGCGCTCTTAATTTCGCACCGAAGCTCGGTTTTTCTGCATTTAAATTTTGTTTCAAAAAAGAGAATAAAACATGTTAGAAGCAGCCACTGGCCTAGAACCTTATTTAATAGCAATTGTAGTATTACTCGTGTTTGTAATTTTAATGCTTGGAGACAGCAGATGAGTTTTATAGAAAAGATTAATTGGTCCGCAAAAATATTGTGCATTATTGCTGTAATTACCCTCTTCCAAAGCGCTGCATTTTTTATTTTGGCGTTGATATTTGATTCTTCTGAATTTATGAAGATCGCCTCCGTCATCTCATGCTTCACGATAATTCTTTCTTTTCTTTCTGTTGTTGGGGAGCTGGTTTCAAGAATGTTCTTTAAGGATAGGCGCTAAAATGAAACACCCATCTTTGGTAACGCTGAATATGCTCATAATAAGCTGTAAAAGCATGGATGTCCTTAAGAATTTTATGAATTATCTATGGAAAGACATAAAAATCCAGGGTGCAGAATATCACTTCCTGGGCGTCGAGCAGCTTCTTAAAGAATATGAAACGAGAAAGAATATCCCATCGCAAGAAAGACAGCTTGGTTATATTACGGCATACATCAAGTATAAATTATTTTCATGCATTCTGGAGGTTGTAGTATTTGAAGGGGAAGGGCTTTCTGAAGACTTATCAGATTTGCAGCTAGAGTTAATAGATGAATACATTAGATTCTTTATAGAGCAAAATATCATTAAATGATACAATTGGTTCATGACAGATGAACTAATTGAACTACGAAATCGCCTAATTAATTCACACTTAGAATTCACTAAGGTATTTTTTGAGCTTAAAACAGGCAGACCTTTCCATACTCCAGAACCTGTAAGCCGCGCCTCTCACTACAAGGTTATCTCCAAAGAGCTTGAGGATGTATTCGACCTAAAGACTAACAGGCTCATTATTAACGTACCACCAGGCCATGGTAAATCTACATTGTTGGTTTATTTTGTGGCATGGGTCATGTCGCAATATCCAGACAGCCAAATATTGTATGTTTCCTACTCAAGGCCGCTAGCAGAAAAGCATACCGCAACCATTAAAGAAATCATGGAGATGCCACAATACTATAAGTTATTTGGCGTAAAAATAGATATGGCCACATCGGCGAGGGGTAATTTCAAAACCCTGCAGGGTGGCCGAGTAATGGCATTTGGGAGCGGAAGCTCAATTACAGGGATGGACGCAGGCTTACCCTATCTTGAGAGATTCTCCGGGATGGTCATTATGGATGATATGCATAAACCTGATGATGTGCATTCTGATTCCATGCGGGAGCATGTGATTGACAACTACAATCAGACTATTAAGCCCCGGCCGAGGGGGCCCAATGTACCCATTGTATTTTTAGGCCAAAGACTGCATGAAGCTGACATTGCCGCGTTCTTGCTTGAGAGCAAAGATGGTATAAATTGGCGAAGGGTAGTCTTAAGGGCTATTGATGAGGCGGGCAATGCGCTTTGCCCATCAATTAACCCTTTGGAAATGCTCCTGAGAGAACAAGAAGTAAACCCCTACGTATTCTCTTCCCAATACCAGCAAGACCCTCAGCCAGCTGGAGGGGGCATATTCAAGCCGGAATGGTTTGTATTGCTAGATGATGAGCCAGAGATCATATCTACTTTCATCACTGCTGATACGGCAGAGACTGATAAAACATACAATGATGCCACTGTTTTTAGCTTCTGGGGGCTTTATAAGATAATGCATAGAGATGTAGATACCGGATTATATGGGCTGCATTGGTTGGATTGCGCTGAAGTGCGCGTAGAGCCGCATGATTTGGAGCGGGAGTTGTTCTCTTTTTATACAAACGCTATGCGCCACAAGGTAAAACCAGAGTTTATTGCTATCGAGAAGAAGTCGACAGGTGTGACGCTCGCTTCCTCCTTGAAAAATATTCAAGGTCTAAGGGCGATAGATATAGAGCGCTCAGCAGTAAGCAAGAACAAGATAGACAGATTCTTTAGCATTCAAAGCTGGATTGCCAAGCGCCATGTTTCTCTACCCAGATATGGCAAGCACACCCATATGTGCCTAGAGCATTGCAGGAAAATAACCGGCAACAATACCCATCGTTTCGATGATATTTGCGATACTTTATACGACGCAGTCAAGCTCGGATTGATTGATAAAGTGCTTTTGCCCAAAAATACATCAGATTCTGATAAAATGATGCGAGATATGGCCGCGCAATTTAATCAAGTTAATAGAATGAGGATGGACAGGCAATGGTAATAAGAACAAAAAAAGAAAAAAATCAAAAAGCAGTAGAAGAAAAATTACCGCCTTTACCCGATTTAAATGAAAATCCAAGATATATAGTTGATCCTAACGGAAACGAAAAATACCCCAAGTGCATAACTTGCAAGCATTCAACCAGAGCGATGACCCCAGATTACATCTGCGCTAGACCCATTGAAAATGTAGTTCAAGAAAACCCATTCAAGTTAAACCGCATCTGTCATGACGAAAGATATGGCAAGAAAATAGAATACACAGAAATCCCTATTTGTGGCTTAGGCGCGAGATTTTACGAGGCAAGATAAAACGGAGTATTTAAATGGCAAAATATTACACGGATGAAGAAGAAAAATTAAAACAACTAAAGAAGGAGGTAGAGAAATCCTTCATGAATTTCAATCAGAACTATAAAAGTTTTAATGACTTTAGAAGATGGACATTTGTTAGCAGCATTACCACAACGGATTCTTCTATTAACAATATTACGCGAAGACCCAATTTAGAGTTCAACATTCTCGAACCTCCTATATCAAGATTGCGTGGCGAAGTATCAAAGCAGGAACCTGCTGTTAGAGTTTCAACTAAAGAAGGAAAAAAAGTTGACCCACAATTAATAGAGCTTGTGGAAAATCACTTCAGGCATATATTTGATAATGCAAAGAAAAATAATCTGCAATATAACAACATAACTGATACATTAAGCGGCGGATTTAGCGCGGTATTTATTTATAACGATTACATCGCAGAGAAATCTTTTAATCAAGATATTTTTATTGAGCGCCCATTTGACCCTACACTTTGCGGATGGGATGTTCTTGCAAAACAAGATAACAAATTGGATGGAAGATATTGCTTTCAGATAACCGTGATGTCGAAAGAGGATTACGAAAGAACTTTTGATACTAAAATAGATGAAAACGAATTTCGCGTAAATAATGAAATATCTGGTTTTAAGTGGTCCTATAAATCACAAGAAGAATTATTTATTTTAGTTTGCGATTTTTATGAAAAGAAAATCACAAAAAAAGAAATTGTATTATGCGCGGATGGTGTTGTTAGAACTCGCGGCGAATATAATAAAATGGTAAAAGAGTGGGATAAGTTTGAGCAGCCTCCCATTATTGTTGGCAAGCCACGCAAAACAAATATTACAGAGATTATTCGTTACAGATTTGATTCAAATAAAATTCTAGCCGAAGAAGAAACAATTTATTCATCTTTGCCAATTGTGTTTATAGATGGTAATTCTATTCTTGTTAAAGACGCACTGAATAGCGCCGTTCGCCAAATGACCCGACCTTTGGTTTATGCTGCAATGGGTGCTCAACGCTTAAAGAATTTTGCAGGACAAGCACTTGCGAATGAGCTTGAAAACATTCAGCAATCACCCTGGATGATACCCAAGGAAGGCATACCCGCTATATACAAAGAGCCTTGGACTAATCCGCAATTGGCTTCTTGCTTGGTTTATAACGCATTCAAAGATGACGATCCAAATCAGCCATTACCACCACCACAAATGGTTCAGCGTCGTGCTATTCCGCCCGAGATAACGCAAACATTTATGGGTGCAGATTCTGTTATCCAAAACATATTGGGTTCTTTTGACAACTCGCTTGCGAAACTGGGCGAAAGAGAATTAAGTGGTGTGGCTATTGAGAATAGTTTGTCTTTATCAAACAGTGCGGCAATGCCTTATGTGGTGGCTTATTTAAATGGTATGCAATCTTATGCAAATATCATTCTAGAAATGTTACCTAAAATATATGTAACGCCGAGAACTATCCCAATCATGACAAAAGACGGTAAAAGAGATTATGTTGAAATAAATGGTACCAATCCTGATGGCACACCACAATTAAAATTTGACTACGATAAAGATGCTTTAGAAATAAAAATTGAAGCGGGTCCAAGTTTTGGTGCGCAGCAAGCTAAAGCATTTGATGATATTGTACGTGCTCAACAAGTCAATCCCGGTATAGGACAATTTATGGCGATAGAGGGCGGAGATGTCATATTTGATAACATGGATTTCCGCGGCGTAGATATTCTCAAAGAGCGTTATGATGAATGGTCTAAGATGCAGAAACAAGCGCAACAGAAAGCGCAACAACAGCCTCCACCTGAAGTGATGAAGATGCAAATACAACAAATGGAAATGCAACAGAAAGCGCAGCAGGCGCAAGCAGAGAATCAAATTAAGATGTTACAAATTGAAGTAGACAAGCAGAAGCTTGAGCTTGAGAAAGCTAAGATATTGGCGAGTATAGAGAACCAGCAATCCAATGCGGCAGTTCAGTTAGAGAAAGTTACGACTGAGCGTATTGGCAAAGCGGCTGATTTATTAATAGCAAAAGAAAAAAGTGACAATGAAATTGAAATGAGCAGACGAGAAAAGAAAGAGGAGAAAGCTAGTGACTAATTGGATAGAGCCATTAATAAGACCTGCCAAAACAGGCGATTATCAAATTATGGCAAGGATAGAGGCAGGTCTTGCATTTAGAATGAATGCTTTTTATAGCGCGGCTGATAACCGATTTTATACCGATAAAATTCCTTCAGGTGAATTTGTGGTGCTTGCTTGGGCAGAGATGGAATGATAAAGCTAGACATTTTCAAAAAATACCATATAATTTGTAACAATTTACTTTTATTTTGAGAGATTCTAAATGAAAAACTGTAGCTATGGCAACAAAGGGTCTGGCGGTAAATCCAAAAAAGAAATGCCAAAAGAAAAGAAAATGGAAAAGAAACGCAAGTAATATCTAATTTAAAAGGAGCTTATAATGAACGGACAAAGTATTTACCAACCAGCGGATTTTGCATCACCAGCATTTGTACAAGGCTTTTTGCCTACTGCATTTACCACCACTACTGTAACTTTTGCGCCAGGCTCTGCGCGCTCTTATACTTCTGATTGGGTGGGAGAATATACCGGCTTTACGCCTGGCGCACCAGGTTCAATTACGATCAACACCGCTGTTATCGGCGCAAACGGCACCTTTCCTACTGGAATTGCTGCTATTACGCCTGCAACCGGTCTTAATATGGCGCCTGTTTATTTAGTGAGCAATAGCGCTGGCACTACTGATGGAAGCTTAAATGGCTTAGTTATTCCTGCAATGGTAATTGCAACGACTGCCACTGGCTTCGTTCCAGATGGGTATGATTCATACCGTGAAATCGGATTTGTATTGGTTGATAACGCAGGTCACCTAGTAGCCTACTCTATTAACGGCAACTATGAACGTCGGAGTGTAATGCTTCAAGATAGACAGGTTCTGTTAGCTGGAGGCGCTGCAACCACACCAACCAAGGTAGACATTATCTTTGGAGTGGGCGGCAATGCATTAGCTTATAATCGTGTTTGCAACCTTAATTTATTAACCACTTTTACCAATAACACCAATGACGATACAGCATCCTTAATTCCTTTTGGCTTAACCGCAGCTTCTTTGCCTCCTGTTGTATTGCAAGGCCAGGTTAATGCTGTGGCTGTAACGCAGAATGTTATTATGAACGCCGGTCTTGATACCGGCACCAATGGCGCAGCTATTAACTACAATGTTTCTGCTGGCGATTGCACGTTGAGCTTATGGCTATCTGGTTTTGATTACAACATGCCATTCTCTAATATGCAGGGTTAAGTTTCCCCCAAAGTCCTTGGTCCTCATCCGCCAAGGCAATTAGGGCGCCTTTTATCCTTTGGCGCCCTTTTTTTATCTGCTCGTTTTGTTTTGTATCTTTTAATCCTTCTTTTGATTGACATTTACTATTTTTTATATTAATTTATTAATCACTGAGCTATCAGGTAAAATAGCCACAAACTCATGTGTCATTGAGGTCTCTACCGTGACGGGGTTAATAGTCGAGAGGAAATATGATAGACGATACGGTTCTGCCGGAAAATAATGTAGCGCCTGAAGAAAAGCTGGTGCCACAGTCACAGGTCAACAAGATTGTTGGTCGTGCTAAAGAAGATGCCTATAGTTCAGGCATAAAAGATGGCATGTCTCAATCTAATGCTGTGAGCGAAGAAAGAATACGCCAAATCGCTGACGAAGCCGCAAAAACGAACGCGCAAAACTTGAACGACCAGTATTCTAAAAAAATGCAGGAAGAACAAGCTAGGCACTTAGTAGATAGGTTTCAAAACGACTTGATAGCCGGCAAAGAAAAGTACCCTGACATTCTTAAAGATGTCGAGGGATTGCAGTTGCAAACGATGCCAACCCTGGTCAAGCATGCCCTGGATTCAGGTCATACCGCCGAGTTTATGCATGAGTTAGCAAACAATCCCCAAAAAGCGCTTGCGATCCATCAGGCAGAGATGCTGGGAAATCCAGTGTTAGCCGCCAGATTAACGCGGGATTTAGCTGCTTCCATTAATAATAACTTGGTTGCCGCTAAAACTATGGGTACGCCTAAAGAACCTTTAAGTCAAATCAAGCCCTCTCCAGAAGCTAGCGGAGACGATGGCATGAGTATTGCGGATTTGCGAAAACAAAAGCATCTTCGCGTATAAACTTATCTTAGGCCAGATGTCTCCAAAGATTAACTTATTGGAGACAACACCATGGCCGTTCCAGCTAATTTTTTACAACAGGTACAGACTTATCATAAGTCAGGATTAGCACTCCTGCAAAACTATTCGTGCTTTATTAGCACGGCAAATACCAAATTCCGTGAATTCAACAAAATGGCCGCTAACTTAGGTGATACCGTTACCTTTGACAGACCGCCACGTTTTATATCTCAGCCTTCATTGGTTGTTAACTTCCAGCCCGCAAGTCAGCTGGTTCAACCTTTGACCGTTAATCAACAATCAAATGCAAGCTATGTATTTACATCGCCTCAGTTGATTTTTAACGCAGAAGAATATTTAGATATGTTTGGTCGCTCGGCCATTGCTGAAATTGGCACACAAGTTGAGTCATATGTAGCAGGCCTTGCTGAAACACAACCTTATCGTTTCTTTGGCGATGGCGTTTCTCAAATCAACTCTTTTGGGCAGCTAGCCCAGATGATGGCGCAATTCAGAACCTTTGGTACGCCTAAAGGTGAAGCTAAAGCGTATTTATCTGATTTAGCCGTGCCACAAATTGTGAACTCTGGTTTAAATCAGTTTGTTCTTGATAGAAACGATGAAATGTCCATGTCTTGGATGGTCGGTAAATTCCGCCGTACAGATTGGTATGAATCTAACTTATTACCTTTACATGAATCTGGCACCGTAGGTAATCAAGCGCAAACCTTAACGGTTATCTCAACGAACGACCCTACTGGCGCAAATGTAACCTCTATTATATTCAGCGGTGCATCTGTTAGTGATGCTGACGCTATCCATCGTTACGACAGTGGTCAATTTGTGGACAACGTAGCAGGGCATCCTAACTTACGCTTCTTAACCTACATTGGTCATAAGCCAAGTGGTGCGCCTTTACAGTTCCAAGCTGCCGCTAATGCTGCATCTGATGGGTCTGGCCATGTAACCATTACATTGTCTCAGCCTTTCTGCTGGCAAGCAGGCAATCCTAACCAAAACGTAAGTGAACTCACACCTATCGTAGCAGGCATGCAAGTCACCGTACTACCTGACCATCGCTGCGGCATGATTGTGGGCGGAAACGCTTTATATCTCGCAATGCCTCAATTGCCTGACATGAACCCTTTCCCAACTGCGAATGCAACTGATGAAACCACCGGTACCTCTATGCGCCTTTACTACGGCGGTATCATGCAGACCGGCCAAGTAGGCTTCATTCATGACGTAATTTATGGTGCAACTGCTGTGCCTGATTACTTAATGAAAATCGCATTCCCTCCGTAAATAAGTTTAGGGATATTTCAACCGGTAATAGATTGTTACCGGTTGAATAGGTTTAATTTATGAGGAAGGAAGATGGCTTATACTGCGCGGCAATTAATCATAGAGTCATGGTATTTGTCAGGTATTGTCAGTCGCACAATGGAGACTGTTACCGGTGAACAAATAGCAGATGGTCTAGAACGATTTAATGCCATTTTAGATGTGGCTACCGCTAGCGTCGACCTTATTCCTTTCTGGGTTGAATACAACAGCGTGTTTGTTGCCGGCCAAGAAAAATATTCAATAGACAATTTGGTTGAAATTGAGTCAGCCACATTCTTTATTGATGATGGCTTTGGCAATAATGTTCGTTACTCCATGCAGCCTGCATCACGACAAGAATATTTCGCCTATTCGAGAGCGAATACTATTTTGAGTCTTCCATATCAATGGCATATGGAAAGAACCCATACAGGTGCAGATGTTTACTTTTACTATTTTCCACAAACAAATTGGAATTTCCAGTTATGGGCTAAGTTTTCATTGCTAAATCTGACTCTCGGAACAGATTTAACCCTGACATACCAGGGGTTTTATATTGAATATTTAAAATACAAGCTCGCCAATTATTTATGTGAGCTTTATAACGTGGCTTTTTCTCTGACGCATGCTAAGAGGTTGTCTTCTTACGAGCAAATGATTAGGAATGCCAGTCCATTAGATTTTACACAAAAGAAAATCTCACAATTCCAAGTTCAAACCGCCCCAGATTATGCGCAAGCTAATTTAGGAAAGAGTTTTGTTCCATTAGGATATTAAGAAATATGATAGCTGTCGCTGCCAGAAAACAAGATATTCCTTTAAAAATGGTCGGCGGTAATCGTTATGGCCGTTACCCTAAGATATCTGACGAACAGACTTTTAATTTATATATCTCAGATGATTGGATGGTCAATTACGCCGCCTATGAAGTTGCAGCAGGAATAAACCAGCAATCTGTAGGCAGGCATTTATTTACGAGCAGCCGATGGGGTCATATGCTCGCCATCATTGGTAATGCGGTATATGGCGTTTCTCCACCCGCCTCTAATAGCGAGACCTTACAAACCTTTTTTATTGGAAATATCAATACTTTCGAAGGTGATGTTTTCATTGATGAGAATATTGCAGGCCAGATTGCTATCTGTGATGGTCAAGCTATTTGGATTTACAACTGGCAAACGCCTTCTAGTCCGCCGCTGATTGCGGCCACATTACCAGTTGACCAAGCCACGAATGAACCGATTATACCTGGCTATATTACTTATCAAGATGGTTATTTCCATACAGTGAATAAAGCCTCGGCAGGATGGTTCTTGTCAGCACCTAATGATGGCTTAAATTGGAATTGGGGCGCCGGGAGCGTGCCTGTCTTTGCCTATATACAGACAAAACCTACCAATGCCGTGGCAGTTTTAAGAGCACCAGGTCGCGGCAATTTGCTTTATCTTTTTGGCACCAATGTCACCGAGATGTGGTATGACGTAGGCGCGCAATTATTCCCATATCAGCGTAGCACCTCGGTTAGCATTGACTATGGTTGCTTAAGCCCTAATACCATTGCTGCAATGGACACCTATGTAGCATGGCTGGGTATAAATGAACGCTCTGGTCCGGTCATTATGATTTCATCAGGCTCAGATATCACGCGTATATCAACCGATGGAATTGACTTTAAATTAGGCAATTTAAAAAACCCTGCGCGCTCCACAGGATTCTTTTTCAAAGAAGATGGTCATCTCTTCTATCAAATCACGTTCCATGACGAACGAGATAATTTCTCATTAGTGTACGATTTTAATACACAAATGTTCTTTTCTCCAACAGATGAGAACATGAACTATCACATTGCGGAAAGTGTTGCCTATTACAATGACAGTTATTACTTTGTCAGTATTAACGATGGCAATATTTATAAATTCAGCAGTGATTTATTTACTTACAACTACACATTGCCCGGCAGCAACGTAATTAAAGAATATGAAGTGCCAAGGGTTAGGGTATGCGCCCCCGTGAGAATGGCGAATAGCGCTTCCTTCGTTGTTAACAATTTATCTTTCACCATGGAGCAAGGTAACGACCCTAAGTTTATTGGCTATAACCCTAATTTAACTGTGGAACCTTATGTTCCACGGGTTGATATTTCCATGTCCAAAGATGGTGCAAATTCATTCAGTAGTTATTTTTCAAAAGACCTAAACCCACAAGGCAAAAGAAAAAACCGTGTAGCTTTTTGGCAGCTTGGATTTGCCAATGACGTTACTTACCAGTTTAGATTCTGGAGTAAATATCGGTTAGCGGTGGGCGATGGTGTAATAGAAGCATATCAATAAAGAGGTTTATATGGCTACAAATTGGGATATGGTTGCGAGCGGATTAGGAGCTATTGGCGGTGGATTAGCCACAATGCTCAATAATCCTGCTGATGCAGCCAGAGAATACACAGACCAAGTCGCGGGCGTCGTACAACCGTATTATCAACCCTATATTGACACAGGCCTTAGAAGCCTTTCAACGCTTGAGCAGCAATTTAATCAGTTATTAACCAATCCTGCGTTAACGATGCAAATGCTAGGCGGAAGTTTTCAGCAATCTCCTGGATATGAGTATCAATATCAACAATCCATGAATGCGCAGAATCAAGCTGCCCAAGCAGGTGGTTTAACGGGCGGTTCAGCGCATCAGCAACAAGCGGGCGCTACTGCAACAGGACAGGCCAATCAAGATTATTACAACTATTTAAATTACATGATGCAGCTTTATGGCATGGGTCTAGAAGGTACGCAAGGGCTTAACCAAATGGGTTACAGCGCATCGACAGGTTTATCAGATTTACTAGCCCAGAACTTGATGAACCAGGCTCGCCTAGAAGCGCTAAGCGCTATGAATCTGAATTCTGCAATGGGTTCAACAGCAGGCGGTATAGGCAGCGTAATAGGTGGAACAGTAGACACAGTGACGGGGTGGTTCTAAATGGCAACAAATATTATGCAAAGCTGGAGTGATTTGGCACCTAAAAAAGATTTTTTTGAATCTTTTGTAAGTCCTTTGTTGGCTGGTCAAGAAATGACCAAACAAAGATTGCAAAATCAAGCCATGCAGCAAGAAATGCCCTATATCACCCCGCAGTTAGAAGCGGCATTGCTTGGGCAAAATCTAATGAATCAAGAACGCCAAACCATGAATAAATATGCGGCTCCTTCAGCTGAGGCCGCTTTAATGAGCAAGATGCTGTCCAATAAAACAGCTGAATATAATTTACAACAAGCGCCTCAGCAAGATGCTTTACA
>Ga0265334_10001082_pt1 | contig 13326 bp, 10 predicted proteins | sample 42023metaG_FD_192442 | JGI IMG/M metagenome (GOLD analysis project Ga0265334, IMG submission 192442) | Rhizosphere microbial communities from Carex aquatilis grown in University of Washington, Seatle, WA, United States - 4-20-23 metaG | ecosystem: Host-associated > Plants > Roots > Rhizosphere... | reverse complement strand
CACCGCCTGCACGTTGCGGGAGACCTCCTCGGCCGCGGTCGCGGCGACCCCGGACTGCACCGAGGTCTCCTCGACGTTCTCGGCCACCTGGGTGTTCGCGACCTCCAGGTTGTCGGCGTTGCCCGAGAGCACCGTGGCGGAGTGCGTGATCTCCGCCAGGGTCCGGCGCAGCGAGGTCTGGGCAGCCCGCAGGTCCCCGGCCATCTGCCCGAGCTCGTCCCGTGAGGTGACCTCCGCCTCGCGGGTCAGGTCCCCGTGGGCCAGGGCGTTGAGGGCGTCCCGGACCCGGCGCAGCGGGAGCGCGACGGACCTGGCCACCGAGAGACCGATCAGCAGCAGGAGCGCAGCCCCGCAGCCGGCCATCACCCAGGACAGCACCAACGCGTCGTGACGCACCTTGTTCATGCGGCTCAACGTGCCGGCCATCGTCTTCTTGCTGGTCTCGGCCAGGTTCCCCAGCGCGACGTTCACCGCGTAGTCCGGGACGTCGAAGTGCGAGGAGCTGATCGAGATGAAGTTGCTGATGTCCTCCTGGTCGATGTTGTACTTCATCGCCATCGGTTCGAGCCAGCTGTGCCAGGCCTTGACCGCCGCGTCGATGTTCGGGGCCACCGTCTCGTCGACCAGCTTGCGCTGCTCGGCACTCGGGTGGGCGTCCAGGTAGGCCTTCACTCCCGCCCGGGTACCCGTGATCGCGGCGTCGACGTCCCGCAGGGCCGCCTCCTTGCCTGCCTTCTGCGTGCTGAGCAGGCAGCGCGCGGTGGCGTTCTCGAACCGGGTCCACTGCGTGCGGGTGTCGCCCAGGGCGATCGCGGGCGCGGCGTCCTGCTGGACGACGTCCCGGCCGCTCTTCTCCACGGAGTCCAGGGCCAGTTGGCCGACCACTCCCATGCTCACCGCGGTGAACGTGGCGAGCGCGACGAGGACCTTCAGCTTGCTCCGGATCCCCAGCCGGAACATGGCGAGACCGCCCCGGGCGGGCGGTCGGGTGGTGGCGCGTGTGCGTGGCATGGGCGGTTCTTCCTGACGACGGGGTCCCGGTGGACCGGGGGGAGGATCCCCCGGCCCGCCGCGGGCGAGCTCACCCGTGGCGGGCCGGTCAGTGAGGTCCGGCCGTTCAGGCGGCACGAGCCTCCACGACATCGAGCACCCTGCGGGCGTTCAGGGACAGCAGCAGGCGGTCGGGCAGGGTGTAGGCACCGAGCAACAGGTCGCGCACCCGCTCGTCCACGGTGCTGGGGGTGGTCTCGAAGGGGACCTGGGAGACCTCCAGCACCCCGCCGATCTCGTCCACGAGCAGACTCACCGGCTCGTCGTCGACCCGGACCACCACGTTCACCGGCTCCCGGCCCGGGTCCGCCGGACGCAGACCCAACCGGACGCGCAGGTCGATCGCGGTGAGCACCTCGCCACGGAGGTTGATCAGGCCCGCGATCTCGGGGGCGGCCAGCGGCACCGGCGTGATCGACTGGAGCCGGACGACCTCCTGCACGAGGGCCACGTCGACCCCGAAGAGGTACTTGCCGACATGGAAGGTCGAGAGCTGGTTCATGCCAGGGCCTCCTCGTACGCCGTGGCCACCGGCGCGCCGTCCGGCAGCGCGTCGTAGAAGTTGGGATCGGCAGCCAGCACCGCGGTCTGAACGTCCAGGAGCTCGACGACCTTGTCGCCGACCACCACACTTCCGACAAGGGCGTTGTCGTCGATGTCGCTGCGGGTGCCCGGCTGCTCGGTGGCGATGTCCAGGATCCGTTCGACCACGAAGCCGACGCTGCGTTCCCCGCGGGTGTACACGACCAGCTGGATGCCGCCGTCCATGGACGTCTCGCCGTAGGCGCCGAGCAGGGAGGACAGCCGGACCAGCGGCATGATGTGCCCGCGGTACTGGACCACCTCGCGACCGCCCACCCGTTCGACGGACGTCGCCTGGATCTCCTCCAGGCGGGTGACCATGTCCAGCGGGATGGCCGCTCGGCGGTCGCCGGCGACCTCCACCACCAGCACCGGGTCGAGCATCGCCACCGTGCCCGTGTCCTCGACGGTCGCCGGCCCGCCGCCACCGTTCAGGACGTTGGCACGTCGCGCCAGGGTCGCCGCATCGAGGATCAGCACCACGGAGCCGTCGCCGAGGATCGTCGCCCCCGCGTAGACGGGGATGCCCTTGAGGTGGCGGCCAAGCGGCTTGACCACGATCTCCTGGGTGTCCAGGACGTCGTCCACGACCAGACCGAAGCGCTGCTGCTCGGCGTGCAGGACCACGATGAACCCGCCTCGCAGGTCGTCGCCCAACTTCGCCTCGTCACCGGAGTCGGCGCTGCCGACCGGGACCAGACCGAGCTGCTCGTCCAGGCGCACCAACGGCAGCAGCATGTCGCGCAACCGGTACACCGGCGCCCCGGAGATCAACTCGATCCCGCCGCGGGCGTGCTCGCCGGAGAGCCGCACCAGTTCCAGCACGCTCACCTGCGGCACCGCGTACCGGCGACCGGCGCAGCCGATGGTCAGAGCCGGGATGATCGCCAGGGTGAGCGGGATGGTCAGGCGGAACGTCGAGCCCCGGCCCACCCAGCTGGTCACGTCAACGGAACCGCCGATGCCCTCGATCCGGGTCTTCACCACGTCCATGCCGACCCCGCGGCCGGAAACATTGGTGATCTTCTTCGCCATGGAGAATCCGGGCAGGAAGATCAATTGCATGATCTCCCGGTTGGTCATCGTGGAGAGCTGGACCTGCGAGACCAGACCGCGCTCCAGGGCCTTGGCCGCGATCCGGGCCGGGTCGATGCCCGCGCCGTCGTCGATGATCTCCAGGTGGACCTGACCGGCCTCGTGGTAGGCACGCAGGCGCAGCAGGCCCTCGGCGTTCTTGCCAGCAGCCTTGCGCTCCTCGGGACTCTCGATGCCGTGGTCGACCGCGTTGCGCACCAGGTGGGTCAGCGGGTCCTTGATCGCCTCGAGCACGCTGCGGTCGAGCTCGGTCTCCCGGCCCTCCATCTCGAGACGCACCTGCCGCCCGCACTGCTTGGCCAGGTCACGGACGACGCGGGGCATCTTGCTCCAGACCGCGTCGACCGGCTGCATCCGGGTCTTCATGACCTGTTCCTGCAGCTCGCTCGTGACCAGGCTGAGCCGCTGCGCGGAGCGGGCCAGCGAGGAGTCCTTCGTGCTGTCGTGCGCGTCGTCCAACCGGCTCACCAGCTGGTTGCGCGCCAGCACCAACTCACCCACCAGACGCATGAGCGAGTCGAGCAGTTCGACATCGACCCGCACCGAGCTGTCCACCACCGAACGCCGGGCGTCCTGGGTCTCCAGGGCCGTCTCGACGGCGGCCGGCGTGACCTGGCCGTGGTCGACGAGGATCGTTCCGAGAGGGCGAGTGTCCCCCAGGTCCTGTTCCATACGCGCTATCTCCACTGCGTCGGGGGTGGCGGCCCCGGCCTCCACCAGCACCGCCCCGATGGGCGGCGTGGGCGGGTTCGATTCGGCAACGGACGCGATCTCGGCGGTGTTCTGCGCTCCTTCGGGAGGGGTCGACGGGGACTGCGGGGCAGGTCCGCCCGTGTCCGCGGCGGAGGCGGCCGGGGTGGCGGCGGACTTGCTCGACCGGCGCCGCTTGGGCGCCGGGGTCGTGGAGGCCGGCTGGCCGGAGGACGGTGCGACGGCGGGTGTCGGGCCGGCGCCCGCGGCGGACGCCGGTGGAGCCGCCACCTCGGTCGCCGTGGTGGCACCCGCACCCGAAGAACCGGTGGCGGCCGGGGTGGTGGCGGCGGCCGCGGCCGCGGGCTTGGCAGTGGTGGCCGCAGTCTTGGCGGTGGCGGAAGAGCCGGCGGAGGCCGTGGCCGAAGAACCGGCGGAGGCCGTGGTGGTTCCGGCGGTGGGCTTCGCCGCCGACTCGGCGGCAGGCTTGGCCGCGGCAAGCACCGCAGGAGTCGGGACGGCGGGCTCAGCCGTTCGAGGAGCGGGCACGGCGGCCCCGGCCGCAGGTGTGCTCGCGGCCGGGGCGGGCACTGCAGCGGCAGCCGGCGCGTCCTCGAGAAGATACGTCAGCTCGCCGATCAGGGCCGCGTGGTCGGCGACGCCCTCGGCCCCGGACTGCTCGATGTTGGCGAGAAGGGCCCGCACCGCATCCACCAACCGCAGCAGCGCGGTCGAGCGTTCCTCTGTGAAGCGGATCTTGCCGTCACGCAGTCGGCTGAGCAGGCTCTCGCCGACGTGGGTGAGCTGCTCCAGCTGGTGGAACGCCAGGAATCCACTGGTGCCCTTGATGGTGTGGATCGTGCGGAACACACTCGCCAGCAGGTCCCGCGACCCCGGATTCTGTTCCAGGGCCAGAAGATCCCGGTCGAGCTGATCGAGATTGTCGTAGGACTCGACCAGGAACTCCGCGACGATCTCGTCGATCGCTTCCATCGACGTACATCCCTCCACCCCACGGCGCTACCGACCGTGAACCGCGGTCTGGCGCGGCCCGATGGGGTATGCATCGGTCCGGTGCGGGCCGACTTGAGAGGAGGGGTGATCCGGGCAACCTGACTGGGCCGTTCGGGTCACGCGCGGACGCCGGAACAACGATCGGTGGAATCGACGCCAGTACCGGTCGGGTCAGAGCTGGGGCGGCTCGGGCACCCGTGAGGTCAGAGCTGGGGCGACGCGGGTACCGGTCGGGTCAGAGCTGGTACCGGTCGACGCGGAAGCCGTCCTCGTCGACGACGAGGCCCGAGGTCACCTCGATCACCGCAAGGGTGATCGCGGCGATGACGGGCTTGACCTGCTTCCGGGAGGCGAGATAGGCCGCCGAGGGTGTGCGGCGTTCCCGTTCCGCCGGATCCGGCGGCATCCACCGGATCTCGTAGGTGACGAAGGAGCGTGACGCCCACTCCTCGCCCGCGACGGCAGGCTCGACCCCCTCAGCGACGTGCGCGAGCACCTCGACCGCGCCGTCCTGGGCGCCTGGCCCCACCTCACCGACCAACGCATAGGCGTCGAGGATGTCGGGGGCCGCCAATGCGTTCATGTCCATGCGGTCCGCGTGGGCGTGCAGCGCCTCCAGCTCATCCGCACGCAGGGGCTCGTCGGCCAGAGCCTCGGCGATCACCGCACCCGAATAGACCGCCTCCCCGGGACCGGCCCACTCCTCCCCCTCGGTGGCCAACCGCACCGACGGCAACTCCCGGGCGACGACCCCGCACAGCACCTCGGGATCCACCCAGAACGGCGCGTGCACCAGGTGGTCGACCGCACGATCCGGGTCGGGCTGGACCACCTCGAAACTGCCGGCCATCCGCACAGCACCACCGATCCGGCGCGCCAGACTCACGAGCAGGTGCAGAGCTCGGGCCTCGTCACGCCAGGGAAGGCCCTCCGGGAAGGCGAAGGCGAAACCGTCCCGGTCGTCGGTGCCCGGCAGGGGCGGGTCCTCGCGGTCGACAGGGGTGTTCAGGCTGAAGACCACCGTCCAGGGCATCGGTACCGCCGCATCGACGGCGTCCTCCATGGACAGCTCGAACGGGCCGGTGATCCGGGTCTCCCGACCCAACTGCACCTCCCCGGTCTCGCCCAGCCTGCTGGTCGGCACCCAGTCGCGGACCAACTGGTCGACGACATCCAGCGGCACCGTGCTCGGCACCAGCAACAGGTGGTGGGCGGCGAGCTCCCGGGCGGTGAGCTCGACCTCCTCACCGGGAGCATCGGCGTCGTCTCTGCGGAACCATCCGCGGCGCGCAGCCATCGATGCCTCAGACCGACGTGCGGTGGAAGGACAGGTACGACCGGCTGGCCGTGGGCCCGCGCTGTCCCTGGTACCGCGACCCGTGACAGGTCGCACCGTAGGGGTGCTCAGCGGGGCTGGACAGCTGGAAGAAGCAGAGCTGACCGATCTTCATACCAGGCCACAGCTTGATCGGCAGGGTGGCGACATTCGAGAGCTCCAGCGTCACGTGCCCGCAGAAACCCGGATCGATGAACCCTGCCGTCGAGTGCGTGAGCAGCCCCAGGCGTCCCAGGCTGGACTTGCCCTCGAGCCGGGCGGCGACGTCCGCGGGCAATGTCACCACCTCGAGGGTGGAGGCCAGCACGAACTCCCCGGGGTGCAGCACGAAGGCGTCGCCGTCGTTCACCTCGACCAGATGTGTCAGCTCAGGCTGTTCCTCGGCCGGATCGATCACTGCGTACTTGTGGTTGTCGAAGAGCCGGAAGTAGCGGTCGATGCGGACGTCGACGCTCGACGGCTGGATCATCTCGGGGTCGTACGGGTCGAGCACGACCCGACGAGCCTCCAGCTCGGCACGAATGTCCTGGTCGGAGAGCAACACGGTGACACGCTACCTGGCGCACGAACGGCCGTGTCCAGCCCTGTGCCCGGCGCCGGCTCGGGGTAGGCCGGATGCGGACCCGAAGTGGGCCCGGCGCAGACCCCCGGTGGGCCGGATGCGGACCCAGGGTGAGTTGGGCGCAGACCCCGGGTAGGCCAGGCGCAGACCCGGGGTGGGCCCGATGCAGCCCCCTGGGTGGGTTTGATGCCAGCTCGGGGTGAGCTCGGTTGAGGGGCAGGTCATGGAGCGGTCCTCACGGCGGCAGTGAGGCTCTTCCCGGTACTGCCGAGGACTGCCGAGGAAACGCTCATGGCGACGTGGCTCAGAACGCGTGCGGTCGTCCGGATCGCGGGCAGGAGGCCGATCAAGCCGCCGGCAACTGTGCCGAAGCGGTGACGGGGCTGTTGTTCACCGTGTACACGGCGCCGTCATCCGCGTGCAGGACGACCCGAACCGTGCTGCCATGGGCGTCACGGGCCGCGGTCGCGGACACGAAGTAGGCCGCTCCGTGCGCTCGGCCCAACAGATGCGAGCCGACCCAGATCTCGGCATAGCCCTGGCCCTGGGTGTAGGTGCCGTCCTCGGTCGTCGGCCCCCACCGGAAGCGGGTGGTCACCAGCCGCACGGCCCATTGGGTGGAGTCCACCCGCGTCACCACGAGCTGAATGCGCGGCGCCACGGCTGCGGGCAGGTCGTGGGTCGAAGTGCGCAGGTGTCCGGTGGAGAGGGACATCTGGCTGGGCGTGGACGAGTCTGCCGCACCGTTCCGGGCCATGTTGATCGCCATGAGACCCACGGAGACCGCGATCCCGGCGAGACCCAGGAACAAGATCCCGGCGCGCAGCGCCGAGCCCCAGCTCGACGCCGGCTTGCTCGCAAGGCCCCGGCGCACCAATTCGGCGCGGACGTACTCGCGGTAGGCGACCTCGTCGTACTGGTATCCCCGGGCCGAGGCGTAGGCCGACGCACCCTCGTCGTCCTGCTCGTCCTCGTCGTCCTGCGGGTAGATGTCGGCGGCGGAATCCCGGTCGTCCTGCGGGTACAGGGTGTCCTTCCCGTCCTCACTCTCCGGCAGGGAAGGGTCCTCGGCCGCACGGAGGGCAGCGGAGCTCTGCGGGTGGTCGTCCACCGGAACACGCCCGTCGGCACCGACGCCCCGGCCGATGTCCACGGTGTGTCGATCAGTGCCAGGGCGCTCCGGCGCGCGAGACGAAGACTGGCTCATAGGTGTGGCGGCCCCGGCAGCCTGATGGGAGGCCTGCGCCACTGCTCCGGCAGGGACGGCCTCGCCGGTCAGACCGGAGTCCTGACGCCGGAGCGGATTCGCCCGTACACGTCCCCACCACGGACCGGCAGCTGCACCGGACCGACCAGTGGTGGCACCGTCCCCGGGATCGGTGGTTGTCGGGCCGGGTACGTCGTCCCGAGGCGGGGTCTGTCCACCCACAAGGACCTCCTGAGCCGCTGGTACGGGCGAATGGCGCGGCCAGGGTACGGTGCACGTGGACGGATCGGGTGGCGGATGGCCGAACTACCCGCGTCCGTCCCGGGTCGGGGGACCGCACCAGAAGCCGGGAGTTGCTACAGTGTGGTCGCAAGCTCGGCAGAAACGCCGTGCGGGTGTAGTTCAATGGTAGAACATCAGCTTCCCAAGCTGACAGTGCGGGTTCGATTCCCGTCACCCGCTCCAACAACAAAGGGCCAGGTCAGAGGGGCAATCCTCTGTCCCGGCCCTTCGTCGTAACCCGGTCAAAATTGCCCGTCGTGCCCACAACGTGCCCAGAGCGCTCTCTCAGCCCACCCGGACAAGCGCCCCCGCGGCCCCGTCGTCCCCGTCCCCCTCTCTCTTCTCCGGCTCCCCACGCACGTGCTCAGGGGCGCCCTCAACCTCCAGGAGGGCGTCCAGAGCGGCGGCTACCGCGCGGTCGGCGCCCGAGGTGGCGTGCTGATAGATCAGTGCGGCGCGAGGGTTGTCGTGGCCCATGCGGGCCATGAGGTCCCGCAGACTGGTCCCGGTCTGGGCTGCCAGGGTGTTGCCCGTGTGTCGGAGGTCGTGGAAGTGCAGACCAGGCACTCCGACCTCCCCGACCACCTGACGCCACCTGACGATCTTGTTGAAGTTCCCTCGCCAGATGGTCTTGCCGTTCTCAGTCGTGAACACGAACGAGTCCGGCCATTCCTTCACGTGGGCATCGACGTGAGCCCGGAGGACAGGGATGACCGTTCCCGGGATGGAGACCGTGCGCACTCCCGCCCTGGACTTGGGCGGCCCGAGGACCAGCCCCTTGCCTCGCTGCTCGGTGAAGGCGTGCCGGACACGCACCGTTCCGGCCTCCAGGTCGAGGTCACACCGTTGGAGGGCGGTCACTTCGCCCCAGCGTAGGCAGGCGAAAGTGGCCAGCAGGATGAGCGCTCGAAACCTCTCGGGGACCTTGTCGGCCAGACTCATGACCTGCCGGACAGTGAGAACGGGTCGTTCCGCGGGGTGCTCCTGGTCGGCCCCTGGGATCCGGCAGGGGTTCACCCGGATCACCTCGTCTTCCCTCACAGCGGTGTTCAGAATGGCCCGCAAGAGCCGGTAGGCCTTGGCCACTCCGTTCTCGGACACCCCGGTCGCCAGGAGCTTGACTCGCCAGCGACGGACCATGGGTGTCGTGAGGTTCCCGAGCTCGACCTCTCCCAGATGGGGGATGACGTGGGTGTTCAGGATCCAGGTGTAGAGCGCCACCGTCCGTGGCCGGAGCTTGGGACGCTCCTTGATCCATTCAGTGGAGTAGTCGCGCACCTTCACCTTGCCCTTGGACGGATCGACCCACTCCCGGCGCATGAGCTGGGCCTCAAGCAGGGTCAGGTACCGATCCGCTTCGGTCCTCGTGGCGAAGGTCTCCTGTGCGGCCTTGCGGATGCCATCGAGTCCCCAGTAGCGGACCTGGAATCGCCCTGAGGGCAGCATCCGAACGGAACCGAATCGACGAACCAATTTCCTCGGCATTGTTAGGCAGCCCTCCTGAGGTCTCGCCAGACGGTGTCGTAGGTGATGGGCTCGACCCGGCCGGCTTGAATGTGCGCGGCCAGATCGGCGGGGTCGATGCGCACAGAGCGTCCGAAGCGGTGGAAGGCAATACGACGTTCGGCGACCAGGCGACGGACGTAGCGAGCGCTCATGTGCAGGCGGGTCGCGGCGTCTTCGATGGTCAGGAGTTCGTCAGTCGGGGCGAGCGTCGTGGGGGTGGTGATGTGGTCCTCCGGGGCGGTAGTGGGGGTGGGCTGGACCAGGTGGGGGTGCCGTGGGGTGTTCTGGCGGGTGGGCAAGGTGGGGTGTCCTCCGAAGCGCGTGGAATTGACCGTCACCACCGTCACCACCGTCACCCGGGCGCGTTTGTGCAGGTCAGGGCGGTGTGGGTGGTGACTGGAGGGTGACTGGAGGGTGACTGGAGCACCGGGCGGGTAAGAGCGGGTGACTGAACGGCCCGGCGGTGCGGGCCGTTCAGTCACCCTCCAGTCACCTGTTGATCTCGCATTTGCGCAGGTCAGGGCCGGTCGGTGACTGGGGTGACGGTGGTGACGGTGGAATCCACTGGCCTCGCACCGATGAGGTGCAGGGCGATCAGCCGGGCGGCCTTGGTGCGGTCGGTGCCGACTTCCACCCCGGCCACACGCAGTGCGGGGGCGATGCGCCGTAGGTGCCCGGAGGCTGCCCGGGGTGTGCGGGGCCAGGCCCTCGGCACGGGGTCCGGGGTCAGGGTTTCCAGGAGTTCGGCGGCGGTGCCGGTCCAGCCCACGGCCTGACCACGGACCAGGTCCAGGACTGCGGCGGCGAAGGGGTCGGCGTCGACCACGGCCTTACTGGTCTCACTCGCCCGCACGGTGTAGGTGGCCAGGGTGTGCCAACCGGTGACCTGGTCCAGAGCGGCCATGATGCGGGCGAAGTCGGCCATGCGCGGGAGTTCGTCGAGCCGGATCGTGGGCAGGGCCTCCAGGACGGCGGCGGTCAGGTCCAAGAGCCCGGCAAGGGCGGTGGGTGCGGTGTGGTGGAAGGCGGCTTGGATCTCGGCGTCGGTGCGCCGGTTACGCGGTGGGATGGGGTCGAGTTCGACCGGGATCATGCGCTCGGCGAGGTCGCCGGCCAGGGCTCCGGCGTCGATGCTCGTGAGCGCGACGACGCGCCGGAAGGACAGGACGGTGACGTCGTCGTCAGTGAACAGGGCCCGGTCGACGATGCCGTCTCCGGTGACGGCCTTGCACAGGGTGTCGGAAAACCACGGGGCGATGGTGGAGATGTTGTCCAGGGCCACGGTCCAGCCGGCGGACGCGGTCACCGACCAGGCCCGGATGTCCTTGGGTGGGGTGCGCAGGGGCACGGGTGAGTCGTCGATCAGGCGCACGCAGAACGTGGCCAGGGTCGACTTGGCGGTGCCCTGTTCTCCCAGCAGGGCAAGGATCGGGTGCGGGATGTGCGGGAACAGTCCCGCGATGAGCCACGCGATGATCAGCGCGAAGCCCTCGTCATCGACGTTGAACAACCTCCGCAGCCCCGCGAGAGCTTGGACTCCGCGCGGGCCCGTGGTGTCCGGGATCGACAGGGGCCCGGTCAGGGTGGTGCGCCGGAACAGGACCGGTGAGGCGTCCAGGAGGTGCCAGCTTCCGGGCCGGATGAGCACGGCCCGTCCGGTGGGGTCTCCCAGGTCCAGGACGATCCCGTCGCCCCATGAGGCGACGCGTAGGCCGATGGGCTCTGGTGGGAGTCCGGCGGCCATGCCTTCGATGACCGTGAGGGCGTCCGCGAGGGCGGATCCCGACGGTGCGGCGCCGGTGTGGGCGTAGTAGGTGCGGGCCAGGCGTTGGCGCAGGCCGTCGCGTCCGCGTAGGGGTAGGGCGATGGCGGGTCCGTTGCGGTCCACGGCATAGGCCTTGCCGTCGGTGCCCTGCACGATCCGGTAGGACTGCTCGGCCAGGGCGACTAGGCGTGAGGCCTGCGAGGGTCCCTTGCCGTCCTCGTTGGTCTCGCTCTCCTTGCGGGTCTTGGGCTTGTCGGAGTTGCAGGTGACGGTGGCGGCGGCTTCGTTGACCACGGCGGCGGCCTGGGTCAGCACGTCCTCGGGCTCGTGCGAGAGGCCGGCGTCCTCGGTGGTGGGGTCGATGGGTTCGCCTCCGGTGAGGGGTTCGGGTGGGTGGGTGTCTTCGGGTGGGGTGTTCACGCGGCGGGTTCCTGGGGTTGGGGGCAGGTGTCGTGCGTGGCCTCGTGCAAGGTGTCGGGGCCAGCTGGGTTCGACGCGTCGGGCATGGCCAGGGACGACGGCTCGGTGGTGTAGGTGGTCCAGGCGCGGGTGATGGCTCCGGATCCGGGGAACAGGTCGTCGAGGATGTCGCCGGGGCCGGCACCGAGCAGGGCGAACATCCAGGCGGCGAACGCGGGGGGCTTGGTCCCGATGACGCGCCCGGGAAGGGTGGTCATCGGGGAGATGCCGTGCACCAGGGAGTCGACCCGTCGCGTGGCGCCGGCGGGACGCGACGGGTCGCAGGGCCGTCCGCCGGTGTAGATGACCGGTTCCCAGGCGGAAAGCGGCCAGGTGCTGGGGGTGGGGCGTTCGCCCCGGTGCCAGGCGGCGACCCGCACCCCCGGCGGACACAGCGCGAGCACGTCGGGGAGTGCGGCGGCGGAGGTGGACAGGGCCCAGCCGTCGTACCTGCAGAGCCGACGGATCAGGTCGGCGTGGTCGACTTCCCCGGCGTAGTCGGGGTGGTCCTTGTAGTAGTGGGCCTTGCCCGGGTAGGGCGGGTCCGCGTAGGCCAGGTGTAGCGGGCGGCCTGCCGCGACGCCTTTCCCGACGGCGCGGGTGAACCGGTGGCGTGCCTGGCGGCATCGAGTCGAACAGCACACCGCGTCCACCCGTGCGGTGTCCGGGATCGGGCCGGTGCACCACGCGCACGTCCGGCCCGTCGTGCTCAGCTGGACGCGACGGGTGGTGTCGTCCTTGCTCATGCGGCAGCTCCCAGGGGGAACAGGGCGGGTTGGTGGTGGGTGGGCAGGGACGCCAGGAGGCGGGTGCGCCAGGCCAGGGCGGCCCGGGGGCAGTTGGCGCAGTTGGTGTGCCGGGTGCATCCGGGAAGGGGTGGGCGGTGTCGGGCGTCGTAGGACCAGGCCAGGGAGTCCGCCGAGACGAGCAGGTGGGCGCAGCGCGCCAGGCCGGTGGTCTTGAACCCGAAGCCGTGCAGGCGGTGCACGCCGGCCGCGTGCAAGCTGGACAGGATGTGTTCGGCGTCGGTGGTGGACTGTCGTCGGCACACCGACCCGACCCCGACCAGCGGCTCAGCGGTCAGGTCGATGCCGGCGACCTCGTAGGCCCGGACGCAGTCGGTGTACTGGGTGGGCGTCCAGCCTTGCACGACGGGGATCCACGGCAGGTCGGGTGCGAGTTCGCGCAGCTGCACGAGGTTGGCCACGGTCCGGGCCTGGTGTTCGGCGACCGACAGGCCGGTGCCAGCGAACCGCAGGGGCCCGATACGTCCGCCGGCCAGGACGGCCGGTTCGCACATCCAGTCCTGCGGCGCCGCCCACATCAGGTGTCCGACCTGGGCGACGTAGCGGCGCACGCGAGCGGCGTACTCGGCGGGGGTGGTCATCCAGCGCCCGTAGGTCTGTAGCTCGGTGAACCCGCCAGAGTCCAGGGCCCACACGCCGAGGGCGACCGGTAGGCGCCGGTAGGTGCGCAACCGGCGGTCCGAGACGAACAACGGCACGTCCATCCGGGCAAGCCACCCGGGTTGGTGGGTCCCGAGCAGGAATCCGGTGGGGTTCACGCTGCCTCCCACAGCGGCCGGTGCGCCCCCAGGGGTGCGGCCAGGTACGCGTCGGGTTCGTCGGCCAGGCGGGCGAGCTGGGCTCCCAGGGACCGGGTGCTCTCGGAGAGCACGGTGTGCAGGTCGGCCAGGGATGCGCGGGTGGCGCCCTGGTGCAGAGCGCGGGCCAGGGTGTCGGCCTGGCGGCGGATCCGGGCGTGGATCAGGGCCCGGC
>Ga0265334_10001079_pt1 | contig 13341 bp, 9 predicted proteins | sample 42023metaG_FD_192442 | JGI IMG/M metagenome (GOLD analysis project Ga0265334, IMG submission 192442) | Rhizosphere microbial communities from Carex aquatilis grown in University of Washington, Seatle, WA, United States - 4-20-23 metaG | ecosystem: Host-associated > Plants > Roots > Rhizosphere >... | reverse complement strand
TCGCGATCGGCCGCCGACCGGATGAGGTTGACCCGGTTGGCCCCGTCCTGCTGAATTGCCGCGGTCACCTGGCGGAGTCGGTTCACGACCTTCTGCTCGATCTGATGAATCATGCCGGCGTCACGGAAGTGGACCTTCCGGATGTAGATGCTGCCGACCTGGTAACCCCATTCCTGGGAGGCCCGGGTCACCTCGTCCCGCACGGCGCCGCTCATCCCGTGCCGGTCGACGAGCATGCGTTCCAACTTCATGTTGCTCAACCGGCGCACCGTGGCGCTGGAGACGTTGGCCCGCAGCGAGCCGGCCGGGTCGGCGTTCTTGAACAGGAAGCTCACCGGGTCGCTGACCATCAGCTCATACCAGACGCCGATGCCCATGGGCGCGCCCTCTTCGGAGTTCACGGCCTCGCTGCGCAGGTACGTCTGGTCCAGTCGCAGGTCGACGACATGCTTCTTGCCGAAGGGGGCGACGAGCAGAGCCATCGGCCCCATGCGGAGCCAGGGGAAGTGCAGCCCCGGTCGTGTCATGACGGCCCGCACGGTGCCGAAGAGCTCGAAGACGATGCACTGGCGTTCCCGCACGATCGCGTACATGCCCAGGATCCGCAGTACGGCCAGAAAGATCGGGACGGCGAGGAACCCGGCGGCCAGGGACACGATGGTGGTGGTTGTCGAGTTCACGATCAGTCCTCCGATCCGTCGGTGACCACGAGGGAACGGGTCTTCCCGAACAGGCCGAGCCGGGTGTTGCGGACGTAGAGCCGCAGCGCGTCGGGCCCCTGCGAGCGCAGTTCCCGGAGCCGATCGGCCAGGGCCAGCAGCGGCGCCACCTCGGCCTGGGCGTTGAGGGTCTCGATCTCCACCGCCCGCCTGGACTGGACGATCTTCTGGTCGGCCGCCGCCCGGGCCAGGCTCACCTCGCTGGAGACCTGGTTGTGAGCGGTGTTGATCGCGGCGAGCGCCGACTCGATCTCGGTGGGCGGATCGATGCCGGTGATCAGCACGGCGTCCAGTTCGATGCCGTAACGGGCCGCCGCCGAGGCGCACTCGACGTTCATGTGGTCGTTGAGATCACTCAGGTTCTTCCGCAGGTCGTTGATGGAGATGCCCTGCGCCGTCTCCAGATCCGACCCCGACCCGGCGGCGGGGTCCTCCGCGTCGGCCCCGGGAGCCGCGAAGTTGGCCACCCGGTCGCGCAGGATCGAGACGAAGTAGCCCATGACATGGGAGACCGGGTTCTTCACCCCGAAGAGATAGGCGTAGAGGTTCCGCTCCGAGACGGTGTAGCGGAGCTGACCGGTGAAACCGGTGTTGAGCTGGTCCTTGGTGACGGCCTCCAGCACCCGGCCGCCCTGGTTCGCGCGCGGATCGTCCGGGTCGTAGGCGATCGACACCGTCTTCGTGGCGATCGACGTCTTGTGGACCTTCTGCCAGGGCATCTTCAGATGGATGCCGGGGCCGCGGACCCGAACCTGCGGATACACGTAGCGGGCCGCCTCGTCCGCGCGCATGGAAAGGCCGGTGGCCTCGTCCAGCGTGGTCGAGCCACCGAGTCGTTGCGCGCGGCCGAAGGACGTCACGACCGCTCGCTCGTTGGGCCCGACGGTGTAGAAGCCGACGAGGACGACTCGAATGACCACCCAGGCCAGCAGGCCCAGGCCGAAAAGCGACATATTCATGAATCCCACCCCCCAGAAACGCTCCTGTGATCGCGCGAACCGTAGCAGTGCCGGGTGTCCAGGAGGGGGTGCTTCGGGCATGTCGCGGCTCCCTTCGTCCCCGTTCCGGGCCTCATCGGCCCGTCCCTCTCGGGCGTCCCCCGCATCAGGTTGACCACGGGCGCAGATGTCGCTCGGGGACCCGCTGGGTATCGCCGTCGTCCGACCTGCCCCGGTGCCGCCCGCCGGTCGGTTGTACGGTCCGAGCGATTCGGGATACACGTGGTGCTGTGCGGGTGGAACGCCGCCCGGCGCAGGACAGTGGGAGGTCGGAGTTGCCGCGTCGAGGTGGGCGAGATGGCTAAGCGAGCCACGTTGTACGACGTGGCCGAACGGGCCGGAGTGTCCACGGCGACGGTCTCGTTCGCGTTCACCCAGCCCCACCGGGTGAGGGCGGCCACCCTGGAGCGGGTGCTGGAGGCGGCCCGGACCCTGGGGTACATGCCCAGCGGTACCGCGCGCGGGTTGGCCCGGGGGGTGACGGGCGCGATCGGCCTGTACTCCTACGACTACCTGATCGATGCCGCCGCTGTCGTTGCCCCGGCCCGGACGGCCTACCGCACGTTCCCGCTGTACGTGGACGAGGTGCAGTACGGCGTGGAGATGGAGTGCCGCCGGCTCGGCTACGCCCTGCTGGTCAGTGGTGCGCGCACCCACCCGTCCACTCCCGCGGTCGTCGATCTCGCCGGCCGGGTCGACGGGCTGATCGTCTTCGCGGGCTCCCTGACGGCGGAGGAGATCGGCGCGGTGGCCCGGCGGATCCCCGTGGTGGCGTTGGGCTCCGACGTGAACGGGTCCAGGGTCGGCACGGTCCGGGTGGACGACGGTCTCGGCATGCGCCAGGTCGTCGAGCACCTGCTGGCTGCTCACGGCTGCCGCCGCCTGCTGTTCCTCGGTGAGGGGCAGACGGTGGAGATGCAGTCCCGCTACCAGGCCTTCGCCGAGGTACTGGGCGACGCCGGCCTGGTAGCGGCAGAGCCGTTGCCGAGCCGGCCCGGCGTGGACGAGACCACGGTCCGGGTGGTGCGGTCGTGCCTGGAGCGTGGTGAGCTCCCGGACGCATTCGTCTGTGCCACGGACCAGGAGGCCCTGGTCACCCTGGACACGCTCGCCTCGGCGGGGAGGTCGGTGCCGCGCGATGTCCTGGTGACCGGTTTCGACGGGATCGTGGCCGGGCGGCTGAGCCGGCCGACCCTGACCACCGTCCAGCAGCCGATGGCGGAGATCGGTCGGACCGCCGTGCGCACGCTCGTGTCCCTGATGGGTGAGGGCGAAAGGGATCAGGCCATGTGCCTCGGGGTCGAGCTGCTGCTCGGGGGCAGTTGTGGCTGCCCGGATCCGGCGCAGGTCGACGGCGGAGAAGCCACAGCAAAGCCCCAGGAGCCGGGCTCTTCCGAAATCTAAACGCTTAGATTACGCTGCGCCGCGCGTCGCGATGTCGCGTCGTCCTCGCCCCCTCCGATGCCCCGCGGAGCGTCCATGATGACTGCGCTCACCCATCACCCCCGCCAGTTCGGCGCACTGCTGGTCGGCCTGCTCGCCACGACCGCGTTGACCTGGTCGGGGTCGGCGTCCGCCGCCACCTCGACCGCGACCGTCAGCGTCAACGCCGGCCAGTCGCTGGCCACCTTCCCGGCCACCGGAGTCGGTGCGAACGTCGCGCTCTGGGACGGCCTGCTGGCCGACAGCTCGACGAGCACTCTGCTGAAGAACGCCGGTGTCTCGATGATCCGTTATCCGGGCGGTTCCTACGGCGACATCTACCACTGGCAGACGCACACGACCGACGGTGGCTACGTCGCGGCGAACACCACCTTCGACCAGTACATGACCATGGTGCGGGCGGCCGGCGCCCAGCCCATCGTGATCGCGAACTACGGGTCGGGTACGCCGCAGGAAGCTGCCGACTGGGTGCGCTACGAGAACGTCACGAAGGGCTACGGGGTCAAGTACTGGGAGATCGGCAACGAGGTCTACGGCAACGGCCACTACGGCTCGGCCTGGGAGACCGACAACCATGCCGACAAGAGCCCCCGCGCCTACGCGAACAACTTCCTGCTCTACGCCAGCGCGATGAAGGCCGTGGACCCCACCATCAAGGTGGGGGTGGTGCTCACCACGCCGGGGTACTGGCCGGACGGGGTGGTCGGCTCGGGGGACAGCTCTGACTGGAACGACACGGTCATGTCGATCGTGAAGAACTCGGCGGACTACGGGATCTTCCACTGGTACCCGGGCGGTTCGAGCGAGGCCGACACGCTCGCGAAGGCGGGGGCGATCAAGTCGGCGGTCACCACCTTCAAGGCCGACATGACGAAGTACGCCACGAACAACCCCGGGGTCTTCATCACCGAGACCAACACCGGGGCGTCGCCGGCGGACACCCAGGCGCCGGCCCTGTGGGCGGCCGACACCTACCTGTCCGCGGCCGAGGCGGGCGCCGACAACCTGGACTGGTGGGACGTCCGGAACGGCCCGGGATCCACCTCCACCGACGTGACCGGGGCCACCGACTACGGCGACGGCGGGATCATCTCCAGCGGGACCGGCGCCGAGCCGCCGGCCGGCACGCCCTTCGCGCCGTACTACGGCATCCAGATGGTCAGCCGGGTGGCGGGCCCGGGGGACACCCTGGTGTCGGCGACGTCCAGCAGCTCGCTGCTCGCGGTGCACGCGGCCCGGCGAAGCAACGGCAACCTCGACGTCCTGCTGATCAACAAGGACCCCGCCAACAGCTACACCGTGAGCCTGTCGTACGCCGGGTACACCCCCGCGAGCACCACGACCGTCGACACCTTCGCCAACCGCGCCAGCGCGATCACCACCTCGACCTCCGGCAGCGCGACCAGCCAGACGATCGCGCCGTACACGCTGATGACGGTGCACCTGCACCCCGTGACGACCACGACGACCACGACCCGGCCCACGACGACCACGACCACCACCACGACGACGACCCGTCCCACCACGACGACGACCCGTCCCACCACGACCACCACGACGGCGTCGACCACGACGACCACGACGCGTCCGGTGACGACCACCACCACGACCACCACGACGGCGTCGACCACCACGACCACGACGCGTCCGGTGACGACCACCAGCACGACCACCTCGGCCGCGGGCGGATGCACGGCCGTCTACCGGACCGTCGGTTCCTGGCCGCAGGGCTTCCAGGGCGAGGTGTCCGTGCAGGCCGGCAGCGCCGCGGTGAGCAATTGGACGGTGACCTGGGACCTGGCCTCCGGTCAGGGCCTGAGCCAGGTGTGGAACGGCACGGGGTCGGTCAGCGGGTCCACCGTCACGGTCCACAACGCCGCCTGGAACGGCTCGCTGACGCCGGGTGCATCGACGACCTTCGGGCTCATCGGCACCGGGTCCGCGTCCGCCCCGACCCTTCGGTGCACCGCCTCCTGAGTGTCCGCGGTGCACGGACTCCTGAGCCTTCTGCGGGGCGGTCCACACCGCCCCGCGGTCCGTCCTGATCGAGAGCGAGAACCGATGAAGCAGTCAGCCTCCAGCCGCGGCGGGGTCCGCGGACTCGCAGTGGTCACCACCGCCGGGCTCGCCGTCGCCGCCCTGACGGGCGTCGCAATCCCGGCCCGGGCGGATACCACGGTCGTGAACGTGCGGGTGAATGCCCGGGAAGGGCTCGGCACCCTGCCGGAGACGGCCTACGGCGCCAACCAGGCGGTCTGGGACGGCAACATGAACACCCCGGCCACGTCCAGCCTGCTCGGAGCGGCCGGGGTGCGGATGATGCGCTACCCGGGTGGCTCCTACGGCGACGGGTACCACTGGAAGACCAGCACGGTCGACGGCGGCGGCTGGGTCGCGTCCGGCACGGACTTCGACTCCTTCATGGGCACGACGAAGGCGATGGGTGCCCAGGCCATCGTCATCGCGAACTACGGCAGCGGTACGGCCGAGGAGGCCGCGGACTGGGTGCGCTACGCCAACGTCACCAAGGGCTACGGCGTGAAGTACTGGGAGATCGGCAACGAGGTCTTCGGCGACGGTTACTACGGCGCGAACTGGGAACTCGACCAGCACGCCGACAAGGGCCCGGCGGCCTACGCGCACAACGTCGTCGCGTACGCCCAGGCGATGAAGGCGGTCGATCCGACGATCAAGATCGGCGTGGTGCTGACCCTGCCGAACAGCTGGCCGGACGGCGTCGTGGCCAGCGGGGACAGCGGCGACTGGAACCGGATCGTGCTGCCGATCGTGGGCCCCTACGTCGATTTCGGGATCATCCACTACTACCCCAATCACACCACCGCGGCGGACGTCCTGCAGCAGGTCAAGCTGGTGCCGGCCGAGCTGGCACAGGTGCGGCAGAAGATCGACAAGTACGCTGGGGCGAACGCCCCGAACATCGGGATCGCCGTCACCGAGACCGCGTCGAACTTCCAGACGGCGACCCAGCCCGGCGCACTGTTCACCGCCGACGCGTACTTCACCCTGTTGGAAAGCGGTGCCTTCAACGTCGACTACTGGGACACCCGCAACGGCATGCCCGAGGACGGCATCACCATCTCACCCACCGGCGCCACGGACTACGGCGACGGCGGACTGCTGTCCAGCGGCAACTGCAACAGCCACAACGTCTGCGAGCCGCCGCTGAACACGCCGTTCGCCTCCTACTACGGCCTGCAGATGCTGAGCAGGGTGGCCCAGCCCGGGGACACCCTGATCAAGGCCGGTTCGGACAGCAAGCTGCTGAGCGTCCACGCCGCCCGCAACACCGACGGCGGCCTCAGCGTCGAGCTGATCAACCAGGACCCGGCCAACGACGTGACCGTGAACCTGGACTACGACGGCTGGACGCCCAGCGGCGACACGCCCACCGTGCACAGCTACCTGCCGGAGGCGTCGTCGATCACGACCGCGAAGCAGGGGACCGCCCGGACCCAACTGGTCCCGGCGTACTCGATCGTCACGGTCAAACTGCGGCCCGCCTCGGACAACCCCACCAGCAGCAGCGTCGGACGCCCCGGGACTCCGACCGTGACCCAGGTCGATGACACCTCGGCCACCATCTCCTGGCCGGCGGCCACCGGCGCCGTCACCCGCTACGGGGTCTACGAGCAGCACGGGACCACCACCAACCTGCTGACCGACGCCACCTCGACCTCGGCGACCCTGCACAACCTGCGGCCCGGCACGGTCTACACGGTCAACGTCCTGGCCACCGACCAACGGGGATACCTCTCCCTGCCCTCGGAGCCGCTCACCTTCGTGACCGGCACCCCGCAACACAGCACCTGCGCCGTGACCTACTCCCTGGCCTCGGGCTGGGCCAGCGGTTTCGTCGCAAACGTCAGCGTGACCAACCTCGGGACGACTCCCATCAGCGGCTGGACCCTTGCCTTCCACTTCCCCACGGACACCGAGTCGATCGGCAGCATGTGGAACGCCGCCTTCCACGAGAACGGCCAGGACGTCACTGTGACACCTGGTGACTGGAACGGGACGCTCGTGGCGGCCGGCGGCAACAGCGCCAGCTTCGGCTTCGTGGGCAACCAGACCGGCGCCAACCCGCCGCCGGCCTCCGTCACCCTGAACGGAACCGTCTGCACCACCACCTACGACTTCTGAGCACCACAGACAGCTCCTGATGACCACCCTCGACCCCTGATGACCACAGAAAGGTCCTGAGTGCCACAGACAGCCCCTGATCGCCGCGGGTGACTTCTGGTTCTGAACCAGAAGTCACCCGCGAGCCCGGGCGCGCGAATCAGCGCGTCCGGGCTCGCCATGTCGGGACCGGGAAGCCCATGGTCCGCCGCCTTCCCCGGCGCACGCACGTGCTCGCTGTGGGAGAGCTGCCGAGGGAGAGCTTCGGCCTGCCCGGGAACCCACCGGCCCGGGTCCGTCGAAGGAACCGGCCGCTGTCGTTCCAGAGGAGCGGCTGCTCAAGCCGACCCGGCGGCGCGACGAGAAGTACTGCAGGTCCGTGGATCGCGACGTCCAGCCGTTCCCTGACGTGACCGCTGCGGGGAAGCGGCAGGCCGACCCGCGGGGGTGCGCAGGCCGGTCGTGCCCGCGTGCTCCGCAGGCGCGGTGGCGGCCGTGGATGCCGGCACCGACGCCGTCCGCGTACTTCGCGGCCCGGTGGTGACTCTTGCAGGAAGGCGGTCACATGGAGATCCTTCTCCAGGAGTCGATCTCCCGGCTCGAGGCACTGTCGGAGCGGGTCACGCGGGATCTGGCAGGCCTGACCGACCTCTTGCTGGCCGTGGAGACCCGGTCGACGGCCGTGACGGAACTCGCCTGGCTGAGCGCGGCGCTCTCGCCGACCCCGGCGGCACTGGACTGGCTGCGCGGCCGGAGCGGGGTGGGCACGGTCTACGCGGCGCCGCCGGCCACCCTGCCGATGTACTCGATGTTCCTGTTCGCCGTCGCGCCCGCACTGGCCGGTAACCGGGTGGTCGTGCGTCCCTCCTCCGTGTCCCGGAGCTCCGCGACTGCCTTGGCGGCGCACGCGGTGGCGGCCGGGATCCCGCTCGAACTGTCCACGAGCCGCTGGGACGACTTCGCCCGGGACGCCGTGGACGAGGCCCAGGCCGTCATCTACTGCGGGAGCCGGGCACATGCCCGCACTCTCGACGAGCAGTTGCCCCCGCACATCCGGCTCCTGTGTCAGGGCCCCGGCGTCTGCGCGATGGTCGTGACCCCGGGTGCGGACCTGCACCGGGCGGCAGTGACCGCCGTCAGGACCCGCATGTTCAACAACGCGCAGGACTGTCTGGCCACGGAGCGCCTGTACGTCTCGGCCGAGGTGTACGAACCGTTCCTCGCGGAGCTGCTGTCCCTGGCCGGCCGCGTGCGCGTCGGTGACAACCGCGACCCGGACACGGACTCCGGCCGGCTCCTCCTGCCCGATGCCGCGACGCCGTGGTTCAGCGACCTGTCGGCCCACGGCACGGTCCATCGCGGTGCAGGAGAGGTGGCCCTTCCGGACGGCTGCTACGACCTCGTCGTCCTCGAGGCCGACGCGGACAGTCCGGTGGTCCTGGAGGAGACGTACTGTCCGGTTCTCCCCGTCGTCGCCTACCGCGGTGACCGAGAGCTCCGGGAGATGCTCGAGCTGGGCGACTACGCGCTGGGGCTCACCGTGTTCGGATCGATGCCGGTGTTCGGGCCGCTCGACTTCTGTCACGTGGCCGTGAACGCCGGCCTCTACGAGCACGAGGACGGGTGGTCACCGTTCGGCGGGCACCGCTCGACCACCCTGCTCCGACAGGGGTCCACCCGCAGGACCGGTCCGGTCCTCGTGCCGTTCGCCATGTCGGAGCCGATGGGGCTCGACGCCAGGAGATCCGCCTCATGACACCAGAACGCTCGGATCCTTCCTCGCCGACGGGCCTCGGCAGCGCGGCGCCGGATCCTGCTGATGAGCGCCCGGCGACTGGGACTGGTGAGCGCCCGGACGCTGTGGCGGACGAGCGCCCGGCGCCGGAGGCCGAGCAGGGCTCTGTGACGGCCCCGGCAGACGGCCGGTATCTCACCACCTTCCTGCTCTTCTTCATGATCATGGTGCCGTTGGGTTGCTCCGACGACATCGCCCGGATCCTGCACCTGACGGGCCTGGAAACCCGGCTGGACGGGGTTCTCCTGTCGATCGCGAACGCCGTTCTGCTCGCCACCGGGCGGCGTGACTGCAGCGAGCGTCGCCGCCGGAAGCTCACCTGGAGCATCAGCGGCTCCGTGATCCTTCTCTTGATCGACATCGGCTACCCGCTCCTCGGCGAGAGTCTGGTCGCGGAGTTCGTGGTCCAGCTCGCCTACGTCCTCCCCATGCTCATGCTCGTCGTGGCAGCCGTGAGTCCGGACATCCTTGCCGTCGACCCGCGGGACCACAGACTCCGCATCGACCACGCGAACCTGGCGGACCTGAAGCACTGCATCCCGCTCTTCGTCGGGCTGGTCGCGGAATGGTTCGCCGAGATCTACTGGCGGCACGTCGTGGTGGCCGAGCCCGGAGGGGTGGCCGACCACGAGTTCTACTTCCAGATCGGCGAGACGATCCCCCTGCTCCTGGTCGCCGTCGGGATCGAGGCCGGGGTCTTCGCGCGGTCCGCGGTCAACCCCATCCGGCGCGCCGTGACCCAGCTGACCGTCGGGATCCTCAGCCTCGGCGAGTTGGCGGCCCTGTTCGTGCTGCTGCTGCCCCCGGAGAGGTACGAGAAGGACCATCGCCTGGTCGATGCCCTGCAGTACCCCGCCTTCATGCTGGGGATCTACGCCGCGGTCACCGCGGTGAGCCTTCTGGTGGCCAATGTGATGAGCCGGCGTGAGGACGGCGCGCCGACGCCGGCCCGGTGAACATCCTGTTCGCCGTGCTGGCGGCGCTCGGCTGGGGCTCGTCCGACTTCTTCGGTAGCTGGTCCTCCCAGCACGAGAACGTCTTCGTCACCACCGGGCTCTACCAGTTGGCCGGGCTGGTGCCGGTCGGGATCGCGGCGTTGTTCCTCCAGGGCACGCCGACCTGGCACAGCTACGCGATCGCCGCGGCGGAGGGCGCCTGCGAGTCGATCTCCCTCGTGCTGCTGTTCGTGCTGCTGGCCTGGCGCGGAGGCAGTGTCTACGCCCCGGTCGTCGGGGTCACCGGTCTGCTCGTCGCCATCGGCTACGGCATCCCCCACTACGGCTGCCCGACCTGGCCGGTGCTCGTCGGGATCCCGTTCGCGGGCCTGGCGATCTGGTTGCTGGCCGTCGGTGCCCCGAAGGACGTCGCCAGCACGTCGGTGCACAAACTCCCGCTGGCCCTGGGCATCGGATGCCTGACGGGACTGTGCGACATCCTGCTGGCCAACATCCCCTACTCCCAGGGCATGGCGCCGCTGGCCGTCAGCCGGGTCGCCGGCTGCCTGGTCCTGGTGCCCGCGATCATCATCACCCACGCTCGCGGCACGAGGATGTCCCCGCGGCTGGCGGTCGCGGTCGGGTCGGGAGCCTGCGGGGCGGCCGGAACCTTGATGTTCTTCCTGGCCGTCCAGTCCGGGGAATTCAACATCGTCACGCCGATCAGTTCCCTGTCGCCCATGGTGCCCGTCGGGCTGGCCATCGTGGCCTCCCGGCAGCGGGTGGGGCGGGTCCAGACCGCCGGGCTGGTGGCCGGCCTCGTCGCGCTTCCCCTGCTCAGCCTCACCGGAGGTGCCTGAACCGGTCTGCACCGACCCCTGTCGAGAACCCTGCCGAACCTGTCGAGCACCATGAAGGGCGGACGCCGTGCCTGTCAGCACCCGTGACCACTCCGCGCCGTTCCATCCGTTCCTCCAGGATCTCGGCATTCCGCTGGACCGCGCGATCTACTGGGGGAGCGCGGGGCGGCTGCACTGGTTCGACCGGGACACGCCGAACTCCGTCCCCGGCGACGCCGCGCGGTGGGCGGAACGCTCCCGGCAACTGGCACCCGGCGAGTCGGCCCGGTGGTTGGACACCCACGATCCGGAGGACCTGTGGCGGCAGTGGAACAGCCTGCTCTACGGTCAGCGGTTCCTGGTCGAGCACACCAGCGTGAACCCGGTACACCCCCTGCACGCCGGATCCCTGCGCAGCACGGTGATCGGGGCGGCCCTGGCCCGGTTGCTGCGTTCGGCCGGGGCCGATGTCGAGGTGCGCTACTTCGTCAACGACCACGGACGGCAGGTCACGTTCCTGCGCCGGATCGTCCCGAGGGTCCGCTGGGAGCTCGCTCCCCACGACCTGCGCACCGACGAACTGGTCGGCGTCCTCTACGCGCTGGCGAACATGCAGGACGCGCGACGGATGGCGGACATCGAACGGCTCACGGGCCGTTACCCCTGGCTGCCGGGCGTCGTCGACGTCACCGCGTCCCTGGGTGAGGCCGCCGGCGCGGACATCGGCGACCTGATCGTGGCGATGGTGAACTACGCCCGACAGGACCTGGTGGCCCTCGGTGCGGCCGTGGACGTGTTCGACTGGGAGAGCAGGATCCCTCACCGGACCTCGGACATCGTGCTCGACCTGATTCATCGCCTCGACACGGTCAAGATCAATGGGGTGTGGTGCCTCCGCCGCCCGGACGGGCTCGTCCCGCTCCAGCGGCCCGACGGGAGTTCGCTCTACTTCACCCGGGACGTCGCCAACACCCGCGAACGGTGCCGGACCGCACGCACGATCCTGCACGTCATCGGCGACGACCAGCTCCTCCTCCAGGGCGCCCTGCGGCAGGCCGTGCCGGAGGCGGCGATCGAGCACATCGCCTTCGCCCCGGTGAGCAATTCGGGCAAGAAGTTCTCCGGTCGGCAGAACCGGCTGCTCACGGTGCCTGCCCTGCTGCGCGACGAGGGCGAGGCCGGGTTGTGGGGACTGGCCCTGGCCATGCTGATGCGCAGACGCACCGTGCCCCTGGACATCGCCCTCCTGGATCGTGCTCGGCCCCTGCAGACCGTCCTCGTCGCGCACCGGGTCGCCACGCGGTGCGCCGGCGACGCCTCAGGGCGGGACGGGCGCGACGGCTCCGCCCGGGACCCTCGGGATGCCTCCGATCGTGACGCCGCGTGGGACGCCGCAGCGTGGTGGGACGTCACACTGGGTATTCTCCAGACGCCGGGTGTGCTGTACCGATCGCTGATCACCCGGACTCCGCACCGGAGCGCCAGGTTGCTGGTGGATCTCTCCGCCCGCTTCCTGGCGACGGCTGCGCGGCACCCCGAGCCACCCGGTTGGGTCACCGCGTGGTTCTTGAGCACCCAGTCCTGGCTCGCGGACCTGCAGGGGTTACCACTGTCCGATCTGGCGTTCCGTGATCAGCGATCGCCGGCGAAGTCGACGCTCGCGGCCTGAGGTCCCTCTGGGGCCGCCGGCCGGAAGCCCGACTGATCACAGGGCCTCAATCACCGAGGCCCGGCTGCCGATGCAGCTTGCACATCGGTGAGATCCGGGTCCATCGGGGGCCCCGTGATGTCTGTGGGGAAGGCGCGGTGGCGTACGTCATGGCACAGCCGAAAGTTGCCGTGTTGATCGAGAGCGACTTCTACGAGAAGGAAATCTTCTACTACGAGCATCGTTTCCTCGAGGCCGGCATCGAGTTGCACTTCATGTCCCGCCTGTGGGGTCAGCCCTCGCTCACGTTCACCGGACACGAGCAGAAGTACCCGTTCGAGTGCACCGAGAGCTTTGAAGGGCTCGACGACGAGGCACTCCGCTCGTTCCAGGCACTCATCGTTCCTTCGGGAATCGTGGCCGACCGCCTGCGCTGGACCCCGGACGTCACCCAGATCCCGCCGGCGAGCGACCTGCTCCGGCGGGCGTTCGCGGAGAAGTCCGTCATCAAGGGGATCATCTGCCACGGCCTGTGGCTGGCCGCACCGGTCCGCGAGGTGATCGCCGGGCGGCGGCTCACCTGCCACAACAACCTCCACGGCGACGCACTCGCGTACGGCGCCGACTACGTGGACGCCGACGTGGTGGAGGACGACGACCTGATCACCGCCCGTACCGGGGCCCACTGCCATCTGCTGGCCGCACACATCATCGAGCGCATCGGAGCGAACGCATGACCACCGTGATCGGGACGAGGGAGGTCGGACAGGGACACTCGCACCCCCTGGGCGCCACCGTCATGGACGGCGGCGTCAACTTCTCGG
>Ga0265334_10001073_pt1 | contig 13379 bp, 13 predicted proteins | sample 42023metaG_FD_192442 | JGI IMG/M metagenome (GOLD analysis project Ga0265334, IMG submission 192442) | Rhizosphere microbial communities from Carex aquatilis grown in University of Washington, Seatle, WA, United States - 4-20-23 metaG | ecosystem: Host-associated > Plants > Roots > Rhizosphere... | reverse complement strand
CTTAATGCCGATCCATTTACAACAGGGTGGCCAAAGTAAAGGTAATTGCCTCCGATGGCTTGTGCGGTAATTCCACCAACAATGACGGCCAACATGACTATTCGCTTGAACTGGGCGAAGGAATGTTCGGCGATCTCCTCTAACGCGAAGGTAATGCCCGCCAATGGGGTGTTAAAAGCCGCCGAAATCCCAGCTGATGCACCCGCAATAAGGTAGGACTGAAGATCCAAAGTGCCGAAATAGCGGCGTGCATGCCGTGCCGTAAAGGCAAAAACTGAAGAAGCCACTTGCACCGTCGGGCCTTCCCGGCCAATAGAAGCCCCGCCCAGGATTCCGACAACACTTGATATGATTTTCCAAGCGGCTGTTTTAATGGACACCAACGGCCCTGTCATTTCACCGCGTTTTCCGTTTTCCACCCCATCAATCGCCTGAAGCACTTGAGGTATGCCGCTCCCTTTGGCTTCAGGCGCAAATTTCACTACCAGCCATGTCGCCATAAGGAACAGGCACGGCCCAAGCAGAAGCGCCAAATAAGGATGGCTCTGTAATCCTTTATTAAATACGCCCTGGGTCAAAGTTATAAGTTCCGCATAGAAATAGGCGATGATACCCACCACGACAGCCGCCAACAATAATGAAGCCTGCATCGTCGTCTTAGGGTGGATGGGGTTCAATTCCCTAGCACCGGCAGAAATACCCTTTCCAATATGTGAAACCGACTTCGATAATTCGTCCTTGGCTTTCCTCAGATTCATCTTCCTTTGATTCTTAGGCGCCACAATTACCTCTTGATCCGACTTTCAGTCGCATGTGACTCGATTTTCTGATGCCTTAATACAGTTTAAAGCCATTTCACTAACAATTTATACACCCACCCTATAATAAATTCACTCCATCAGTTTACGACCACCCTGGCCTTCGACATGAAGACCTCTTGCTTCAGGACCCTTCACCGAACTTCCAGTTGAAGCTCTCGATAGCCTACGTTGTCCATGCCCCTTTGACGGCGGATATCAAGATGGAATGACCTACCAGAGCATGCTTTGGATCCCCTTCATGACTGGCCTTCCCAGATCCAATAGTCGTAAAATTCATCCTGCTGGTCCAACTTTATCGTCATCCGGCTTTTCAAAAAACCGTGAAGGAAGGACAATGATAGCTTGAAATCATGATTTCTAAAACCAGGAGGAATACCATTATGATCATTCTTGGGGTTGTCCGTGCTTTTCCTGTCATTCCGTTTTTCTGAACTGGATTGTTGATCCTTTTCGCCCTATGCCTTGACCGCCTCAAACCCGGATATAACGTCGAAAAGTTCCTCGTCGATGGTCATCTGGCGTTGCCGTCGGAACTTTCCGTTGAGGTCGACCAACAGGTCCCCAATGTTTTTTTCGGCCCGTTGCATCGCGGCCAACCGGCTCGCGTTCTCGCTCGCGAGGGACTCGGCGCAGGCCCGGAACAGGGAAACGAAAAGGTACTCCCGCAGGAACGCCCGCAAAGCCCCAGAGACGTCCCCCACGACATCGGGCGGCGACTTCGTCGGCCAGGGAAGTCCCTCCAGGTCCCGCCTCCAGGTTTCATCCAAGGGAAGCAGCCGCTGGTGGACGGGCTCGTAAACCGCCCCGGTGGAGGGACGGTTGTAGAAAAGGTGGAGTTCAGGGGCCGGAACCCGGTCGCTCCCCGTTCCCTGTTCCACGAGGATCCGGCCGACCAGCGGCGCGATGGTCCCGACGGAGTTCGGCACATGATGGAGACCCACCGGCCGCAGGCCTTCGTCCGTCAGGCGGGCGTGAACCCTTTCCCCGATAGCCCACAACTCGGGTGGGCCCTTCAAGGCCGCCAACGTCCCGGCCGCGAACCGGGATACCCGCTCGTTGAAGGATCCCACCAGACCCTGGTCCGAACCAAACACGATGGCGCGCACCGGCGCCCCAGTCTTCCTCGGCTTCCAAGCGGGAAATTTGCGGCCCCTACCTTGTTGCCGGAGGAGGAGGCCCAGCCCCAGTTCCACCCCGCGGGTGTAGTCCTTGGTCGCCCGTACCGATTTCTCGTATTGCCCAATGCTGGAGGCGGCCATCGCCTTCATCGCCCGGACGACCGATCCAAGGTCACCGGCCGAACGGATCTTCCGCTTCAAGACCGCCGTGGAATCGCTCATGGTGGGGCCTTGGGGCCGGCAACCGCGTCCGCCTGGACCGCGGGTCCTGTTTTTGACCCCGGTTCGGCCGTTGGTTTCGGGTCAACCTTCGTTTCAGGCTTCGGTCCCGGCTCGGTGGAGGGCGGGGGTTCCTTCGGTGCGTCGGGTTTGGGGTCGGCTTTCTCCCCCGGCTTGGTTACAGGTTTCGCCCCTTCTTTCGTTTCCGGCTTCGGTCCCGTCTCGGCGCCGGGCGGGGGTTCCTTGGGGGCGTCGGGCTTGGGGTCGGCCTTCTCCCCCGGCTTGGTATCCGGTTTGGAACTGAAGCCCGCCAGCGCTCCCCGGGCGGTTTGGAGGATTTTCTCACGGTCCTCCCCGCCCAATTCCGGGGCGGTCAACAGCCTTCCGCGAAGTCCCTCCTCCATCTTCTCCGCCGCTTCACGCAAGGCCTTCTCCGCGTCCTTCATCTTGTCCATCGGCACCGCGTCGAAGAGGTCCGCGGAAAGGGCCAACAGGACCGCGATCTGCGCGGCCACCGTGACCGGGGAGGCCTCGGGTTGTTTGAGGCAGGCTCGGATCCGCCGCCCGTGTTCCAGCGTCTTTCGCGTGGCCTCATCCAGGCGGGCCCCGAACCGGGAGAAGGCCTCCAATTCCTCGAATTGCGCGAAGGCGAGCTTGAGGTTCCCCGCCACCGCTCGGTAGGCCGCGTGTTGGGCCTTGCCGCCGACGCGCGAAACAGACTTCGCGACGTCGACCGCCGGCAGCACGCCCGACTCGAAAAGGGTCGGTGAAAGGTAGATCTGCCCGTCGGTGATGGAGATCAGGTTCGTCGGGATATAGGCGGAGATGTCTTGGGCCTCAGTCTCGATGATGGGCAAGGCGGTGAGGGAGCCCCCACCCAGTTCACCCCGGAGGTGGGTGGCCCGTTCGAGAAGGCGCGAGTGGATGTAGAAGATGTCCCCCGGAAAAGCCTCCCGGCCCGGCGGTCGGCGCAGCAGCAGGGACAACTCACGGTAGGCCCGCGCGTGGTGGGTCAGGTCGTCGTAAACGATCAATACATCGCGCCCCGCCTCCATGAAGGCCTCCGCGACGCTGGTCGCGGCGTAAGGGGCGATGTAGGCGAGGCCCGGCGGGTCATTGCCCGCGGCCACGATGACGACGGTATAGCGCAGGGCGTCCTTTTCCCGAAGGGTCGCGATGGCCTTCGCGACGGCGGACGCGCGCTGGCCGATGGCGCAATACACGCAGAGGACCCCCTGTTCCCCTTGGTTGATGATGGCGTCGATGGCCAGGGTGGTCTTGCCTGTCTGGCGGTCGCCGAGGATCAGTTCGCGTTGGCCCCGCCCCACGGGAATGAGCGCGTCGATGACCTTCCAACCCGTTTGGAGGGGAACCTGGACGGGCGCGCGGTCCATGATGGGCGGGGCGGGACGCTCAATCGGAAGGCGCCGCCCAGCGGCCGGCGCCTCCCCGCCATCGAGGGGGCGGCCGAGCGGGTCGATCACGCGCCCCAGCAACCCCTTTCCGACCGCCACGTCCATGACCCGGCCGGTCCGGCGGACCTCATCCCCCGCTTCAAGGACGGCGTCCTCCCCGAGCAGGACGACCCCGACCTCATCGGAGTCCACATTGAACGCGATGCCCCTCACCCCGCCGGGAAATTCCATCAGTTCCTCGAATCCCACGCCGGGCAGGCCCGAAACCACGGCGATCCCCGTGGTCACCCGCGTGACTGTGCCCACTTCTTCCGGCTTCAATGCTTGGCTGAAATCCTCCCGGGCCTGGCGCAGGCCCTCGAAGGTCCCATCAATCGCGTCCTGGAGTCCCTTAGGTTCCTGGTTCACGGCTTCCACGCTTCAAGCTTCAAGGCTACCGGAGGGGGCTCCGCTTTCACCGCGGGCTTGGGCTCTGGTATTGGATCAGGCTTTGGCTTGGGTGGAGGAGTGGGCGAAGGAGTCGCTTTTTCCTTCAATAAGTCTTCGACGCCCTTTTCCAGGGACCCAAGGTAGTCCGCGACGTTCCACGACACCTTCTGCCCCTTGGCGGTGAGCTCCACTCCGGCCACCAGGTCCGGTGCGGTCTCAAACCGCACCTTGATCTCGGCGGAAAACGTCTCGTTCAGGGCCTTTTGGATAGCCGCACGTTGCGCCTCGGTCAGGTCGAAAGAACTCCGCAGGATCGCGGGGTCGGAGCCCGACTGGAGAGCCGCCCTTAGGGTCCCTTGGGCCCGGTCGTCCATTTGCCGCAAGCGGCGGATGAACACCTCGCCGACGCGTTCCTCCAAACCCGTCCCGGCGAGGTCCGCCAGGACCTTCCGGGCGATGGCGACCACTTCCAGGCTTGTCCGTCGCCTGATTTCCTGGAGAAGGCTCTTCTCCTCCTCCCGAAGGGCCGCTTTCCGTTGGTCGCCCAAAGCGTCGGCGTCCTTACCCGCCTGGTCCAATAGCCTTTTTCGCTCGGTTTGGGCCCCTTCCGTCGCCTTGGCCAGGATTGCGGCGCGGTCCCGGTCGAAATCGGCGTTCTTGCGGTTGAACTCGTCGGTCCCCTTTTGGGCCTCCGCCTTTTTTGAGTCCGCGTCCGCGAGTTCGGCCGCGACCCGCTTTTCCCGGTCGTCGATCGCGCGGAGGATGGGTTGATAGAGGAAACGCTTCATCAACCATACCAAAATGGCGAAGTTGAGCGCCTGGGCGACGACGGTGAACCAATCGATGAGCATGGGTCACTTACCCGCGGTTTGGGTGATGACGTGGTTCCAGAACGGGTTGGCGAAAATAAGGATCATGGAGACCACAAAGCAGTAGATGGCCGTGGACTCGATCATCGCCAGCCCCACGAAGAGGGTCCGGGTGAGGGTGGCGGAAGCGTCCGGCTGTTGGGCCAACGAGGCCATCGCCGCCGCGACCGCCTTCCCCTCGGCCAATGCGGGCCCCATCGTGCCGAACCCGGTTGTGATCCCCGCGATGATGATGGAGGTCATCGCGATGAGCGTCATGCTGTCCATAAAGCCTCCTTGTTTCCCCTGGTTTAAGACTTAGCTTGAACCGCCCCCGGAACGGGCGCGGCCTGACGGACCTTGGTGGCCGCCGCGATGTACACCGCGGCCAGGATGCTGAAAATATAGGCCTGCACCATCCCGGTGAGCAGCCCGAGCGCCGTCATCAGGATCGGGAAGATAAACGGCGTGATCGTGAGCAATATCGCGATGATCATGGCCCCGCTCATCATGTTGCCGAACAACCGGACCGCCAAAGCCAGCGTCCGGGACAGCTCCCCGATCACGTTGAACGGCAGCATGAAAAAGGTCGGCTTCAAATAGGATTTGAGGTAACCGCCCACGCCCTTTTCCAGGATCCCGTAGAACGGCACCGCCACGAAGACACAGAGCGCGAGCGCCGCGGTGGTCGAGAGGGAGGCGGTCGGCGGCTCGAAACCGGGCAGGACGGTCGCGAGGGCCGACCCGGCGACGAACAGGAAAAGGGTGCCCAGGAACCCGAGGTATTTCTTGGGTTCGGCCAGGCCCACCCCTTTGATTTGGCCTTCGATTCCCGTGATCACGATTTCCAGGAAATTCTGCCAGCGGGACCGCCGGATCCCCCCGGCGAGCTTCCGGGTGATGAGCCAGGAGCCGACGGCAAAAACGAGCGTTAAGCCCCAAGTCGCCAGGATCGTGGCGTTGAGCTTGACGAACCCGTGGCTCCAAAGGACCACCGCGTCGGGGCTAAGGTGCATGGTTCGCCCCCGCCGGCCCCGCCACGGGCTTTGCCTGGACCCAAGCAAGCCGGGTCAGGACCAGCCGCGCCGCGATAAAACCGGCGAGACAAGCCGCGCACCGGTCCCATTGCCCCCCCGAGACTAGGTAAAACCCCGCCACGGCGAAGGCCATCCGAAGGAGAACACTGCCGGAGAACCAAACCGCCGGATAGGGGGACCCAAGGCCCCGGCGGACCGTCCACCAAAGGAACCCAAAATAAACCACGCCGATCGCCATCCCGGCGCCCAAAGCCGTCAACAAGGTCAAAGTTCGGCTCATTTCGCCTCCCCCGGTTCGTCCCGCATTTCTCGGTCCTCTTGGGATACCCAATGCCAAGCGTTCAAGCAGCCGATCGCGAGACCCGCCATCATCAAGGCCAAGGTCCAGGCGTGGCGTCCCGGATGGTGCTTGTCCAACCAAAGCCCCAGCGCGGCGCCGAGCAGGGTCGGAACCACGACCGACCAGCCGACCAACCCCATCATCCCCAAGCCGAACCAGACGCCCTTCCCGCCGTCGCGCCGCGCCCTCAGCTTGCGGTCCGCCTTCGCGCCGACTTCCCGGCTGAGGGGATCCCCCCGGTTTCCGTCATTTCCCATGGTGTAATTCCGCCAATCGCCGGATCAAACCGCTCTCCATTTTGTCCATCACCGAGCGGATATCCGTTTCCCGCTCGTCGAGTTTCACGAACTCCCGTTCCACCGTTTCGCGGAGGCGGCCGAGGTCATCCCCGGCGACGGCGTTGCGCACGGAAACCAAGACTTCACCCCCGGTCTTGACCAACACGCCTTCATCGACCGCCACAAAGACCTCGCCCCCCGTTTCAGTGTTGTAGGTCAAGATCCCCGGCGCGAGCGCCGCGACACAGTCGAGCCGGTGCGGCAGGATTCCAAAGGACCCCTCGCGGGTTTCCGCGATGATTTGGGATACGCCTTCCGCCTCCGAGAAAATCCCGAAGGGCAGAAGGACCTTAAGACGCAGGAGAGGTGACGGGGGCAGGTTCGGCCTCCTTCCGGGGTGGGGGTTTCGCGCCGGCAGGACTGGGCTCCGGGGGGGGCTTTTGCTTCGCCTCACCGATCGCCCCGATCATGTAGAGCGCGCCCTCCGGCACATCCTTGAATTCATCCCTCAGGATCCGCTCACAACCGTCGAGCGAATCCTGGAGGCTCACGAGTTTACCCTGGGTGCCGCTGAACTTCTCGGTGGCGAAAAAGGGTTGGGTGAGGAACCGCTCCAACCGTCGGGCGCGGGCGACCACCAACCGGTCGGCCGGCGACAACTGGTCCAGGCCCAACATGGCGATGACATCCTTGAGGTCCTCATATTGGGCGAGGGTCTTCCGGATCTCCTGGGCCAGGAGGTAATGCCGCTCGCCGACGATCCCCGGGGTGGCCATCTTGGAGCTCGATTGCAGCAGGTCCACCGCCGGGTAGAGCCCCTCGCTCGCCCGCTTCCGCGAAAGCACGATGGACGCCGAGAGGTGCGAGAAGGTGTGGACCGCCGCCGGGTCGGTCAGGTCGTCCGCCGGCACGTACACCGCCTGGATGGACGTGATGGCCCCCGCGTCGGTGTTGGCGATCCTCTCCTCCAACTGCGACAGTTCCGTGCCGAGGGTCGGCTGGTAGCCAAGGCGCGACGGCATCTGACCCATCAACCCGGACACTTCCATCCCGGCCTGGATGAAGCGGTAGATGTTGTCGATCAACAGCAGGACATCCCGGTGCTCATCATCCCGGAAATACTCCGCCATCGTGAGGGCCGCCTGTCCCACCCGGAACCGGCTTCCCGGCGGCTCATTCATCTGGCCGAAGACCATCACCATGTTCGGCAGGACGCCCGCCGCCTTCATGTCGCGGTAGAGTTCCTCCCCTTCCCGGCACCGTTCACCGATCCCGCAGAACAGACTGACGCCCTCCTGGTGCCCGATCATGTTGTGGATCATTTCCGTCAGGAGGACCGTCTTGCCCACCCCCGCCCCGCCGAACAACCCCGCCTTGCCGCCCCGCTCAAGGGGTACCAAGACATCGATCACCTTGATGCCCGTCTCGAAAACCTCGGATTTCGTGGACCGCCGCGCCAAGGCCGGTGGGTCGCGGTGAACCGACCGCCATTGGACCTCCTGGGGCGCCGGCAGGCGGTCGATGGGGTCGCCGAAAACGTCGAACATCCTGGAGAGGATCCCCTTGCCGACCGGCACCCGGAGCGGCCCCCCCGTGTCCACCACCGGGGTTCCCCGGGAGAGGCCCTGGGTGGGTGTCAGCGCGATCCCACGGACCACCCGGGCGTTGAGGTGGGCCAACACCTCCAGGGCGACCTTGCCCTCCCGCGCGCGTAAAAGCGACCGGATCGGGGGTAAATGGTCCTCGAACCGGACATCCACCACGCTTCCGCGCACCGCGACCACGATCCCGGGGTTGGGGGGCTTTTCATTTACAGTCATCGGGATTCTCCGCTTGGTGTTTGACGCCGATCCGGGGACGCCGGGCCTTTACGCCTGCAACAGCCATTGGCGCGCCTCCGCGGCGTCGACGTCCGCGAAGTAACGCACCTCCGCCAACGTGAACGGCTGGCAGAAGGCCGTCAATAACTTCTCCCATGGGGTGTCCCCCACCACCGCGAGGCGTTCGACGTCGGAGAAGTGCCGGACGTCGAACTTGATCTCGTCCCAAAGCGAGCCGTCCTTCCATCCGAGGAAGCCGGTGATGTCGATGAGGACGCGCAACTTGCCGTTGAGCGCGGTTTGGCGGTCGAACTCGGGGACCAGCCGGTCGTAATCCGTCTTGGCCAGCTTTCCCTCGCAGCGCATCAGGAACAGCTTGCCGCCGCTTTCCTCTTTAAATTCGATGGGCATGACGACTCCTTGGGTTTGATCCAAGTCCCGGTTTTCCGGTTCAGGGGTTCGACGGACTCGTGTTTTCCATCGCCGGGAAGTACTCCCCACGGCGGGCGGAGCGGTTGCACCGGGCCCGGTGGACCAGGGCCTTTTGGGCGGTCACCGCATGGATCGCCTCGCCCCCCCATAGCTCCAGCGCCGGCATCTGCAGAGCCCGGGAAAAGGAGAAGGTGAGGGCCCAGGGCGGCTTCGGCCCGTTTCGGGGGTTCAGGGCGTTCAAGCGGGCGGTGGCCAACTCGCAGGTTTGGCCGCCGGACAAAAAGGCGACCCCCGGGACGGCCGCCGGGACGAACCGCGCGAGGCACCGGAGCGTGGCCTCGGCCACCTCCCCCGCCGTCGCCTGGCGGGGACAGGCCCAACCCGGGAGCACCATGTTGGGCTTCAGGATCATTCCCTCCAGCGCCACGCGCTGGGCATGGAGCTCGTGGAAGACCGCCCGGAGGGCTTCCCCGGTCACCGCCTCACACCGCTCCAGGGTATGGGGGCCGTCCATCAGGACTTCCGGTTCGACGACGGGGACCAGCCCCGCTTCCTGGCTCAAGGCCGCGTAGCGGGCCAGTGCGTGGGCGTTGGCCTCCAGGGCGGATCGGCTGGGCAGGGCGCCCTCCAAATCGATCACCGCGCGCCATTTGGTGAATCGGGCCCCTAGGCGGGCGTACTCCGTCAACCGGTCCCGCAGGCCGTCCAACCCCTCGGTGATCTTTTCCCCGGGGTGGCCCGCCAGGTCCTTCGCGCCGAGGTCGACCTTGACGCCGGGGAGGATCCCCAAGTCGGCGAGGGCCTTCGCGAAGGGGGTTCCGTCCGTTTTCCGCTGACGGATCGTCTCGTCGTAGAGGATCGCGCCGCTGACGCAGTCCGAAAGGCCCGGGGCCGTCACGAGGAGTTCCCGCCAGGTCCGGCGGGCCTCCTCGGTCTGGGGGATGTCCAATTTGGCGAAACGCGCGTTGCAGGTGGGGTTGCTTTCATCCATGGCCAAGAGGCCCTTGTCGCCCGCCACCAGCGCCCGCGCGGTCCCGGCCAGGTCCGGGGCGATCACTGGGGCACCCCCCATTTCCATTCCCGGATCTCCGGCATGTCCTCACCGTGCTCGTCGATGTACCGCTTGTGGGCGACCAGCTTGTCCCGCACCACCTGCTTCAGGTAGGCCCCCCGGGACCCCAACTGGGGCAGGTGGTCGATCACGTCCTGCACCAGGTGGAACCGGTCCAATTCGTTCTGGACCCTCATGTCGAAGGCCGTGGTGATCGTGCCTTCCTCCTTGTAGCCCCGGACGTGCAGGTTCCGGTTGGTCCGGCGGTAGGTCAACCGGTGGACCAGCCAGGGGTACCCATGGAACCCGAAGATGATGGGCTTGTCCCGCGTGAAGAGGGAGTCGTAATCCGTCTCGTCCAAGCCGTGCGGGTGCTCGGTCTTGGGCTGGAGCCTCATCAAATCGACGACGTTGACCACCCGGACCTTCAGTTCCGGGAGGTGCCGCCGGAGGATGGAGACGGCCGCCAGGACTTCCAGCGTGGGCGTGTCCCCGCAACAGCCCATGACCACGTCCGGCTCCAGGCCCCGGTCGTTCCCGGCCCATTGCCAGATGCCGATGCCTTCCGTGCAGTGCTTGACCGCCGCGTCCATGTCCAGCCATTGGGGCAACGCGTGCTTGCCCGCGACCACCACGTTGACGTAATGGCGGGTGCGCAGGCAGTGGTCGAAGACCGACAAAAGGCAGTTGGCGTCCGGCGGCAGGTAGACCCGCACGATGTCGGCCTTCTTGTTGACGACGTGGTCGAGGAAACCCGGGTCCTGGTGGGTGAAGCCGTTGTGGTCCTGCTGCCAGACGTGGGAGGCCAGCAGGTAGTTCAGCGAGGCGATCTTGCGCCGCCAGGGCAGTTCCAGGGTCACCTTCAGCCATTTGGCGTGCTGGCTGAACATCGAGTCGACGATCCGGATGAAGGCCTCGTAGCTGTTGAACAACCCGTGGCGGCCGGTCAGCAGGTAGCCCTCCAACCACCCCTCGCACTGGTGCTCGCTGAGCATGGAGTCCAGGACCCGTCCGGTGGGGGCGAGGAACTCGTCGTGGGGTTCCGTCCGGGCGTCCCATTGGCGTTGGGTGGCCTCAAAGACCGGCGAAAGGAGGTTCGAGACGGTCTCGTCCGGGCCGAAGATCCTGAAATTCCTCTGGTCCAGGTTCAGGCGGGTCACGTCCCGGAGGAACTTGCCGAGGATGAGCGTGTCCTGGGCCTCCACGGACCCGGGCGACGGCACCCCCACCGCGTGGTCGCGGAAATCCGGCATCTTCAGGTCGCGCAGGAGGATGCCGCCGTTGGCGTGGGGGTTGGCCCCCATCCGCCGGCCGCCCAAGGGCGCCAGCTCGGCGAGTTCCGGCGTCAGCCGTCCCGCGCCGTCGAACAGCTCCTCCGGCCGGTAGCTTTTCATCCATGCTTCCAGCAGGGGCAGGTGTTCGGGATGGGCGGGGTCCACCAGGACCGGGACTTGGTGGGCCCGGAAGGTGCCCTCGACCTGGAGGCCATCGACGGTTTTCGGGCCCGTCCACCCCTTCGGCGACCTCAGGACGATCATCGGCCAGCGCGGCCGGGCGGGATCCTCCTGGGTTTTCGCGTCGCCCTGGATCCGCCGGATCTCGCCGAGGGCTTCGTCCAGGGCGGCGGCCATCCGTTGGTGCATGGCCACCGGCTCGTCGCCCTCCACGAAGATCGGCGTCCATCCGCAGCCCCGGAAGAATTGCTCCAACTCCCCATGCTCGATCCGGGCCAGGACGGTCGGGTTGCTGATCTTGTAGCCGTTGAGGTGCAGGATCGGCAGGACCGCGCCGTCGGTCAGCGGGTCGAGGAACTTGTTGGAGTGCCAAGCCGTGGCCAAGGGCCCGGTTTCCGCCTCGCCGTCGCCGACCACGCAGGCGACCACCAGTCCGGGGTTGTCGAACGCGGCCCCGAAGGCGTGGCTGAGCGAATAGCCCAACTCCCCGCCCTCGTGGATCGACCCGGGGGTGGACGGCGCGACATGGCTGGAGATCCCGCCGGGGAAAGAGAACTGCTTGAAAAGCCTCTGGAGCCCGGCCTCATCCTGGCTGACGGACGGGTAGATCTCGGAATAACTGCCCTCGAGGTAGGTGTTCGCCACCAGCGCGGGGCCGCCATGGCCTGGGCCCGCGACGTAGATCATGTCCAGGTCGAACTTCTTGATGACCCGGTTCAGGTGCGCGTAGATGAAGTTCTGCCCAGGCGTCGTGCCCCAGTGGCCCACCACCAGGGGCTTGACGTGCGACATTTTCAGCGGTTCTTTCAGCAGCGGATTGGCGTAAAGGTAGATCTGGCCCACCGACAGGTAGTTGGCGGCCCGCCAGTAGGCGTCCATCTTCCGGAGAAGTTCCGGGGACAGGGTTTGGGTCATCCTGAGGTCCTCTGGGTGGTTCGGGACCGCCGAAAGGGCGTCCGCAGTTCAAGTAAAAGGGAGTGGATTCAGGTCTTCCGACGCCGCGGGGATGGGCGTTCACCGGCCGGTCGCTACCCGCAACAGCTTCCGGAGTGGTCCTCCGGCTTGGCGCCGACGGGGGTTTTGAGGAACGTTTCACGGCAATGGGCGCTGCAGAAATAATAGGTCTTGCCGTCCCGGACCGACTGGAGGGCGTTTCCCACGCCCACGGACATTCCGCAGACCGGGTCTTTCACGGGTGGCTTCGTGTCTTTCATGGCCATTCTCCTTGCCGGATGGGGGGCCGCCGATACAGATCGGCGGCCCACAACGGGTTTGACCTCCAAGGGATTGGATTGGACCGCGAAAGGGGGCCCGAAGAGGTTCCAAGGGTTTGGATTTAAGCAAGGAATAGGCCAATCATCCACGGGGCCTGGCCCGGGAAACATCACTGAAAGGGGGACCATTCCAGGGTATTCGCTGGATCCATGGGGTGCCGCGGTTTAATTCAGGGAGTGCGATCAATTTGATGGGGTTTCATTTCATATTGATCCGTTGGGCCCGACGGCCCGATATCGCCGTCATAGGGCAATCAGCAAAATCAAAACTTATTTCACCACAGGGACACGGAGACTCAGTTCGGTAAAGCGATAACAGAAAATTGCGTACAACGGAGAGGCACAGTTAGGAAACCCGTTATCTCGCTCAACCGACTTTCTGTGACTCCGCGCTTTTCTCACGATTTTGGCCTTACAACTCTGGGTCTCCGTGGTGGATTGGGGTGTTCACTGCAAGACCATTTCACCGCAGGGACACGGAGACTCAGTTAGGTAAAGCGGCAACAGAAAATCGTGTACAACGGAGTGACACAGTTAGGAAACCGGGTGCCCCGCCCAACCTCAACTGTGTCTCTAGCCGCAACACGCGCTTTTTAGTTTTTCGGCAAAACTCCCTGTGACTCTGTGTCTCCGCGGTGGATAAAGGCGTTGCCGTTGTTTTCTCTCGCCGTCCGGGCTTATTCCTTCACCAGCGCCAGCAGTTTGTAGATCTTCAGCTTCCGGTAGAGCGTCGCCACGCCCACCCCCATCATCTCGGCCGCCTTCCGCCGGTTGCCGTCGGTCTTCTCCAGGGCGCTGAGGATGCAGTCCTTCTCCACGTCCTTCAGGAAACGGGGCACCCCC
>Ga0265334_10001071_pt1 | contig 13380 bp, 4 predicted proteins | sample 42023metaG_FD_192442 | JGI IMG/M metagenome (GOLD analysis project Ga0265334, IMG submission 192442) | Rhizosphere microbial communities from Carex aquatilis grown in University of Washington, Seatle, WA, United States - 4-20-23 metaG | ecosystem: Host-associated > Plants > Roots > Rhizosphere >... | reverse complement strand
TCATTTCCGCCAGATGCAAAACTCTTTCTCAAGGCAAGCGGGAATAAAACGAAAAGTATTAGCATCAGTGAAACAGACTTGTCGAAAATGAAACAGGCTGTTGATTCTGATCCGGAAGTGAAAAAGGATGAAATTATCATCCGATAAATACCGAAGAATATGAAACGAATATTTCTTACGGCGATTTTCCTTTTTGCTTCCTATGCTCACGTGACGGCGAGCGAATGCGCGGATATCGTAGTCGCTCAGGACGGGACGGGACGGTTTCGTTCTATTCAAGAGGCGTTGAACTCGATCCCGAAAAATAACGAGCGGTTCACGATCATCCTTATCAAGAACGGCGTCTACACGGAGAAGCTTTTCATCACGAAAAGTAATATTGCTCTTGTCGGCGAAGATAAGGACAGCACACGTATTGTGTACGCGGAACTGCGCTCGAACTGGACGAAAGCACCCAACAACCACAAGGACGGAACTCTTGACAGCGCCGATTGGGGTTCGGCGGTGGTCAATATCGGCAACGGGGTTACGGATGTTACGATGGCGAATCTAACGGTATACAATAATTATGGGAATCTCAACGGAGTTCACGACCATCAATTTGCTGTTCGCGGTTTCAATGCGACGCGAATTATTTTTCTGAACTGCAATGTGATCTCCGACGGCGGCGACACCATGAGTCTGTGGAATCGTGCAGAGGGAATGTACTACCATGCCGGCTGCACCTTCGAAGGCTGGGTCGATTTTGTCTGCCCGCGCGGATGGTGTTATATCACCGACAGCAGGTTCTACGGACATAACCTTAGCGCAAGCATCTGGCACGACGGGAGTTCGAACAAAGACCAGAAATTTGTCATCAGGTATTCTCAATTTGACGGCGTTCCCGGATTCCCTCTGGGCCGCCACCACCGCGATGCGCAATTCTATTTGCTTGATTGCATTTTCTCAAAGAACATGGCCGACCGGGCAATCTACGCACCACTCACTTCGCAGAACCTGGTGCCATGGATTTGGGGCGTGCGACATTATTTCTACAACTGTCATCGTGAGGGGGGAGATTTTGCGTGGTTCAAGGATAACCTGTCCACCGCGGATGGTTCTCCAACTCCCGCGCAGGTGTCGGCAGAATGGACGTTCGGAAACACGTGGAATCCTGAGACAGAAATGCACCCCGTTCTCTCCTTTGCCGCCTTGCCATTTCCTCGCGATGCGGCATATGACGTGAAGGGGGCGAAGGTCGGCTTGCGATGGATTCCAGCCCGGAACACTGATTCGCACGATGTGTATTTTGGGAAGGAAGAAACTCCGGCTTTCATGAAGAATCAAAAGTCGACGACATTCGAAGCTTCCGAACTTAGCGCCCATACGACATACTACTGGCGGATCGACGAGATCGCCGGGGCCGACACGCTTCGAGGACCGATATGGCATTTCACAACTGAGTAGTAGGAACAAGTAATAAGTTATAAGTCTTAAGTTATAGGTTATACGTTATACATAAGACTTAAAACTTGAGATTTAGAACTTAAGACAAAAAACGTAAGACGCAGGGCACAGACCAGACTAATAGGAGCATCGGCATGAAAACGAATTTTACCTTATTGGCAGCACTGACATTCGTTGTCATTTTTTGGACGGCGATGCCCGCCATAGGACAAGTATCGGGAGACTATCGCTCTTCTGGATCGGGAAATTGGAATGCTGCGCTAACGTGGCAGACCTATGACGGTGCTCTCTGGAATACAGCTGCCGTACCGCCGGATAGTAATGCAGGAACGATCACAATCCTAAGCGGGCACACAGTGACACTCCCCGTCGGAAGTCCCGATACGGTCAGAAGATCTGCGATCGTTGTGGATGGATATTTAAAGGATCAGGCTTACTTCACCATGGTCTCCGGTTCGTTGACTGTGGACAGCGGGGCAACATACGAGTTTGCGCATCCATCAAATGCGGGGCAGGGAATTCCAAAGGCAACGTGGAACACCGGCTCGACGTGTCTCATCACCGGTGTAACAGGCAGCACCACCGGGATCAACGGAAATCAATCCTTTTACAACCTGACCGTCAATTGCCCTTCCTGGGCCGGCAGCTTTAATCTCGGCTGGCTCAACGGAACGGTAAACATACGGGGCAACGTCACGGTGCAGAATACTGGAACCGGCCGATGGCAGTTCTGCGCTCCGCTCGCTGATTCTTCCGTCACGGTGAATATTGCAGGCAATCTGATTATCGATGGCAGTGCCTCTAGTTCATCGGCTGTTGTCGGAGTAACGTCGAACGGGACAAGCAATGGGTTGACAACGATTATTATTAATGTCATGGGGAATGTGATCGTTACTGGAAATCCGGCAAACAGCACATACACGAACTTTGCAGCCTCGCGGGGAAGTCAAGGTTCAACCGGGACAGCAACCTGGAACCTCTATGGAAATTCGTTCTCAATGACAAACGCCACGACTCAGAACTCAAACCCTACCGGAGCAAAATTTGTCTTTGCGAAGGCTGGCCGGCAGACGATGACGCTTTCTGGAGTTGCATTCTCGAGCGGCTGTCCGGTGGAGGTCAGCAAAGGGACAACGCTGAGCATGGGCACGAGTGTCATTGGAGGATCCGGAACATTCACTGTTGACTCCGGGGCAACGTTGGAATGCGGACATTATGGCGGCCTGGACAGCACGCTCTCGAACACCGGGGCTAAGACGCTCAGCAATGCGGCGAGTTACACGTTCAACGGCACGTCCGCTCAAGTGACGGGCTCGTTGATGCCCACCACTGTAAAGAACCTCACGGTCAACAACCCTGCCGGCGTCACGATTTCGAAGGCCGACACGATCAATGGAACATTAACGCTCACCAGCGGTATCTTGAAAATCGGCATCAAAAACATAATTACAAATTCCACCGCCGGCGGATCAGCGACCAGTTACGTCGCGACAGACAGCGGCGGTACGCTCAAAGTGAACGGTGTCGGAGCTTCACTAACGGTATTTCCAGTGGGCATAACAGGAGGGTATGCACCTGTGTGGATGACAAACTCTGGAACTGTCGATACGATAAAAGTGAGCGTCATATCGGACACTTTAGGCGGTACGAAAAATGGAGGGGGGAGAGTAAAAGCAAAATGGACCGTTACAGAAAACACTCCTGGAGGATCCAACGCAACCTTGCAGTTTGGCTGGGTTTCTTCGCTTGAAGACCCTCTGTTCCCCTCCAATCGCGGCGGTAATGCAAAGATCTTTCGCTTATCCGATACGACGCAAGCGGGCACTGGCAGCTACACCACCCAGCTCGTCACAGCGCCGTACACCGTAATGCGGGGCGGCGTAACGGCGTTCGGTACTTTTGCCGTTGGCGGTTTTACAGGGTTTGTTGCGGGAGATGGAGACTATCGCTCACATCAGTCGGGACTCTGGGCTGACGTGAATACATGGGAACGGAACAACGGAACAATATGGGTGTATCCCGCGCCATCCGCACCAACTTCGACCGACAGTACGATCGCAATTCAAAACGGTCATACCGTTGAAGTTTCCGACAGTGAGTACGCGGATCAAATTACCGTCAACACAGGTGGGACACTGAAGATTGATTCGATGAAGACGCTCGTTGTTGCAGACGGGACAGGGACGGACCTTACAGTCCTTGGCTCGCTCGTGAACGGTGGAACTTTAACTATTAACAGCGGAGCTGCGCTTTTCGTGGCAAACGGAGGGACGTATGAACATGCCCAGAACGGCGGCACGATTCCAACTGCAACGTGGAGCAACGGATCGCTGTGCCGTGTCACAGGATTTACCGGAGCGACCTCATTTGCCGGCGGTGGAAATCAGAATTTCTGCAATTTCGAATGGAATTGTCCCAACCAAAACGGAAACGTGATCCTCGGCTTCAATGGAGACACTCTCGCAGGGTATTTCAAAGTGGTGACGAGCAATTCCGGGCAGCTGTACTTTTTTGGCAATTCAAGCAGCATTGTCACGATCGAAGGAGACGTCATCGTTCAGGGAGGTAATTTTGCCGTGCATGGAACAAGCATTGCGACTAACGATTCCGTTTTTCACTACGGAAATATTTCTGTTACCGGCGGGATTTTTTCGATCAGCAAAGGAAGCCAGGGCGGATCGGGGAAAACGATATGGTACCTCTATTCAGGTAATTTTTCTCTCGCTAATGCAACGACCATTGATTCGACCACAACGAGCGGCGGCGGTTTTGCGAAGTTTGTATTTGCGAAATCCGGCAAACAGGTGTTGACGCTCTCCGGCGCGACATACGGCGGAAGCGGACTTCCGATCGAAGTCGGCAGCGGCACGACTCTCACGATGGGCACGAGTGCTCTTGGAGGGGCAGGATCGTTCACCCTCTTGTCCGGGTCAACGCTGGAATCGGGACATGCAAACGGGTTGGACGGTTCTCTGGCGAACACGGGGGCGATGAAGCTGAGCAAGACCGCGAACTATACCTTCAACGGTCTGGCGACTCAAAAGACCGGCGTTCTTCTTCCGGACACCGTCAATAATCTTACGATCAGTGACACACTCGGCGTGAGACTTTCGTCAAAGACGATGGTTAAAGGAACTCTCACGCTGGCTGCGGGAAAATTTTCTCTCGGATCGAAGAATCTGGCGGCAGTCACGATCAGCGGCGTATCGTCATCAAAATATATCGCCACAGACAGCGGTGGAACGGTGACGCGGTACGGGGTTGGCGTTTCCCAAATGCTTTTTCCTGTCGGGACAGCGGCTGCGTACTCTCCGGTCTGGATCGTAAATTCGGGAACCGTCGACACTATTGCCGTTGCCGTCGCTCCGGATTCTGTGGGAGGAACGAGGACCGGCAACGGTCGTGTGAAGCTGAAATGGGACATCGAGGAAAAGACTCCGGGCGGCAGCAATGCCATACTTCAATTCGGGTGGATGGCATCGCAGGAGGATGCGAACTTCGCCGCGAGCCGAGCAACAAACGATCTCATCGTGCATCTTCCCGACACTGTTGAGGCAGGGACGGGGATTTATACGGCTCAGTTCGCCAATCAACCGTATACACTCTCACGCAGCGGGATTGCGACGTTCGGTTCCTTTACGGTGGGAAAAGTCGGCGCACTGACAATGGTGGGAGACGAACCGTCCGATATTCCGAAAGAATTCAGCCTGGCGCAGAATTATCCGAACCCATTCAATCCTTCGACAAAGATCTTTTATCAGCTGCCGAAGGAGAGCCGGGTATCGCTGATCGTGTACGATGTGATCGGAAGGGAAGTGGCGACGCTTGTCGACCGGATGCAAAAGGCGGGAAACTATACTGTGACATTTTCAACCCAAGACGGCCGTGCATCAGGAGTATATTTCTACCGCATACATGCGGGGGATTTTGTTTCGGTGAAGAAGATGATGCTGCTCAAATAGGGTTCGGCAATTGTCGAATCGGGAACCGCTTTGTTTGACGATTTGCGTTACAGGAAAAGTGAATGAGTCTGGTTGAAAAATTGGGGGATGCTTTAACGAAGTGATTGTAAAGAAATGTTTTTCAATGCAACGTAAGAATGCATGGCTGGAGTTATAAGAGTATTCTACTAATCAATAGTATTTTCACTTAATCGAAGGAGAGACATCATGATAGCACGGTTTCTATTTGTTGTGGCGATAGTCGTGGCCGTCGGACTGTCCAGTGCATCCGGACAAGTAATTGGCGACTACGGATCTGCTGGAGCTGGACCTTCACCCTGGTCTGCGGCAGCGAGTTGGGTTGTGTGCGTCTCGAACGGAACTTTCGCAGGCGCAAGTGCGGCAGTAAGTGCGCCCGGCGGTGCTGACAACGTGTGGATACAAACCGGCAACACCATTACTGTCGACGTAGCCATTAGCGGAATTACGGGAACGATCACGGACGCGGGTACACTTACGATCGGCGGAGGGAGTCTTGCGTTTACAACCGGCACATATAATCACAAGAGTAATAGCGGTACTATTCCGGTGGCGACGTGGAGCACCGGATCCACGTGTGAGATTACGGGTATCACGAGTGCGACATCTCTCACTAACGGGACTTCCCAAAGCTTTTACAATTACGTCTATAACTGTCCATCGCAGTCATCGAGTTTTGGTGCCGGTTTGGGCGGCGCCACAATAAATGGTTCGATGACTATTTTGAGTACAGGGACAGGGCGATTGCAATGCTTTGGGTCAACAGCCGGCACGCTTACGATTCTTGGAAACTTGATTGTCTCGGGGAGCGCTTCAGCAACGATGAACGGAACATCGTCAGGAGGATCAACCGACACCCTCTATCTACATGGGAATTTAGATGTGAACACAACAGGAAATTTCTCCATATCGAGAGGGAGCCAGGCTGGGACCGGACTAAGTATTTGGAATCTGATGGGCGATTCCGTGAATATTGCTGCTGGGGCGATGAGCAACTCAACGACTACAGGCTTCGGAGCAAACCCTGGGGGAAGGTTCAGATTTGTCAAGGGCGGAACGCAGTACCTTTCTTTTTCCGCAACCACATTGGGTACGAATGCAGCCCATATGGAAATTGCGAACGGTTCAACGGTTCAGCTTATTTCTGCTGTAAACCTCTCAGCTGGCAGCAACAACAACATCATTCTTACAAACGGGACCATTGTAACTTCCTCGACCAATGTTCTTACATTGGCTCCGAACGATTCAATTTTCAGCGCCAGCGGATCGGGTTACATCCAGGGGCCGCTGACTCTAACGTCTACCGCCTCGACAACTCCTCCTGCGCTCACCTTTCCAATCGGAAAGGGTTCAGCATATCGTCCGGTAACACTTACCGTACAGCATGATGCTGCGACAGCGACACAATACAAGATCGAAGTTTTCAATGCTGCACCGACCGGCCGGACGCTGCCCGGGACGCTCGACAAAGTTTCGACCGTTCGTTATTATACAGTTACGAAAGGCACCGGCGCGAATGTAACCACCGCCTCAATCCTGCTGAATTATGGTGCGGATGACAATGTTATTGACGCTTCGAATCTTCGTATTGCAAAGGATGACGGTGCAGGAAATTGGGTTGACCTCGGAGGAACAGGTTCAGCTCCGACAACTGGAACTATTGGTTCGACCGCCGCTTTTACAACCTTCGGCGATTTTGTTCTAGCGAACAATACCGGCGGCGGAAACGTACTTCCCGTCGAACTTACCTCATTTACCGGGTCAGCGAACGGACGTACCGTAGAACTGGTTTGGAAAACTGCCACCGAAATCAACAACAGCGGTTTCGAAGTCCAGAAGAATTCAAATGGTTCATGGTCGAAGGTAGGGTTTGTTGGCGGGGCTGGAACATCCAACACGCCGCATGCGTACAGCTTTTCGGATCTGAATTCTGCTGTGAGTAAGTATTCGTACCGCCTGAAACAGATCGATCGCGGCGGAAAATTTACCTATAGCAATGCGGTAGAAGTAACAACAACATTGAGTGCCGAGGATTTCAAGCTATCGCAGAACTATCCCAATCCGTTCAATCCGAGTACAAAGCTCAGCTTTGCAGCAAAGAATGCGGAACGCACAACGGTGAAGGTATACAATGTCGTAGGTCAAGAAGTAGCGACCCTGTTCAACGAAGTAGCTCAACCAAACCAGGTCTACAGCATGACCTTCGATGCGAGAAACCTTCCGAGTGGAACGTATTTTTATGTCCTTCATTCGGCGAGCAGGAATGAAGTGAAAAAAATGATGTTGATGAAGTAGAAGATTTTCAAGCTCTACGATCGCGTGCAGCGATCGGAGAGTCTGTGTGAGATCAAGAACGGCAGCACGTCTTAGTTGCAGCCAAGTAGTGGCATCGAGGCCCAATTCGTGTAGCTGTCCGGAAATGGAACATAATTCCGCGTCGGACGCCGCGGGAAGGAGTTTCTGCGGCCGTTGAAGTTACCGGTAAAGTAAACGGTAATGAGAGAGTTTTAACCTTGTCAAAAAGGTTAGTCAAGGACAGTGCTGGTCTAAAAAGGATGTAGAACTATTCAATCAATAAGGTACCGTTTAGAGACTCTGTTACGCGTTCTCAATTCAACAACTTTCATCTTTGCGGTCAATGCTCTCTGTTAAGATGCAGGAGATTTCCAAAATCAACAATCATTGCTTACTCGGTTGTGAAGGGAACCTACGCGCAATCATTAATAGGTTAACGATAAAGAACTGCAATTAAAATTACACGCGATGCATCACTAAGTATCATTGTTGCAAGGCAACGGAAAGGAACGATATGAAAACAACAATCATTACAACTATCGCAATTGCCGCGCTTCTCTGTCTGTCCTCCAATGTTCTTCTTTCTCAAGCGGCGGGAGACTATCAGTCAAAGACCAGCGGTAACTGGGGCGATTTCAATTCTTGGCAGACATTTGATGGCTCGCAATGGAACGACGCCGTCAGCGCGCCGACCGGTACGTCTGGTACCATCACCATCCAATCCGGGCACACTATTACCATTGCCGCCGCCATCACAATCAACGGAGCCGCGGTTGTCGTCAACGGGTACTTGAAGAATTCACTCTCTATCACGGCCTCCACATCTTCCGCTGCATTCACCTTCGGCAGCGGCAGCACGTACGAGCATGCAATAAACGGAGGCACAATTCCACTCTCGGTGTGGGGAGATGGATCAACGTGTCTCATCACCGGAGTTGGGGCCACGGCTCCCAACGGTCCGGCGAAAGGAACGTCGTACTCGAACTATACATGGAATTGCCCCGGTCAAAGTGCTTCGATCAATACCGCATGGGACAGTGTTACTGTTAGAGGGAATCTTACCGTTTTAAGTTCGAATAATGTCCAATGGAGAATGACCAGTGCTGGCACTAGCGCACGTTACATCAATGTTTGGGGAAATGTCCTCATCAGCGGGGCCAGCAGTTATCTCACCACATCGGGTTCAAGCGGAGCTGCGAATTACTTTGTGATCGTGCACGGAAATATCAACCTGTTGGGAGGAAAACTGAATCTGACGAACGGCTCCGGTGGTATCAGCAAATGGATATTCTGTGGAGACAGTTTGAACATAGCGAGCGGTGCCCAGTTCGTCGCTCCGTCTAATACTACGAATGGAACGAGGTTCGTTTTTGCCAAGAATAGCGGTACGCAATATTATACAAATGCCGGCACGAACAGTACATTCAACTACGGAGTAGACAGCAATGCGACCGTTATTCTCAATTCGCCATTAACGGTCGGCAGCAGCTCTACAGCAGGATATTTGGTACTGAGCAGCGGCAAATTTGTTACCTCATCAACGAACACACTGACGTTGACGGCCCCCTCGCAAGATTCTAGCTACGGCGGCTATGTCGAAGGACCGTTGTCGGCAATCGTTGCCTCGACATCCCAAACGACAAAACCGTTTTACATCGGCAAGGGGGGCGTGTACCGACCGACAACTCTCGTGGTGAGGCAGGATGCGTCAACGTCCACGACCTACACCGCCGAACTCATTAATTCAACCCCCGCCGCGAACGCGTTGCCTCCCGCACTCGATGCTGTCGAATCGTCGCGGTACGTGCATCTTGCCAAGGGGTCCGGTGCGAACGTTACCAACGCAACGATTCAGTTAACGTATGATACGAATGACGGACTTGATGTGAGCAATAAAGATAACATCAGGATCGCCAAAGATGATGGTGCCGGAAATTGGATAAGCCTTGGCGGGAGCGGTTCGGCCAATAACTCAGGAAATATTTCATCAAGCATTTTCGGCACGGCGACGGTCTACGGAACTTTGACCACAAACGATTATGTCGTCGCTCATGCGAATCCTGCGTACGTTGCGACCATTCCGATCGTGACGACCAATGCGGTGAGCAATGTCTCGACCACCTTTGCAACCTGCGGCGGTGTGATCTCCAGCGACGGAGATGCGCCGATTACATCAAAGGGAGTCTGCTGGAACACGAGTACCGGTCCGACGACGGCAAACTCCATTACGAACGACGGCACTCTCTCGACTCCATTCATGAGTTCGATGACGGGCCTCATTGCCGGGACTACGTACTACGTTCGTGCGTATGCCGTCAATACAGCCGGAACAGGATATGGCAACGAAGACACGTTAACGACGCTGTCGGTCCTCTCCGCTCCGACGATATCAACAAATGCCGTCACGAACATCGTGAATACCACTGCTACTGGGAGCGGGAGTATCACGGCATGGGGAGGCTCCCCGATCACCGATCGGGGAATTTGCTGGAGTACCTCGCACAGCCCGACGCTTGCAGACAATTTTAACAGCGCCGGAGCGGGCGGAGTTGGTACCTTTACGGCTCCGATCGGAGGCCTGGCACTCGCGAGCACTTACTATGTTACCGCCTATGCCACGAACAGCACGGGAACAGCGTACGGAACAGAGGTGTCCTTCACAACGCCGAGCCCCCAACCGGACGTCAATAAGATTGTCAATGTACACGGAACGCCGGGAGTAAACTGTGACTATACAACGATCACGGATGCGTTCAATGCTGTGCCTTCAAATTACACCGGTCACTGGTTCATCTACGTGACGAACGGGACCTATTACGAGAAGCCGCTTCTTGCAGCGGGAAAGATCAATGTTGTTCTGGTCGGTCAAAATGTTGACAGCACCATCCTTACCTATGATGATTATGCCGGCAACAACAGAACAACCAACGGCGTCACGAGCAGCGGGACAAACACTTCGTATTCTGTAGCGATAGACGCTGCCGACTTCCAGGCGCAGAATATCACCTTCCAGAATACCTCGACCTTCAACTCACAAGCAGTAGCTCTCCGCACAAACGGCGACAGGCAATCATACTACAACTGTAAGATGATCGGCCGCCAGGATACGTACTATACTCAAGGAGGAACGGGGACAGGGCCCGACCGCCTCTATCACAAAAACTGTTACATCGAAGGATCGGTAGACTTTATTTTTGGCCGCGATGTTGCCCTCTTCGATAGTTGCACGCTGTATTGCAATAGAGAAGGCGGAACGCTCACTGCAGCGAGTACGGAAGTCGGATACAGCTACGGCTATGTTTTCTTGAACTGCACAATCGGTTCCCTCGCCTCCGGAGTATTAGGATTCGACGGCAGATCAATGGTCTCATTCTATCTCGGAAGGCCCTGGCAGGCTTCTCCAAAAACGGTATTCATCAATTGCTATGAACCAGCAACTCTAAATTCAGCAGGTTGGACAACCATGGGTCCTCCCCCTTCGCTCTACTCGGAATATGGCTGCACTGGGCCGGGAGTTGGCACCAGAGCGCCAATTACGGGTTGGGTAAATCAGCCTTCTACTATTTCATCCGGACAAGCCGCGACGTACACTATCGCCAACATTTTTTCCAAAGCGAATGCCGGTCCTGGCTTTTCGTACGCTGCGAATTGGACTCCGTCCGAAATAAGCATTGACGAACATTTGCTGCCCGTCGAGTTGACTTCCTTTACGGCAACTTCGAATCGATTGACAGCGAGACTTCAATGGGCAACCGCAACAGAAAAAGATAACCTTGGCTTCGATGTGGAAAGAGCCGGTCAGGGAGATACGAAGGGGACGAAATTATTTACCAAAATCAATTTCGTCGCGGGCTCCGGGACAAGCAATACGAAACACGTGTACAGCGTTGACGATAAGAACCTTGCCGCCGGTAAATACTCCTACCGTCTCAAACAGATTGACCACAACGGGGCTTTCAAATATTCACAGACCGTCGATGTTGAAGTAGGTAATGCTCCTAAGGAATTTACACTAAGCGAGAACTATCCCAACCCGTTTAATCCGACAACCAACATCGAGTTTACGGTGCGTGAAAACGGTCTGGCCACGTTAAAAGTGTACAACATCGCCGGCCAGCTCGTGACAGAATTGTTCAACGGGCGCGCAGAAGCAGGCAAGATCTACCTTCAAACCTTCGATGCGTCCAGGCTCGCTTCGGGAATCTATTTCAGCGTCCTTCAAATGGGCAGCCAGCAGCTCGTTCACAAAATGTCATTTTTGAAATAACACTGAGATGAAGATCACAAATGGATCGGTTTGCAAGACAATACTCATTCTTTTTTATCATTGACCGAAAGAGACGTGTGAGATGAAATCAATGTGCGGAAATTCGTGGATGAGACTGCTTATGAACCGATCCATCATTATCGGAGTTGCTCTCCTTTTAGTGCTTCATGTGATGGATGCACAACTCTACGTTTCGACGGCTGGAAGCGATACAAGCGCCGGCACGATCGATGCGCCGTTAAAGACGATCGCCAAAGCGATGTCCCTCGTCAAAGCCGGAGATACGGTGTATGTCCGGGGGGGGCGGTATGCGTTGACGAGTACCATCACTCTTCCGAAAAGCGGAACGAGCAGTGCCATGTACTACCTCTTCGCCTATCACGACGAGCGCCCTTTTCTTGATTTCAGTGCCATGGCAATATCCGGCAGCAACAGGGGGATCAATCTTAACAGGAGTTACTGGTACATCAAAGGCTTCGATATCTGGAAAGCCGGCGATAACGGTATGATCATCAGCGGCTCGAATAATATTGTTGAGAATTGTTCGTTCAGTGAGAACAGCGACACCGGTGTGCAGTTAGGGGGGGGAGCGTCGAACAACAGCATCCTCAATTGCGACTCCTTTTTCAACGTTGACCCGAGTCAGGGGAACGCCGACGGCTTCTCTCCAAAACTTGACGTCGGAACGGGCAATTATTTTTACGGCTGCCGCTCGTGGCAAAACTCGGACGACGGCTGTGACGGATATCTGCGCCCCTCCGACAGCGTGTTTACGACTTTTGAAAACTGTTGGACATTTCACAATGGCTATCTGAAGAGCGGTGCGGCGAGCATCGGCAACGGCAACGGGTTCAAAATGGGAGGGGGAGACAACTCGAATGCCGACAGCCTCCGTCACAACATGACCCTGAAAAACTGTCTTGCCTTCGACAACCGCGTGAAAGGGTTTGACCAAAATAACAACCGCGGATCGATGACGCTGTTGAATTGCACGTCATTTAGAAACGGAACAAACATTAACATCAGTGCCCGTGTGAAAACGGGATCCGTCGTGACAGTAAAGAACTGCATTTCTGCGGGCTCCGGCGGTGTCTCGCTCCTCTCAACCGCCGTGCAGTCGACGAACAGCTGGCTGTCCCCGTTCTCAGTGACCGATGCGGACTTTGTGAGTATTGATACCGCTGGCGTTACCGGGCCGCGCAAGCCGGATGGAAGCTTACCCGACATCCTTTTTATGCATCTTGCCCCTGGGAGCGGCCTTATCGATGCCGGAACGGACGTCGGGCTGTCGTTCAACGGGACCGCTCCCGATCTTGGTGCATTTGAATCTGCGTACGGAACTCGCGTTTCAAACGATGCGCAGACGGTGCTGCCTCGATCGCTGATCCTGTC
>Ga0265334_10001068_pt1 | contig 13425 bp, 10 predicted proteins | sample 42023metaG_FD_192442 | JGI IMG/M metagenome (GOLD analysis project Ga0265334, IMG submission 192442) | Rhizosphere microbial communities from Carex aquatilis grown in University of Washington, Seatle, WA, United States - 4-20-23 metaG | ecosystem: Host-associated > Plants > Roots > Rhizosphere... | reverse complement strand
CCGGCCCTGGCCCGTACCCAGAAACTGCTGGACCGGCTGGAGCGCGCCGGCCGGCTGCGGGACGGCTGGTTGGAGGAGGCCGCCGGCGGGGACGCCGTGCTCGCGGACCTGCTGGCCGCGGTCCGTGCCGCCCGCACGGTCGGGGTGGACGCCGAGGCCACACTGCGTGCCGCGGGGGCCCGGCTCGCCGTCCTGGAGTGAACTTCCGGACGGGGACCATGATCCTGGCAGCGGGGTCCGCGCCCTGACCCGGGGCGACGGCGTGCCCGCTCCTGGGGGCGACGGCCCTGCTCATGGGTCCGTGGTGCGGCACGATAGGAGCTGTGACCCCCACCGATCCGACCGAGACGCCACGGTTCCGGCAGATCGCCGAGCGCGTACTGGACGCTCTTCTCGAGAGCGCCCCGGAAGAGGCCACCCAGCTGGGGGACCACCGTTTCGACGACCGGTTCGCCGACCTGTCCGAGCAGGGTGTGCGTGAACGGGCGTCGGTGCTCCACGAGGCGCTCTCGGCCCTGGACGAGGTGGACGACACGGTGCTGGGGGACGGCGACGGGGTCGACCTGGAGATCCTGCGGACCGTCGTGGCCAGGGAACTGTGGTCGGCGACCCAGTTGCGCCCGCACGAGCGCGATCCGCTGCGCCACCTGCCGGGTGAGGGGATCTACCCGCTGCTCGTGCGGGAGATCGGGGAACCGGGGGACCGGCTGCGGGCGCTGGCCGCCCGCCTGGACGCGGTGCCCGCCCGGCTGGAGACGGCGCGCCGGGTGCTGCACGACATGGCCCGGGTGCACGTGGAGACGGCGATCGGCCAGGCCCAGGGCCTGATCGGCATGCTCGACGACGAGCTCCCCGCGCTGCTCGCGAAGGAGCCGGCCCTGGCCGGTGAGGTGGGGGCGGCGCGCGGGGTGGCCGTGCGGGCCCTGGAACGGCACGTGGCGTGGCTGCGGGAACAGCTGCCCGAGGCCACCGCGGACCCCCGGCTCGGGGCGGAGAACTACGCCGCGCGCCTGTGGTACACGCTCGATACGGAGATCACCCCGGACGCGTTGCTGACGCGGGCGGAGTGTGACCTGCAGGCGGTGGAGGAGCAGATCGCCGAATTCGCCTCCCGTCTGGATCGCCGTCCGGTGTACGCAGGACAGGTGCGAGCGGTGCTCGGACGCCTGGCCGCCGAGGAGCCCGTGGACGACACGACGATTCTCGGACTCTGCGAGCGCACGCTCGACCGGCTGACCGCTCGCGTGCGGGAGCTGGACCTGGTGACCGTGCCGGACGTGCCGGTCCGGATCGCGGTCATGCCGCCGTCCCGTCGTGGGGTGGCCGTGGCCTACTGCGACCCGCCCGGGCCGCTCGAACCGCCTGCCGCGCAGGGGCCGGGCCCGACGTTGTTCGCGGTCTCACCCACTCCGCCGGACTGGTCGCCGGAGCGGGTGGCCTCCTTCTACCGCGAGTACAACGGGCACATGCTGCGGACCCTCGTCGCGCACGAGGCCATGCCGGGACACCTGCTGCAACTTGCCCACGCCGCGGGGTACCGGGCCGGTACCCGGGTCCGGGCCGCCACGCTGAGCCAGGTCTTCGTCGAGGGTTGGGCGGTCTACGCCGAGGAACTCCTGGCCCAGGCCGGTCTGGGCGGGTCCGCGGCCGAGGACGACGCGCTGCGGGTGCAGCAGCTCAAGATGCAACTGCGCTCGACCATCAACGCGATCCTCGACGTGCGGGTCCACGCGCGGGGGATGACCGAGGACGAGGCGCTGACGCTCATGCGCGAGCGCGGCCACCAGGAGGAGGGCGAGGCGGTCGGCAAGTGGCGCCGCGCGCTGCTCACTTCGGCACAGCTGTCGACGTACTACGTCGGGTACCACGCCGTGCGCACGGTCGTGGACGATCTGCACTCCGCGGAGCCGTTCACCGGGCGCCGCGACGTGCACGACCGCGTGCTCTCCTTCGGCTCCCCGCCGCCGCGGCACCTGCGCACGCTGCTCGGCCTGGCCTGAGCCGGGCCGGGGACCTCTCTCTCCCCCTGGACGAGACTCCCTCCGCACCCCGACGGTGGGCTCGGCCTCTCGGGCGCCGGAACGCTGGGCTCGTTCCCTCAGGGCCCGGCCGCCCCTCGGGTGTTCGGGGGATGCCGTCCGCCCAGGTGGTGGACATCCCGGGATCGATCGGAGGGGACGGCGGATCGGGGCTCAAGTCCGGCGGTTCGGGTGCCGATGCACACAGAACCGACGGAGGGAGTACCGATCATGTCCTGCCGCACGCGTCCGCGACGGTGTCCGACCAGAGGCGTGACGACGGCGGTTGCCGTGGTCGCGTCCGTGGCGTCCGTGCTCGGGTGCGGGAGTCAGGGGACGGCGAGCATCCGGGGCCTGCACACTCTGGACGCGGTGGTACGGGTGGCCGACGTCGGCGCCCCCTCGATCGGCGCGCTGTCGTTGCCGGTGCCCGGTGACGCCACGGTGGTGGCGCCCTGGGGATCGGACTCGAATTCCGGCACGTCCTCCGACCCCCTGCGCACCCTCGGGCACGCCGTCGTGGTGGCGCCCTGGGGTGGCACGATCGTGATGCGCGGCGGGAGCTACCACGAGGACGTGACCACGCCCTACGGCAAGCGGCTGACGATCCAGCCGTGGCCCTGGGAGTCGGTCTGGCTCGATGGATCCCAGGCGACCAGCGGCTGGGTGTCCAGTGGCTCGGCCTGGCGGCTCGACGGCTGGGACGTGGACTACGACAACCGGGACACCACGGGTGTGATGGTGACGCCGGCCTATCCGGCGGCTGCCTACTCCGCGGAACTCTTCGTGGACGGCGTGAGCCAGCGGCAGGTGCTGAGCCGGTCGGCCGTGGTGCCCGGCACCTTCTACGTCGACGAGCCCGGACACCGGGTGTACCTGGGCAGCAGTCCCTACGGGCATTCGGTGCGGATCAGCGACCTGCAGGACGCGTTGTTCGTCAACGGCGGGGCGGGAAGCGCGATCATCGGGATCGGCTTCCGCCGGTACGCCACGCCCGTGGTGCGCATCGGCACGGTGAAGATGTACGCGGACGGCGCACGGGTGGAAGATTGCGTCTTCCAGGACAACGCCCTCGCCGGTCTCTCCCTGAACGGGTCCGGGATCACCGTCTCGAACAGCACCTTCGCCCGGAACGGGCAGCTGGGGTTGCAGGCCAATCAGTCGGACGATCTCACCACGCAGTCCCTGGAGATCTCGGACAACAACACCGAGCACTTCGCCACCAATCAGGCGGCGGGCGGAATGAAGGTCACCGCGAGCAGACGCGTGACCGTGAAGGACAACCGGATCGAGCGGAACTCGGGTGTGGGCCTCTGGCTGGACCAGTCCGTCCTGCATGCGGTGGTCGTGCGCAATCGCCTCCTGAGCAATGTGCGCGACGGCTGCCTCTTCGAGATCAGTGCCGATCTCGCCTTCGTCGACAACATCGCCTCGGGCAACGGCGTCTCCGGCCTGCGCGTGCTGGAGGCCGGCCACGTGCGGGCCTGGTACAACACGCTGACGGGCAACATCCGGGCGATCGACATGATGGATGGCGGTCGCCGGGCCTCGCAGGCCGGTGCGGCGGGGCTGGATCCCCGGTACGGGACCGCGGACGCGTCGCTGACCTGGGAGGTCACGGACGTCGACCTGCGCGGCAACGTCGAGGGGGACGGGCCCTCGGGAGCCCAGTACGTGCTGGGCTACGACGACGCCCGCAAGACCTACGGCGCGCAGAGCCGCCGGATCACCAGCGACCGCAACGGGTTCTTCCACACCTCCGGCTCGCCCCGGTGGCTCGTCGCCTGGGGCAGCTATCCCTCGGGCATGAGGGTGTTCACCTCGCTCTCGGCCTTCCGCTCGTACAGCGGCCAGGACTGGCACAGCACCGAGGTGTGGGCGGGCACCGATCCCTGGAGCTGGCTCCGCAACACCCCTGCGGGCCTCGCGTCGGTCCCGCAGGGACCGGCCCTGCCGACGGATCTTGCCGGTTGGGCGGGACTGGTCGCCGGTCGGACGTATCCGATCGGGGCCCAGCTGTGATCGCGGCGTCCCCGATCAGGCTCTGATTACTTACGGTCAATCATTACTCAGCGGAAAGTGACACCCCGGAAAGGGTGGTCAGCCGGCGCTGACCCAGACGTGTCTTGACGTACCGTCACTGCGATCACCAGGTGTGAGCTGGGCATTCTCTCGGCGTCCCCCGTTCGGCCGATTAGTGGGCCGGTCGGGGGTTGATGGCACCATGCTTGTGCCTGAGCGACGGAAGACTGCGACGATCATTCCCTGTCTTCCTCTGCGTGATCGACTGGGAGCGCCGGTGACCGTGAAATTACGTTCAGTAATCACCGCATCACGGATGATGCGCGGGGCGGTCGCGAGTGGGATGACCCTCGCCGTCCTGACAGCTGTCGCGCCCTCGGTGCCCCCGGCCGCGGCCGCAACGTTGCCGGAGGCCATCTCGGCACACCTGCTGCCGACGGTGCAGACCAACGGGATCGTCTACTCGATCACCACCGTCGGCAACGTCGTGTACGCGGCCGGCAACTTCACCAAGGCGCGTCCCTACGGGACCGCGGCCGGTGACGCGTCGGAGGTGACGCGCAACAACCTGCTCGCCTTCGACCTCACCACGGGCGCGCTGCTGCCCTTCGCGCCGGTCATCACCACCCCGAGCTACACGAGCACGACCAATCCTGGTCCGTTCTGTGACTCGCTGGGTACCAACACCTGGCAGTGCGACGCCGTCTTCCGGGTCGTCGCGTCCCCGGACCAGAAGAAGATCTACATCTCGGGCGACTTCACCCGCATCGACGGGCAGGTCCGCAACCGCATCGCCGCCTTCGACGTCGCGACCGGCACGCTGGACGCGACCTTCCACCCGTCGCCCAGTTCCCGGGTGCGTGGGCTCGCGGTCTCGTCCTCGGCCGTCTACTTCGCCGGTGACTTCACCTCCGTCACCCCCAGTTCGGGCACCGCCGTCACCCGCACGCGGGTGGCGTCCACGGACCTGTCCGGCAACCTCCTGAAGTTCGCCCCCTCGGCGGACCGCGAGGTCTGGGCCGCGGAACTCTCCAGCGACGGCACCCGCCTGCTGCTCGGCGGCCAGTTCGACTACATCAACTCGACCCAGATCCACGGTCTGGCCTCGGTGTACACGGGGACCGCCACCGGGACCACGGCAGGCGCGAATGCGCCCTGGGCCAGCACCGGGCTGATCCCCGGCGCCGTCGGCGCGACCACCAACCGGTCCTGGGTCACCGACTTCTCGGTCCGGGGGGACAACGTCTACATCGCGGCGGACGGAGAGGGCTCGGGCATCTTCGACGGGCGGATCGCGGCCAAGGTGAGCACCGGCGCCCTGATCTGGATCGACTACTGCCTCGGCGCCACCCAGTCCATCACCGAGCTGAACGGGGTCGTCTACGGCGCCTCGCACAGCCACAACTGTGGGCCGCTGGGCACCTTCCCCGAGCGGGTGCCGAAGTACTACATGCGCCTACCCGTCGAGACCGCGGCGGCGACCACCACCTACGGTCCGGGCGCCAACGCGGGCAAGCCCGCCCCGACCATGCTGCCGATCTGGTCCCAGATCGACGGCGGCCCCGACACCAGCTACTTCAAGAACGGTCCCTGGGCGGTCGACGCCTCGGGCGACTACCTCGTGGTCGGTGGCGAGTTCCTGACGGTCAACGGCGAGAACCAGCAGTCCCTGGCCCGCTTCGAGCTGCGGTCCAAGGCGCCCGCCTCGGCTCCCCCGCAGACGCCTTTCCTGGCCCCGGTGGCCCGGGCGCTGCGTCCCGGTCAGATCCGAGTCTCCTGGCGTGCGACCTTCGACCTGGACGACCCGAACCTGACCTACGAGGTCTACCGGAACTCCGACACCACCCCGATCGCGACGCTGACCCAGACCTCGACGTTCTACGACCTGCCGGAGATGTCCTTCACCGACACGGTGCCCGTGGGGACGACGAACACCTACCGGATCAAGGCATCCGACGGCAACGGCAACAAGATCTCGACCAAGTCCTCCGCATCGGCGACCGCGACCGACACCAGCGCGCTCGGTCGTTACGACGACGCCCTGATCCGCGACGGCGCGTACCGGGTCTTCACCTTCAACAGCGCCGCCGGGGCGACCACCGAACCGGACGCCGTCGGCACGGGCTCGGCCACGGTCACCGGCGTGACCTTCGGGCAGTCGCCGGCGGGCACGAGCGGCGGCACCTCGGCGACCTTCGGGGGCACCCCGTCCAGCTACGCCGTCGCGGACAACGCGCGGATCGTCCCGGGCTCGATGGCCGAGGAACTCTGGTTCAAGTCGACCAGCAAGTACGGCGGTGAGCTCATCGGTTTCGGCAACCGGCCGACCGCAGGCAGCGACTCGGTGGACCGGCTGATCTACCTGAGCACCGACGGGCACCTGCTGTTCGGGGTCTACAACACCGCGGTGCACGTCCTGAGCACGGCCAAGGGCGGGTACAACGACGGCAAGTGGCACCACGTGGTCGGCAATCTCAGCCCGGCCGGCATGTCCTTCTTCGTGGACGGCTCGATGGTCGCGGCGAGCACCGCCGTGACCACCTCGTACTACTACGAGGGCTACCTGCACTTCGGCGGGGACAACATCACCACCAGTTGGCCGTCCAAGCCGGGCAGCAGCTATGCGGCCGCCACGATCGACGACGTGGCCCTGTACCCGAGGCCGCTGGGCACCTCGCAGATCGCGGACCACTACGCCCGGCGTGCCAACCGGGCGCCGTCCACCTCCTTCACCGCCGCCTGCGCGTCGAACAGCTGCAGTTTCGACGGGACGGCGAGCCAGGATCCGGACGGTTGGATCGGTTCGTACTCGTGGGACTTCGGGGACGGCACCACCGCGACCGGGGCCACGCCGAACCACGCCTACGCGGATTCCGGGTCGCACACCGTGGTGCTGACCGTCACCGACAACGAGGGAACGACGAGCAGCAGCTCGCGGGCCGTCACGTCCTGACCGGTGGGGGCGCCGTGGCGATCGCGCCGCGGCGCCTGCCCGCCACCAGGTCCGGGCGGGCCGAGGGGGGCCGTTCGGCGGATTCGGTGTGGTCCGTGCGGAGCCCCGTGGTCGCCCAGGAGGAGCCCCGTGGTCGCCCAGGAGGAGCAAGGTCGCTCCGGTGGTCCGCTCCGAGGGCGGTGAGATTGTCCGATCGCGGTCCGGTGGGGGGAAACCCGCTGCTACCGTGCGCTGTCGATGTGGTCGGCGAAGTCCAGAACGGACGGATGACCACGGACCGAGGGTAGGGAGTGGTGCGGAGTGTCCGTTGACGCGGGAGCGAACGGTTCCCAGGGCACAACCAGCCAGGAGGGTACCGGCATGGGTGTCGACCCGCAACGGTCGCAGGATGCTCCGCGGGGATTCGCCGAGACCCTGCGGCAGTTCTCGCGGGCACAGAAGAGCAACCACAACGTCTCGGCCTACGCGCGCTGGGTCAACCGCCCGGCCGGCCGCTATGCGGCGGTCGCGGCCTACCGGCTCGGCCTGCGACCCAACCAGGTCACCGTGCTCAGCGGGCTGCTCTCGGCCCTGGGCATCGTCGGGATCGCGGTGCTGAGGCCGACCCCCGTGACCGGCGTGCTGCTCGGTCTCTGCCTGGTCGTGGCGTACGTGCTGGACTCGGCGGACGGCCAGCTCGCCCGGTTCACCGGCGGCGGCTCGATGCTCGGCGAGTGGCTCGACCACGTGATCGACGCGTTCAAGGTCTCCACGCTCCACCTGGCGGTGCTGGTGTGCATGTACCGGCACTTCGCCCTCGGGCACACGGGCTGGCTGCTGGTGCCGCTGGCCTGGTCGGCCCTGTCCGCGATCCTCTTCTTCAGCCTGATGCTCACCGACCAGTTCCGCCGGTCCCACCCCCGACCTGCCCCCGCGCAGGGCGCCGAGGAGGCGCCGTTCGCCCGGCAGTTGGTCCGGTCACTCGTGGTGCTTCCGATCGACTACGGCTTCCTGTGCCTGGTGCTCGCCCTGATCGGGCTGCACCGGACATTCCTCGCGGCGTACACGGGGTTGCTGGTGCTGTTCGCCGGCTTCGTGGGTGCCGCCCTCCTGAAGTGGTATCGAGAGCTCACCGAGGCAGACCTGCGGGTCCGCCGCGAGCGGCAGGGAGAGACGGCGTGAGGGTTGTCGGATACGTGCCCGGTGCCTATGATATGTTCCACGTCGGGCACCTGAACATCCTCCGACGGGCGCGGGAGCGCTGCGACTACCTGATCGTCGGGGTGGTCACGGACGAGGTGATGCTGGAGTCCAAGGGCAAGGCCCCCGTGGTCCCGCACGAGGAGCGGCTGGAGATCGTGCGCGCGCTCTCCTTCGTGGACGAGGCCGTCCCCGACATCTCGCCCGACAAGGCGGTGATGTGGCACCAGCTGCACTTCGACGTCCTGTTCAAGGGCGACGACTGGAAGGGCACCGAGAAGGGGACCCGGCTCGAGGCGGCCATGGCGGCCGTGGGCGCCCGCGTCGTCTACTTCCCCTACACCAAGCAGACCTCCAGCACCCTGCTGCGGCAGTTCCTGCTCGACTCCGCGTGAGCAGTGCCTCCGGTGGTGCGACGCGTTCGGGCGGAAGTGCCCTCGCTAGGATCGGGTGACATATCCGTTCGCACACCGGGAGTACTCACGTGGCAAGTATCGAGGCCGTCGGAGCGCGCGAGATCCTTGACTCGCGTGGCAACCCCACCGTTGAGGTCGAGGTCGCTCTGGAGGACGGCACCCTGGCCCGGGCGGCTGTGCCCTCGGGCGCGTCGACCGGGGCCTTCGAGGCCGTCGAGCGTCGTGACGGCGACAAGGGCCGGTACCTGGGCAAGGGTGTCGAGGGCGCCGTCACCGCCGTCGTCGAGCAGATCGGCCCGGAGCTGCTGGGCTTCGACGCGACCGACCAGCGGGCGATCGACCAGGCCCTGATCGACCTGGACGGCACCGACAACAAGGCGTCCCTCGGTGCGAACGCCATCCTCGGCGTCTCGCTGGCCGTGGCCAAGGCGGCGGCCGACTCCGCCGGGCTCCCGCTGTACCGCTACGTGGGTGGCCCGAACGCGCACGTGCTGCCGGTGCCGATGCTGAACATCCTCAACGGTGGCGCGCACGCCGTGGGCGGCGTCGACATCCAGGAGTTCATGGTCGCCCCGATCGGCGCGGCCAGCTTCCGGGAGGCCCTGCGCTGGGGTGCCGAGGTCTACCACTCGCTGAAGTCGGTCCTCAAGGCGAAGGGCCTGGCCACCGGCCTCGGCGACGAGGGCGGCTTCGCGCCGAGCCTGCCGACCAACCGTGAGGCGCTCGACCTCATCGCGACCGCGATCGAGCAGGCCGGCTTCAGCCTGGGCTCCGACATCGCGCTGGCCCTCGACGTGGCCGCCTCCGAGTTCCACACCGACGGCAGCTACCGCTTCGAGGGCACGCAGCGCGGCAGTCAGGAGCTCATCGAGTACTACACCTCGCTGGTCGAGGCGTTCCCGCTGGTGTCGATCGAGGACCCGCTGGACGAGGACGACTGGGACGGCTGGGTGGAGATCACCAAGGCGCTCGGCTCGCGCGTGCAGCTCGTCGGCGACGACCTGTTCGTCACCAACCCGGCCCGCCTGCGCAAGGGGATCGACCTCGGCGCGGCCAACGCCCTGCTGGTCAAGGTGAACCAGATCGGCACCCTGACCGAGACCCTGGACGCCGTGGACCTGTCGCACCGCAGCGGCTACCACACCATGATGAGCCACCGTTCCGGCGAGACCGAGGACACCACGATCGCCGATCTGGCCGTCGCCGTGGGCTCGGGCCAGATCAAGACCGGTGCCCCCGCCCGTTCGGAGCGCGTGGCCAAGTACAACCAGCTCCTGCGCATCGAGGAGGAGCTGGACGAGGCCGCCGTGTACGCCGGCGCCTCGGCCTTCCCGCGGTTCTCTCGCTGAGCGGTCGGACCCGCCCCGCACGGGTGCGGTGATCGACTCGCACCGGTCGGGTGCCTGACCTGAGGTGCCCGGGGACCGTCCGCAACGGCGGCCCCGGGCACCGATCCGAGTCAGGCTCTGGCGGATCGGTCCTGCCGGGAACACCGGGCATCCTCCGCCGATCACCCGCACACTGGTGAGCGGTGAGAAACGCAACGATCGGGGGTGGATGTCGTGGTGGCACGCAGACCGGTCACCCCGCGCACCGGTTCCGCCCGGCCCGGTTCCGGCCCGGCAGGTGCCTCGCGGCCCGGCGCCGGCAGCCGCCCCGCGGCGGCGTCCCGGCCGACCTTCCCGACGGCCGCACGTGCCGTGGAGGCCTCGGCGTCCCGCACGGCCCGACGACCCGCCCTGCTGCGTCCGGTCACCATGCTCGCGCTGACCATGGTGATGCTGGCGGTTCTGCTCGCCCCGTACCTGCGGGCGTGGCTCGTGCAACGGGCACAGATCGCCTCCCTGCAGCGGGCGAACGATCAGCTGTCGAGTCAGGTGGCCCAGCTCGACGAGACCCGCACCCGGTGGAAGGACCCCGCGTACGTGCGGGCGCAGGCCCGGCAACGCCTGCAGTACGCGATGCCCGGGGAGACGAGCTTCGTCGTCCTGGGTGCCGAGCCCAGCACCGACGACTCCGGCACCGCCTCACCGCGGACGACGCCGCACGCGGCGCACCGGGCCTGGTTCGGCGAGCTCTGGTCGTCCGTGCAGGCCGCCGGCGCCGGGGCCGAGCCGTCCGCGACGAATCCCTAGGCCTGGGCGAGGCATCGACGGGGACGTCGTCCCGATGCGGAGGGACGGACGTCATCCCGGGCCCGCGACGGCACAGCCCGGCGACGGCACAGTCCGGAGAGCGGCCCCGCCCGTCCTGGTGCCCGAGGAGTGGAGGAACCCGGAGTGAGTGCGCACGGCGGCGCGAGCCCGCGACGGTCCGGTCCGGGCGGAGGACCCATCGAGGAGTCCGGGCCGGCGGCCGGAGAAGGCCCGGCGGCAGTGGTGGCCGGGGAGGACCTCGCCGCGGTGGCCGCGCAGCTGGGGCGGGAGCCCCGGGGGGTGGCCGGGGTGGCCCACCGCTGCGACTGCGGCCTGCCCGACGTGGTGCTCACCGAGCCGCGGTTGCCCGACGGCACGCCGTTCCCCACCACCTTCTACCTGACCTGCCGCCGGGCGAACTCCGCGGTCGGCTCGCTCGAGGTCAGCGGGCTCATGGCCCGGATGACCGAGCGTCTGGTCACTGATCCGGATCTGGCTGCCGCCATGGAAGCCGCGCACCGGGACTACCTGGATCGACGGCGTTCGCTCGGGGAGGTGCCGGAGCTGGCCGAGGTCTCGGCCGGGGGGATGCCGGCGCGGGTGAAGTGCCTCCATGCCCTGGTCGGCCATGCCCTGGCCGCAGGCCCCGGGGTGAACCCGCTCGGGGACGAGGCCCTGGCCCTGTTGGAACCGTGGTGGCGGTCCGGGCCGTGCGTGGGCGGTACGGACCGCAGTGGCGTCGACGATCGCGGCCCTGTCCGGTGAGGCGGGTCGCCGCGGTCGACTGCGGCACCAACTCGATCCGCCTGCTCGTGGCCGATCTCGACCCGGCCGACGGTGCCTTCACCGAACACGTCCGGCGCATGGAGATCGTCCGGCTCGGCGAGGGAGTCGATCGCACCGGGCGGATCGGGGCGGAGGCGTTGCGGCGGACCCTGAGTCGGGTGGAGGAGTACGCCGCCGTCTGCGCCGGACTCGGCGTGGAGGCGATCCGGTTCGTGGCCACCTCCGCGAGCCGGGACGCGGAGAACGGTGGCGACTTCGTCCGTGGCGTACGGGAACGGATCGGGGTGACGCCCGAGATCCTCACCGGTCGCGAGGAGGCCGAGCTCTCGTTCCTCGGCGCGACCCGTGGTCTGTCCGGACGGTTCCCCGCCCCCTACCTCGTGGTGGATCTCGGCGGTGGCTCGACCGAGTTCGTGCTGGGCGACTCCGGTGTCGTTGCGGCAGCTTCCGTGGACATCGGGTGCGTGCGGCTCACCGAGCGGTACCGCGACGAGGTCCTGTCCGGACAGGGCGGTGGGGCGCCGGAGCCAGGGCCATCGAGCGCAGGATTGTCGGAATCCGTCCGGCGCCGTCTGTGCGCAGAGGTCGAGGACGCGGTGCGGCGTGCGGGGCAGCAGGTGCCGTTCGGGGACGCCGCCACGCTCGTGGGTCTGGCCGGCACCGCGACCACGGTGGCGGCACGCGTGCTCGGGCTCGACGAGTACGACGCCGGTCTCATCCATCTCGCCCAGCTGGACGTGGCGGCCGTGCGGGAGGCCTGTGACTGGTTCGCCGGGTCCGATCCTGTACAGCGGGCAGCCCTGCCCTACCTGGCGCCGGGACGTCGCGACGTGATCCCTGCCGGTGCCCTGGCCTGGCGGTGCGTGGTGGACCAGGCGTCCCGGGCGGCCGGGCTGAGCACACTGGTGGTCAGCGAGCACGACATCCTCGACGGGGTCGCCTGGTCGCTCGGGTGAGTGGTCCGGTTGTCTGCGTGAGTGGTCCGGTCGCTCGACCGAGCGGGTCACCTGCGCGGGACGGGGCGGGGCAGGGACGGGGCCGGTCGAGCGGTGGGGAAGTGCGCCGGGAGCCGGACGGTGGGCTGGATCGGTGGGCCGGAGCCGGCATCGATGGGCTACGGTCGGGGGGTTCGCCGCGCTGGAGGATCTTCGCCGGGAGGGAGCCGTCCGTGGGCCGCATACTTCGGGTCTGTGTCGCTGTGCTGCTCGTCGGGGGGACTGCGGCCTGCCACGTCCCAGGTGACACGGCGACGGACTCGACCGGGACCACGACCACGGAGGCCACCGACCTGACCGACGGCACTGCCGGCACGACGCCGTCCGGCACGGTCTCGCCCTCGGGAAGCGGCACCGTCTCGCCCAGCCCGTCGAGTCCTCCGGTGCCGGTTCCCGTCGCCGGGTACGCGTACGGAGCGCCACCTACCCAGTTCAACAAGCAGCTGTCTGCGCTCTCGGGCAGCTACCAGGGCGTCTTCACCGGGGTCACTGCACGGTCGATCACCAAGGGCGGTAAGGACGTCGCCGCCATCGTGATCTATCGCATCGAGGCCTCCGTGATCGGGAGCAAGGGGTTCGAGGACCAGCTCCTGAACAGCCTGCTCACCGGCCTGTCCGGCAAGGGCGCCGCGGTGCGTCGGAGCACGGTCGGGGACCAGCCCGTGGCCACGGGGACGAGCAAGGGTGGCGGGGGGATCACGGCCTGGTACCGCGACGGTGAGGTGGTGGTGGTCATGGGGGCGAACCAGGACGAGACCCACCGGTTCGTGCAGGGATATCTCGGCGTGAAGTGAGGCCGGGGTCCCGCGGGATGTGACTGTCCCGGCGGGGGACGGACCGGTCGACGCAGCCGCGGCCCGCTCGGGGGATTCTCGGTGGCGGCCCGACCCGGCGCCTTCCTACGGTGGAGGCATGTCGCGT
>Ga0265334_10001066_pt1 | contig 13440 bp, 37 predicted proteins | sample 42023metaG_FD_192442 | JGI IMG/M metagenome (GOLD analysis project Ga0265334, IMG submission 192442) | Rhizosphere microbial communities from Carex aquatilis grown in University of Washington, Seatle, WA, United States - 4-20-23 metaG | ecosystem: Host-associated > Plants > Roots > Rhizosphere... | reverse complement strand
CAATGCATCGAGCAAGGCCTAGAGTCCTCCGACTGGATTTTTCACCTCAAAGGACAGCACTTACAAAAGTGCTATTGTTGTTGGGGTTACAACCCCAATTTACTTTACACACGTTAAAGCGGGGACCTAATAGGTCAAAAAGAAAGGCAAAGCCGCTCTACATTGCCGCTCTGCCTTCCTTCTCCACCACCGGTATGGTGACCTAACTCTCCGGCTCATGTTTACTGTTTACAATGCTGATACTAGCACTGTTCAGTTACTGTGTCAAGTAGTAATGACGTACCCCTGCCAGTAACCGTTGTTCTTGTCGTTCCACATGCCCGAGCTCGGGTCATATTGGGCGAGGCCTATAGGTAACCAACTTCGGGTTATCCCGAATCTGGAGGATTCGAAGATCATTGCCCTGCACCTCGATACGGGAGAACGGCCCCAGGATAGGACTCTTTTTTCCGACGTGATCGACGAATTGGAGATGCATCCTCATTCTTTTTCGGCGTCCTTCAACGCCGTCTTCTTCTCTTCGCGCTTGGCCCTTCTGAACTTGAGCTTACGCTCCTTACTTCCGGGAGCAGGAAAGCAGCAAGGGCAACGAATGCCGCCTGGGCCAATGGTAAGGTGTTTCTTTATTGAAGCCATGCTCCTATTGTAGCATAGTTCCTTGCTGTGTCAACCGAAAAAGATACTCCCTCATGCAGATTTTGAATAGGGCTATTTTGCTGGCTTCCTGCCAACCTGTGTAGTGGCTGTTGAGGAAGTGCAGAGCAAACGCACTCTTAGCCCCATCCAGTTGATCACACGTTAAAGAGGGGTCACGGCATCGGTCTATAAACTTAGCCCCGATGGTTCTGAGCTCTTCCCACGGTACGGCGAATTCGCTCATCTGTTGTCCCACGACCCAAGCAAGATCTTCCAGGAATCGTCGCCCTTGATGGTCATCGTCCTGTAATCCATCTTGGGCCAGTACGAGACCGCATACGACAACGCTTGATAGGTGCCCGTCAGCTGTGTAGCGGGGACCTGTAAGGAGGTGCAGCTAACCCGTCCAACAACCTTGTATGCTGTCATTTGTGTTCCTTGCTTCTTATGTGCTGTAGTATAGCACATAAGAAACAGGCGTCAATTGAAAAGAAACTGGATGATCGGCATTGCCTCAAGCTTGATCAGAGCCGTTCCAATTGAGGCAGGAATAGCCATTGCCAGGAAGGACAGCACAAGAATTTTCAGACCAATCATGACGGCCCCTTTGCAAGATGACGATAATGAACCGGAATAGCCGCCCGACTCTTCTTTGCTGGAGGATGAGGCTTTGCCCACTCGTGGTCGGTGTCGGTATCTTCGTAACCGCCATTGTTGGCATATCCATGCATCCGACCATACTCAGGCAAGCTGTCATGTACCAACATGTGCGAGGTGTTAGCGTAACCGAAATTGTATACCATGTTCATATTGTAACACCATTTTCAAATTCTGCAACAGAAATTTAGGCAACCCCAATTTATAATTTTAACCGTCATTGGGGTAATTTAACCAAAAAAGTGCCGGGGGAGCACAAAGTCTCAACCCCGGCTAGTTTGCTGCTACCTGCAGACTTTTTCGAAGAGTGGATACCCCTGCATGTCCCTGCCGTACTGGCGGTCGAAGCACCTCGGCGACATCAGCGTGCCGGTTGTTGCCCCTGGCATGCTGCGGTATCCGGGATCCGGTTGGTTGACGACCACTGTCGTCGGTGGCCTCTGGGACATGATCAACGCAGTGATCACTCCCGCTGCGGCACTGATGCCCGTTGTGGCGATGCGGCTGTCGTAGGGCCCACTGCCGGGCTGTGCCCCAGTGATGTTGTAGTTATAGCCGCCGCCGTAGCCATACCCGTACGGGTCGCGAGCCTCAGCGGTCGTTGCTGTCGCAAACAGCGCAGCAACAGTGGAAAGAGCAAGCAGCTTACGCATTGACGTCCTTTCTTTATTATGTGCGTAGTGTAGCACAGTTTCTGTTTACGTCAATTGAATAATAATCTGCCTCAGTACGATGTTAGTAGTCTGCAATTGGGGACATGTTAAGTCAACCGAAAAGGGCGGTTGAGCCGCCCCATCCGTGTTTGGTGTTACGCCGACTGGGTTTCGAACGCCTCGGCAGCGACCGCCGCCTCCGTGCCCTGGTCCACCGGAGTAAGCACCTCGATCGCCGGAGTGCCGCCGCTGCCCTCGGTGGCCGGCTCCTGGACCTGGTCCGTTGCCGTGTTCGGTTCCGGAGTGGCCTTGGCCTTCTCGGCCTTCTTGGCCTCGCGACGAGCCTTGTCCTTGGCCGCCTTGGCCGCCTTCTTCTGCTCCGCCGTCTGCACCGTCGTCGGCGCCGGAGTGGCCGCCTTCTTGCTGGACGTGGGCATCACCGCCGTCTTGCCCTCGGCCGTCATCTTCGTCACCCAGTCGGCCTTGGTCAGCCCCGGCAGCGGAATCTCGCTCAGGTCGATCTCGGTGTGACCGCCACGCTTCAGCACGCCGACTCGCGTGCTCATCTTCCCCGTGGCAAACCGCCACGTCTTCGCGCCCGCAAGCACGGACGTTCCGCCGATCGTAAACAGCTTATCCGACATGTGCCCTCCGTTGTGTATGCACCATCACATGTTAGCACCGAGTTTATATCTGTCTACCGAAAAATGTTGGTCTCTGTGGATAATTCTTTCGGGCCCTTTAGAAGTTGGGGTTTCTAACCCCAGTCAGTTAATTTATTATTTCATTGGGGACACACCCCAATTGAGGTCAGGCACTGCTAGACAAGAGAGGATGGGGACACACCCCATCCAGACTATCGAAGGTCGCCTCTGGGGTTAAATCCGGTAGCCGTCCTCGTCTTCAGTCTTGCCAAAGTGGTGTTTCAGGATGCGGTGGTAGGTGCTGACGAGGTTGCTCCACTGGTTCCACCAGGTGCTCGTCCACTTGTTCGAATTAGCCAACCAGACATGATGTTTCATCTGTGTCCGGATATTTCGAAGAAGCAACTCTTTCATTTGCGACCACCGTTTGTTGTGCTAATGTAGCACATTAGACACTGCTGTCAATTGATTTAGCTGCTAGCTTCTCCTGTGCTACAATAAGAAGCTGACCAGCGTATTTTTCGATACGCATCTTTCCGGTCTTCTTGCTTCTCACTCTCCACAGATTAACTTGCTTGGTAGTAAGGTCACCGAACTTGATGATATCCTTTGCCATGCTTGCTCCGATTCTACCATCGGGAGCAGTGAACCCTTTCAGGTTGCGATACTTAGTTCTTTCGACCCGTTGCTCGTCGTTAGTCTGACGAGCATACAAAGCAAGGATAGCTCTGATAACAGCCTTGTCGTTTGCGGCGAGGAGGGTGATGATGTTTTCTTTTGTGAGGTCCACTTGACTCTCCACTTATGTTGCTTCAAGTTTAGCACATAAATGAAACATGTCAACCTGGTTATACGCATACGCGGGGACCAGCTAAAAACGTATGCGGGGACCTAGTCCTCAGTGAGAGTATATTGCCCTTCGTCGATAATGATAGAGAGGTACCAATCTCGGCCGTTCGGGTTTGAAATGATATTGCTATCGTCGTAGAGCATCAGACATGGAAAGCTATACGGACGACGCAACGGTTCAGGAACATACGTCCCGTGCTTCCATGTGCCTCCGTCAGTGATAGGAGTCCAGCTCTTCTTGAACTCGAGCCAGTCTTCATGAGTTTTGAACTCAATAGCCTCGAGAGGATAATCGAGGTTGAGAGTGAGCTTCATTCTTTCTTCAGGTCCTTGATCAGGGCCTGTCCTTCTTCAATGGTCTCAACAGCACAAAGAAACCCTTGACCGACGACATAGAGTCCGTCTGTGTGAGATTCAATACGGTATGGTCCGCGTGTGTCAAACTCCATACCGTCGTTGAACCTAAGCGTTGGCATTGCCCCTACGCTCTATCTCTCGCCACACCATCTGTGCCCACGCCTGGCAGAGCAAGTTGTGCTTGCCCATCGAATAGAATCGGCGTTGCATCAGAGCCCAGTTATGGTTGGTGATGAGCTCCTTGACATCCATTGCAGCAAGACGAGCAGTATGATCCATTTGCTTGCTCCTTTTATCTTGCCTTAGTGTAGCACACTTTCAATAAACGTCAATCGGAATTACGAGAATTCCATGCCTCAGCAGCCAATTGATCGGTATCAGCGATGGGGCCCGCTGCCCCACAGTTGTGGCAATAGACACGCCTCAACCTTCCAATTTCATTAACAACAACCTTGTCGGGGTGTGCCTCAGCACAAAAAGGACAGCTACGAAGTGTGATCACCTATGGGCTTTCAACATCTTCCGAAGCTCGGCCTTGATTCGGCGAGCAGTCTCGCCCTTCCAGGTGCCGGCATTGCTCAGGAAATAAGCCACGATGTCTTCGCCGTCGTCTGCCCCATATTTGGAGGAAAGAGTCTCCACCGAGAACATGGCACCCAAATACGGTGCAGCGGTGTAGTGAACCGGTTTCCAATCCTTTCGGATCTCAGCGGCGATGACTCGAAGCGACCGATCTGCCATGTTGGCCTCCGTTAGATGATCTCGTACACCTGGTTCATGTTGGTCGCCAAGGCCAGCTTGACGAGCATCCGGAGCCGGGCCTCGGTGCCACTTGTGATGAACACCGGTCGACCATTGATGATCTTAGTAAGGGTCTTCATTTTGCGCTTCTCCTTTGGCTTGCGCTCTAGCCGGTCATTACGTTCTTGCATGTGCCTATTTTAGCACGTTATTGTTAGTTGTCAATAGATTAATACGTTAACGATACTGTGTCTTGCTTGATATAGACTACAGCAAGACGGAACAGCATGTTTGGATTCTTTTCACGGATCCACTTGAGCCCCTCGATAGCAACATCAATACCGTATACGCCTCTGATACCAGTCTCTTGCCAGCACCGTCCTACAGCATTGAAACAATCCGGAAACGGCATTGTTCTTTTCCATGCAGGATAGGGAGGAACTCCGAATGTATCAAGATTGCTCATTACCCACTTACCATCCTTATGGTAATCGTGCTGTATGGTATAGATGCAATACGATCCGTCAGTGCGTATCATGTGACAAAACCCTTATGCGGGGACCTAAGCTAGGAAGCTATGAACTCGCAGAACATGATACTCGACTGGCTCTACCTCGGCACACATCGGTAACGATTCGATATCAGATGCATGTTGCTCGAGGTCTTCGAGGGTATCTTGCAGCGTCATTTCGCCGATCGTAACATCGTAGCGAATTCGCGCAAATGCACCGCGCAGTGTGTTAGGCTCTTTGAGAGCACCGGGCGCGTTCTCAGACGCAACGATCAACCGGTGAACGCAAGACTTGATGTCCTCACGTTCTTCGGAAGTCAGCTTTTGAATTACGGTGACGACTTTCATTTGCGTTCCTTATTTGTGCTATGTTAGCACAATAGAAACTGCTGTCAATTGGAGAAGATTAATAGCCTCATTCTGTTTGATCAGATCGTTATCGGGGTGTTCTTCAGAGAACCAAAATCTCCACAACCTCTCCTCAGCCATTACAGAAGACGGGAGAGTGGGGTTAGGTTTCCATCCGAAGACAAACCAACACCTTTGGATTGGTGGTTTCTAGTAAGGCCATTTGTATCTCCCGAAAATATAGAAGATGTTCATAATCCCCATAACGACCAAGAAGAGGTCAAATCCTGCAGGGGAAAATTCAGGAAAGACCATCGGTTGGATCACAAAATTGATCAATCCGATAGCCATCACCGCACCTAATGCGGACATGGCGTTGAATTTAAGGAATGGAGTCATCAATGCACCTTTGCCACTTCCATCATATTCTCTTTGACTTCCAGTTCTGCGATGTCAGCGTTAGGAGAAGACATGATCAGGACGCCGGCGGCATCGAAAATGCCGATCTCAACGACCGGCCCTACCTGGACAGGCTTCAGGTAGACAAGCTCGTTCATTCCGTATCGAAGAAAATTGGCTTCGAATGCAGACGTAAGACCGAGTTTCTCAACGAGTTCCTTCGAAAGAGCTTGCATATACCCCCCGTCAACGGCTAAACGTGCTAATAGCATAGCACATCTTTAATAGTCGTCAACCTAAAAGAGGGCCGTCTGTAAAGCCCATTACGCCGAGTCCATCGACCGTAACAATGTGCGTGTTTGCCCAATGTCCTTTTCGGAGATTGTGTCTGCAGGGCATGACCTTCACATTATTGACAGTTATCTTTTGATTCAATGAATTGGCATGCACAGAATTAAGATGCAGCACTAAATGAGCTGTCGTGCCTGACAACTTAGTGACAGTCTTCATGCTGTCATCTAAAGTAGCTCTGTGATCTCTGTAGAGCATTATGCGGGGACCTTACGTTCTAGCTCTTCAGCCTTACACAACATCTCGGCAATATCTTTTGCGCTCACCCCAATCGCAGCATCACACACTTTGAAACCGAGTGTGATCTTGTTGCCGTCCCGTATAGGACGCTTGAACACCGAATTCTTGATTGCATAATAGACGGGCTTGTCGCTATTCATTATTTCCTCACTGAGGATGTCAAGAGCAAACCAAACAGTCGGTCGACGAAGGATCTCCGATATGCCTGCTCGTTTTCGAGGCGATCGAGGCGATCGTCATTCTCATCTCGAGCGTTGATCCATCCGTCCTTCCAATCATCGTGATTGTCGGTGGACGGCATGTACGGATTTTCCGTCACCTTCTTTCCATCTTTGAAGGCGAGTTCTCCACATATATATGGACACATCAGCGGCATCGACTTACCCCCATACCAGTTTAATATCGAACGGATCAGGTTGATCTTCGAGCTTGTCTGAGAAAACGTACGGTGGTTCTCCGCGATCTTCACCGTCTTCTCGATTGAACGGATTGTCCGTCTTCTTGATATACTCAAGCTCAGTTTTTGTTTCTTTTACCTTAGCCTCAGCACGATGCAGCAGATACTCGTGCCTGGCAACGAGCTGTGCCTTGTTGAGCTTCATCCCATGCTCTTTATGGCATCTAGGATTGCCAAACTCGAAACACACCTTGCATTCGTCGCACACGCAGTCATCAGGTTGCTTGAAACAAACAGCGCATGTTTCGTCTTCGTTGCCAGGCAGATCGCGTGTGCTAACGCCTGGCGGAAGTGACCAACCAAATTTGCTCATGTGCGTATTGTAGCATAAAAGAAATTTGCGTCAATCGAGCAGATTGATGTTTCGAGAGAGCCAGTTGATAACCTTCTTGTGACTGTGTTCCTTGATCAACTCGGTCACAATCTTGTCTACCTCTTCGCCGCCGGTCCCGCCGTACATAGAGATATAATTGGCGTCAAGGGTCAGTTCCAGAAGGCCTTTGTTCGTAGGCCGACCACACCCGGGCTCGGAATACATAGCCATTGTATCCCCTGCGAGTTGATCCCAGGTTCGATTGATAGCCGGCGAGATCTTCGCCAGTGTGTCTTTATCGAGCTTCATGTTCTTCCTTTCGGTGCTTGCCTGATGGCATCGACGATGAATTGTGCAGATTCTCCACGCCACGTCACGACCCGATGTTGATGGCACATCGGAATGTTGAGGCAATGAAACTTGATCCAATCGAGCTCGTCCCCATCAGCTTGCACAGCGACGACCTCGTGAACGTTGTGATCGGTGATTCCAAACGGCAGTTTCTCACCGATGTGCCAATGCATTTCGAGGATTTTCGGTTGTGTGCTACATCCGAAATTGGCCTTGATAGCAGGATGGTAGTTCGGATTCTTCATCATGATATACATCATGGATAATACTGATCCTCCTGATCCTCCTTCTGAACATCGTCGTAGCAATTCAAGCAAAGGCCGTTTTGTGGAGCATGTTGCTCGTTGCGATAGTACGGAAATTGGCTGTACGAATCAGCCCTGTGTTCCAACGGCCGTTCATCATCAGGAGGGTCAGGATCGACCTGGCCATGATCCCAATGTGGACCATACGGGCAACGAGAATTGGCACACTTGTATACAGGCTTTTCACCTGAGCGGCATACCAGATGTTGCTGCGGCGAAGTCGAATAAATGAACGGATCGCTCATGTTAACCTGCCATTGGTTGAGAGCTCAAAAGGAAGGCATCTTCGATTCTGGCATGCATGAAATTGGCATACCACGTCGGCCAATCCTCGTCGGCCTTACCAAGGGTCTCCTCGAACTTGTGATGGGCCTCAGCAGCCTCCTTGAGAAGCGCGGCAAGTTCTTCCTTGGTCATCACCTTCTCCCTTCATCATCTATCTTCTCGATGATGGCCCGATGAATATTGTTTGCTATGCGATCAATAAATGTGACACCTTCTTCGTAGCCGACTGTATCTATATACGATCGCACAGCGGCTCGCAGCAAATTGAGCTCTTTTCGGAGTTCTTGTTCCTTGGTCATTTCTTATACCAACTCTTACCTTTCATTGCTGTCGAATCCTTTTCGACCTATTCATCAATAGCTTGACATCGCTCGGAAATATAGTGAATACATGACTAATCGGATAACCTTTGACAACAAGGCGGCTCATACCATAATTGGCCGCCGTTGGGCTCGTTGCATCTCGAACGCCGTATCGCATTCCATTGTGCAACTTAACATCGCCGCCACGACGTGTCAAGGTAAAAGGTTGTGCGTGGTTATATTCGTACCACTTATACTTTTTCTTATCAAAGACGGCCACAGATCACCTAACTGAAGAGCACAGCATGCCGATGTACGAGCCAACGAGGTTTCCTTTCCCTCTTCGATACGTTGACATTTTCGAAGATGGCTCATTCAGTTTATAGACTGATACAACCCCGTCGTCGGTGTATACGGCATAATTCTCACTGTCGAAGAATTTCTCCGTGTAGTGTAGGCTGCCGTCGCCATACACTTTATCGGCAATGAAACACTTCCAGCCAGGTGTGTTTGCTTCGGCAGCGTTGCCCGAAACAGAAGGAAACAGCATTCCGATTGCTAGAAGTGCTTGACGGAACATCACACATCCTCCAGACGCACTGCGGCGTCAAATTCCTCTTTGGTCAACGCTTCGACGTCATCGGCATTCGGGCCGACTTGTTTCCATCCCTCGATCATCCTGGTGCTGACATCGTATCTGCCAGCATCATAGAGATCCTTCACCTCACGCCTTGCCTCAGCGTAAGTCTCGTAATGATGAGAAAGGAAAGTAAAGAAAATCATGACGGAATCGGTCCACCGTTCTTCCAGTGCATGTCACCCTTCTCGGTGATCCACGGGCCCTTGTCGAGCTCCTTGCCGTTCTTCTTCTCGCCCTCGATGAAGGCAGCATTGAGCTCGTTGCGCTTCTTCTTGGCGAGCTTCTTGTTCTTGAAGCCCTTGCCATAGTACATGTTCTGGTCGCCCTTGCGAACCACGAACAGCGACTTCTCGGGAGCCGTATTGCTGAACTTCACAGGCATTGTTGCCTCCGTTAGCGTTAAGTTGACTTACTGTAACATCGTTTCGTTATCTGTCAAATGGTCTTGTTAGGCAAAGCAGCATTTGTGCTCGTCTAACAGCATGTGGTTGATTGTCCCATGGTTCAACAGAACAGTTCGGAGGAGGGACAAACCTCTGTCTGTTAAATCGCCACTTGCCTGTGATCTCAAGAACAACTATTGTCAATATAACAAGAAGAACTAAGGCAACAGGTACTAGGATTTCAATTGTGTGATAATCCATGCTAGCGGTGATTTAGGGTGTATCCATGTGCAACCGGATGGACTGCAATGGTCGAGAAAGAATATTACAACAGCACAGAATAGAAGGATGTATGCAAGAAGTTTCATGAATCGCATAGATATGTAGAAGACTTTCCGTCCCATGTTTCACCAACAAACGCCAATGCAGCTTTGGCATATTGCCTGGTTATGAATCCAGTTTCGGAATCGTTCGCTATTTCTTTCATAGCGATCACGAGGTTTTCGTATTTCTTCTGAAGAGTCAATTGCTCTTTCTCAGACATCAATGCACCCGTTTTAGCTTGGTGATCTCTTCCTCAAGCTCTTTCACACGATCTGACTGATTGAGAAATGCGGCGGTCACCGACACCAAAGTTGGCTGAGAATCCATCTTGCTCAGAAGAACTCCTGCCCGTTCGAACAACTCTTTGTGCTTGTCGGTTACCTTTACGCTACCACTGAACATGCTCTACCCTTCCGTCTTCAGCCACTTACCATCGGGCTGCTTCTCGTATTTCTGGCCGAATCCCAGGCCAACCTTTCCGATACCATGTCCGTGCATAGCACAGCTATGGCACATATTTGCCCACGGACCATGCACTGTCTTCATGTCGTACATGGTGTCACCAAATGGCAACGAGCATGTCTGGCATTTGTCCTCTAATGGACTTGACCAGTACACGCGCTTATCCTTCTTTGGCCCTAGACCAAATGGCCCTTTGAGTTTCATGTTGCTACAATAACACAGATATCGTCTGTGTCAATTGAATTTATTTCTTTTGGAGCTTCAGTACACGAGCCCAGTTTTCAGTAACGTAGCGCGTTGCTTTCGTTTCTGGGAAGCTCAACGGTGCTGCCCGGCAACGGAGTATCACCGACTCGAGGGTTTCTCCCTTAGCCATTGCTTCGCGAATGTATTCGCGCACAGTCTCTGCGTTTGTGCCCAGTCTGCCTTCTTCGCGCGGGCGAGTGTTCTTCGGCTTAGGAGGAAGGATGCTTGCACCTGGTTCCTTTGCAACGGTGCTAACGATTGGCTTAGGTTTTTGGCTAGCCATAGGAGCCCATTCGCGCTTGTATTCGGAGCCTGGCCTAAGGACCCATGCAGGAAGCGGATCATTAGGCTTTGCTTTGGTTAACGGAAATCCTGCCGCCTCGCGCATAGCAAGATATTTCTTTTCCGATTCTTCAAGTGCCGATATAGCATCGGCATCTGAAATGATAACTTGGATATTGTTGTTTGCCATGTCAGTATATTAGCATCGTTCGCTAATTTAGCAACCGAATTATTTAGAAGTAGTAGGCGGAGTGACCGATGTGATCACTCCGCCGGGTGCGTCTGCGCGGGGGAGGAAGACGCACCATTTCCGAGGTTCAAACTGGGGGAGGAACACTCGGAAACTCTCTACTTCAAAAAGATTAACACTATTTTTTTATTTGTCAATTGAATGTTTTTGCTTAAAGAAGCCATGCAATTGAAGCTCTGTGTCGCCAGCTGGGGCAGGATGAAGAAACACCAAGCTGTCAGCTAGCATATAAATCGTCGCAAGAATGACAATAACCGCGACGATCCATACGGCAGGGGAAGTAAGTTTCATCGCCTTACTTCTTGTCCCATTCGGACAGGTGCGGGAATTCCTTGAAGAACTTCGTCACCGTCTCGAGGCTGATCTCCTTGACCTCGTCCTCCGAACCACGGAGAACATCGTGGTAGCCTTCCCAGAAGTCTTTGAACTCCTGTGGATTGGACTTCCAGAACGGAATGGGCTTGCCGGACGGGTCGTTCGCAACGCTCATCCGTTCCATGAACCCTGCCCCACGAGAATCCAGATGATCTTCGGCAGCGTCCTGACCGTCAACGAATGCAGCACTCAGCTGCTCGCTCTTCACGTCACTCATTTAAAATAACCTCCGTTAGATAAACAACGTTTTTGATACTAGTGTCGTTTTAAGTAACGTCAACCGGATTAATCGTTGAATACAGTTACTTTTGTTTCGATTGCGTCGGGGTTTCGATTATAGGCAACAAATGTCCAAGACTGAATCTCGCCCTCACGATCCTTTTGTATTGATCTGAGTGTGAAAATTATGTCCTTGTTTAGACGATCAGAATGGATAATAAATCCTTCGTCTGCGGCGTCATCCCATACTTGCCCCATGAATTCATTTCGGGCTAAGTCGGATGCTTCGGCAACATAATCACCCGGTGCATGTTGGGTGAATTGCTTGGGCGAATAACGAAATCTACAAATAACAGCCATAATTCTTCTCCGTTTAATCAGAGTATTTATTCGATCTGGGTTTGCGTTTGTAGGCCTTCTTTGGCAGTATGATTTTATGGCCAAACGGAGTCCCGGACAAGTAAAGCTCTGATGCCCGAATCTTCCTATGTTTTGTTTTCTTTTTCTTAGCCATGGCGTATTATAACATATATTGATGAATTTACAACCATTTATTTTTCGGTTGAAAAAAGAAAAGAAACTGCTACTATACGCATTGCACACAATAGCTGGAGGGTTAAAAATGTGCGAACAACTCAGTGACATGGACAAGGAAATCGTGGCGGTCGTTCACAAGCACGACCCGGCAAAGATTCCTCTGATGTTCCAGGCTGCTATGATGGCCGGCAAGTGCCAGGTCACCAAGCACATTGCCGAGAACTACCTGAACGACTTCGAGCCGATCGTGCAACCGAAGGTGACGATGCTCGCCAAGATGATCGACCTGATCGAGGCGGCTAAGGTCAATCCCGCGGCGAAGAAGACACTCAGCAAGGACATCGCCGATCTTCTTATGGCGGAGATTTCGACCCGTCCGCTCGGTAACAGCCCGCTCGAACGGCTGCTCGATGACCTTACGCGGGTCGAAGTTCCACCTCGGACAAACTGGTCTGCCTGGAACTAAGTGAAGCAGCTTATTAATCTAAACTGACCCTAACACACCTTTAATGTGTGTTAGGGATGTATGTATTTGTGGTTGCGTAACGTATTTGGATTAAAAACGCGCTATAATTTATAGCGTTATTTTTTTGTCTATATAGACCTCAGCTTTACAGCTAGAGACCTCTAGCTTTCATTGGGGAAACAAACGATCAGGTCTATCTCTTAAGAGATAGACGTCTAACCCCAGTATGAAAAGCTAGAAGTGTCTAATTTTGACAAGGTCTCGCTATTAATTAAAATTAAGATCTAAAATTAAAAAGTTAAGATCTGAAGTCCAATATGTATTTTTGTAATAACCTTGCGCTACCCCATACGATATTTAAAATAATCAAAATGGGGTAAGCACAAAACCCCAATGAGATATGCAGGCCTTTAACAGACCGTGCGGGGACCTACTATTTGTTAATATAACAGATCTAGCTAAACACGTTACCCCAATTTTGTTTGCGAGATGTTACTTTGTTTCTGCTGGGGTTAAAATTTGTTTATCTAATGTTTTCTCAGCACTTTAAAAATACATACAGATTAGATAAAATTGGGGTGCAAACAACCCCATACAGATCGCATGCGATTCATAGATAACGCAATGGGGTTACATGCTGGCAAAAATATAAGCTATAAAGATAGCGTTTGTCTTACAAATCGCTTGTAAGGTCGTCTAATAGCACGCTATCCTTGTATACCTTTAAGGGCCATAACAACGATTCCTACAAACAATGCAAAGCCCAATAGTCCCATCTGAGTCACTCCCATGTGACGAAATAAAGCACAACGCAAATGGTTGTCTGCGTTGTGCCTTATTCGTTTCTGTGCATGACG